>ERZ1292630.1344-Hain-H41-02um-R3-1344-length-24232-cov-35_pt1 | contig 24232 bp, 21 predicted proteins | sample MGYA00564408_ERZ1292630 | MGnify/ENA primary metagenome ERZ1292630 (study PRJEB36523, sample SAMEA6512641) | groundwater metagenome | collected 2019-01-08 | study: AquaDiva: Metagenomics assemblies of 32 groundwater samples
CAGAGCGGCTTACGCAGGGGCCGCTTATTGAGAAGTTTGAACAGGCGCTGGCTGAATACTGTGGAGCTAAATATGCCGTTGCAGTGAACTCCGGCACTTCGGCTCTTCATATCGCATGTCTTGCTGCTGGAATCAAGGATGGAGATGAAGTCATAACCTCTCCAGTAACATTTGTTGCAAGCGCAAACTGTGTTCTTTATTGTGGAGGCAAGCCGGTATTCGCAGATATAGGCAAGGACACTTACAATATTGACACTGCTGAAATAAGAAAGAGAATTAACTCAAAAACAAAGGCTATTATTCCAGTCCATTTTGCTGGACTTCCATGTGATATGGAAACTATTAAAAAGATTGCAGATGAATACGATCTAAAAATAATTGAAGACGCCTGTCACGCACTGGGCGCAGAATGGTTGGATTCTAATGGGAAATGGAACAAGACAGGCTCCTGCTCTCATTCCGATATGACGGTATTCAGTTTTCATCCTGTGAAACATATTACTACCGGTGAGGGCGGCGCTATACTGACTAACAATGCTGAAATCTACGAAAGGCTTCTCTTGTTACGGAATCATGGAATTACTAAAAACCCTTCTAAGTTTATCAATAAAGATTTAGCTTTTTCTCATAGCTTCTCTCCGAATCCATGGTACTATGAAATGCAGGAATTAGGTTTCAACTTCAGGATCACTGATATGCAGTGCGCATTGGGGTTATCACAATTAAAGAAAATTGAATCATTTCTGTCAAGAAGGCATGAGATAGCAGTTATATATAATGAGGCATTGAAGGACAACAAATACATTAAAACTTCTTTAACAACTGAGACAAGAAAGTCTGCATACCATTTGTATACGGTGCAGATAGACTTCTTAAGGCTCGGGAAAAGCCGCCTTTCAGTCATGAACGAACTTACGAAAAAAGGAATCGGCACTCAGGTTCATTATATTCCTGTACATTTACAGCCTTATTACATGGATAAATTTGGATACAGGGCGGGAGATTATCCTGCTGCTGAAGGCTATTACAGCAAAACACTCTCTCTGCCTCTTTACTCTAAAATGAGCGATGCAGATGTTGAGAATGTGATAGATTGTATTGTTAGCGAGATTCGTTGAATTCATATTGAATAGATAATTCTCAGTTGATTGAAATGTAAGAGGATGCAAAGGGATTCAAAAATTTATGTTGCTGGTCATACGGGTTTGGTTGGGTCAGCAATCGTCCGCAGGCTCATTAACGATGGATATACAAATATCATTACAATAAACCATGAAGAACTTGATCTGCTGCGGCAGTCAGATGTTGAAGGTTTTTTCAAGACAACAAAGCCCCAATATGTTATTCTGGCTGCGGGCAGGGTTGGCGGCATTCGCGCCAACATGTCCATGCCTGCCAACTTTATATATGAAAATCTTATGATTCAAACTAATGTCATTCACTCGGCATATCTCTTTGGAGCAGCTAAGCTATTGTTTCTCAGCAGCGCATGCTCCTATCCACGCGAGTGCTCACAGCCGATGAAAGAGGAGTCGTTGCTTTCTGGTTATTTGGAACCAACAAATGAACCTTATGCAGTTGCAAAGGTTGCAGGTATCAAGATGTGTCAAGCATATAACAGGCAATATGGAGTAAATTTCATATGCGCTGTGCCGGCGAATTTATACGGTCAAAATGACAATTTCAATCCTGAAGATTCTCATGTAATCCCTGCATTGATAATGAAATTTCATGAGGCTAAAATAAAAAGAAAGCCTGCTGTGACGGTATGGGGGACAGGAAAACCAGTGAGGGAATTTATGTATGTGGATGACCTCGCAGATGCCTGTCTTTTTTTGATGAGGCATTACGATCAAGAGGATATTATAAACATAGGCGTTGGTGAGGAAATATCAATACAGAAGCTTATGTTTCTCGTAAAAGAAGTGGTCGGTTACAATGGAGGCTTAATCTTTGATGCCTCTAATCCTGACGGCTTTCCAAGAAAATCTCTTGATATATCTAAATTAACAAAACTCGGCTGGCAGGCAGAAACCCCTCTGAAGGAAGGGCTTCAAAAGACGTATGATTGGTATCTGAAGAATTTGACTGAAATTAACACAAAATGAAAGTTCTTGTTCAATTTAGTGTAGGATTGACTGCCGATGAGTTTATTTTTGACTTTCTGTGCAAAGCAGCGGGTAAACTGAACCGGTTGTTATTTTTGTTTCCACACTCTCCGAGGTGCGAATGAAGCTGTCTCTTGTATTCCCGTCATGGACATTTGTTTTTGGCGCCATGGGTAAAGTGGCAAGGGGCGCTTCAACATTTCCACCTTTAAATCTTGCATATCTTGCTGCAATAGCTGAAAAAGACGGACATACGGTACAGCTAATTGATGGAGAAGCTGAACAACTGACCATTTCTGAGATAGTTGAAAGGATCAAGGATTTTTCTCCTGACCTTGTCGGGCTTACATCAACAACTCCGATGTTTCACATAGCAGTTGAATATGCCAGAGCCATAAAGAAAACTACAGGGGTGACAACTATAGCGGGAGGACCCCATGTAACCTTTTTCAGGGAAAAGGTCTTTCACGATTGCTTTGACTATTTCGCTATAGGGCAGGTTGAATCTACTTTCGGGTATTTTCTTAACACTCTTGAAAAGGGCGGGGATGTTTTAAATATCCCCGGCTTATTAATCCGTAAGGACGGCAGAAATATATTTACCGGTGAAAACTCCCAAGTTGTTACACTTGATGAAATCCCATTTCCCGCACGCCATCTCTTCAAAACTGATTTATATCATGTTGGCACGTTAAGAGGCAGAAAGAAATATACTTCTATTATGACTTCGCGCGGCTGCCCTTTCAAATGCGTTTTTTGCAGCACATCAATTTATGGAAACCGCGTAAGAAGGAGGTCTACAGGGAATGTTATAAGCGAGATAAAACATATAATTTATGACATGGGAATTGACCATTTTTATTTCCTTGATGACACTTTGACCCTTGACCGCAGATATATTCTTGACCTTTGTGATGAAGTTGAGAAAGAGGGTTTAAAATTTACATGGGAAGGAGGAACCCGCGCAAATTTGATTGATGAGGAGCTTATTGCCAGAATGGCAGCGTGCGGCCTTATAAGGATTTCTTTTGGTCTTGAGAGCGCTGATACGGAGGTAAGGGGGATTATCAAGAAAGAGGTCCCGCTGGAAAGCTATGTTGCTGCCAATGAATTGACTAACAAATATGGAATTGAGACTATTAATTCCGTTATGCTGGGACTGCCCGGTGATACTTACGGGAGTATAGAAAAAACTATTTCTTTCGTCCGTAATTCCCGCGCAATAAAACATGCAACATTCGGGATTGCAATGCCATACCCCGGTTCTGAAATGTACGAGATGGCGCTGAAAGGTGAACATGGATTAAAACTTGAAACGCAAGATTTTTCAAAGTATCAACGATACAACTCTGCTGTTATGACAGTCAATGGGATATCTCCTGATGAATTGCTGCGCCTTCAGAAAAAAGGTTTGATGAGAATCTATCTTGTGCCATGGAGGATAGTCCCTGTATTAAAGAGGTTCGGCATCAAATCGCTGGTAAAACCATTCTTAATTGCATTGTTAGAATTTTTTAAAAGGCCGCACAAGAAAAAGCAGTGTTCTTCATAAAGGTAAGAAATATTGGATAAAAGTTTGTCTGTGAAAAGAAAAGTGCCATTCTCACAATTGTGGGCAGAGGAAGAAGAATTCATTACGAAACAGTCCTCGTTGCTGATGGAAAACGCTGTTGTTGTTGAAATAGGAACGGCTCAGGGCGGTTCTGCATATCTATTTGCAACCGCTGCTCATGAGAGGAATGTTTTTGTTTACAGTTATGACATTTCTCCGTCAGACGAGGCTTTTGAGAACCTAAGAGGACTGAATGTCCGCATTATAGCTGAATCATCTGAGAAGGGGGCTGCTGAATGGCAAAACAAATACGGGAAACCGGTTGATTTATTGTTCATAGATGGAAGCCACACCTTAGAAAATGTCTATCTGGATTTTGTCTCATGGTTCCCGTATCTAAGGACTGGCGGCAGGATTCTCTTTCACGACTATGACCCAGTTCACAGGGGAGGTTATGCTCATCTAGGGGTAAAAGTCTTTATTGATGCGCTTAGAATGCTTGGTATATTATCAGATAATGAACATGTGGGCAGGATATTTTCAGGAATAAAGGATAGTGAGGTTAATAACCTTCAGCTGTCAGACGGGTGTATACATGCTTATGAAAAAATAGGAATGGATGTAGCGAGGTTTCTGGAATTTGATTTCAGACACTGTAATTTTATAGGGGATGAGGATGACTATTTAAACGTCCTGAGGGAACTGCGAGGATTCAGAGGGGAGAAGATTGATGATATAAATAAAATTTCCCCTGAAAATGTAGTTGTCCTTCCACATCCTTTAACAAAGGATTTTATTGAGAAAATAAAAGAAAGGGATATTTTAATCCTCCTTAACGAGGTCATTTTTTTATACTTTCTTTATGATTCTATATTAAACGACAGGAATAGAGTTCTATCAATAACCAAAAACAGGGATATGTATTTTAAATGGGAAGAATTGCTTGAAATGCATAATCATTCGCATAACTGCGAACCGTCTGTTAAAGACATCTTTAATGTCAAGGATAAAGGCATAAAAGGGATTTCAAGAATATGCGCACGTGAATTGGTACGGCTGAATATCTTAAATAACATATTTATGGCTGTTAGTGGGAAAAACAGATGAAGACATGTATTGTTATCCCCATACTCAATGAAATACGGGGATTAAAAGAGATAGCCCATAAAATTAAGCCTGAATGGTATAACAGGATAATTATACTGGATGGAGGCTCAACAGACGGGACATTGGAATTCGCAAAAGAAAAAAACTATGAAGTTATTGTTCAGAAGAGGCGTGGGATAAGGATGGCATATATTGAATGTTATGATCACATTAAAGAAGATATAATTATCACTTTCAGTCCTGATGGTAACTCTCTCGTAGAGACCATTCCTATGCTCGCTGAGAAAATCAAAGAAGGTTATGATATGGTTATTGCCTCAAGATACAAGGATGAGGCAAAAAGTTATGACGACACATTGATTACGGGGGCGGCTAATTTTGTATTTTCATTGATAATATCTTTATTCGGATATCGCTATACGGATGCCATGGTAATGTTAAGGGCATACAGACGTGATGTCCCTGACAAATTGAAATTGAATATGGTAAGAAGTCCCTTTTATGAAAAGTACATCGGCCGTTATGTAAGTTGGGAGCCGCTGATGTCCATAAGGGCAGCAAAAACAAAACTGAGGGTAGTTGAAATCCCTTCAGATGAACCCAAAAGGATAGATGAAGATAACAAGGGATATGTCCTTCCTACAACGAGGATAAATCATTTCAAATCAGGCTTTGCCTGTCTGTTTCAAATAGTTGAAGAACTTATCTTTTGGAAATTCTGATATTCTGACATCTGAATAATTAGTAGGATGATATGTTAGCAGAAAAATCTGAACAATTTTTTGAGTATTTGAGAGATAAAGCCCTGTGGGTCAGGAAGGAGACTCTGAACATACACAGGATAGCTCAGGAAACAAGATTAGCATCTTCTTTATCCTGCGTAGAGATATTTGTTGTATTGTATTACGGAAAAATTATTAACCATAACCCGTCTGACATGAAATGTGAAAAGAGAGACAGGTTTATCATAAGCAAAGGACACGGTTCAATTTCGTTTTATCCTATACTTGCCGACATGGGTTACTTTGAAAGAGAGGAATTAGGCAGGGTCTGTAAAGAAGGTACATTTCTTGGAGGAATCCCTGATTGTATTATTCCGGGATATGAAACCACAAACGGCTCTTTAGGACATGGATTGGGAGTAGCATGCGGCATAGCGCTGGCTCTGAAGAGAAGGAAAAGAAAGGAAAGGGTATTTGTGCTGGTTGGGGACGGAGAGCTATATGAAGGCTCTATATGGGAAGCGGTTATGTTTGCCAGTGAACACAGATTGGATAACCTGATACTCATAATAGACAATAACAAGGCCTGTATGCTTGATTATTGTAAGAATATCATAAACCTTGAACCTCTTGACGAAAAGTTCAGGGCATTTAGGTGGGATACAATGACTGTTGACGGTCATGATGTGAGTCAGTTATACAGCGCCATTTCTACTATGGGTCAGGATTATGGCGGTAAGCCTAAGGTGCTGATAGCAAATACTGTAAAAGGCAAGGGCATTTCGGCTCTTGAATCAGACCCGTTAAGCCATATAAGGAATATAAAGCCTGAAGATATTGATTCGGTCATTGCAGAATTAAGATGATAATTGAAAAGAAGACAATGAGGGATGCTTTCATAGAGCAGATTTATCACCGCATGCATGAAGACAGCGGCATCTTTTTTTTAACTGCAGATTTCGGTTCCCCTGTGCTTGATAGGCTGAAGAGAAAATTTGAAGACAGATTTATAAATGTAGGTATTGCTGAACAAAATCTCATCAATGTTTCAACAGGACTGGCGCTTGAAGGATATACGGTATATGCTTATGCAATAGCGCCATTCCTGACAATGAGGGCATACGAGCAGATAAGGGTAAACCTGTCTTTACACGCTCAACTGAAAGAGATAAATGTAAATTTAATCGGAGTTGGGGCTGGTTTAAGCTATGATGTGTCAGGCCCGACACACCACTGTCTTGAGGATATCTCAATAATCAGAACACTCCCTAATATCATTGTTTTTTCGCCGAGCGACTGGGTTCTGGCTGAGAAGTTTGCAGATTATTCGATTAAAACAAAGAAGCCCAAATATATTAGGTTTGACGGAAAGCCCCTGCCGCAAATTTACGAAAATATTAATGATATAAAATTGGAGAACGGTTTTCATGAAATGAGAAAAGGCAAGGAGATTTGTCTGGTATCTACCGGGTATATGACTCATAGCGCCGTGGGCGTGGCTGATATGCTTGTTAAAGAAGGTATCGCTATCGGAGTCGTTGATGTCTTTTTACTAAAACCGTTAAATGATGATCTGTTCTTTGAGGCCGTAGAAGGATATAAATGTGTTATGACTATTGAGGAAGCTTTTGTAAAGAAGGGTGGGCTGGACAGCCTTGTCGCTGGAATATTGAACGACAGAAACTCGAATATCAGATTGGTAAGGATGGGATTTAATGACGCTTATGTTTTTGATATCGGAAACAGGGCGTATTTGCATAGATTAAATAATTTAGATGCTGAAGGCATTGCAAAAAATATCAGAGAGATATTAAATGTTCTGTAAAGAAAATAAATGAGAGGAGTTTGCCGTATATGAAAATATTGGTTACAGGAGGCGCAGGCTACATCGGTTCAATATTAGTCCCTGACCTGTTAAGATTGGGTCATGATGTAATTGTTGTGGATAATTTAATGTATAATCAGTCCTCGTTGTTAGACTGCTGTCATTATAAGAATCTGACGATTATCCGCGGAGATGCCCGTGATAAGGGAATTATTCATGAGCAAATGAAAAAGGCAGATGCAATTTTCCCCCTCGCATGCCTGACAGGAGCTCCTCTTTGTTCAAGGGATGTTATTGGTGCGCAGACAGTAAATTTTGATGCGGTAAAAATGATACTGGAGCTTCGGAGCAGAGAACAGAGGATTATTTTCCCCACCACAAACAGCGGGTACGGGATAGGCGAGAAAGGCAAATACTGTACAGAGGAAACTCCTTTGCGTCCTGTTTCATTATATGGGAAGCTGAAAGTGGATTTGGAAAAAATACTGTTGGACGCAGGCAATTGCATTACCCTGAGACTTGCTACAGTTTTTGGTGTCGCTCCCCGTATGCGTCTTGACCTTCTGGTCAATGATTTTACATACCGTGCTGTTACAGACCGTTTCCTTGTGCTTTTTGAATCGCATTTTAAGAGGAATTATATTCACCTGAGAGATGTCGCCAAGGTGTTTGTCCACTGTTTAAATAATTTTGAGCGTATGAAGAATGAACCGTATAATGTCGGTTTGAGCGATGCCAATCTCAGCAAATGGGAACTCTGCGAAGAGATCAAAAAACAGGCCCCGAATTTTTATTTTGTTGATGCCGAAGTAGGCGAAGATCCGGATAAGAGGGACTATATCGTCAGCAATGAAAAGATTGAATCAGCAGGATTCAAGTCAGAGTTTTCTATACAGCAAGGGATAGCAGAGCTTATAAAGGGTTATCAGATTATAAGAAAAAATCAGTACGCCAATGTGTAATGGTTTTAGAGTTGTTATGCTATATTCAAAGTGATAGGTATTTGGCTTTTGCTATTTGATGTTAACTGTGAAAGAATAACTGAGAAACTTAAAAAATGATTATCAGCAGGACGCCATTTCGCATATCATTCTTTGGCGGCGGAACAGATTATCCGTCATGGTATAGAGAGAATGGCGGGTCAGTATTGGCAGCAACCATTGATAAATACTGCCACATTTCATGCAGATATTTGCCTCCGTTTTTTGAGCACAACCACAGAATCGTTTATTCTCTGATTGAGAATGTTAAAGATATATCTGAAATTAAGCATCCTGCTGTCAGGGCAATATTTCAGTTTATGGGAGTCTCGGATGGTGTGGAGGTGCATCATGATGGAGATCTCCCTGCAAGGACAGGTTTGGGGTCAAGTTCATCATTTACTGTAGGACTATTGCACGCCCTCTACGCATTGAAAGGTGTTATGCCGTCAAAAATGCGCCTGTCAACGGAGGCAATTCATATAGAGCAGAATATCATTAAGGAACATGTCGGTTCTCAGGATCAGGTATCAGCGGCCTTTGGCGGATTTAATGTAATAAGTTTCAATCCAGACAATACTATTAAGGTAAGCCCTGTGATTTTATGCGGTGATAGATTAAACCACCTGAAGAACCATCTAATGTTTTATTTTACAGGGTTTTCAAGGATTGCCTCTGAGATTGCCAAGGAACAGATTGAAAATACAGACAAAAAGAAGAGGGAACTGTCAGCCATGCAGGAGATGGTTGACGAGGCGCTTTCAATCCTCTGCAGTGACAATACAGATATTATTGAGTTTGGCAAATTGCTGCATGAATCGTGGCAGCTCAAACGCAGTCTTACCGGTAAGATATCCACGCCTCAGATAGACGAGATTTATGAGGAGGCCCGGAGATGCGGAGCTATAGGAGGGAAACTGCTGGGCGCTGGCGGAGGAGGGTTCATGATTATTTTTGCAAAACCCGAAGACCAGTCTCGCATAGGCAATAAGCTTAGCAGACTTCTGCGTGTACCATTTGATTTCGAGAATTCAGGCAGTCAGATTATTGTTTACAGGCCTGACGGTCTGCATTAAAGATATGACTTCCGTCTCTAATCCTGAAGATATAGATGTTATTGTTCTTTGCGGAGGACTGGGAACCCGCTTAAGGGCTGCGGTAAACGGCAAACCCAAGGTGATGGCAGATATAAGCAGGCGTCCTTTTCTTGACATCCTCATTGATTATATTGCGGGTTTCAAATTCAAGCGTTTTATACTCTGTGTAGGCTATATGGGCCATGTAATAAGGGAATATTATGAGAATAGAATGAGTAATATCAGAGATTTGACATTATTATTTTCTGAAGAAAAAGAACTATTGGGGACAGCAGGTGCGATTAAAAATGCAGAGGCATTAATCAGGAGCAATCCATTTCTTGTTGTGAATGGTGATTCATTCTGCAGGATGGATACGAGAAATTTTCTTGACTTTCATATTAAGAAAAAATCTTCGCTTTCCATTGCATTGGGTTTGCCTGAAAAGGATGCAGATTATGGTAATGTGGCATTAGGCAGCGACCAGCATATTGTAAGTTTTAATGAGAAGGCAAAGCCCAACGCCGGTAATTTTATCAATGCAGGCGTTTATATGTTCAGCAGGGATGTGCTTGAACTCATACCCCCAAAAATAAATTATTCCCTTGAATACGACCTTTTCCCCAAAAACATTGATAAAGGCATATATGGATTTATCACAGGAGAAAAGGTTATTGATATCGGGACGCCTGAAAGATACAAAAAGGCAGAGGAACTTTTGAAAGAGAAAAACTTCGCTAAGAAGGGCGATGACTAAGAATCTTGACCTTTTATTAATCAACCCTGGCAACTGGACTGCTGTTTACGGACAGGTAGGTGAGTTGTCATGTATCGCCCCTCCGATTGGACTTGGTCTCATCGCCGCGTTTGTCAGAGAGCGTGGCTTTTCAGTTGAGATACTTGATGCGCAGGCAGAAAATATAAGTCCTGAAGGAGCAGCCGACATAGTCGCTGAAAAAAATCCTTTGTTGGCAGGCGTAACAGCTTTTACTCCCCAAATGACTGCCGCCTCTGAGACCCTTTATTTCATTAAAAAAAAAGCGCCTCAAGTCAGAACTATTATTGGGGGACATCATCCAGCAGCGCTGCCTGAGAAAACCATAAGGGAGGAATATGTTGATTTTGTATGCAACTCTGAGGGATTCTTTCCAATAGCTGAACTGCTGAATGCGTTGAAAAGCGATATGCAAGCCAGTGATTTTGCGATAAACGGACTGTGTTATAAAAAGGGCGATGAGATTATAAATGAGCCGCCGCCCCCTTTGATAAAAAATCTTGACGAACTTCCTTTTGTCGCATGGGATTTACTTCCTATGGACAAGTACCGTGCACACAACTGGCATTGCTTTGGAGAAAAAGGCAGGACTCCGTATGCAGTGGTATTTTCAAGTCTCGGCTGTCCGTTCAACTGCAGCTATTGCTCTGTCAATGCAGTTTATGGAGGAAGTGGTTTCAGGACAAGAAGTCCTGAACACTTTGTTGCTGAAATTGATGTTTTAGTAAACAAATATAATGTCCGTCATATGGAAATTGTTGATGACACCTTTACTGTAAACAAAAAGAGGGTACATGACATCTGCGACTTAATCATAGAGAAGGGATACGATTTGAACCTCTGGGCGTATGCCAGGACAGATACAGTAGATTTAGAACTGTTAAAAAAGATGAAGAAGGCAGGAATCAACTGGGTGGCTTACGGTTTTGAATCAGGCAGTGAAGCTGTCAGGCAAGGCGTTAGAAAGGGGCAGAAACATATATGGGAAGCAGTAAACATGACATATGAGGCAGAGTTGAATATAATATCTAACTTTATATTCGGTCTTCCTGATGATAACAATGATACCATGAAAGAGACCCTTGAACTCGCAAAAGAGATAAACGGAGAGTATGCCAATTTCTATTGCGCAATGGCATATCCCGGTTCTCAGCTTTATAAAGAGGCAGTGCAGAAGGGCTGGCAACTGCCTGAGGTCTGGCATGGGTATTCTCACTATGCCTATGAAACCCTGCCACTGCCAACAAAGTATTTATCAGGTGAAGATGTTCTTAAATTCAGGGACAGGGCTTTCAACGAGTATTTCTCCAATCCCAAGTATCTTGAAAAGATGAGAAATAAATTTGGCCCTGAAACCGAGAAGTCTATAGTTGACATGTTGAATAAAAAACTAAAACGAAAATATGCCTGACATAAAAAGGATATGACTATGCAGTTTGATATGGACATTACGGTTATTGGGGCAGGCGTTGTAGGATTGGCAATAGCTTCAAAGGTTGCGCGTCAGGGAAGAAATGTGTGCGTGGTTGAAAAAAACAAAACCTTCGGGATGGAGACAAGCAGCAGAAATAGTGAAGTCATTCATGCAGGCATCTATTATCCGCAGGGGTCTTTAAAGGCATCCATGTGCATAGAAGGGAAGGAGATGCTTTATGAACTTTGTCAGAGGAATGCAATCCCTTATAAAAAATTAGGGAAACTTTTAATAGCTTGTGATGATAAGGAAATCGGTCAGTTAGAGTTTTTGCTTGAAAACGGCAGAAAGAACGGCTTGGAAGACTTGAAAATGCTTTCTGCAAAAGAGATTAAAGAAATAGAGCCGCATATAGAAGCCAGGGCAGCCGTTCTGTCGCCTTCTACAGGCATTATTGATTCTCATGTCTTAATGAAATACTATGCAGAGAAGGCTGATGAAAATGGAGCAATAGTGTCCTATAACTCGGAAGTTACGGCGATTGAAAAGGTGAGCGATGGATATAATGTTGCAATAAAAGAGCCTGAAAACAGCTTCTCTTTCAGGACAAGGGTTTTAATAAACAGTGCAGGTCTTTACTCTGACAGAGTTGCCGCACTGGCAGGCATAGATATTATTAAGACGTGCTACAAGCTTGACTTCCTTAAGGGAGAATATTTCTGGGTTGGCAATAAAAAAAATACCTTAGTGAAAAGGCTGATATACCCTGTGCCTTCTGATAAGAGTGAAGGACTGGGCATCCATGTCACGCTGGATATGTGCGGGAGAATGAAGCTTGGCCCTAATGCCCGTTATGTGGGCAAGATAGATTACATGGTGGACCATTCCCAGAAAAAGTCATTCTACGAGTCAGTAGTAAGATTCTTGCCTTTTATAGAATATGACGACATTGAGCCGGACCAGTCAGGCATAAGGCCTAAACTTCATGCCGCTGACGGCAGTTTCAGAGACTTTATAATCAGGCATGAGATTGATAATGGACTGCCCGGATTCATTAATCTTATCGGAATAGAGTCTCCAGGATTAACTGCAAGTCCGTCTATTGCAAGATATGTAGCGGGTATTGTAGATGATATTGGTATTTGATAAAAAAAGTCATAAAGCCGGATAATGCTAATGAAGATTCCATTTGGGACGATGTCAATTCCTCAAAAATCTAAAGACTTAATCAGTGAGATTCTGAATTCAAACAGGGTTTCAAGCGGCAGGTATGTAAGGGAATTTGAGAAAAAATTTGCCCGGCTTACCGGCACTAAAGAGGCGGTTGCCTTAAGCAGCGGAACAGATGCCGATGCCCTTGCGCTTGCAGTCCTATACGATTTTGGCGCAAAGAGGGGGGATGAGGTCATAGTTCCCGCACTGTCCTTTGTCGCAACAGGCAATGCAGTTCTGCAGGCGGGATTTAAGCCTGTCTTTGTTGATATTGACAGGAAGACTTTAAATATTGACCCTTCAAAGATCAAAGATGTGATTACAGAAAAGACAAGGGCAATAATGCCGGTTCATCTTATGGGGAAGCCTGCGGACATGGATGCCATCAACAAGATAGCAAGGAAGTATAAGCTCTATGTTATTGAGGATGCTGCCGAGGCTCACGGGGCAGTTTACAAAGGCAGGAACATTGGAACGCTTGGAGATATGGCTGCATACAGCCTCTATGTTGCGCATATAATTTCCACAATAGAAGGCGGCATTGTAACCACCAACAGAGAAGATTTTGCTGAGATACTGAGGTCGCTCAGATCTCACGGAAGGGCATGTAAATGTGGAAAATGTGTGCTGAATATAAATTCCGGTTATTGTTCAAAGAGATTTAAATACGGCGGAGCTGATATAAGATTTATTTTTGAACGCATCGGATATTCATGCAAGATGAACGAAATAGAAGCTGCGGTCGGACTTGGGAATCTTGATATTTATGAGCAGATACTCAGGAAGAGGAGAAGAAATCTTATAAGCATGATGGAGAAATTCAAAAAATTCAGTCCATACCTTGCGACAATAGAGGAAGGCCCGGATGAGAAAATCGGGCCTCACGCCTTTCCTATGATCATTCAGGAAGGAGCGGCGTTTACAAGAAACCAACTGGTAGATTTTATTGAGAAGAAAGGAATTGACACAAGGGACTTATTTTCATCCATGCCGACACAATGTCCCGGTTTTGCATTTCTGCATTATAAATTGGGCGACTTTCCGGAGGCAGAGTACATAGGCAATCATGGCACACATATAGGGGTGCATCAGGACATTGAAGACGAACACATTGACTATTTTATTGATGTTATTGGGAAGTTTCTGGATAAATATGCTTAGGGAAATAAAAATCATTTATCTTGGGGTTTATCTCTTGATGGCTGTGTTCTTTTTAAAGACACTTTACATCCCAATAATGACTATCTATCCTGAAACAGACCTCTGGTGGATGATGCCAACATTTAACTGGCATCTTGAAGACATTAAATCTTTCAGCCAGTTTCTCGGTTTTTTATTTTCTCCGCAGCCGCCTATGTACGGGCTGTTTTTCTTTAAGGCGTATTTCATCCCTATATTGTATTTATTCGGCACAAATCCTCAATATTTCATTTTTGCCAGCCTGATAATGCATTTTATGTGTTCAGGCCTGGTTTTTTTAGTAAGCAGGAAAATGGGGCTGAATTTTCAAGTAAGCATCTTTTCTTCTTTGACATTCCTGACCCTTTTTGCCCATTTCAACTACTATACCTGGCCGTCTTCAGTGCATCATATCCCAATAGTTTTTTTTGTTCTGCTTGTGCTCAGCCTTTATCTGCACACAGGCTCTATGATAAAGGAAGGGAAGGGCTACTATTCATATTACACCTTGACCCTGCTGGCTAATCTTGCAGCTTCCTTTAACAGGGCAAATATATTCGTACTGCCATTGATGATACTTGCGCATATTTTGATTTGTTCCAGGGATGATAAGGAACGGATTAAAAATTATGATATCTGGCGGCCTCTATTTATAATATATCTGGGTTATCCGCTATACAGTCTCACGCAGGTGGGCGATCCGGTACTTACAGCTACAATGTCTTTTTTAGGAAAGATTACAGCGGTAAAATATCCAATTTTATTCATAGCTGGATTATTAAGTCTGTTTCTGTTTAGAGCGGCGCTGGTTCAGTATAATAAACTAAAGGAAAGTTCAAGGAGATTATTAATAGGAACAGCAACAGGAATATTAATAATAGCAATTGCCGGTTTTTTATATCAGAAGAATATAAAACTTCTGATACTGCCTTATCTGATGGGATTGCCTTTTGTGTCCATACTGCTGTCTTTTTTAGAGCCTCTGCAGACCGCATTTTCAATAAGCTCAATAAGTCCCTATTATAAATTTCCATGGACAGTGAGCAGCGCCTTCGGGGTTTTGTTTGCCTTATCCCTGCTTGTAATTTTCATTAGGGTATTTGTTTTAGAAAAGAAACAGCTGATTGTCCTGCTGATATGGTATGTCATGAGCACATTTTTTTTCATCCAACGGCAGGATTTTATCGCATCGCGGTATTTTGTGCATATCTCCCCTGTTTTTTGCATTATTTTTTCCTCGGTGATGATTTATCTCTATGACAATTTCATGGACAGCATCAGGGTGACGGGAAATAAAGGCAGGGCGGTTATACTCGCATTAATTTTCGTCCTTCTCTGTGTTCCGAATATCCTTGCAATACGGTTAGAGATGTGGAGAGGCAGATTAACAAACACCTTTTATATTTATGACGATATTAAAACTGCAAATTTAATTAAGACCGATCTTTCAAAATCAAACAATAACCCTGTCGCGAAGAACATTTACATTAATAATGTAGTCCTGATGCCTTTTAAAGAATACTGGGATTTTTCTCCGGCTGATCCCTTCAACTATGATAACTTTCGTTTTCTATTGGCGCAGTTTTTTGATAATAAATCCATGCGCGGGGTTAATATCAATAAGGTTCCAGCGGAAAGCAAGGGACAGAAAATCTATTCAATAAATGAGGAAGGTGTTACAAATGAGCAAGGCTCAAGCATTGAAAGGTTTTCAGCGCTATCCCAAGAAGGTTTAAAGGAGATGCGGCTTCGCAATAACAAAAAGGCAGCTGAATTATTCAACGCTGCCGCTAAAGAAAAGCCGTTTTTGCTTAAATATGTGCTTTCAGGACATGAGTTAAAGAGTCTAAAATGGCTTACTGACGGGCTTGGCTTGCGCGAATGGGTCAGGCGAATTTATTATACCTACAACTGGGATGAAAAACCCGCAGCTAAAAATGTGCATGTCTCAAAAATGATAAATAATGAGATTGACAGCTATGTCCTATGCCTTTTTTATCTGTCTTATTTAGAACATTTGTCCGGCAATGATGATGAGAGTTATTACTGGTTCTGCCAGATTAGATTTTTGGAAAGCGACTATATGTCATGGTTAAGTCAAAGCCCCGCCGTTAAGAATGATAAAAAGATGCTGGCTTTTCTGTACAGCATTGACAATTATCGCTTTAAATATAGAGCATATGCCCGCATGTATGGCAATCTTCCGGAGAGTCTTGATTTCGGAAATTTTCTTTTTAAGCTGACCCTGACCAAACAAGGGTGGCAGGTTATATAGAGGAGGAAAGATTTTGGAAAATACCGTTGATGTAGTTTTGATCTATCCGAAGACAGGAATGGATTTTGGCCCCACCGTAGCCCCGCCTTATGCGCTTTTGACAATTGCCGCCCCGCTTCATAAAGACGGTCACAGGATAAAAATAATTGACCAGAGAGTAGATAAACAGTGGGAAGAACATTTATTAGAGGCATTGAGCACAAAGCCTATATGTGTAGGCATCTCCTGCATGACAGGAACGCAGATATACTTTGCTCTGGAAGCAGCAAAAATTGTCAGGGGGGCTGCTGATGGAAATATTCCGATAGTCTTCGGTGGCACACATCCGACAATCCTGCCCGAGCAGACTATCAAAAATGAATATGTTGATATTGTCTGTGTTGGTGAAGGGGACATAACATTCCCTGAGCTTGTGAGGGCACTTCAGTCACACGGATCATTGGCAAAAGTGGACGGAATTGTTTTTAAAAACGGCAGCAACATTACAATGACCCAGTCAAGGCCATTATTGGATGTTGAAACGCTCCTTCCTACTCCGTGGGAATTGATAGAGGTTGAATCTTACATCCACCGTGATTTATACCTTAAGGAAAGTTGCAGAAATTTAGACATAGGACAAACATCCAGGGGGTGTCCTTTCAACTGTGGATTCTGCAGCAGTGCGAGCATCAGACAGAGAAAATGGCGCGCAATGTCTGTTGAGAAAAGTCTGCACAACATCGTAGAAGCAGTCAGAAGGTTCAAACTGACAGGCATCTGGATAAGAGACGATGAATTTTATATTAATAGAGAGAGGGCAAGCAAAATATGCGAGGGGATGATAAGGGAGAACTTAAATATCCACTGGTATACCTCAGGAACGAGAATAGATGTTTTTAACAAGGCGACTGACGAGCAGGTTGCGCTGCTTAAGAGAAGCGGAGCTTATGTCCTAAAATATGGCGCCGAATCTGGTTCAAACAGAATACTGCAATTGATAAACAAAGGAATTACTATTGATGATACCATCAAGGCAAATCTGAAGGCAAAAAAACACGGGATAATACCTGCGTTTGCCCTGATGATTGGCTTTCCAACAGAAACGCTTGAAGAAACCAATCAAACAATAGATTTGTCCTTTAGACTCAGAAAAGACAACCCTGCAGCTCAATTGGAAGCGATGGCGATTTATACCGCATTGCCTGGTACGCCGATGTATAAATTAGCCATTGAAAACGGCTTAAAGCCGCCTGAAAGTTTTGAAGACTGGGCAAATTGGAATTTTGATGAATATGATCTGCCCGGTAAAAGAATCCCGTGGTTTGATTATAAACGCAGGAAGAAATTAGGCAATATCTCCTATATGGGTATTCTATCAAACGCCATACCTAATATGATTGATTCAATTAACAATGTTTTTATCAGATATATCGTGAAGTTTCTTTATATGCCGTTAAAATTCTACTATAGGCTGCGATTGAAAAAGAAATGGTATACGAGAGCGCCTGATCTGGCAATTATAAAGTTCATCAGGGGAAAAATATTTTATAAGAGTTACCTTATCTTAAAATAAACTTCAATTTAGGAGATTACAAATAAATGAAGATTCTTTTAGTTAACCCGCCTATCAGAGAATGGGCCAAGCCGAATGTTTTACCTTTAGGCCTCGGATACATAGCCTCTGTATTGAGAGACAAAGGACATGAAGTGGATATGATGGATATAAACGCTTACAGATGGGACATCAGCGAGGTGGAGGATAGGGTCAAAAACACAGAATTTGATGTGGTCGGTATCGGAGCAATTGTAACGGTCTATAAGTATGTAAAATGGTTGGCAGGTATTTTTAAAAAATATCATCCTGACAGAAAGATAGTAATAGGTGGAAGCGTAGGCACCTCTATACCCCGGATTATCCTTGAAAAGACCGAAGCCGATATTGTCTGTATTGGAGAAGGCGAGCTTACAATTATAGATCTCATTGAAGCCTTGAAGAACGGAAAAGATATTGCAGGTGTTGACGGGATATGGTTTAAGGGAGATGACAGGGAAATTCATATAAATAAAAACAGAGCTCCGATTAAGGATTTGGATGCGCTTCCTCTGCCTGCATGGGATTTATTTCCAATGGAGATTTACTTAAAAAATCCTGTTGGCGCCCCTAATAGAAACAAATGGATTGACGGCGGCTCTGACAGTGAAGTTCCCATTTCAATGAATTTGAACGGCACGCGCGGATGTCCTTACCAGTGCATTTACTGCTACCATGATTTTATGGGTAGCGGCTACAGGCACCGTTCTGCCGGGAATATAGTAAATGAAATGAAAGTGTTACATGAACAATATCGCGTCAAATATTTCCACTTTACTGACGATGAGTTCTGTTTGAAAAAAAGTTTTCTCTATGATTTCTGCAGAAAGGTCAAAAGCAAATTTAAAAACGAAATTACCTGGGGATGCACTGGAAGGGTTAATCTGATGACTGAAGATTTGATTGCTGAAATGGCTGATTCGGGATGCACCTTGATAGGTTACGGAATAGAGTCAGGAAGCCAAAGAATGCTGGATGTTATGAAAAAAGGCGTTACAGTCAAACAGGCTAAAGATGCGCTGAGATGGACTATAAAGCATTTGGGATGGGCGGACACCTCTTTTATGATAGGCGCCCCAGGCGAGAACAGGGAAACCATACAGGAAACAATTGATTTTTGTAAAGAACTTGGTTTAAACCCGGCAGTAATATTTTTTACAACACCGTATCCCGGGACTGAGTTGTATCGCCTGGCGCTGCAGCAGGACAAGATAAAGGACGAGGAGGAATATATACTTAACCTTGGGGAACAGGGTGAAAAAATCAGGGTGAACTTCTCTGAACTTGCAGATGAGGAGCTATGGGAGGCGCAGGAATACATGATTAAAGAACTGAATGCCTGGAACAAGATAAAACATCCTGAGAGCAGATGAGGCAGAACATGAAAATGTTGGTTTTAGGGTGCGGTTCGGCGGGCAAAAGGCATATCCGCAATTTACTTTCTCTGAATGCCGGCAAAACAGCAGCCTACGACGTCAACGAAGAGAAGCTGAATGCTGTCAAAAAAGAATTCTCTATTGATGTTTATTCTGATTTAAACAGAGCCTTGTCAGAAGACAAATACGATGCAGCCTTAATTTGCAGCCCTCCCAGCTGCCATGTTGCTCAGGCGTCCCTTTTGCTGGAAAATGGAATGCATTGTTTTATAGAGAAGCCAATGTCGCACAATCTTGAAGGGATTGATAAGCTTATTGAAACAGCCTTCAAGAAACAAAAGGTAGTGCTTGTGGGATACTCGCTTAGGTTTTCTCCGATGCTTGTCAATATCAAAAGGTTGATAGACGAAGGGACAGTAGGGAATATCCTTTCATTGAGGGCGTCTGTTGGCTATTACCTGCCGTACTGGCGTCCTCACGAAGATTACAGAAAAGGTTACGGCGCAAGTCTGGAATTAGGCGGAGGCATTGTGCTGGATGCAAGCCACGAAATTGATTATGTCCGTTATCTTGTCGGAGAGGTAGAAGAAGTTTTTGCAGTCTGCAGGAAACTGAGCAAATTAGATATAGACACGGAGGATTTTGCAGAGATTACAATGCGCCATAAAAACGGAGCATATTCACAGATACACCTTGATTATCTGCAAAGTAATTATAGAAGGAACTGTGAGATTATAGGGGATAAAGGCATGCTTTTATGGGATATTAATGAGCGCACACTCAAACAGTATAACTTAAATGACAAGGAATACCATGTTTATTACGATGGATTGAATGCAAATGTTAATGACATATATATGGAAGAGCTTAAACATTTCTTCAGGTGTATACAAGGCATTGAGAAACCACTTGTTGACTCCATGGAAGGAAAGCGCATTCAGGAAATTATTATGAAGATAAAAGAATCCTCTGATGTTAAGCAGTTTATTTCTGTTTGAATAAATAGCAGCGATGAACAATATTACAGCGCTTATACAGGCGAGACTGGGATCAACAAGACTCCATGGCAAAACCCTGATGCTCATTGAGGGAGAAAGTCTTTTAGGTCATCTGGTAAAGAGAATAAAGGCGTCCAGATATGTAAATGATATTGTGATTGCAACGACCACGAACGAAAGAGATAATGCAATTGTAGAGTTTGCGAAAGCTGAGAATCTAAAGTTTTATTGCGGCAGCGAAGACGATGTTCTTGACCGGTTTTATCAGGCGTCTGCCTTATACGGGCTGGAGGCAATTGTGAGGGTAACGCCTGATTGTCCGATGTTAGACCCTGATGTGATGGATATTGTCATATCAAAATTTTATGAAGGGAATTATGATTATGTTAGTAATGTTATAACCCCGACCTTTCCGGACGGACTGGATACCGAAGTTTTTTCATTCAGGACCCTTGAAAAGGCATGGCATGAGGCAAGGCTTCCCTCTGAACGGGAACATGTTACAGCCTATATTTTAAAGCATCCGGAACTATTCAGGCAGTTCAATGTCAAAAGAGAGGGCGAAGACCTTTCGTGGATGAGATGGACTGTTGATACACAAAGAGATTTGGAGTTTGTTAAAGGAATATTTCAACGACTGGGAAACAGAGGTATTTTTCATGTGGATGATGTGATTGAGCTATTGAGGGGAAATCCGGATTTAATGAAAATAAACTCTGGCATTACTCGCAATGAAGGCTACTTGAAAGCTCTAAAGAAGGATGGGGGGTATGAAAAAAATATTCAATAAAAACTTTATATGGCTAAGGAGCAATAATAAACATGACTGACATTAGCTCACAGTTTGAGCAGAACTCAAGATACAGGCTATCCCAGCAAATGCTTGAAAGGGCATTGAAAACAATCCCTCTCGGCTCTCAGACATTCAGCAAGAGCATGACTCAGTATCCTTACGGCGTTTCTCCCTGCTTTATTAAAAAAGGGCAGGGTTCTCATGTGTGGGATGTGGATGGCAATGAGTATATTGATTTTGTAAACGCATTGGCTGCGGTTACTTTAGGCTACAACGACCCTGATGTTACAAGCGCAGTAAAGGCACAGCTTGAGGATGGCACAATATTCAGCCTTCCCCACGAATTGGAGATAAAAGTGGCTGAGAAGATAGTTGAGATAGTCCCCTGTGCTGAGATGGTGCGGTTTGGTAAAAATGGCTCTGATGTTACCTCAGGGGCTGTTAGGCTTGCAAGAGCATATACAAAGAGGGATCATGTGGCTGTTTGCGGCTATCACGGCTGGCAGGACTGGTATATAGGCTCTACAAGCCGCAACCTCGGAGTGCCAAAAGCAGTTTCTGATCTAACGCATTCATTTATTTATAACAATTTAGATTCCCTGCATAAGATATTTAAAGAATATCCTGACCGGATTGCTGCTGTTATTATGGAGCCAATGAATGTTGTAGAGCCTGAAAATAACTTTCTGGAAAAAGTTAAAGAATTAACGCTTGAGAATAAAGCTGTATTTATCTTTGATGAGACCATTACCGGATTCAGGTTTGCTAACGGCGGCGCGCAGGAATATTTTGGCGTTATCCCTGACTTGGCTACCTTCGGAAAGGGGCTCGCAAATGGCTATCCTGTTTCTGCAATAGCCGGAAGGGCTGAGATAATGAGACTCATGGAAGAGATTTTCTTTTCATTTACATTTGGCGGCGAAACTTTATCACTTGCTGCTGCGTTTGCAGCGCTTACTAAAATTCAAAGGGAGCCGGTGGTTCAGACTCTCTGGTCACAGGGTAAAAAAGTTGTAGAAGGGGTAAATGACCTGATTATTAGGCATGAGCTTCAGGATGTCCTTTCCACTGCAGGAAAGGATTGCTGGTCATTTCTGATGTTCAAGGATACTGCGCCCTGTTCGCAGTGGGCACTGAAGACTCTCTTTTTGCAGGAAGTGTTCTCGCGGGGGATATTGACTCTCGGCAGTCATAATATGAGCTATGCTCATTCAGATAGAGATATTGAAAGACTGCTTCAGGCATATAACGAGGTTTTTGCGATTATAAAGGAAGTTCTTGTAAGGGGGAATCTGAAGGCTTGGTTGAAGACAGATCCCCTTGTGCCACTTTTCAAAATCAGATGAAGATTATTTTCCGGACAGACTCCTCTATGGACATCGGCACAGGCCACGTAATGCGCTGTCTCACTCTTGCAGAAGCATTACACAATAAAGGCGCAAAGGTATCATTCATTTGTCGTGACTTGCGTGGTAATCTCAATGATTTTGTTGAAAGGAAAGGATTTACGCTTTATCGCTTACTTAATTCTGCAAAGCAATTTCGTCATGATGAACAAAATATTGCCCATGCTCAGCGGCTTGGTGTTGATTGGCAGACCGATGCAGAACAGACAAAATCAATCTTGGCAGAAAACGGATACGTCGATTGGTTGATAATAGATAATTATTCTTTAGGTAAGAATTGGGAAACCCGGATGAGGCCGTATGTTAAAGGTCTCATGGTCATTGATGACCTTGCTGACCGTTTTCATGACTGCGATTTATTATTAGACCAAAATTTTTATGAAAATTTTGAAACCAGATACGATGAATTAGTTCCATATAACTGTCGGAAATTGTTGGGGCCAAAATATGCACTGTTACGGCCTGAATTTGCAGAGACTCGAAAAAATTTAAAACAGCGTAATTGTAAAGTAAATAGAATACTCGTTTCTTTTGGCGGCAATGATCCGACAGACGAAACAACGAAGTCCCTTAAAGCGATAATGTCTCTTAACAGGCCTGATATTGCTGTTGATGTAGTTGTGGGCAGTTCAAACCCTCATAAGGAAAAGATTGAGCGGATATGCTCAGCGATGACAAACGCAAGTTTCTATTGCCAGATTAATAACATGGCGCAGTTGATGGCTGATGCTGATTTATCAATTGGAGCAGGCGGCGCGACTACATGGGAAAGATGCTGCCTTGGTTTGCCGAGCATTGTCATGACTCTTGCCGAGAATCAAAGAGAACTTGCTAACCATCTTGAAAAAGAAGGCATTGTTATGCATCTTGGATGGCATAAAGAGGTGAGTGAAAAAGATATGTGGTATGCAGTAGAAAACTTGCTGACAGATTCGGACAAAAGAAAGAAGATGAGCTTAAAAGGTAAAGAAATGGTAGACGGGATGGGTGCAAAAAAAGTTGTTGAGAAAATAATGAAGGTAAATTTAAATGAAACAGCCTCATAAGTATATGCTTTTTTATTGCAATCCTGTTGTAATATATTGTACGCAATATTTTAGTTATAATGAAATATTTAGGAACGAAAACTTGCTGACAGCTTATTAATATGACAGAAATAAAACTATATCTGGATTTATGCGTTTATAATAGACCATTTGATTATCAAGGTCAGGAGCGAGTAGCCTTAGAGACAAGCGCCTTTATTTATATTTTGGAAAAGATAGAGAACGGAGCTTATACGCTTATTATTTCAGAAGCGCTTGCATATGAAAATAATAAAAATCCTGACGAAGATAAAAGGATCAGAGTTGCCACCTATTTCCAATTAGCTAAAGAGTTTGCAGAAATAGATGAAACAAGTATTGAAAGAGCAAAGTTTATTAAAAGTTTAGGGTTTTCTGATATTGACGCATTGCATATATCATTAGCTGAAAAAGCGAATGTGCGTTATTTTGTCACATGCGATGATGATATAATAAAGTTATACAAGAAGAATGTGGATGCAATAAAGGTCAAAATAGTCAGCTTAATAGAATTGATTGGATTGGAGGAATAAAATATGGGGCTTGCATTGGCAGAAATAAAAAACAAAGGATGGATGGTTTTAGTAAAGGAATTGGGATATTCCGGAGCTACTAAATTTATTTTACTTCATGAGCAGGGAAAAGGAGACTATACTAAAGAACGCAAAGACATATTCAAAGATATTACGATTGAAGAGATAGTTAATAAGATCGGAAAGAACAAGAAAGGTTCCGATCTGATGCGATGAAAATACTTTTTTTAGGCGGAAATCTTGCAAGTGACCTTGCTGACTGGATGA
>ERZ1292630.1345-Hain-H41-02um-R3-1345-length-24229-cov-6_pt1 | contig 24229 bp, 22 predicted proteins | sample MGYA00564408_ERZ1292630 | MGnify/ENA primary metagenome ERZ1292630 (study PRJEB36523, sample SAMEA6512641) | groundwater metagenome | collected 2019-01-08 | study: AquaDiva: Metagenomics assemblies of 32 groundwater samples
TCTTAACACTCATCGGCGTACCGTCGGCTTCGAGTACAGCCGAGTATTTGGAAAAGACGGCCATTCCCGGTCCGATGATGGCCTGTGAGAGGTCCACTGGAGCTACGGGGGAATGTTCTCCGCCCGCGCCCTTGGTCATCTCGTCGAGTGCCTCGGGCAGCACACCGTTCAGCTCGCGGATGAACTCACGGCGGGAAACCGTCACCGCATCAGCCAGACGCTTGCGGCAGACGAGAACGATGCTGGAAGCGAGGGCGTTATTCCCCATGCTAACCATGCGAAACTCCTGTTCACTGCGCAGTGGCCAGGTACCAACAATTGCGAAACCTGCCCTTAAAACAGCTGTGAGAAAAGTTTCCCATCCCGTTGACGAAGTGCCTCCGTCGTCACTCGCCTCTGACTGTTTGAATGCATAGTAAATTGTGACCGGACCTTCGGGATGTGCCTGTTCAGCAAGATTGTGAATGACTTGGGTCATTCCATCCAAGAAGAACGTTTCGGCTTTCTCTTTAGTGCCATGCCGGTATGGCGTGGCCACCAATTCCTCAGCTTTTGGCACGGTCATTGTTGCAAGCGTAGCAGGGAAGACCGAACTTAATGCTCGTCGCAACCAAACATAGAAGAAGTCGGATAGGTCCGCGTAAGCGATGTTATCGTAGTAAGGTGGATCGGTTGATATGACTTTGCCTCGCGACACGGTTTGTGTTTGTGCATCTGCTTGCGTGGCAAAACCATCTGCTGATGGAGATAACTTCTCTATGCAATCGGCGATGTATTCCGATGCTGGAACGAAGCCGCCAACAGTGTCGGCGAGAATTGCTGCTTCGGGATAATCCCATGTCATCGGGATGGCTTGTTTTCCAAACAAGTTCATGACTTTTTGATTCCCTGGGACCCACCGGGTCACGGAATTCGAGAAGTCCGCACAGCGATTGACAGCGAACGCAAGATATACGCTGACGGCTTCCGCATAAGCGGCTGCACCAGTACCTCCAGCATCGAGCCCTTTTTCTCCGTCGGGTAGGCCAGCGCCGAGGGCATCTGCGCGGATGCGCTCACGAACTTCGCTGAGAAGATCGCTTAATGTTGTCAATGCCACTAACTGTCTGGGGGTAAAGATGTCCCCCCATTCTTTGAGCCCGTAGGGCACACAAGTACCGCCGGTCAATCTCGCTGGCACATCGCCGGTAGGTCGCCATGTCGGCTTAGCCTTGTGAGCAGTGGCCTCCGCTTCCGATGTTGGAGGAAGATAAACACGGCCCCGGACGCCCTCGGCTACTATAGCCATGAGTTTTTGCCCTATTCTTCCCGCTTTGCCTTCTGCCTTGATGTAGTCGCCACCTATTACAGCATCAGAAATAATGCATCTGAAGTTCGCCCCTCGCCCATCTGCCTTGGTGCCACCTTTCGCTTGGGGCGGAGGCGTGCCTAGCTCGATCGTAAAATGATATTGGTCACCTTCGACAACTGGTTTCACGTATGCCTCTTTGCCCTCTTTGTTTGCGAGTATAAAGGTCGAAACAAGTGGCACTTCCACATGGGAAAATGCAGGGTTGGGGCTCTTCACTGTGCGCGCCCAAAGCCACGCAATGGCGGCAATCTTTTGCCCAACAAGTGGTTTCAGGTCGGGACGATTACGTGCCATTTCGACGGTGACTTCTATGGGAGGGTAAAGGTGCCCGATGCGTTTTTGGGCTTCGTCCCTCATCCAAGTGCCATAGCGACGAACATCTTCGGCTAGGCCGGACGCACCCTTCCACTCAAGGGGAAGAGCCAAGCGACCGGCGCGAGATTTCGCGCGTAATGGTCCGATCGGGGAGCGCCGAGCGAATTTGGGAGGGATCTCGATCATCGCCTTGTTGACAAGCACCGCGACGGGATTTAGATCGGAGGCATATGACTCTAAGCCGAGGCGCTGGGCCTCCAGCGGGATGGCACCGCCCCCTGCAAACGGATCGTGGAACGCGGGGAGTTTGTCTGGATTGAACAAGTCGATGGCCTGTGGGTGATCTTTGTTGAGCCCACACACCTCACGCCACGAACGACGAATTTCGACGCGGGCGCGTTCCAGCACTTCCTCGTTGGTGCTGTTTTCCCATTTCACAAGGTCCTCGATTATTTTGAAGAGGCGCTTCCGCTCCACGGCAGCGTCCTTCTTGTTCATCCCGTATTTAAAACCCCTGCCAATGTTAGTACCTGGGTCGTTGACGAGCTGGGCAAAGAGAACGGCCCGCGCCGCCGCAAGCGGTCGCCGCGCCCACCAAAGATGAATGCCGCGTGGATGAGCACCTATACCAGGCATTTTTTCGTAAGCGCATGCGGCATTGATTGCATCCAACGGAAGCGCGACCTCGATCAACTTGCGGGGGGATTTAACAGGGTGAGTCATTTCAGGTTCCTTCAGCGCGGGCGAGAAGGTTACTGAGATCATAATTGATGGAGGCAACACCCCACGCTGGTTCACGATCGAAAGGATTGCGAATGTAGTGCGGTCCTTCCACTGCATCACCTTCGCCGACTAAGACGATCGCGAGAACAAATTTTTCGCCCTGATTAAAGGCGTAAAGCATTTCGTTACGGGTGAGGGTAACGGTGCTGGCACCTTTTACCCGACCTTTCACTTCAATGTGGCGAGGCTCCGGTTGGAGGCCTCCTGCTGCAGGTGGATAAGAGGTAAGATCCCAGCCGCATTTAGCGGCGGAAACGTCTGCGACGCGGCACCCTCTGGCCTCCTCAGCGCGGCGGACTGCGTTCATAGCGAGGCGCTCAATACGAGCGCGGGCCACGGCATCAGCTGCAAAGGTTGCGGTAACGGCATCAATCGGTTCGTCACCGCGCCGCTCTCGCATCAGCCCAGCAGGAACGACGAGCGCGCCACCCAGGACTACAGGAGTGCCATTAACGACGTGGCGCATGGCGTGGAGTTCCTTCTTGCGATTTTCAAGCCGTCCCTCAAGATCAGAAAGGGTGCGCCGGATGTTTTCGAGATTGAGGCGCACATCCTTACCAGCTTCGCCATCCTCCTTAAGCTTCAGCCAACGGTCTTGCCAGAAGGCAATTTCCTTGGTGAGGCGCTCGTGCACCGCATTCAGGGTCTTTTCGACATGAGCAACCCTACGGCCAGCTACTTCGTTGTAGTGCTCTGGAACCAGAGTAGAGGCAGCAAGCGCGACCGCGCGAGGCTCCTGGTCAGCCACAATCCACGGTGCAGCCAGTACATCCTGAAGGAGTGGGCGCTCGGACGTGGCTAAAGGTTCTAGATCAAGATGAGGTGCCCAGCCGGCAAAAGTAGCCTGTGCGTCTTGGCCTACACGGACAAACTGCATGCGTTTGGATAGCACCATTCCATCGCCTGACTTGACCTCATGGGTGAGCAGGAATAGCAGCCACGGCTCCATCCCATCATCCGTCGGATCGACGAGAATCGCACCCTGGCGTAAGAGATTGGCGTGTTGTTCGATGATTAAATCAGACATAGAGAGCATGAGTGGGTGGCCTGGATGCATGAGAACGGCACGGGTTTGGCCTGGTTTGTCGAGTGGCTGAATGGCCTCCCGCTCAAAGCAAATGCGGTCGTAGCGTTTCAGCACTGGTTCATATTCCCGACGATTGCGTCCGGTGATGCGCCGATCCCGCTCGCGGATGGCAACGGGAACATGAGCGATTTCAAAACGACTTGACTCGCGGGGATGGGATGCACCGCCAAGGGAGGTAAATGCCTGCAGGAAAAAAGAGCGCACAAAGTAGGGCTGGAGACGCCGCGCCTCCGCTTTTTCCATCTCTTCTTTAACGAAAAAGAGCCGTTCTTGGCTCATTGTTTCCTGAGCGAGCGCATTGCGGTTCAGCAGTGATCTGAGATGGTCGTGGTCGAGAGCATCATCAATCTTTTTTGTCAGGCGGGAACGGACTTCGGGTTGGTCACCATACCGGATAGCCTGCATGAGAAGGTCCTTGAGGCTTGTTTCCTCGAATATCTCCCCAAGGATGTCAAAGACTCGACCATTGAGCGCCTCGCTTTCAACTTCGAGTTTCTTGAGAAGACGGTGATAAACATCACCCTCACGAGTTTCTTTCGCAACCAGATTCCAAAGGTGGCAGACTTCAGTCTGGCCGATACGGTGAATACGGCCAAAGCGCTGCTCCAGCCGGTTCGGGTTCCAGGGGAGGTCGTAGTTGACCATGAGGTTTGCGTTCTGGAGATTAACACCCTCGCCGGCGGCATCGGTGGCGACGAGTACGCGCACATCTGGATCTGAGCGAAAGAGCGCCTGGATACGGCGGCGTTCATCGCGGTGCGTGCCTCCATGGATCGTGACAATCGCATCACTATTACCTAGTACGCCTGCGATTTTGGCGTGAAGGTAGTTCAGGGTATCGCGATGCTCGGAGAAGATAATGATTTTGCGTTGTCTTCCGGTGGCGTCGTGCATTGCGGGATCATTCTGGAGGATTTTTGAGAGTTCGTCCCATTTGCGATCCTGGCCAGAAATAACCACGGCTTTGGCCTGATGTTCGAGACCTTCGAGAAGGTGGATTTCTGCTTCCAACTCGGCAACGGTTTTAGCTGCAGTCGCTTCGTCAATCAGGCTCTCTTCGAGGTTCTCTTGCTCGTCGGCATTGAGGTCGTCGTCATCCTCGGGTACTTCTTCAAGTGTCTCTGTGGAGGGGCTGCGGCCTCGTATACCTAGTTTTTCGTCGCGGAGTCGACTCTCAAGCCTTTCTTTCCGGCGTTTGAGCGACTGATAGATGGCTTCTGGACTTGAGGCAAGGCGGCGTTGCAGTGCCGTCAGCGCGAATCCAACTGAGCCCTTGCGTGGCCCTTGTAGCTGGTCGGCTTTTCCCATTTCTGTTTTTACATAGCTTGTAACAGCCTCGTAGAGCGCAGCTTCAATGTCCGAGAGGATGTAGTTGACGGTGTACGCCTTCCGTTCCGGGAAAAGGTGCCTTCCATCGAACTTGACCATTTCCTCTTTCACCATCCGACGCATGAGGTCGGAGGCATCCACTTTGTGAACACCATCTCGGAATTTGCCATAGAAACGATCGGAGTCCAGCAGTGACAGAAAAATCTGGTAGTCCTCCTCTTTGCCGTTGTGCGGCGTAGCTGTCATGAGCAGCAGATGACGTGTATGCGAACCAAGGTTTTCAGCAAAGCGAAAGCGAGCGGTTTTTTCGAGCTTCGATCCATAATAATGAGCGGAGAGTTTGTGCGCTTCATCGAAGACAACAAGATCCCATCCGGAAGCACAGAGTTTTTCCTGAAGCTCTTCATTCCTGGAGAACTGGTCGAGACGGATGATTAGCTGATGTTTGTCCTCAAATGGATTGCCACTAGGCGAAGCTTGTTCCAGAAGCGGCGAGTAGATCTGAAATTCCAAACCAAATTTCTCGAAGAGTTCGTCACGCCACTGCTCAACCAAACTGCCCGGCGCTACGATGAGGATGCGGCGGGCGTCTGCGCGCATGATGAGTTCACGAATGTAAAGCCCTGCCATGATTGTTTTGCCCGCGCCAGGATCGTCCGCCAGAAGAAAACGGAGCGGTTGGCGCGGTAGTAAAGATTCATAAACAGCGGTGATTTGGTGCGGCAATGGATCGACGTTCGAGGTATGTACGGCCATCATCGGATCGAAGAGGAAGGCGAGGTCGATTCGCTTAGCCTCGCAGGTGAGCTGAAACGCTGCGCCATCACCATCAAAGGAAAACGGGCGCTCCGCCATGGCCACAGTAATGGAAGGCTCATCGGCGCGAACAAGGAGCCGTTCCTTCATTGCTCCATCAGGCGTTCGGTAAATAAGCTGCAAGGCTCCTTCTCCATGAGGCACAATTGCCACAACGGAGACAACCTGGGCAGGTACGACGCCAGTAAGGTTAAGACCCGTGGTGATTTCTTCCAACTTCATGCAGCAATTCCTAAAATCCAAAGGTTGATTGATACTGGAACCGTGATGAAAAGTCACGTTTTCTTGGGTAATAGAGGACATTCCCAGCTCCTTGTTACTATCATATCTTCTATTTTTGCTTTAGATAAAAGCCAAAATTGAGATTCGTTGTAAAACAATGCTTTACATTCATTTAAGCCTATGCTATTTTTGCTTTTGTGGGAAAAACGCGAAAAGCCAAAATTGAAAATGAGCCTTGGAACAAGGACAAGGCCGTCGGCCAGATGGCACCGTTCACGGCTGAGCAAGCCTCCGTGATCCGCTCGCTGCTGACGACGGAAGGAAAAATCCGGGATCTGGCTCTCTTCAACACGGCGCTTGATACCATGCTGCGCGCCTCCGATCTTCTTCCCTTACGCGTGAACGATATCACCGATCACAACGGCGATGTCGTCCATGAATTCACGATCAAACAGAAAAAAACCGGACGCTCTCACCTGGTTGCGCTGTCACCGCACACGCGGGATTCGATTGCCGACTGGATGATCGCCTCAGAAAAAAACAAAGATCCGGAGGCGTATCTGTGGACCAGCATCGGCAATCGCAAGACCGGGCGCCCGCTGACCCGTGAGCAATATGGCAATCTTGTAAAGCACTGGTGCTACCTTGCCCGGCTGGATCCCAAGCGGCACAGCACGCACTCGATGCGCCGAACAAAATCAGCGGCGGTTTACGAGAAAACACATAATCTCGCTGCCTGCCAGCACCTGCTCGGGCACAAGAGCATCGGCAGCACGGCGCACTACCTGGGAGTTGATCAGCGCGCGGCGCTTGATCTCGCCAAGAGAATTAAAATCTGAAGGAGGACACTATGGTGAAGGAGACGTTTCGTATCAGGCTTGAAGCGAAAAACCCGGAGAAAGGACACCTGCGGGCTTACAGGATCGATGCGGGGCAGGACCTCTTCGGCCAGTGGAGTATTGAAGTTAACTACGGACGGATCGGCCGTCGCGGACGATCGGTCACCTACTCAGCAGCGGATGATGCGGCTGCCGCCGCCATTGTCCGCAACTGTCTTCATCGTAGGGCGAGCGCACCGAAGCGTATCGGCGTCCCCTACCAGATCCGCGAGCTCTGCGACCCGAAGGAGTGGGCTGGTGTAAAACTTTGATGCAGTAGCACTCACTTTGTGGGGCGATCCGTACATCAGGCCGTTGAAGCACCTGGCCGGCTTGAAACAATACCCAAACAGCCGGTGCTGGATACAAGCCTTCAGAAGCAAAGATCGAGACAGGCCGGACGTCCAAATTACCTGACAACGTAGAGTGCTCTTTAAACATAATAAAGGATATTATCATGTTTAAATAACGGGTTAGGGAGGGTCCTAAAATATTACAGTTGATCATATTTAATAGTATGATATTATAGTAATATAAAGGGGTATGATCATGACGTACAGAGCGACCTTCACTTTGGAACCCGATGTTTTTGCTTTCCTGAAAAAAATGGGTGGCGATAATCGCAGTGGTTACATCAATGAGCTTTTAAAACGGGAAAAACGGCGAACGCTGGAAAAAGCCATCCTTCTTGGAAACCGCGAGGAAGCTGGCGACAAAAGCTATCAAGAGGAACTGACAGCATGGGATGCAAGTTTGGGAGATGGGCTTGAAGAATGAAAGAGGAGCTTTATCGGCAGCTTGAAATCAGATGGGTTGACCTCAATCCGACGCGAGGCGCAGAGACGCAGAAGAAGCGACCTTGTGTGATCGTGCAGAGCGACGTAGTAAACCGGGAGTCACGGACGGTGATCGTGGCTCCACTCCTACCAGGCCACAAGACTTGGCCCTTTGCTGTGAATATCATGCCGAGCGAAGGAAACGGTCTCGATATTGAGAGGCATGTGAACTTAAAACAGTTAAGAGCCGTGGATGTTTGCCGGATTGAAAATCGGCAGGGCGTGCTTGAAAAAGTGTATCTGGAACCTGTCAAGGAAGCATTGCGGGTTGTTTTCGATATGGGCTGATGCGGTGAAAAGGAAGTTGAAAAAGGTTGTGCTGGCGCTTGTTGGATTAGAGAAAAGACGAAGAAAAAGCGGCGTGTGGATAAACTGAGACGTATCTCACAACATTGTTGTTCTCTGCCGGTGCTCGATGAGCGCAGCGACGACGATATTGTGGGGTATGGGAAAGATGGGTTGCCGGATTGAAAAGCCTGATTCCGGCAAAACAGGGCGCTCTCAGCGCCGCGCAGTTTGAAAAGCTGGCCGATGTGCCGCCGGAGATCGAGTGGCTCGCCAACATCACCAATGACAAAACGCGGCGGGCCTACAGGAACGACGCGGGAGAGTTTTCAGAGTTTCTCGGGCTGCGAAGGCCCGAAGAATTCAGGACGGTCACGCGGGCGCACGTGATCGCGTGGCGGGAAACGCTAGAAGGCCGGGAACTATCCCCGCCAACCATCCGGCGCAAGCTGTCCGCCTTATCCTCGCTGTTCGATTATCTGTGCGAGCGCAATGCGGTATCCGGCAATCCGGTGGACGGTGTGAAGCGGCCCATGGCGAACAGCAACGAGGGCAGCACCCCTGCCCTATCCGACGATCAGGCGCGGCGGCTGCTGGAAGCGCCGCCGGTAGATACCGTCAAAGGGGTGCGCGACCGGGCGATTATCGCCGCCCTACTTTATCACGGCATGCGCCGGGAGGAGCTGTGCGGCCTGCGCGTCAAAGACATGGAGAGCCGCGAGGGCTTGAAGCATTTTAAGGTGAAGGGCAAGCGCGACAAGATCAGGTATGTGCCGGTGCATCCGTTGGCGCAGCGGCTCATTGAAAGTTACCTGCTGCTGGCCGGTCATGGCAATGATTTCAACGGCCCGCTGTTCCGCCCGGTGCGGAACAACCGCACGGGGGAGCTGAAAAGGCCGCTCAATCCGAATTCAATTTACCGGAACGTGGTGAGAAAATACGGGCAGGCCACAGGGCTGAATATCGAGGTGAACGGCCTGTGCGTGCATTCGATGCGGGCCACTGCCGCGACAAACGCGCTTTCTCATGAGGCCGATATCGCCAAGGTGCAGGAATGGCTCGGCCATGCGAACGTGTCCACCACCCGCCTCTATGACCGGCGGAAGACGAGGCCGGAGGACTCCCCTACATTCCGGGTTCGGTACTAAAGCGCGAAGCGTCCGAACGCCTCGCGCTATTGGCGTTTCCGCTTCGAGCAGGGACGCTTTAATTTGTCTTAAATCTATTTATGGTATTTCCCAAAACCAGGCTTTAGCCGCTTTATCGAACGGCATCGAAGAATCCGAGCCAATCTGGTCTGAGTTCCAAACGTCAATATGGTCTCCGGTTCTAACGCCGAAGAACCAGCTCCGATACGCATCTTGCAGAAATATGATGCCATTTTTTCCTGCAATCAACTCTCTGGCTTTAGTACCATCTACTATCAACGGTTCTCCCCACTCACTCCGCAATCGATTGGCCAATTGCTGTGCCTGAATGTAGTATCGTTTCGCAATCTCAGCTTTGGCCACCTCTGGAATGACCATCTTCTTTCGAATTTCGGTGAGGATATCCTTATCCTCAGTCCATCCTAAATCTCGAAGACTTTTATCATCAGCTCGCGGCATAAGTCCGAGAGTCATACTCAGGACTATGGCACACCTGTTCTGCTCTGGCGCAAGACCTTTGGCAATGTCGCGGTTGTATTGATAATAGTCCCACAACGACCGGAATGCCGGTTTTTGACCGCGTGACGTTGCGTGATGTACCGAACGAGCATTTTCTAAAACGGGTTTATTTATTTTATTACAGTAGAAATAGTCCGCATCCTCATCGACCAGTATCTCATCGGCATCGCAGGCAGCGAACAGATTTGAAGCCCACAAGAGCACTAGCGATGTGAAAACCAAAGAGAGCAATTGAGTTAACCGCGTCACTTCGTTCCCCCGTCAAACCCTGTGCTACAATCCGACGAACCCTTGCAGTGATCATCATTAAAGATTGGTTCCTGTACGGGAGGATGTTTAGTCTCATTGCGCGTGGGAGGGGGAGTGTTAGTCCCTTCATCCGGTGAGGGGCGAGAAATTTCGCTCGGTGGGAGTGCGGGCGGCTGCTCCAGAGTTTCCCTCTGGTTATCTTTCGGAACTCTCCGTGTGTCATCATCCGCTGCGACCAAATTGAGATATGCAGAATTGATGATTCCTATAGGCTCCACAAGACAACCTACAAGTAGAATCATTACAATATGAACGATGCCTCCGTTGATTCTCATCAAGAAGATCCCCTCTTTCAAATAAGGTTGCCTTTGAGTGTAAGGATAAATGCGATGGTTCAATGTATGAATCTGCTCTCTACCTTCAATTAAAGTCAATCTGGTCACATCGCTGTTTGAGAGTAATGCTGCTCTTTCCCCAACCCAGCGCGAGGCGTTCCCCCCCCTCCCCTGTTTGAAACGATCTCCTTCGCAGCCCTTTCGGCATCGCGCTGAGTCTCGTGAATGCTGCTGGCGCGGTCGGCCCCCGGCTTCTTTACGGTCCATCCATCTTCATGCTTCACAACGTAGCGGTCATTGTTCATTCCCATGGAATTCTCCTTTTGCTGTAATTGGGATGCTGGTTTATGCATGCTGGTGAACGCGGGCATTGATCCACTCCCATGCGTCTTTGGGCAACCATCCCGCGTAGTCGCTGGTAACGCCGATCACGAGAAGGCGGTCATTCTGGTCGATGTGGCGGCGTATTCTTTCGGAAATCTGTTCGGCAGTGAGATAGCCGTCCACAAGCCAGGTGGATTCGAGATAGTGCCACCACGTACCGCAAGACTTGATGGCATCGTGGACATTGGAGTAATCCTGACCGGGCTTCTTCAGATCGTAGGTGATGAGATAGACCATGTTACTGTCCTTTCTTTGTGAAGGTTAATGTGGCTGCCTTTCCTGAATCCGTCATATAAGCGGATACGCGGATTAGCGTATCATGAGAGCGTGAAAGATGCAAGGCTTCCAGGTGCAGGAAAGGAAGACTATCGCCAGAGAGTCTGGCTGGAAGCACTGGCGGAGAGGAAACTAAGCCGCGACAGGCGGACGCTGGCCGCTTCTTCGGAGACGCGGAAAGCCTCCTTCATGGACCGGATCAGGTTTCGTCCATGCATGGAGTCGGGCGTTACAGCGACGCAAATTCCGTGATCCCGGAAGAAGTCCGCAACGAGGCGTTTGACGGCTGTTGCGGGCATGAGCAGAGCGCCGCATGCGTATCCCGCCTGCCATTCCATCCAGTCGGTCTTGGTGGCGGCGAGGATGGTTTCCCGTTTACAGGTCATGGGCTTGTAGTTGTGGTGGCCGGTTGAAAACAGGCTCGATTGCCGTGCGGCGGAGTCCCACAGATAGTTATGAAAGTGGACGTGGCTAAATTCATGGGTCAGCGTGGTGCGCAAGCGGTTTTCCCGGCGCGGGTCGTCTGACAGAAGACGGGAGATTTTGACGCGAGGTTTCTCTCCTGCCCTGAATTCAGTAAGGCCCTCCACGTCCTCGCCCAAGGCGGACAGATCGGCGAAAAGATCGAGATCGGCGGCGCGGGATTCGATCAGCTTGGTGAGATCATCGGTGGCGACGGGATAATTCACAGTGCCGTGTAGCTCACGCAGAAAGCCGGTAATGATCTGTTCACACTCGGTATCAAGTTCATCTTCGGTAAAATGGGGTCTTTCCGCGAAGCGTCCCGTCCCGTCCTTGATGTGCATGACCATCTATTTCGACTTCCTGCCGGTGGCAAGGCTGCGCCTGAAAGCGACCATGGAAGCAGCGAACGTCTTGTCATCTACGGTCAACGTCCGCAAATCATCAGGCACGCGCCCGGCCAGAAAGTGGAGGAAATCAGCGTCGATTTTCAAGACGGTTGAGAACTTGCCTATCAGAAAGGAAGTTGGAACGCGCCGGTCGTGTTCGATGTCGTTGAGATACTGCGGCGTTATGGAACCGTCTTCGTCTTCCCGCTTTATTTTGGCCGCCAGTTCTTTCTGGCTCAGCTTCAATTCCTTACGGGCATCCGCAATGGTCTGGCCCAATGTTTTTTGTTGTGTCACGAGTTTTTCCCAGTGGAGTTCGAAAGGGAAGCTTATCCGCTGTTTAGCGTATCAGCGCGCGGCGTAAAAGGCAACAAGGAAAGGGTGGCTATCGCACCAAGGGAATTTCACCCCACCGCGTTGTGTAGCGCGGGCTGCGGAAACCGGCCCGCATCGCCCATTGCGGATTTGCTCCGCCGAGATCGCCGTAATGGATTGTGCGCGCCCCATGGTCTGAATTGATGGCATCGAGCGCTTTCATCAGCCGGGATTGTCTTTGCCTGTCCCGCTCATCGAACAGGTCATGCCGCTCCCCTGCCGCCGGAACCAGATCGGTGAGCATGACGCCGCATTTCTGATAGACGTAGCCGGGCCGGTAAATCTTCTCCAGGATCGCCGTTGCCGCATCGATAAGATACGGCGTGTAGTCGGTCGGAAACAATAGATTCCGGGTCATTGAATTCGAATAGAACGGCCGGTCTTTCGCAAAGGGGCTGGTCATCAGGAACACGGTCAGGCGCAACGCCTGCAAATTCTGGCGGCGCAGTTTCTCCCCTGCCCTCCCGACGAACTGCAACAGGGCCTGCCGGATTGCTTCCAGATCTGTAAGCTGCCTGCCGAAAGACCGCGAGACGGTGATCCCCTTCTGCGGCGGCGCAACCAGCTCAAGATCAAGGCACGCTTCACCATTAAGTTCTGAAACAATCCTCTCCCCGACAACCGTCATCCGCGCGCGGATCGTCTTCGGATCGGCGCGTTTGAGATCGAGCGCGGTGTTGATCCCCTGCCCTTTCAGCCATGCTGCCCACTGGCGACCGACTCCCCAGACATCGGCCACGTCCACCTGTGCCAGCATCGTATCCGCATCGGCTTCGAGAAGATTGAACACGCCGTCCGTGCCGGGAAACTTTTTCGCCAGCCGGTTGGCGATTTTCGCCAGAGTTTTCGTGGGGCCAATGCCGATGGAGACCGGGATACCCGTGGCACGCTTCACATCGCTTCTGATCGTCGCGGCATAACGCGACAGTCCCCTGTGCTCAAATCCCTGCAAGCTCAGGAAAGCCTCGTCGATGCTGTAAATCTCCACGTCCTGCGCGAACGCCGCGAGCGTGCTCATCACGCGCCGCGACATGTCGCCGTAGAGGGCATAGTTCGAGCTGAAGACTTTCACATTGTGCTGCCGGATTTTGTCGCGATTTAAATGATAGGGGTCGCCCATGGCAAAACCGAGCGCCTTGGCTTCATTGCTGCGGGCGATGATGCAGCCGTCATTGTTGGACAGGACGACGACCGGCTGGCGGTCGAGCTTCGGATTGAAGGACCGTTCGCACGAGGCATAGAAGTTATTGCAATCGACGAGAGCCAGAACCTGTTCCGTCATGGCTTGGCCCTATTTGCGGAACTGGCGAACGCTGCCGGTGACCACGCCCCAAACGACGAGATCGGATTCCTGCGTAATGAGGATAGCGGGATAAAAAGAATTTTCCGGTTTGAGCTGGATCTGCCCGCCTTTGCGGTAGAGGCGCTTCACCGTGAATTCTCCCTCCACGACCGCCACAACAATGTTGCCGTGCGCGGGCTCAAGAGACCGATCAACGACAAGAATGTCGCCGTCATATAAACCGGCATCCTTCATCGAGTCGCCGGACAGGCGCACATAATAAGTAGCGGCGGGATGGGCGATCAGCAATTCATGCAGATCGAGATCACGCTCAAGATGGTCGTCCGCCGGTGACGGGAATCCCGCCCTCACCACGGAAGAAAACAGGGGCCGCGAAAAGGGACGGCTTGGCGCGGGACGATGCAGAGAAGCCACGGAAGTCATGGCCAATCCTGTCATGACGGGAATAAATTGGCAACTCGGTTGTTCACGCAAATCAATGGGAAATTCGATCAAGCAACTGAGGAGCATTGTTGCGGGGATTGTTGACGAGAGGGCTGACGGGATAGGTTTGCAGCTCCTCACCAGGACAGGGACGCAGTAAAGCCCTGAGCGGTTCCACGGGGGCTGCAAGGTCAAGCCATTGATCGAAGGAGGCAGGATCAAGGAGAACCGGCATACGATTGTGGATCGGAGCCATGAGGTCGTTAGGCTCTGTGGTAATGATGGCGCAGGTTTCGAGCGATTCCCCTTCGGCGGGCTTCCAGTGTTCCCACAGTCCCGCAAAGGCAAACGGCAGCCGGTCTTTCCGGCTGATCCACATGGGCTGCTTCCGTTCACCCGCGCGTTGCCATTCATAGAAACCGTCGGCGATTACCAGACACCGGCGTTTCCTGAAAGCGCCCCTGAACGACGGTTTCTCCGCGACGGTCTCCGCTTTGGCGTTGATACACTGGTTTCCTATTTTGGTGTCCTTTGCCCATGAGGGAATGAGTCCCCACCGCAGCAGGACACATTCCCGTTTGCCGGTTTCAGAATTCAGCCTGACCGTGACGACGCGCTGCGTGGGAGCGATATTGTAGTTGGGGTTGAAGAGCGGCATCGGCCCTTCAACGCGGAACTGTTTCGCGACTGTCTCCGGCGTGGCTGTCTGGGTGAATCGTCCGCACATGAAGAGCCATTCTAGCGGAAGACCGGGCTAGCGGGGAAGGAACTCAAACGGACTAGTTTCCGGGATTGTCGTCGTCATCGCCGTCGGTGTCGTTACCGTGGCCCCTGTTATTGTCGGCGCCGTTGGTAAATGTTTCAAGGTCGATGTTCAGTGGCACGGTGGCGCCGACGGGGGCGCAGAGAACGTCCTCGGTCGTGATGATGGTGCACGTCCCGCCGCCGATTCCGCCACCGCCGGGAGGAACGGGAGGGGGGGTGCCGGGCGGGAGGGGATCCGTGCATTTGAGCTTATCAAGATCTCGAGGACCAAGCGCGTCAAGGACTATTGCGTTGGGATCATATGTCCGCCCATAGATTTGCTGGCTTTCAAGCTTCACCCGGTCGTTGATAAACCCAGGCAAAGGCCACATATCTTGCTTAACGTGTTCGGTAACAATTCCACCGCCTTCGAATTTGCTGATGTAACGGCAGCGTGTGTCCGCACCAACCTGTTTTCCGGCTTTTCCAGCGGTGTATGCCGGAGATGCGGGATCGATATAAGCGATACTTGTGAGATTTGGGTTAACGCCAGTTGTGACACTGATCCGGTTTGCGGCACCGCATTTGCCGCCAAAATCACCTGATGAGTTCGCATAAAAAAGGGCGTGATCGAAAGTTGCATCTGTGGGATCAAGAGCGCTGGAGCCGTAGCAACCATACTGGCTATTCCCTACCACAAGAGCATTTTCATAAATATAAGATGACGACTTGTTGGCATCTTGAAGTTGAGCTATGTATATGCCCGAACTAGGCTCCAGACCTATTGAATATGGATTCACAAGATAGTGTTGGTGTGATTCACTTGTGGTAACAGGAGGTTGCCATGAGAGAATTACCAATGCTGTCGTCGGATCGATTTGAAAGAATAAAGCGATATTTTCCTTACCCACACGGTGTGGCGCGGGTGGATGATCGGCGTGTGATCAGCGGGATCATTTACGTGATAAAGAACGGACTGCGGTGGAATGATGCGCCTGCCGGATATGGCCCGCATAAGACACTGTACAACCGCTTTGTGCGCTGGAGCCGGATGGGCGTGTTCGACAGGATATTCGAAGCTCTTGTTAAAGAGAGCGGAACGCCGGATCGGTTGATGATCGATGCCACGCACATCAAAGCCCACAGAACCGCAGCCAGCCTGCTAAAAAAAGGGATGTTCCCCGCGCTATCGGACGCACAAAAGGTGGTCTGAACTCAAAACTTCATGCCGTGACCGACGGTGCAGGCAAGCCCGTTCTGCTGCATCTTACGGCAGGACAGGTCAGCGATTATACAGGTGCGTCTGCATTGCTGGACAGATTGCCAAGAGCAAACGAACTGCTTGCCGATCGCGGCTATGATGCCGACTGGTTCAGGACGGCCTTGATCGAAAGGGGCATCGTGCCCTGCATCCCGCCGAAGAAAAACCGCAAAGTGCAATACGAATATGATCGTGTCTTGTACAAGCAGCGGCATAAAATCGAAAACATGTTCGGATGGCTCAAAGACTGGCGGCGCATCGCCATGCGCTACGACAGATGCGCCCACACTTTCTTCTCGTCCGTCTGCATCGCAGCTTCCGTCATCTTCTGGCTGTAATCAATGAGTCCTGAGCCTAGGCACGCCGGTTGCCGGAGGCGGGCCTTTACCAGCATCCAAAGCGCTTACATTTTTAAATATTATATTTCTGCCATTGTTGGACCATATGTCCAGCCCGTTTCTGAAAGAAACCACATTCTCAAAATAACCATCTACAAGACACTCATCGGAATCATCTATACCTCTGGGCCGATTGCACACGGAGGAATGATAAAAACCATAGCTTTCGTAACCCATTACCAAAGAGCCGTAAAATCTGTTGCGGTGCGCAGTTTGATTATCGTTCGCCCAAATATTCATGCCAGCCTGATGCGGCGTTTTTCTTGCGCTTCCCCAAGGGGACACGTTAAAGGCAACGACATTTTCAACAACATTGTCGGATGATCCGTAAATCTGCAAAGGCTCTCCGTGATTTGCGCCTGTACCGCTGCATCCGGGAACGGTATTGTCGCGCGCATAACCGCCCCCAAGAAGAATGTTTCGTCTATAAATATTGAAATTAGACACGAACGAGTCAATCATGTTGCGGCCCGATCCACCGAAAATCGAATCTTCGACGAGGTTGTACTCGCTGCCGGATACAACATCGAGCACGTGATAATTATAATACTTTACCCCTGCCGCCGTGCAGCTCGGAGTCGGTGCAAAATGATAATTGGCGTTGTAGGCGGAAATCCTTCTTAGGACGTTATGGTCGCTCCGGTTAAGCACGATGACCTCTGCGATGGAATTTTGAAAGCGTATGCCTTCAAGCACAAGGTAATTCACACAAAGAAGTCGGGCGGGGGAGCGTGCCCATTGGCCGTCGATAATAGCCCTCCCGTCATTTACGGCACGCACGGTGATCGGGTTGCCCGCGGTTCCCCCATACGTACTCGCGCAACTCCCCCCACTAAACCCGGACGGTGGAGCGATCATGGAAGCGTTCCCCGTGTAAGTACCGTCCATCAAATTAAGCGTGTCGCCCGGAACGGCTTTCGACCAAAGCGCCGCTACCGCGCATGGGTTGGCAGAAGAGCAGATACTGCCTGATCCAGAGGGAGATGCGTAATAATCAGCCGCCCACGACGAGCCTCCCGCAGCGAGGAAGAGCATGGTTACCAGTAGAAGCGTGACAATGTTTTTCCTGCGGCCCAATTTTGTTCCTTACCATCGGCTCATCGATTATTGGTGGTATTGACCTGCATATTATTCATAGCCCTTCCAGAATAGAGGGATTGGCGACAAAAGCAAGGGCGGTGTGGAGTCGCCCGTCACAGTGACCGCGTCCGTTATCATTTCCGACAATCAAAAGGGCCATGATTCCGGAAAGGATCACAGCCCTTGATCGTCTATGCCGGGCGGCTATGCGAGAATTTCCCGTTTTGCCTCGGCAGCGTGGAGCTACTGCTGGAAGCAGTAGAGATAGGCCGCAATATCGCAGGTGGAGGTGCCGCCCGTATCCGTCCATGTGTTATCGGTGTTGCCCGCCGTGCCGATATTGCCACTGCGGGTGTTGAGGGCGGTGCCCCATGTCGCGCAGCCATGCGTGTTGCTGGTGGAGCCGTCACGCGCGCCGGCGGTGGTCACGTTGGTCCAGACGTTGCCGGAGGCTTGCGATGTGCCGGAGGCGTTCTCGTTGATCGCGGCATCGAGAGAGCCGTCGATCAGGTCGGCCCAGTTGTCGGCGACCTTCGTGCCGGTGGGCAGCAAATAATTGTAGCTGCCGCTGACGCCGGTAAACAGGGAATCCGGGTCGTTTGTCGCGTTGGCGGTCAGCGAAATCCAAGCCCTGTATGTTCCCAGAAGGCCCGCAGCGGTGGCCTCGGTGTTACATTTTGTATTCGCGCCCGCGAGGCCGCCGAGGTTGCCGTTATATTTTGCGCCGCTGTTGGTGGCGAGGAACACCGTGCGGGTTTCCGGCCCCGGCGTGCCGTTGGTTGCGTTGTAAAGATCCGTGATTTCGGACGGCGACAGCGCGCGGCCGTAGATACGCACTTCATCCATGAGGCCGTTGACGTAGTGTCCCGATCCGCCGCCATTGCAGCGCCCGCCGATCTCGACATTGTGGGCGCTGTTGTAAATAGTTATTCCGGGGTAGGATGTCGAGCTTTCCTCCACACCGTCGACATATATCCGGATATAGGCACCGTCATAAACGCCGGTCAGCATATGCCATGAACCGTCGCTGGTGTCCGTCGTCCCCGAACCGGAATTGGAGAAAGTTCCGTCGGAACTGCCGACCATAAAAGCCGCAGTGCCGTCGGTGTTTGGATAGCCGGAATAAATTTCCCATGAATCGTTTGCGCCGTCGCAATTGCTTTTATAGACATGTTGCGTTTCCCCCGCCACGGAGTGATTAACCCAGGTGGAAACGGTGATGGACCCGATGCCTTCCGCCGCGTTGATGTCGCCCGCGGTTACGTAATCGTTCACGCCATCCAGCAAAATCGCGCCGCCGCGTTTGCCCGCCGTGCCCTGCCATGCCGGGCTGTTGGTCAGGGTGCCGGTGTTGCCGTTGCCGGTTGAATCAGCCGCGCTGGTACCGCTGGTTTCATCGAACTTCCAGTGCGCGATCATGTCTGAGGCGTAGCTTCCGGCATTTTTTCCGACCGCCACCCACGACGTGCCGTCGCAGTATTGCAGCATGGTGTTGGTGCTGTTGTAGATCATCTCACCCTTGAGCCCTTTCGGGCCGTTGCAATCGCCGGGGAACCCCTGCGCCAGCGTGGCGACATCCGCGCCGGAGAGAACGCGGTTGTAGATGCGCATGTCGTCAAGAAGGCCGCTGAATGGATTAGTGCTATCGGAAATAATGAGAGGTTTCGCAGCGTCGCTGTCCTTTATTCCCGAGCCGTTGACATCACCGGGAAGGTAACGGCCGACATCTACACCGTCCCTGTAAAGATGGACGCCGGAAGCATTTTGCGTGCCGTCCCATGTGATGGCGATATGTTGCCAGACACCGTTGGTCCACGCATCCCAGTCCGTTTCGGCATAGAGATTGCCCGCCCCGGAGTTGTAATCGACAGTAAACTGCGCGCGTTTGGTATCATGCATATAATTTAAGGCAAAGCCGCCAATATTGCCCCAGTAGCCTTTGTAAGCAATGGGCCTCGCCCCTGTTGGTCCAATGTCGGGTTTCATCCATCCGGCGATCGTTATCGTGGTCAGGTCATTCAATGATGCGGAAGCGGCCACAGTGACATCATCATTCGTGCCGTCAAAATCCAATGCGCCGTCAACTTGCCCCGTTGTCCATGCCGGACTGCCTGAAGTCGTGCCCGTATTGCCGTTGCCCGAGGAATCCGCCGCGCTGGTGCCGGAGGATTCATCAAGTTTCCAGTGGCCCTGCAGGCCGGTGGTCGTATCCGCTCCGACCGCCGCCAGAGCGCCGATTTCGGGGCCGGAAAGGACGTAATTATAGATGCGCACGTCGTCGAGATAACCGCCGTCGACGGCGGCGCTGGGCCAGTCGCCGTGATTGCCTATCTTTAGCTGCGCGGATGAATCATCGCCCATGGGGGAGCCGCTGGTCGCTCCGGTAGATGAAACCAGTGCGCCATTGACATACAGGGAAGCGTTGTCCGTCGATGCGCCGGGGAATGTAAGCGCGACATGATGCCATGTGTCGTCATTAGCCAGCACGCCGCTCCAGTTCACATCGACAGCAACGGTGCTGAACCAGTTGGTGAATGATATGTCCGTATCGTTGACTCTTCTCAGAAGCCAGCCATCATCGTTGCCTGCGCCATATTTCTGTGCGATCACGGTTTCATTATCCGGGCCGACCTTGACCCACGCCGCGATTGTTTTGGCGCTGAGATTGTTTATCTGCGCGGCGGCAGGAGCGTTCACTCCATCAAGATAGGTCGAAGAGCCATCCGTTGAATCAAGACGCAGGGCGCCGCCGATTCTTCCGCCCGCCGCCGACCATGACGAATAGGGGGCACCCTGCAAGGTGCCGGTGTTGGCGTAACCCGACGAATCCGCCGCGCTGGTGCCGGACGATTCATCAAGCTTGTAATGCGCGACGAGGGCGTTTCCCTGCGCCGCCAGCGCGGCGACTTCAGCGGCGGTGAGGGCGCGGTTGTAGATGCGCATATCGTCGATTTGCCCGAGAAACGGGTTATTGCCAGATGAAGAGGCGCCAATACTTGCAGAGGTCGTATTTGAGACAGAGCCGAAAGTCCCGGAAATGGGATCGGTATTAACCAAAGCGCCGTTAACATAGGTATAATGATTGCCTGCCGCGCGGTCAAAGACGACCATAAAATGTGTCCAACTGTTCAGAAACGGGCTGGCGCTGAAAGGGGTAATGCTGCATTCATCGCCATCGCAGACATAGGTGGTCCAACTGCCGGAACCAAATTCCATGTCGTAACCTTCACATGATGCGCATCCCCCTCCCTTGGACCACGGAAAGTCATACGTCCCCGCCGTGGCGGTGACGTAAACCCACAGGCCGTAGCTGAATGACCCGCTGCCGAAATCGAGGCTGCCGTCCGCCGGGTCGCCGATATTCACGAGGTCGTGTGTCGGGTCCGATCCGAGTTCGCCGCTGAAATCGAGTGCGTTGGAGAGGCGACCGGTCGTCGGCGTGGGGGTGTTGGTATAGGTGCCGTTATTACCGCTCGGTGAGGAATCCACTGCTGTTGGGCCGCTGGATTCATCAAGCTTCCAGTGACCGACGAGGCCGTTGCTCAGGTCGCTGGCGCTGGCCGGGAAGCCCATCGGCACCCAGACATTCCCGCCGCAAAACTGCATCACGTTGCTGTCGGTGTTATAAAGGATCGTGCCTTCGTCGCGGGAAGGGCTGGAGCAGCCGCCGGAGCCGGAGCCGGGCAGGCCCGCCGGAATCCAGTTGGTGTTGTCGCAGTACTGGATAAGTTTCTGATCGGCGTTGTAGATGATGGCGGCGGCTTCACGAGCTGGATTCGAACAGGCCGCAAAGGCAGGAGCGCTGGCGATTATCATCCAGAGCAAGGTAGCAAGGATAGCGGTTATGGATCGGTACTTGTAAAACGGCATGTCTTTTCATAATCACTGCGCAGTGAAGTCCGTTTTTAGTATAGTGCTATAGAATTGTTTCGCAATACGCGATTGGGGAAGATCGTTCAGGGCACGGGGGGGGTTGGTTTTAGCTCCGGCTTGAATTTGATGAAACGGATATTTTGTTCAGGGCAAACGTCTGTTGGTTCCTGACCGGGCTTCAAGGGGATGAGGCGGTCTGTCCCTGCGATGGTGCAGATGATCGCAGAGGACTGGTACGCATATTTGGGTTTGTCGTTGGCCGGGGCAGCGCACGCCATAAGGATGGCGGAACAAAGCGCGAAAAGGAAGAATGATTTTGATTCGGGGTTGCTCACCGAAAAACTATACAGCGGAAATAGGGCGTTGCCAGTAGGAATCTGCTGGTTCCGCCCGTCACAGTCACCCCGTACACTCCGTTCCCGACAATCAAAAGGGCCATGATTCCGGAAAGGATCACAGCCCTTGATCGTCTATGCCGGGCGGCTATGCGAGAATTTCCCGCTTTGCCTCGGAGGAGAAAAACCCCTGATCGCGGAGGTTTTTAAACCAAGTGCGGGAAAAGGCTTTCAGCTCGCGTTTGAGCGACGGTTTTACGTGGGTGCGTTTCCCGGAGTCGTCATAGTTGTATACTTCCTGACAAATAGCCATGTAGTCATTCCTGAATGACACTGGCTCGGCGAAGGATTCACCGCTGTGATCGTGAAACATGAACACGATGTCGGGATCGCGCATCATGTCGCCGTTCTGCTCGCCGTAATGGCAGAGCGAAACAAGGCGCATCCCCTCCCCGCTTGGGCCGATATCCTCGACGGAGAGCGGCATGTAGCCGGGGACGGTGATCCGGACGGCTGTAGCGTCGCCCAAGAGCGCGAGAAGCTGTTTTGCGAATTGCTGATAGGTTTTGAGTTCCTGAGTTGCCATGGTGTTTTCCTCCTTTGTTTTCAAGTTGAGCGTTTCGGCCTCTCACGGAGGCAGGAGGCCAACCGCTCAACGGCAAAGGAGAAAGGGAGGAAGCCGCTCTCCGGCGGGCCGTAGGGCGATTTGCGGCCTGAGTGACAGTGTCACTTCAACTGGCGCGAAGGAGCGCAGCCCGCAGGCGAAAAGCCGGGGCGGCTGACGGACATGACACAGGCAACGGAAAAACCAGGCCACGGCGCGGCGGACAAGATCGTGTGTTGAGAAAATTACTGAGGAACGGGGGCGTCGTCCTCGGCCAGGGCCCATGAGTCATGCTGGGTGGGCTCAGGTGCGAGATCGTTCAGGGGGTGGAAAATGATGCTTGCGGCGGTGCCGTTGATCTCAAGAGCACGGTCGCCGTGGAACGGCCAGCCGGTTGCCAGATGGGCGATGGTCGCGGCATGCGGCGTGAAAAATGAAATCGTCAGAAGACCGGATACGGAATGCAGTTCCGTGACATGCCGAAGGATTGGGCCGTTCTCGATGATGAGTTTCATGAATGGACGTTAGGCCGGAATCCTTGTGGCCCGCAAGGGCCACGCCGAGCCGGGATTATCGCGGGAGGATGGATCGTGCGCGGGCGGGAAATGTTACCGAAAACGTACCCCCCTTCCCTGCTCCGCCGAGCCTCTTTTCTTTGGTAAAGGAACGCTCAGAAATGGCCTTTCTGCCGAAGGGCTTCCCCGGCCCTCGATCAGAAACCGCATCAGGGACGATCTGTGAGCCACGGCGGGGTAGTTAGCCTACTAACTCCTTTGTTCCCCGGTTCTGAATTGGGTCGTGGTGTGGTAACGACGCACTGGATGGAAATGGCGACTAGGGCTGGGTTGGAGGTAGAATCTGCAGTAGTCGAGAGAAAAAATTGTGTTTCTCCCCTGCCCTGCTTCTTCGAAGCTGTTCCTGTGAACGGTGGGGCGTGTTTGAAAGTTTCTGCTGAGGAGGAGATGGGATGATCGGCGCTTTAGCTCTGAGGGTGGACAGAACCTCTTCCCTGCCGAGCCTCTTCCTTTCGGATGGAGCGGCAACAACGGTGGCAGGGCTCATTCTTGCACTTTTTCTACTCTACCAACCTCTTAGGATTTGTTTTATCCGAGATTCGGTGGGGTCGATTCGATAGTAAGAATAAGAATGGTTAATAACGGTTAAGAGGATAAGGGGTTTTAGTACGCGACATTTTCTTTTTAATTCAAAACGTTGTCGCAAGTCGGTTGCAGCTTTCACCTATATGTTTGAGGGTTCCTGCAGGGTCCACCTCTATCTTTTTTGGAGGACCGCAGCCTCCACCTACAGCTTTTTCGCCAACCTGCAGCTTCCGCCTATATCTGAAATCAGTGGAATGCAGGCTCTGCCTATAGCCAGAGCCGCTACGACAAGAGGGATTCCGGCAAAGAATCAGGGGGTTGGAGGGCCTTTGCAGCTTGCGCCTATATGTTCCTGCAGGCTCCACCTTCATGTTTGAGCAGGCTCCGCCTATATGTTTATGATTTTTTGAGGGAAAACTGCTTTGAAGAAAAATCAAGCGATTCGTTGGGGTATTGCAGGTTCCGCCTACAGGATTCTGCAGCGTGAGGGTAGAGAGGCGGTCTTTAGAAGGAAAATGGGGCAAAAACAAGGCCTCCCCTGCCCTGCTGCAGCTTACGCCTATATGTTCAGTGCAGCTTCCACCTACATCCTTTTCCCGGAAATCCTTGGGAATTTCGAGGGTTCGGGATCAAGACCCAGTTCGACGCGGTGTTTGCCCTGCCGGGCGTTGGCGGTTTTGATTTCGTCGCGGAATGTGGTTGTGGGCAGCATGTTGTAGATCACGTCGGTGATTTTCTGGCCCTGCCGGCGGTCTTCCTTCTTGAAAAACATCAGCACGTCCGCGCTCTTGAGTTCTTCGAGCGCAGAATCGACCGTCTTGATGTTGGCCGATGTGCGGGACTGGTGCAGCAGGCCGCTATCGCGGCAGATCGAACTGTAGCTGATGTGGTAGGCGTCGGTCAGGCTCGCTTGCGTGTACTGGTGCGAAAGTCTTTTGTGGAACCACCGTGCAAGCTGCGAGGAGAGGCTCATGAGCGTGCCGTAATTGAACTGGCGGTATGTGAGTTCATTGACGCTCTTGCTGATCAATGCGGGCAGTTTCGTGCACCACATGCTCTTGGGGTCACT
>ERZ1292630.1347-Hain-H41-02um-R3-1347-length-24212-cov-7_pt1 | contig 24212 bp, 12 predicted proteins | sample MGYA00564408_ERZ1292630 | MGnify/ENA primary metagenome ERZ1292630 (study PRJEB36523, sample SAMEA6512641) | groundwater metagenome | collected 2019-01-08 | study: AquaDiva: Metagenomics assemblies of 32 groundwater samples
GCACCGGCGCCGTGGATATCGAGGCCAGCAGTGCCTCGCGGGCCATGCTCACGTGGGGCGACCGAACGCCCTCGGCGTCGTCCTGCGCCAGGGCGGTCCTGTTCGACGTCGCGTAAGAGAGCGTCACGCGGGCCCCGAAGTCACACCCCTTGAAGTCCGACCGGCTGACATCGCAGTGATCCAACGTGGCGTTCGTTAGGCCGCAAAAGCGGAGAGACGCCCCCCGCAGGTCCGCGGCGACGAGGGTCGCCCCGTTGAGGTCGGCGCCGTCCAACGCAACGTGCCGGAGATCCATCGCCGCCAAGGACTGCCGGGCTTGGTTCAGGATCGACGCGCAGTTCGACGAAAGGTGGCGCGACACACTGTCGGCGAAGGCCGCGCTGATGCCGCCGCTCTTCAGCGCGGGAGAGAGCGCCGGCGGCCGCAGGTACTGCTTCAGCAACGACGCGAACGCCGGGAACGCCTTGCAACGATACGCCATGATGCCCGCAACGGCCGTATCGGGGAGAGCGGGAAGCGACCGCCGACATAGCCACTCACGCCCGGATACTGCAAATGACGACGGCGCCACGCCGGACGACTTCAACGCCGCAGCCGCACCAAATTTCTTGAATTTGTCGGCTGCCTTCGTCAATGCGCCCAGCTTCGGCGAAAGCACTTGGAGGGCTAAGATGCGAGCGTCCACGTTGCTGTCCGCCGATGCGTCCGTTCTCATGCGGGCCGCGGCTGACAAGGAGCCGCAAAGGTCCTTCGAGAATATCTCGACGGCGAACGGGCAACGGCCGAAGGCGGCTTGAAGCGCGACCGGCCCGTCACCGAGACCCGCGACGATCTCGGCCGTAATACCCAGCGCGGCGAAGTAGCTTTCGAAAGCTGGGTGGATGAACACGACCCGGCCATCCTGGCGGCGGCGCAGAAAACGCATCAAGTCGCAAGCGGTGGCGACATCCGGGCTCGAGCCATTCGCCGTGTGATTGCCCGCCGAGGCAAGCATGGTGGCGGCGGCGGCGCACGCCCCGCGGAGAGCGGCGACGGAGGCATCGCTGGAGGCGGTTCGCTGGCCGCCGTGACGCTTCAATTCAAGCGCGACCATCGCGTCCATGACCGTCGCCGGGGATGAGCTGAGATCCTGCGGCTGCCCGCGAAGCGCCATTAGCGCCTCCGTGGCGCTGCGCATCATCAGGGGGTGGGCGCACCAGTCTTCGCGAAAAAAACGGGGTAGTTTGTGAAACGCGGTGACGACCGCCGCGGCATCTCTCAGGTAGGCGAGATCCGTCGTGGCCGGAGGAGCACAGGTCATGTCATCCTCGTCGGCTGGTTCTGGTTGGGCGTTGGTCGTCTGAAGGGCGAGAGGTCCGCCGTCGCTGTCGTTCCCACCGCCCTCATTGTCAGCCGATCGACGGCATCGAACTGCTTCGTAGCAGCGCAAGACGGCTGAAGTTTGGTGATCCGCTGGAATCAATCCGGCGTGCACCACGGCGGCCACGTGTGTTTGGGCAAGAAGTGATGCGGCGGACGTGGACACGAGAGCCGCATCCCCGGCGACGCCGCCCTTGAGCTGGGACGGCGGGGGAGCGGCGAATAAAAACTCCACTAGCTCCTTGGGCGCCATGTTTTTCGCGACGGTTTCGGTAACGGTGACAACGATGGGCCCTGCCCAGTCCGCGAGACAGGATAAGTCGACGGGGGCATGGGAAGGTGGCACCCCCCGAGTGGAAAAGCTCATGTGAGTCTGTCTCATCGACATGTTTCGTACGCCGCCGGCGGCGGCGGTGCGGGCCCCCACCGCTGCCGCGCACACGTCGGCGTCAACGAGCGCCACGCACTTCGCATTGACCCTGCACTTCGCGACTTGGTCCGCCCGTAAATAGGGGAACAGCCGCTGGAGCGACGCTGCTGCCCCGGCGTTTGGTGGGACCGCACCGCGATTTTCGGTCGCTGGACTTTTGATCGTCACGACCGAGTCACCTGAAAGAGCCCGGGTCGGGGTCCGCTGAGAAGGCGATCGGAGCGATGTCAGCAGGGAAGGGGCACTGCTGCTGGTACCCCCATCGGATTCGGCTCCGTCTCCTGCGGTGCGGGTGCCAGCTGCCGCCAGGCCGACGCGTCTCGCGGCACCCTCGATTATACGGCCGGGCCGGATATACGATCCCTCCGAAAGATCGCCCTCCCAGGGATCGCCTTCGGCGTCATCCTCTTCGTCTTCAATGGTGGACAGTGCCCCGTGGATCGACGGCATGTTGAAGTCGTCGTCCGACGAGTCACTCGATACCGTGACGTGCCGCCCCGCTTGGTGTTTGTGGCCTTTGACACTCTCTTTCTGCCTTTCTGACGGGGCGGCAAACACACCCGACGTGATTTCGCTGCCGAAAACAGCGCTGGCGAACTCTTTCGCATCCGCGAGGGCTGGGTACTCGCACGACGTCTCCTTCGCGCGGAGTGCTGCCGGAAGCGTGAATTCCACAGTACCGCCGTTGCGTGCATTCGACTTTGTGCTGACGCTGCCGGACGATACGGGCGTCATGACGGATGTCGACACCGCGAACGGGTCCGCCATGATGTTGCCGTGTCCCCCTGTCGCGACGCTCGGCATCATCGCCAGCAGCGGCACGTAACATTGACGCGACGCCAACGCGTTGTGAATCGCGGCGGTTGCGCCAAAGCCCAGAACGTTCTGCGCCGTTTTGAGGAGCATCAAACTGTGGGATGCCGGGGCGATGACGACGAGAATGCGGCGGAGCGGGCCGCCGACATCGGGATGTCCCCTCGGTCTCCGCTCTTGCCCCCCTCGTTGCGTCTCCATCGCGTTACGCTGCGTCGAAAGCTTTTGAAATCGAATGAATTCCGTGACGGTTGACACTGCGCTGTCGCGATGCACCCAAGACGCGACAAAGTCGTCGATAGCCTCCGCCGGCAGATTGGGCGGCAATTTCGCCACCGACGCGCGTCGCACCGGAAGATCGAGAAAGCAGTCGGACGCTTCCAATCGTTTGGCCGAAAAGTTGTCGAGTTGACGCCGGATGACACGCAACGTTTGACTGTCCAGACCACCGGTGAGCGCCAAGCTGTGACTTCGACTCAGCTTTGCGGTCGACGCGTTCGTGCCCGTCGTTGCGGTCAAGTGAAAGCGCGCTACGAAAGGGTGACGAAGGGGCAGCACGAAGGACACCAGCGCCTTCAGCACTTCGGTGAACTGCGCTGACAGGATCGAGTACTGGGAGGAGTCGTCTGCACCGCTCGCGCCTGCTCGCCGATGGAGGCCCTGCAGATAGTCCGACCCGGTACCGCCGCGGACGCCCATCGAGCGGTCCATCATCGCCGATGACTGCATCGCGCTGCTGGCGGTCAGTTCACGACGGTGAGCCGCGTCGGCGGCGGCCCGCCGTAAGGTGAGCAGTCCTAGCCGCATCAGACTGTGGCTGGTGCCGGACAAGGCTTCGCTCGCGACGACCTCCGCGGCATCAAGTTCTCCGTTTTCGTACAAAAGCTGCGCAATGCGGCCTTTCACCTCGGCTTCCCACTCGCCGACGGGTCGGAGGGAGTCCGTCGCGTGTTGATCCTCCAATCCTGCTGCGGCCGACACAGGGGGGCGGACGGACGGCACGCCGCCAAGCGCCTGCAGGGCGTTGATAAGGTACAGTTCGCTGCATTGGTCGGATGCCGCCGATCGCAGTGGCACGAGCGTGTCATACGGGAACAGCCTGGCGCAGTACATCGCCACGGCGTTGAGCAGCGGCCACAGGCGCAGCGAGGTCTCGCCGCAAACCGCGGCGCGCTCCAGAATGGCGTCTTGTAGCCGACCGAGTGCGGCGAAGGCCGCCTCGCATGTCAGGCGACGGAGGCGCTCCTCGCGCAGAAGGCGTTCGTAGCGGCCAGGAAGCGGCATGACCCGGTGAACGGATCCACAGAGATCTGAGATTCGAGCCTCCAATAGTGCGGGGTCGACGGACGCGGGAAGCAGCACGTCGTACTCGAACATGACGCCGAAGTCGATGGATTCCGGCGCCGAAGGCAACAATTGCCTCGTCACACACTCATCGAGGCACAGGTCGAGTCCCGCGATGTCGCCCACGCGCGTGGTGATATCCAGCGTGTCGACATCGATGCCGTATCTCGGGTGAATGCGGCTGAGGAGCGCAAGCGATCCAGGGTGGAAGGAAGGGATCGGGGTTTGCACGTGCGGCGGGTAGAAGCGCTGAAAGGCGATGTGCGTGAGGGTCGCCCAGTTCGTCCCGCTGCTGCCGTCGTCCGTCATGATGGTATCATTCAGATCCTCTTCATCATCGTCTTCCTCCTCCTCCTCCTCCCCTTCCCCCTCTCCATCCCTGGCGGCCACGGAAGATGGTTCCTCCGCGGCAGTGTCTTGGCTGCCAGGGGTGCCACTGGACGACGACGCAAGTGTCGCGTCACTGCGTCGTCGTTGCTGTCTTTTTTGTTTCGGTGCCTCGAGTGGAACGTGCTTGAAAGCTCGGGCCGCAATCTCCGTGCACACGGCCCGCTGTGCCTCGTGGTTTTTCAGCCAGGGCAACAGCCAGCCAAGGAAGCACAGATTGATGCCCTCGTCATGCAGGAACCGACAGAGATCGTCGCCTGCCAGCGGTTGTCGGTCGAGGCTCTGTGCCGCAGCAGGGACCAGGACGTTAATGAGCCGCAGCGTCGCCGTCGCGAGGGCAGCCTTGCTCTCCACCGACCGACCCATCGGGCAGTGGCCTAACAAAGCGCTGGAGCACAAGGGCGTCGGGTGGTCACGGACGAACTCGGGTCGAAACCTGCGCGTCACAAAGGCGTCGAGTGTGACCATGAATAGTGGAAACACGGGCGGTAGCAGTGCGGAGGCGTCCGCTACGCACACCGGGGGCGGCAACACCGAGCCGTCCGGGGCACTTCGAGCGGTCACCGACTGTGTGGCGGTACCTCCCGGTAGCCTCCGTGGACCAGTGGTGACTTGGAGTTTGGGTCGCAAGAGCTGGAGGGATGGTGTCGCGAGCACAGAGGGAGAAGCGCCGCTGCCGGGCTCCTCAGAGGCACGCAAGGGTCCCGGAAAGGGGGAAGCGGGGATGATTAAGTTCAGGCCGACACCGATGGCTTCCGTGGCGGCCGCCATGTCCTCGTGGTCGCTGGGCAATGCTCTGGCGTGCATAGTGACACCGTGCTCGATCGCGGCCACGCTTACGACGAGGTGGGCCTCGCCCATGCTGGGCAGGCAAAGACACAGCACCGGTACCACAATGTCGGGATGTTCAAGGGACAGAATCGCCCGGCTCGCCAGCAGGCTGTTCTTGACACGCTTCCTCACCGGGCCGCGGCACGGCCCTAGCGGAACGATCACTGTCTTGCAGTTGTCGCCATAGGTCGCTTGAGATAGAAGCGACTCAGGGAATGACGGGGGCAGCAGGTGGGACAGCAGCACAAGGCTAGTAGCATCGAGCCTTCTGCCGCCGTCGTCCGAGTGTGACACGGCTCGGTCCATCAGGCTCGCCACATCGCGAACGGCCTCCTCGACGAATGCATCGTTGGACGCTGTGCCGTTCACCTCGCTCGATGACGCCGCGGTTGGGGTGTCCGGGGACGTTATGGTCGTCATGCTACCCGCGCGCCCTCGGCGCGGCGGCCTTTTTGGCGGGGCGACGGGAGAGGTTCCGAATGAGCGTGTGAACGGAATGGAGCGAAACGTGGTGCCGGGCCAGTGACTGCCCGGAAGCGAGGCGACGCCATCAGACGACATCAGCAAAAGAAGTGGCGGTGATGATTTTTTGGGGACTAAATCTGCTGTTATTCCGTTTTTTAAAAGACGTATTCAAAGCCCTCATTTGGACGCGGCGTCGACCGGCATTCGCTGATTATTTGTCGCAAAGAAACGTCGGCCATCAGCAGCAGTCACTGAACTGTTTGTCGGAGGGTACACAGGAGAGGGGCTCATCGCGGCGTGACTTCGGGGGTGCAAGGACTTGAACCTGTCGGCTGTCGGCGGGCCGCTCGCTCCGCATCCGACATGCGCTCGACGAGGGCCAACCGTTCCACGGTGGACGTCCAGTCGAGGTGGTACACCGGCTGCCTGGCTTTGGGGGCCATCTTTGCAGCAAAACCATCTTTCGGCACCCCGAATCCATACTTGCGCCATCGGCGTGCGTCGCGGACGTCATAGACATCCGCGGCTTGCGGGTCGTCGGCGCTCGCTGGGTCAAAGCCTAGGTATGGTTTCACCAGTTGAAGTTTGCTCTGCGCTCGCTTGGCTCGGATTTCCGCCTCCGGAGAACGGGTGGTGAGCCGCGACCGGCGCTCTTCTGCGTTCTGCTGTCCGAGATGTCGCCAGAGGCGAGCGACGCGGAAGATCTGGAGCGATGACTGCCCCGGGCCTCCTCTTTGACTGTCCCTGCTGACCGATCCCTCTGGAAGGGCTGCGCGTTTCGCGCCCCCCGCGCCCTTCGCACCGGGGAAAAAACGGTCGTCGAGCTGCAGCCACGCCGGAGCGGGCACCCGGTCGCGCGTCAGCACATCGACGGCCCGGTTGCACCGTTCGACGCAAGCACGACACACCGCGACGAACTCATCCAACCAGTGCCGGGAGGCCACCTCGGGCGCTAGCGACTCGGCACCGCTGTTCGCCCCGCCGCTGTTGCCACACCGGAGGAACAGCTCTGCCGCGCTCATTCCCGGGTCCATGAGGCACACCGAAGGGGGCACGCCTGCTTCCGTCCATCCGCGCATGCTGTGGTCTAGCAGGGACAACGACAGCAACAGATAGCGTCGCTGAACCCGCGGCAGTTCGGCCAGCGAACCAGCGGCATCTCGGCACACCGGACACTGTTGCACGGCCGGTTGCGCTTGGCTCGTTTTCTGCGGGTTCTCGACAGATCGCCGATCAGCATGTGACCAGGTCGCCGATGAAGGATAGCGAGCGGCAGACTCCGTCATCGCGGCGTCGTTGGCCCCCCACGTCAGCCACGAACTCGGGACGCCGCCGCACGAGGCTACCGTGGCCATGGGTGCAGCAGCGACCGTCGCCCCCGTATGCGTGATGCGTGCCTCGATGGAGCTGCCAGCAGCTGGGGACACCACAAGATGATCGCACCATAGCAGCTTTAGTCGGTCGTCGTGACCGTCTACCCGAAAATTCACGAGCATCTCCGTCACAATCACTTCGTGATGCTGGTGGATGTGCCTTGTCATTTCTTCACAAGCGTGTTGAAACCTCGCGAGTACGGAGGGTGCTTTGATGGCCTGTCGCAGCGCTGTCGCACCGTTTGGGCAGTATCGGTCGCTCAGCGAGGCGCCGCCGGTCCGGTGCCGGCGTTGCGTGCTGGTCGCATCCTGACTCCCGGGGGATGCGGACGTTGCTACGATCGCAACGGTTCCGGACACCGTCAATGCGTTGACGACACGTTCGGCGTGAAGTGGTAGGAAGCGATTGAATCGGCACACCACGGTGACAACTCGGTGCTCCCCGTCGCTCATCGTGCGGTTGAACACCATGCTCTGCAGGACCCCTTTCTTGCGCGGCTGCTGGATAAACCGGAGCAGCGCCTCGTGGCCGCTCGCTGGCGGGCACGACAAGAGGAGAGTCTCAACCGGCGGCGCAGCCGTCTTTCGGTCACTGCCATCGCCTTTGGCAATTGCTGCGGCAACTCCTGTTCCTTCTCGCGGCGCGACGCTCGGGTGAATCGGCAACTCGGGCGCGTAGAACGCCGCGGCGACAAGGCTATCACGCGGCACACCGGCGGGCGGTTCAGCGTGCAGTTTGGCCATCAATGCGTCGGCCATTCGAACGGCGGTGAGCATCGGCTTCGCACGGCGTTCAACGGTCGCCCGGTGCGAAACGCTCACGCGACGACGACTGGGGCTTGTGTCGCGTTGGACGGTGTGCCGGTCGGGCGACGCGCCTTCCGCGGTCGTTCGCTGCCCACCGTCCGCGAAGGGGGACGCGTCGCCATCCAACTGAACGCTCGTCAGCCCCGCCACCTCCGGAGTGGCGAACGGCGGGAGGGTGTCGCTGCCCTGCAGATGTTGCGGGTGTGCCGTTGTCGTCATTGGCACGATCGGCTGCTCATCGGCGTAGTACCAGCAGATCGCCTTGGAGTAGTTGAACACGATGGTGTCGGGGATGGAGAAGGTCGTGAAGTACGGCTGAATGGTAACTTCCAGCGGCGGCGCGCCTGCGGCCGTGGGGTGGGGTTCTCCCCTCGGTGGCGTCGGCCCTTCCCCGCCGCCTCGGCCTACAACCGGGGTGCGAAATCTCGGCACCAAGAGGGAGTAGAGCACGTGGGTCGGGCCGCCGGACTCGTTCGATGAAACGGATTGCCACATTTGCGACATTTTTGAGTGACGGCGGTGTGATGAGACGGAGACCACCACCGTCCACACGTGATCTGATGTGCCTGAACAGGAGCAGGAGATGGCAGGTGGGCAAGTTGTTCCGTGACCCTTGACATCAAGGGCAGCATGCACGTTCGACAGCGTGGGGGGAGTCTGTTTCGTCCCATGACCCCCTAATACAAATCGCAACTTGCTTGGGATAAAACGCCATCGACAAGTTGAGACAGATCTGCCTCTTCGATCGCGGCGTGATCTGCAAACGTCACCGCGCTGGTCACTGCTGAAAGAGCAGTAGACGCGCCGCCGTCGGGGATGCCGAGGACAGTTTCGCTCGAGCATCGACGCACCAGTCTCATCCAACCTTGCGACGCTTCGTCGAGGTCCTGAAGAACGACAGACACCCTTCGTGTCGCCTGTTCGTCATTGGCCGCCTGGGAACACTGCATCGCCAGGCGGACGGATTCCTCGTAGCTCGGTTGGGCCGGCACACATCCGTAGCTCCGTGTGGTTGCCCCAACAAGTTGACCGCCATTGGTTGTTGCGCGGCGGTTTGCTGCTTTTTTCTTCTTTTCGTGCTGCAGGGGAACGGTCGTGTTGGAAGAGGGAGATGCGAGCACTGACGGTGGCAAGGACACGTCGAACAACGCCTTGCCGACCGTCGCATCGAAGTGGGACGTCACGACGCCGCCCATCGACGACCCCACGTGCAGGAAATCTCCATCCAGCAGCCTGCGCACGGCAACATCCGTGGCGGACAGCAGCGACGGAATCGGCCGGCGGATGCGGCGGACAGCGAGCATCGTGGTCGGTGACGCGACGCCAGAAGGCGGCGCTTGCACCGCGGCGGAGTCGTGTGCAACGCCCGAACGCTCACGCTTTCGACTCGCGGCATTGTGGCGACGAGTCATGGGGGCCGCCGGCGCCGCAGCGCGTGCAGTGGCGATGGGGCCGCCCTCTGCATTGGTCCGGTGTGCTGCGGCGTTTACCGTGGGGGTGACGCTCTGCCCCTGCCGGTGTGCCTTGCTGCCATGAGGACTGCTGCTGCAGCCGCTGCTCGCATAGCAGCGCTCGAGCCGAACTTTCAGCCCGGAGCTCAAGCGGTGGTAACAGCCGCCGGCTTGCTGAGAGAAGTACGCCGGGGTTGGCGGCACCTCGTCGTCGGAGCCGGGAAGAAGGGCTGGAGGTGGGAGTAGCACTTCGATGGTTTCAAGTGCCCCTGCTGCGCTGCGCGATGATCTCATCGCGGCAATCCGTTCTCCATCTGTGTGATCAGTCGGCGCAAGCGGCGGATCGTCAAGAGTTGCGGTTTCCGGTGCGCCCGCGTTGATTACGATTGGGATCGGTGGATCCCGCCCTCGATGTCGCAGCACGGAAGCGTCCGGGGAGCGGTCGAGTCCCACGCTTGGGGAGAGGGCCCCTTCAACAGGGATCGGATAGGGAACGCTGACGACCAGTCCCATTCCCCTGTTTGGTTGCCTCACGACGCGACGCAGAGAAATTGGCTCGTCGTCATTCGAACCCTCCGGCCAATGCAGATCCCAGAAGGGGGGTGACTTCAATGATTATGTTGCTGCCGGTGGCAGGGGAAGGGCGAAGGAGAGGGAGTGGGATGAGTTGCGCTCCGTCGGTTTGAGTGGTTTGTCCGTCGGACCCCTGTCGGTCAGGACGTACGTTGGTACACTCCGTGTGACGTTCACAGGTGGACTTTGGGAGAAGGGGAGGGAAGGGGGTACGCCGCGTTCTTTTTGCGAAGCTATTGTTGTCGTCTCACCACTCACTGACACTCCCCGCGGACGGCGGAGGGGCCTTTGATGGCTTCGCAGCGACCGCCTCGACCTGGAGTGATGCGCTGTTGCTACCAGCCTCACGCGGCGGGGGGCGCCTCGGGGGGAGCATGGTTCTCGCTCGGTGCGTCGGCGAAATCAGCGAGTGCGCAGACGATTCGAGATGAGGTGCTTGTTGTCGTTGGGTACCCGTTCCATGGGTGGATATTCGGAGCGACGCGTCAAGAGCACCACGCGCCGCCAGCGGCGACACGACCAGCAACGACGCACCTTCCCCGCCGTCTCTCATCGAGATACTCCGAATCAGCAGCAGGGACTCGACAGCAGCAGGGGCATGCGCCGCCGCCGGCCATGCCGCCGCAAGCGGCTGCAGCGGGGCGGGAAGCATTGAAGATGTCCTACCTTGCACCTCGCCTTCCGACGGGTGACCGGATTTCACGAGTTCGGCGTCCGCGGCGGCGGTTGTGGCGGCAGGTTGGCCGCCGGACTGGGCGACAAGTCGGCTTCCCTTCACGTTGCTTACGGCGCGCGCCACGTTGTCGCCCTCCATCCCGTTTGCCCCCGCATTCGGTTGTTCCGGGTGCCACGACGCGGCCGAGGCTCGCGCGGAGAGGGTGACATGAGGTGCGTCGGTTCCGGCCACCACCGAGGAGAGCCACTGCCAGTCGGTTCGGCCTCCGGCAGGCAACTTGGCGGCGACGCGCTTTGCCGTGCAACGCCGATCAATTTCGCGCAACGTATCGTCGGTGCGAAAGAGCGGCGCACCGGATGGGCGAAGAGACGGCCCAGAGAGAACGTCACCGTATGTGACGGCCTTTGCGGGGCCGACAACTTTCGGCGCTTCGACTTTCACACGGCATGATGCCGATTCCAGCAGCGAGGTGATGGGCGGCAGCGAAGGTTGACTTGGAACAATCACGGCGGCTTTGTGCGACAGGGGCAGGGCCACCGACGACGTGTTCGTCTTAGATGACGAGGCGGAGGCTGCTTCCGCCCCTGAGGCAGGGACAAGGCCGTCGAAGCGCCTCAATGGAGCCGCCGGCAGTGCTTGGAGACGGTGCCCCTCGAGGTCGCCGCCGCCCCCATGCGCGTTCTCATCGGCTCCGTTCGACACGACCAGCACGCGGCCGGTTGACGGTTCGTAACGTATGCACGACGAGGTGCTGCTGCTGTTCGTACCCACGGCTGCTGTTGCCGCACCGCCAGCCTTCCGAGTCGTCCCGTGCGTTGACGTCGCAAAGTTAAGTTCGTCAATCGCGCGGACCAGTGGGACCGCGTCGAGGCACGACACGTCGTGGCTTGCATTACTGTCCCGGTGCGGCATCTCACGCGGCGGCAACAATTTGCGAGCGCCGGTCGGGTCGTCGGTAAAGCTGATGGATTGGCGCTTTCCTCGACTGCCGGCTTTTAACGGCGAATGCGACATCTCGTCGTCAACGTCGGCCGCCGCGTCTTTTTGGTTCGATGGGACGCGATGCCGATGCCGCAAGACGTGAACGTGACGCCGATCGTCCGCATCATTCCCAACTTCGCGAAGCCAGAGGCGAAACGAGGCGCCGTGTGGCGTGGGGCCATCGTTCGCATCCGCCGACGTCGTCGTCCCTCCGCCTCGACCGGTGGCCAGCCGGGTCCGTGCTGCGACGGGAGACCCGGCGATAGCACCGTCGTCGTCCGCTCCGCCAGCGTAGGCAAAATGCGTCCCGGTCGAGCGAACCGTTTGGAACCCATCGACGACGTTGCCGCTAAAATACCCACTGACCAGTGAGTTGTGGTCTTCGCGTCGGTCCCCGTACATTTGCTTGTGTAGACAAGCGAAGATTCGGTATTCGACGCCGAGGGTCTGCATCGCCGCGAGACGCGAGGCGAAAGCCTCGTGCCGCGCGATCGTCTCCTTGGCGGCTTGGAAGGTGGAACTACGCTCCTGCTCCTCCTGCAGAAGAGCCTTTTCGGCTCGCACTACCTTTGCGGCGCGTTCACCACACATTTTCCGCGTGAGTCCAATGTGCCGTTCGCGGTCGGCGGCTTTGTCAACATCATGCCGTGCCTTCGTCATCTCGTCCTCCAGGGCCTTCTGCCGTCGAGCGTTGCGCGATCGGTGCCCAGCCTGCTGCGCCGCCTTAGCCATGACCGCCAGGTAGATGTTGCGGCCCGCGTCCAGAAGGGCCGATTCAAGCTCCTCGCGCTCCACGGCATACACCACCGAGCTGAACGTGGACACGGCGGTCACTTCGCCTTCGGCGTCGGCGAGGAGGTCCGCGACGCCGTAGCTCTGGCCGGGAAGCACATCGCGTACCACTTTTGGGTTGGACGATCGTAGGGCAGGTCGGTGGCCACCGCCCGCGTGGCGTTCACCGGGAACAGTCAGCTGCACGCAGCCTTGCACCACGATGAAGGCCACCCTGACTTGCGAGTTTTGGCGCGAGAACTCAAAGCCACTCAAAATCGACCGAAGCGTGAAAGCCTCTGCGACGCGGTTGGCAATTTTGTCCGTGAGGAACGCGAAAACAGAGCAGGCTCGGATGGTGGCGATCGAGGGGTGCAGCGAGAGGTCGTCGTCGCCGTCCACCGCCGGCGGTGTGCTCTCGCCACTGCGACGTCGAGTCTCGTCCGGATCGTCGGCCGACGCCCGCCGTTCGCCACGGTCGATGGGAACAGGACCATTTCTCGGAGCCGACCGTGCAACGCAGACAGCCGCGACGGATCGGCATGCCGCAGCTTCGACGTGACCTTCCAAGTTCGGCACTCGGTAGATGACCGCGCACACGTCCGTCACGGCGACCGACCACAACTCAGTGAAGGAGTCCGCCACGGCGGCGACCGCCATGGCATCCGCGGCCGGGGGTAGCAGGGTGAAGCGGCACACGGCGATGGCGCCGATGCAGCTCGCGGTGGTGCCGGCCTCGAGTTTCATCCACGGCCGATCGATCCTGCTCCCGACCGCGAGGGTGACGGTTCCCGTCTGAAGATAAAAGATACGACTCGACGCGCACACGTCTCGCACGATGACTTCGCCGCGCCTCGCAACAGCCGGCGTCATGAGCTTGATCAGGCCGCCGAGGGCGTCGGCTGGGAACAGTTGAAAGAGCGGATCGCTGCGCCGCAAATCTTCCACCGTCGGCGTCAACGCGATGCGTGCCTTCAGCTGCTGCTTCGCGGTGACGATCGTGTCGTTGAGGAGTGACGGCGGAAGCATGTGGGTTAAGTGGAGGAAGTCAGTTGCGTCGATGCCGAAGCAAATGCAGTCGGTCGCGCAGCTGAAGGTTGCTCGGTGCACCTCCCCTGACAGTGCGGCGATGTCACCGAATATGCGGCCAGGCCCCAGTCGCACGGGCGCGCCCGACGCCGAGCTGATGATCCCACCACCGGGCACGGCACCTTGCGAAAAGAACGCCGAGTGAGGATGGTGACCTCCATCCGCGTGCGGGCGCGAAGTGGAGGCGGAGGCGGAGGTGCCCATCAGTGACGGCGGGGCCGGGAGGCTGACGATCCCCCCGGTGCCCTTCACGACGACGGTTCCCGTGGCGATGAAGTAGACGCTCGTTTTGCGACCGTCCTCGCCGCGGATGATCGGAAGGTTGCCCTCAAAGAAGTACTTGGGCACCATTTTGCTAGCAAACTGTTGAAGGACGTCCTCCGGCCACTTTTGAAACAACGCTGAGCTGTCTCGGAGCTGCATCGCGGTGGGCCGAGTCACGAGCGGCGGTCGGCCGTTGAGCGCCGCGCTGAGGCGTACGCGCTTCTTCAGTCGAGATAAGTACACCACGCACATTGGCAGAAAAAAAAACCGAATGCGGTTTCGCGCGACGATCTCGTCTGCAAGCGCTTTGAAGGCGCGCATGAAATGCATCGTGAGCAGCAGCGGGCAAGCCCACGCCGCCTGCGGGGTGGTGGCTTTCACGGAGGATTGCGACGAGAACTGATCGAGGTTCGCCGCGGCGTCTGCGTCGCGCTTGGCCCTCTCCTCGATCATGTATCGACGGCGCCATTTCGCGTGCACCGTTTCCACCCGCTGCTTGAAGTGCTGCACGCGTCGGTGCCGCACATTGACGAGCCGCTGCTCAAACGAGAGCTTGGATCGTAGGGCGCCGGGCGCCCCGCCGCCGGTGTGTTCCACGGAAGCGTTGCCTCCTGAGCCAGATCGGCCCTCCGTGGTGTCGCAGCGGCTTTTCGGGCTTCGGGTGGACGCTGACTTTTCCTCATCAGCATCGGACGCGACGGGCGGAGTTGGAGGCAACACCACCTCCTCGTCGCTGTCGTCATCATACATGAACCGTTTCGCCTCCATCAGCAACGCTTCGTCCACCGACAGAGGGGGAATTAAAGTTGGTAGAAGCGGAGCGGATGGGTTCAGCCGATTGCGATCTCGGTTCTGTGGTTGTGTTGATCAACACCAGAAGCCCGTACCTGCCGCTCTACTCTTAATGCCGCCAGCGGTATGACACAACTATGTTAGGGGATCGACGGATAGCACCCCCGGTGGTAGACAGTGGTGGGGGGTGGACACCTAACGTGTACCGGCCCGCAAGGCTGCTTCAAGGCGTGGATATTCAGGACTCCCTGACTCTTTCCTTTTTTGGCTGCTATTGATCCGCACCCCCTCGGGATGAGGGGCCGGCGCGTCCTCGAGCGGCGTATCCTCTACCTTCTGTCTGGTGCAGGTGAAGCAGGGCGGCTGCGACTCGATTGCCGGTCGCGTCGTCGTCGTCCGGGGGGCGAGTGCCAGGCATGGTGGCCGGTGCCAACCCCCCCGCCGCGTTGCTGGGCGGACCTAGAGGCGCTTCGCTCCTTCGCCACGCATCCACACGCCGCTCGAGCGAAAACAGTTGAACGCGAAAACAGAGGTTAGGGTCCGCGATGGGACGGGCGCGCCTGACCGCGGCGATGGCGTCGCTCGCCGTGGGGCACCGACCCGTCAGCATCAAGTAGGCGGCCACGAGGGACGCGCTGCGAGAGACACCCAGTCGGCAATGGACGAGGACTCCGGCGCCGTGGTCGATCGCGGCAGATACTAGCCGGAGCACAGGATAGTAGAACGGCAGCAATGATTGGCGTCCGTTGTCTTGCAGTGGCAGGAATACGTAGGAGAGCGACGGCGCGAGGATGACCCCACGGTCACCGCCGGCAGCCCCGCCATTGCCAGCAAGGGGAGGAGGCATCCCCTCCATTTTCAGGCGGCTGCGCAGCAGCGACTCCGCGTCGTCGATGTCCGGCACGGGCACATAGTCTTCACCGCTAGTGCAGGCGAACACGACCGTGCCGTCCGTGCCAGTCTCCCCAACGAGGTCCGATGCGGCAACGACCACGAGTCGAATGCCCTTTTCCAGCAAAACGTCCGTGCGTTGCGCGGTTTCGTGATTACAAATCCACAAACCAGGAATCACTTCGTCAAGCGTCCGCGAATGGCCCACACCACCGCTGGGTAGCGCCTGGGTTGGGTCACGAGGAAGGGACGAGGAAGCGTCGGTGCCGCCGTGCTGACGTCGACGCGCGACGAGCAAGCCGAGCTTGGCCTTGGCGGTGCTGGTGAGGTCAGGCACCACCAACGAGCGAGGGAGGTCGCCCTGCTTCATGACGTCACCCCCGATTTGGGAGAGAAAAAAGCACAGGCCGTCGCGACCGACGCGGTCGGCGTCATCACACACGACACAGACGTGGAATAGTAACCCACCAAAGAAGCCCCTGGAAAACGAGAGAAAGAGAAGCGTTAAGGGTAACCCAATTTCGAAACTATAACTCAGGTAGGGACCCACAAGGGGTGTGGTGACATGTCTTCGTACGACAAAGCGACATTTCGCGCCTTGTGTGTTTCTATTTTGCTGGGTCGCCCGTGACACGCAACCCCCTTGGCCAAATGAAGCACACAAACAGTCTTCATGCTTTTTTAAAACGGAAATACTCCGCGTGAAGGGCGCGACGCTGCTGTGGAACTCACTCTTGCAAACGGCGGTTTGCCACGCCGCGCCGGAGACACCGCAGCAGCAATAATATCCCACCTTTTTGTTTCTCCCACCGGCTGTTGTTGTTGTTATGCGGCAGTTCGCCGTTGCTTTCGCTCAATGAGGCGCTTCAGCATGAAGACCTGACCGACGCTAAGGCCGATGAGGGCCGCGATCTCGAGCACCCCGCGCCACAAAACGCGCACGTTGTTGCTCTCTAGCGTGTCTCTGTGATCCCGTTCCCGTGCACGCAAGAAAGCCTGTCGCTCGAGCAGCCCCTTTCCGGTTGCCTCAATCAAATCAAGGGTTTTCAGCAGCGGGTCCCGTTTTTTGGTCACCCTGGCGTGCGATTTCATGGCTACGTTCACGGTGATCAGCTTTTCCGTGCGGCTGGGTCCGTTGTTCGAAAGGCAAAAGGCATGTTCGCCCGACATGCGCGACAGGAAGAACAGCTTTCCCTCGTGGTCATGCTCGGACGTGTCGGAGTAGAAGATGGTCGCACCGTCGGGGCTCTTTACGTGCACGTCGAAATCGGTGTTGCCATACCGCACCAAATACGTGAACAAAATGTGATCCTGGACTGTGGCCGAATGGATGTACACGCATCGCTCCTCTCCGGGTTGGATCAAGATGGACAGCGACTTCGTTTGAGGGACGGCTTTGAAAGCCTCGGCGCCGACGCAAACGATCACGGCGACCGCTAGCAGCCTCGTGACGAGGTCACGCGCGACGACGCGGCCCATTTTTTTCCTTACCTGTGCGTCGGATCGGGTAGTCAGTGAAAAGACCTGTTGTGGCTAAAAAAGAGCGGGGCTTTGGCCTCCATGAGATCGCATCGAGGGCCTCGAGCAGCGGCGCTAGGAGAGGGTCGAAGTTGGAATGACGAGGGATTATCCGAATGATAGTTGGGGAGATCTCAGAGGGACGAGAAATCGTTCCGAGTGCTGCGTGACTTGCAACGGATGCGCAGCAGCACGGCATCGACAATAGGGGTGCCAACTGAACCACGACGCTACGCAGACTCCTCCCCTGTCCACCTTAGATAGTCGTTGGCTATGTACACCTTCTGGTCGGCGCGAACGCAAAACACGAACCTTTGGAAGAAGTGCCGCGTGTGCTCGTCGTCGTACATCACTGACCCGTGTACGGTGGCGAAAAAGCTGTCGCCGTTGGTGTTGCCGGGCAACGGCTGAGCGTCGACCGATTTCATCTCGTGCTTCGTCTTCGGAAGATTGGATAAGTACTCCCACACGGCGTTGCGGTCGGCCATGGCGTATCCGTTCCATTCCATGAGGGGATGCGACGTCGGCTCCTGAATGTACACGTTGAGAAGCCCAGCTCGCTTTTCGGGGTTATCTAGGCAGTCGTAGTAGGTTCGAACGGCTTGGAGTGCCTTGCGCGTGATCAAGTTGACGTCGGCGAAATCGGCCATCAAAAATCGTTGGGGAGCGTGACTTGATGCCTGAAGCGGGGGAATCCTTTGGATAATGACGATTTTGTAACAACAACAATACACACCCGCGAATTCGAAGAAGGATTGATTTTCACTCGTGTTACCGATCAAACCTGGCCCACAGGACCGTCCTGGTTGGGGCGAGGTCATCGCTCATTTGCCCAACATGGTCCACCGTTCCACGCAACATTAGCTCGCCGTGCTTGGAAGGTCGCCGTTCAAAGGTGTCGTTCAAGCCATGATTGTGCTTTCGGTTAATCGGAGCCGAGGCAGCGTTTTTCACACTGTATCAATAAATTTGGCGCCAAGTAAACGTGCACCGCCACGCCTTCTCGACCGTCTCCTCTCTTCTCGTCTTGGATCCTGGAGTGACTAACGATGGAAACATACGCCTTATTGTCGACCGTGTGCCCGTGGAACAACAGGTGCCAGTCAAAGGGAAGCGGAGTCCAATTGCCTTCGGTGTCGGCGCGCGTGCGCTTTATCGATGCATCGATGTGGCGTCGACAACGCTTTCCAATGCGATTTCATCGGCATCCAAGACCGCGGTCGCGGAGGATGACGGTTCATCCTCCTCCCCCCCCTCTGTCCGACGACACGCCGCCGCGATCCGGCAACGTCGATCGATCGCAGTCATACTTCCACACGGTCGCTCTGTTTCGCTGATTGTCATCAATGGAACAGTGCGGGCCGCCGCCGCCATTCACGCAGCGCTTGCACCAGAGTCGTCCGTGCGTGATCTTGACTCGTGTAGTACAGTTCGATCGCTGGCGGCGGTGACGGGAGTATCGTACGCAACAATGCCATCAAACGCAGTGGAGTTCCGTGCGAGTTCGAAAATTTTTCGACGCAGATGCTGAAGCGATGCGCCTTTTGAAACCAGCGCTTCAAACTTCCATGCAGAACACGGGCGCTTGTGATCGGCCGCCCCAGCGTCGCGTTTGGCGCGGTCAACTCGTGCCTCGGCGTCGCGGACGCACCTCGGCATCCCAGACACGGAACCTCAGCCTGTTCAAGGCTCCGCCTGGTCTGGGTTTGAGCCGGCCGCTTCCTGACGACGATCATTGTCCACGTCGGAGAAACCGACCTCCGACGGTACAGTGGCCACGCGGTGGTACTTTCGCGCCATCAGTGCCGCCGCGATGGCGGCTTCCACTCTGACCCATGGTGGAAGTGACCCGCAACATAAGTGGTTCATACATACGTGACTGGCCATGAGTGGTTCGACGCGGGACTGGGCCACTCGAAGCGTTGACTCTGCATCGGCTATAGCGGCTGGGTCAACTCGGAGGGGCTTCGTTCGTGATGGGGCATTCCTTACTTGGTCCTCGAACACGATGACTGTAATCAGTGCCACGAGTAAAAGAAAATCAGAACTGCGACCTGTTTACCGTGCGTTAACTGTGTAGAACAACGTGGAGGGTAATAGTCGTCCATAAGCTACGCAATGCCATTGTATGTCAGCCCTCCCCCACCTGATCTACTGCATCTATCCTTCGAGCCATCCTTGCCTCAGTCTCGGCCGCTGCGAACGCACCTCTATGGTCGACCACCCGCCCAGGCTGGCGGACCTGCCGTCGCTCTCGCACGAAGCATCGGCCCGTACGTCGGATCGGTCGGTGCCCCCCCGTTGAGAAGAGGGGCGTCCCAGCGCAGCATCGCCGCGACCATCCGCACGTAGGCCCCTTCCACACTGGAGGTGGCACCATATGGAACGGGCCCGGTGGGGGCTGGTTCACCGGGTCGGCACCTGTTCGCGAGCGCTCGCCATCGATGCCTAACCTGCTCCAACGCCACGCGGTCCAACAAGGATGGCCCCCCCGATCGCCCCTGTGCATCGCCAGTCGCATGGGACAGTGCGAACGCCGCTGCCGCTTCTAGGGGCGGCAGCATGACGGATAGTTCCGCCGCCTGGCACTGAGGGAGCAACGGCTGGGCCTCAGCTTCGGAAGCGGAAGCGGGGGAGCACCCGATCGGAGCCGCCGTCGCAGTGCTCAGCAGCAACGTGGCGGCAGCGCGTAGTGTCACCGCTCGGGCCCGCGCCTCGGTCGGGCCGTCCAGATCTTCAAAGAGTGCTGCGACAGTGTACTCCACTCCCGCGGCCAACGCCCCGATAAGCCATGTAACCAGGCGAGGCAACGGCAACATGGGGCACGGCAACGCGCGCGGCGTCGCCGCCGCTGACGGTGGTGCATTCAGAGCGATCGCTAAACTCGTGCTCGTCGCGGCTGGCCGAGTCCTCGTCGCCGACGTGGACGCCGCGGATGCGTCAAGCAGCGCTATTCCGCGCAACTGCCGTGCCGACGCATCGGCGGACGACGCCAAGACGCGGTACTGCAACATGGACGCATGGCGCTGCACGTCGTCGAGGATCTCGATGGCGTCCGAAAGGCGTCCGCAGGCAGCCCAGAGCCTTGCCTGCAGCGTCCGATGTGCGAAAGCGACGACGACACTGCCGCGATCGGTTCTCACGCTCCCCGCGACGGGCGCCGACGAGGGACCGCCGACGACGGGGGCCGTGGCCCTCTCCTCCTCTTCAGAGCCGAAGTCGCCGCGATTGGACACCGCATCGGCAGAATTGACCGGGGACGACTCGGATGCACGAGACACGTGCGTCGACGCGGCGATGTGACACTGAAGCAAAGGGTCGAGGCACTCCGCTTCGACCGCGGAGATGTCCCCTGCGGCGAGCAACGCGTCCGCCAGCGCTACGGCCACGTCGCACACCAGCGAGGGCGAGGGCGGGTGAAGGTCGCGCCGCTCAGCGGACGACGAGCCGACGACGGGTGAACGCGAGTGAAAAACGCCGGCCGCCGCGCCGCGCAGCACGCCGACGGCCGCGATGATGAAGCCATCGTGGAACAGCGTGAGGCCTTGCGCGTAGTTCGACGCGATGTCGATGAACTCCAATAGCGACGCATGCGCGGACGACGAACCACGGACGGCGTTGCGAACGCTTGAAATTCGCAGAAAGGCGGTGATGGCGTCGATGTCCCCGCTTGCCACTCGGCCAAGTTCCATGGAGCAAACACACCTTGCATGGCTATCCAACGTCGCGGGGCCGGGGATGATGCAAGCTGGAAGCCCGTGGTGCGGCTGCCACGGCACGTTCGCGAGGCGCGAGAGTTCGTGTCTAAGTGTCACCGCGGCGAGTGTGACGGACTCGATGAATGCGCGGGGAGGGGCTGTCACACACAGCGCACACATTTCCGCGGCGTCGAGAGCGAGGAGCACCAAGCGAAGGTGGCCCGTCGGTCCATTCGCAGCACCGGAGCTTGGACCGGGCGCCGCTGGATCCGAACCTCTAGAAATACCGCTCGACGGGCCAGACGGTTCGGCGTAGCCACCTAACGTCGTCGCGAGCGATGCCGCGGTGGTAGCCGGAACGTTGCGAAGTGGCGCCGCTTCTGACTGCGACTGCGGTCGTCGCTTTCTCGATGCCAGCGCGGCAACGAAGTAGGCCAGTCGGCTGAGCAGTGCGTCGGTGGCAGCGGCACCAGGATACAGCATCAACAACTCGGCGACCAGCAACAGGGCAGCCGCTTCGTGCTGCGCAAGGACGTCTCGTTGATCGTTTTGCCACCCAGATAGGAGCAAGGCGGCGGTGCCCGGTCGTAGCTTCGCAGCCAACTCTTTCGCGGACACCGGCGAGGAGGCGGTCGGTCCGCTGCCAGCAGGGTCCGAGGGAGGAAAGAACTTCCAGCGTTGACGGGACAGCTGCAACACTACGCTCAAGTCCTCAGCAGCACGGGCGGCACCCCCACCGCCTCTTCGCAGCGCGGCACATCCTCGGAGGAGGTGGGCAGCCGACACGGCAGTGGCAACTTCTGGATGAACCGACACCGGCGGGGCCATGAACGCAACCGCCTCGGTGCACGCGATGGCCGCCGCGGGCGAGGCCCAGCGCAGGTGCTCCACGGCCTGCGCGATGAGGGCGTCGACCGACTGCATGACCATGCTCAGGCGCGTCAGATGTTCGCGACTGTTCGAAATGCCTGACGACGGGGAAGCGGCGCCTCCGGTCTTGCCCGACAACACGATTGGTTTTTCCGCTCCGGTGGCCAGCCAGCTCGCTGCGGCAGGGCCCGCCAGCGGGCAGAGCAGCGCGAGCGTGGCGCTGTGGCGAGCGTTGGCCTCAGAACGGTGCACGCCCCGCTCGACGATCGCGTTCGCGGAAATGGCCGCTCCCCCCACCGTTGGGCGGCGACTGCCCCCACTGGGCGAGGGGCCAATGGATGCTCCCTGAAACCCCTCACTGGTTGCTAAGCGGGCGTCACGAGTGGCGCACCGCCGCCCTGCGAAGCACGAGCCCTCGAATGCGGCGCGTCGTTCGTCGATGGCGCGCCGCACATCGGCGGCTTCACTCCCTCCTTGGGCAGCGGAGACGACGAGGAGCGGCAGCGGCTCATCGGTGCCAACGGCCCACCGGCGCCCGACGTCCTGATGCAACGTGCGCTGCGCGTCGTGGCTAAGTTTCTCCCAGGCGACTTTGACCAACGAGCGAAACCGTTCCACCAAAGAGGCACCGGCAAGGTCGGCGTCCACGGCGACGGGCGGGGCGGCTGCGGCCACGCCACTCCCTGCGCCGCCACTGCTGGTCCACGGCGGGACGGCGGGACTGGCCAGCGGCGATCGTAGATGGTCCATCGACATGATCGCGGCGAGATTGCCCATATCGGCAACGACGGCAGAACAGCTTTGCTGTGTGGCCGCGACGAGCCTCCGGAAGTGCAGACGGGGGGCCGTTCCTCCAACTTCACCATCGATGAGGTGACAGTCGTCCTCGCGGTGGTGGATGCTGCTGAACACGGGATAGATGGACTCGAGCCACCGCGGCAGGCTTGACCGGCTGGGCAGCACCTCGTCGGTCTGCACGTCGTCGGCGGCGGGATCGGTGGCGCGGCCACGGGAGCGTCGGATGATCCACAGTGACAGCCACCGGTTGAATGTCGGCGAGGCGCGCAAGTCTGCCAGCCACGAACGGGCGGTGTGGTCGGCCCCCCCATCCTTCGTCGCGTCCACATCCGACCACAGCACTCGCTGCAAGGCATGCAGAAAAACGGCCCCCTCGGCGTAGAGTGATTCGACGGTCGACGACTCCACACCGGACATGGTGTGCCTCAAATGAACTACTACTGGGAGAGCCAAAGACGTTAATGAACAGACCAATGCCGAATAAGGCGTTTCCAGCGCCCTTCTTTCGAGCGGCTGATGGCTATCGGCAAAAAAGTCAAAAGGAACAATAAACTACTACTCGCGACGAGTCATACATGCATTGAGTCGAAACACTACTAATCGTCTGAGGCTCCTCTCCTCTCCCTGCCTCAAGTTGATAAATCTGAGTTGAGCTCGATCAACATCGGTCGTTCGCGGCGCTGAGCGCAGAGTCCATGTGGTGAGCGGATGGCCCTGCCAGGCTGAGGATCGTGCGGTTGAGGGGCGGGAAGATGGCGAGGTCCACGGGCGCGTGGCTGCGAGCCCCTGCGAAGTTCACACGCATGGGGGGCCTCATGTCGACATTTCGAATCGGTGGGAGCGCAAACAAATCGCGTTGCGTCAGTGAGGGGGCACCACCGTCGGCATGTGCCGGCAGCGACGAATTGATCAGCGTGGGCGGTGGCTGCGCTGCGGCGGCCGTCCCCCCCGAGGATTGGTCGGTGGCCCCTTTGGGGCTTTGGTCGGCGTGGATGGGTACCCATTGAGCCGCAGTGGCGGTGTTGGATTTGTCAAGACGTGGCCGGTCCGTTTGTGCGACGACTTCTGCGGCCTCCAGTCTATCATACAACGCCGCGATGTGCGCTCGCGTTTCGTCCGCCTTCGCCCGTTCTGCCAAAAAGAAGGAGAGCGACGTGGCGTGGTGTCGGGCGTTCCAGCCTGCTTCCCGGTGGCACCAAGCACGGTGCGTCTGGGGTGCCTCGCCAACCGGCAGTTGGCTCGCGGCGACCGCCTCGCGTCTGGCCGTGTCGGTGCTCTTCTTGCATGCCTCAAACCGGCGTTCGTCCGCGGATGCCATCAGCGCGGCGGCTGGCGGCACCACTGAGGGGACCGTGGCGAGGCGCAAAGCGAACAAGCTATTCGCCTTGTCGATGTCGAGCGCCCGCTGGGCACGGCGGCGCAGATTGCTAGGAGGCGCCACCGCCCAGAGCGAAAACCCGAGAGCAGCCGCCTTGTCGTCCTCGCGCGCGGAAATGGTGGGGCCCTCATCCTTGACCGGTACACACGAGCCTAGCATCAACGTGGTGGCTGTCGCGCGCCTTCGATGCTTGATCTTGGCCAGTGCCTCCTCGTGCATTTCTTGCTCGCGGTGCACGTTGTACAAGTGCATCGGCCTGCCGCTGCCAACAAAGTACTTCGAGAAGACGGCAACGCCGCCACCCCCTACGCCGCCCAGACCGATGCAATTTGCCTTCGGCTTCTTTCGTGGCCTAACGGGCGACTTTGACGGACTTTTCGCTTCCGTTGTCATACAGCACTGTACTACAGCGTACTGTAGAGTGGGGGGAAGGAAGTGGGGGAATTCCTCAATCCACGCTGCATTCTCGGTCCGTCCGACTGACTCGGTTCGTGGACCCCACCTACACGGGGGAGATTCTCGTTCTGACCGACCACGAGGGCTTCGCACGCGTCGCCCCCAACGCTTCGTCCATCGCCGGCACGCCGCCAGTGACAGACGACATGCGGCGGACTTCACATTCCGACAACTCCTCGACATCGTCGAGTTTCACG
>ERZ1292630.1349-Hain-H41-02um-R3-1349-length-24209-cov-6_pt1 | contig 24209 bp, 26 predicted proteins | sample MGYA00564408_ERZ1292630 | MGnify/ENA primary metagenome ERZ1292630 (study PRJEB36523, sample SAMEA6512641) | groundwater metagenome | collected 2019-01-08 | study: AquaDiva: Metagenomics assemblies of 32 groundwater samples
GCACCGGATTTTGATTCCGGCATTCGTAGGTTCGATCCCTACCTCCCCAGCCAGACATAGAGACTAAAGCGTGTAACCCTTACACGCTTTTTTGTTTTTGCGGAAAGAGGCTGACGTGGCTCACAGCGGCATGATGATCTTCACCGGCAACGCCAACCCCAAGTTGGCCGAGGACGTTGCACGTAAGCTCAACCTGCCGTTGGGCAAGGCCAAAGTCGCACGCTTTAGCGACGGCGAAGTGATGGTGGAGATAATGGAGAACGTGCGCGGCCGCGACGTGTTCGTGCTCCAATCCACCTGCACGCCGACCAACGATAATTTGATGGAAGTGATGGTGATGGTGGATGCGTTGAAGCGCGCTTCCGCCGGACGCATCACCGCTGCGATCCCTTATTTGGGTTATGCGCGCCAAGACCGCCGGCCGCGTTCGGCGCGGGTGGCGATCACCGCCAAGGTGGTGGCGAATATGCTGACCACCGCTGGGGTAGATCGCGTGCTGACCATGGACTTGCACTCGGATCAGATCCAGGGGTTTTTTGATATTCCGGTGGACAATGTGTATGCCTCGCCGATTTTGCTGGGCGATGTGTGGAAACAGAATTATCAAAACTTAATCGTCGTGTCGCCCGATGTGGGCGGCGTGGTGCGGGCGCGGGCCTTGGCCAAGCGTATGGAAGCGGAGCTGGCCATTATCGATAAACGCCGCCCCAAGCCCAATGTGGCGAAGGTGATGAACATTATCGGTGAAGTGGATGGCCGCACCTGCGTGCTGATGGACGATATGGTGGATACCGCCAACACCCTGTGCGAAGCGGCGCAAGCCTTGAAAGATAATGGCGCAGCGCGCGTGGTCGCGTACTGTACCCATCCGGTATTATCCGGCCCGGCCATTGAACGCATCAGCAACTCGCACTTGGATGAGTTGGTGGTGACGGACACCATTCCGCTGCGCGATGAGGCAAAACTTTGCGGCCGCATTCGTCAGTTGTCGGTCGCCGAGTTGCTGGCCGAAACCATGCAGCGCATCAGTAACGAGGATTCGGTGTCCTCGCTGTTTACCGAATAGTTTTTCGTGTCGGGGTGCTGCCCCGGCATTTACCCGAGCTTGCCTGGTCGCGGACAAGCTCATTATTAGGAGTGTCACCATGTCATTTGAAGTGAATGCCAATACGCGCAATTTGCAGGGAACGGGTGCGAGCCGCCGTCTGCGTCTTGCGGGCAAAGTACCGGCCATCGTGTATGGCGCGGACAAGCCCGCCGCGAACATCGAACTCGATCACAACAGCATCGTGCAACAACTGCGCAAGGAAGCGTTTCATGCTTCGATCCTTTCGCTGAATCTGGATGGCGCCAAGGAACAAGTGCTGTTGCGCGATGTGCAATTCCATCCGTGGAAGAAATTAATTCTGCACATCGACTTTCAGCGCGTGAATCCGAACCAAAAGATTCACATGAAAGTGCCGCTGCATTTTAAAAATGCCGAATTGTCCCCTGGCGTGAAGCTGGGTGGCGGCAACGTGACGCACATCTTGAACGAAGTCGAAGTGTCGTGCTTGCCGAAAGACTTGCCCGAGTTCATCGAGGTCGATTTGTCCGAAATGACCGCAGGCCATTCGATGCACCTGTCCGAGGTGACCCTGCCAAAGGGCGTAGAGTTCGTGAGCCTGACCCACGGCACCGACCAAGCCATCGCGGCGTGCGTCATACCGCGCGGCGTGGCCGAGGAAGAAGCGACTGCAACTGCGGCGGCCCCTGCCGCTGCTGCCGCTGCCCCAGCCGCTGCGCCGAAGGCTTCCTGATTCGGCGTCGTAGTCTAGAGAAAGCCCGTCCTAGACAATCTGGGACGGGCTTTTTCATTTGCACCCCGTAGGGTAGGCTACGCGCTGGTTACAATTTGGATTTTCAATTTTTCACATGACCCCCATTCGCCTCATTGCTGGCCTCGGTAATCCGGGCCGCGAATACGCCGACAACCGCCACAACGTGGGCTTTTGGTTTGTTGACGAAATCGCGCGCAAGGCGGGGGCGAGCTTGCGCGCCGAGAGTCGGTTTCATGGCATGGCAGCGCGCGTGAATTTGCAGGGACAAGAAGTCTGGTTGATCGAGCCGCAAACTTACATGAACCTCAGCGGCCAAGCGGTGGGTGCGCTGGCGAATTTTTACAAGATCACGCCGGAAGAAATATTGGTGGTGCACGATGAGCTGGATCTGCCACCGGGTAGTGCGCGCTTGAAGCGTGGCGGCGGCGCGGGCGGCCACAACGGCTTGAAACACATCATCGCGCACTCGGGCCCGGATTTCTGGCGGCTGCGCATCGGCATCGGCCATCCCGGCGACAAAGATGCGGTCGCCGATTTTGTGTTGCATCGGCCGAGCCAGCCAGAAGAAGAATTGATTCGCACAGCGTTGGATGAAAGCCTCTGCATCCTGCCTTTACTGGCGGCGGGCGACATGGCGGGCGCGATGCACCGCTTGCATACCAAACCTAAACTATAAGAGAACATCATGAGTCTTCAATGCGGCATCGTCGGCCTGCCCAATGTGGGTAAATCCACGCTATTTAACGCCATCACCAAGGCGGGCATCGCGGCGGAAAACTATCCCTTCTGCACCATCGAGCCCAACGTCGGCATCGTCGAAGTGCCCGACCCACGGCTGGCGCAATTGGTAGCCATTGTGAAGCCGCAAAAAACCCAGCCAGCGGTGATGGAGTTCGTGGATATCGCCGGCCTGGTAGCAGGCGCCTCCAAAGGCGAAGGGCTGGGCAATCAATTTCTGGCCAATATCCGTGAGACCGATGCCATCGCGCATGTAGTGCGCTGTTTCGAGAACGACGATATCGTGCATGTGGCGGGCAAGATCGATCCGATTTCCGATATCGAAACCATCAACACTGAGTTGGCCTTGGCCGATCTTTCCAGTGTAGAAAAAGCACTGCATCGGTTTCAAAAAACGGCGCGCTCTGGCGATAAAGATGCGGCAAAAATGGTGGCGGTGCTGGAGCCGGTGCTGGCACAACTGAATCAAGCCAAGCCAGTGCGCGGGCTGAAATTGGATGAAGAACAGTTAGCGCTATTGAAGCCGCTGTGTCTGCTTACCCTCAAGCCAACGATGTATGTGGCGAACGTGGACGAACACGGCTTCGAGAACAATCCTTTTCTCACGCGTGTACAAGAATACGCACAAGCCGAATACGCGCCGGTCGTGGCGATCAGCGCGCAAATGGAAGCCGAGATCGCCAATTTATCCGATGAAGACATCGCCTTCTTTCTAGCGGACATGGGCATGGAAGAGCCGGGCTTGAATCGCCTGATCCGCGCTGCCTATGACCTATTGGGCTTGCAGACGTATTTCACCGCCGGTGTCAAAGAAGTCCGTGCCTGGACCATCCATAAAGGCGACACCGCGCCGCAAGCCGCAGGCGTCATTCACACCGATTTTGAACGCGGCTTCATTCGCGCGCAGACCATTGCCTTCGACGACTTTATCGCGGGTAACGGTGAGCAGGGTGCGAAGGAAGCGGGCAAGATGCGATCTGAAGGCAAGGAATACGCCGTCAAGGATGGTGACGTACTGAATTTTTTGTTCAACGTATAAGGGTTGAGGTATTGCTAAGCCGTAGCTATCCCCTGGATATGCCTACGTTTGGCGTGAGGTCTTAGTATTGACTTCGAGGATACGCAGCCTAGACTGAAGTCGTGATCTGCAAGGGTAAACTTAGTCGAAAGGCTAAGGGCACAAAATTTCCGGTCTAAGGGCATTGCCTACGATAGCGGGATTACCAGAGAACGCAGTGGTTCATGTTTGCGCGAGGGGGTTCGCCCGCTGCGCTTCTGCCTTCTGCCACGTCGGCTCCTTGTAGATAGCTTGGATTTTCTATGAAGGAGTAGGCGATGGCGATATCCGCCATACAATCTAGTGAACTGATTCAGTATTCGAATACGGGTAAACCGGCGTCCTCGGCCAATGGCCAGGAAACGGGCCGTGTCGAACTGCGGCAGTCGAGCTATACCACCCAGATCTCAGCCTATGGACAGATTCGTGCTGCCTTAGATCGGCTGCAATCGGCCGCATCCGACCTGAGCGGCCCGACTGCATTTGGCTTCTATGTCGCGGCATCGAGTAATCCTTCGGTGGTGAGTGCAAATCTCACCAACAATAAGGTGAGTGGTTCCTTCGATGTTGAAGTGTTGCAGCTTGCAAACGCGCAAACGCTTGTCACCTCATCCCAGGTCAGTCCCAATAACTTGCTCGGCAGCGGCGAGAAGACCACGCTCAGCGTCCAATTCGGCGTGAGTAGCGGCACGAAATTTACTGCCGACGACGCGCGTGTAGCGGAAAAAGTCACGATCGATACGCGTAATAACACCCTGAATGGCATTGCCGCTGCGGTCAATGCGGCGGATGTGGGCGTGATCGCAGCTGTCACTTTCGATGGCAATAGCTATCAACTGCAATTTTCTGCCGAAGATAGTGGGGTGGAGAATGGTTTTACGCTGAGCGCTTCCGGCGATGAGGTGCTGGAGAAGTATCTTACTTACACGCCAGAAAATACCACGCAAGCGGTGACGCGCACGGTCGCGGCGCAGGATGCGCAGATCAAGGTCAATAGCGTCACGATAGCGGCGAGCTCGAATACCGTGACGAATGCAGTTGAGGGTGTGACGCTTAAGCTGAGAAGTGTGGGCAACGCACAATTAGCGGTGGGCGACAATCCGGAAAATGTCATTGCGCAGAAAGTAGGCAATTTCATTTCCGCCTTCAATGAACTGCAGGCACAACTCAAGCAGCCTAGCGCGGGAGAGGTATCGTTTCCGCCGGTGGTACGCAATCTCAAAACCCAACTGAACGAAGCGCTGGAAGCAGCCAACCGCAACGCCGGCGTTTTCGGCGGCTTGAGCGGGATCGGTATTCAATCCGATGCGGCGGGAAATTTGCAGCTCGATACGTCCGCATTCCAAACCGCTCTGGGCGCGGATCGCGATGCGGTCACGAAAGTGTTCACCAACGACGGCGCGGGTTTCGCCGATCTATTTGCCGCAGTGGCGCATGATCTATTGAAAGTGGCCGGTCGCGAGGTGTCGCGCTTAAGCGATGCTGCGCGCAGTGAGCAAGCACGCCAATCCGGATCGGCTTCTGGGATCAGCCTGCAAGCCAATGGCTTCGATAACCAGTACGGTCAATTGAGTGGGCTGGTGCGATCCGTGGATAAAACCGACCAAACCCTGAACGGCCTACTGTTGCAAGGCGAAGCCGCACAGTCTTCGCAAAGCAGCCTACTGAACCGGCTCAATAGCTTGGCCAATTTGGCGACGCCTTAACGGTCATGGCAGTGGCCGCCCCGAGTATAAAGCTCGCCATGACCGTTTCCCCCTCTCCTAGCTCTCCCCCGCAAGCGGGAGAGAGGGGCTTAGGCTTGCTTCGCAAGTTACATATTAATCTCGCCAAGCAATTCTTTTCATTGACTTTTTGTGCTGTCGCCATTGACGCACGGGTGCGCTTTCGGCTATGATCCAGCCCCTTGGTGATATAGCTCAGTTGGTTAGAGCACAGCACTCATAATGCTGGGGTCGGTGGTTCAAGTCCACCTATCACCACCAGGATTTTATTAAGTTTGGCCGCTTTGCGCGGCCGATTTTGCCTCGGGAGGTCTCATGCGGACGCTGAAGAACTACCTGTTCCCTTTGCTGGCGGTGTTTTTTTTACTGATCGCCCCGGCCCACGCCGAACGCAATTTCCCCCCCAATGTGAAGCCTGCGGAGTTGCGCGGCGTGGAATATCCCTATGTGCGCATCGATGATCGAACCTATCGGCTGGCGCCGGGCGGGCGGATATACGACACGTTCAACCGCATTGTGCTCCCCAATGCCGCGCCGAAAACCGGCAAGGTATTGTTCAAGCTTGATCAGCAGGGCAATGTGATCAAGTTGTGGATTCTGACGCCGGAAGAAATCGCGCGTCTTTCCCAGTAGTTTATTAACCCCCCTGTGGCCAAAAAACTCTTCATCCAGACCTTTGGCTGCCAGATGAACGAGTACGACTCGGACAAAATGGCGGATGTGCTGCATGCGACGCAAGGCTTCGAGCGCACGGAAAAAGCCGAAGAGGCCGACCTTATTTTGTTCAATACTTGTTCGGTGCGCGAGCGGGCGCAGGAGAAAGTGTTTCATGCGCTCGGTCGGTGGAAACATCTCAAGCAAAGCAATCCCGATTTGATGATCGGCGTGGGCGGCTGCGTCGCCAGCCAAGAAGGTGCCGCTATTGTGAAGCGTGCGAAATACGTAGACGTCGTATTCGGCCCACAGACCTTGCACCGCTTACCCGAGCTACTCGATGCGCGGCGCCGTACCGGCCAATCGCAAGTGGATATCACTTTTCCCGAGATCGAAAAATTCGACCACCTGCCGCCGGCCCAGGTGACAGGCGCGAGCGCTTGCGTATCGATCATGGAAGGGTGCAGCAAATATTGCAGCTTTTGCGTCGTGCCCTATACGCGCGGCGAAGAAGTATCGCGTCCGTTTGACGACGTGCTGGCGGAAGTGGCGCAGCTTACCGAACGGGGCGTGAAAGAAATTACCTTGCTCGGTCAAAACGTGAATGCCTATCGCGGCGAGATGCATGAGGGGGAGGGCGCCGACTTAGCGTTGCTGCTGGAGTATGTGGCGGCGGTTCCCGGCATCGAGCGCATCCGCTATAGCACCTCGCATCCGCTGGAGTTTTCCGATCGATTGATCGAGGCCTATGCGCGCATTCCCAAGCTGGTATCGCATTTGCACTTACCGGTGCAATCGGGTTCTGACCGTATTTTGATGGCGATGAAGCGTGGCTATACCGCGCTCGAATACAAAGCGAAAGTGCGCCGACTGCGCGCAGTGCGCCCCGACATGGTGTTGTCCTCGGATTTTATCGTCGGCTTCCCCGGTGAGACCGAAGCCGATTTCGAAGCGACCATGAAATTAATCGACGAAATCGGTTTCGACGCCAGCTTCAGTTTTATTTACAGCGCTCGCCCCGGCACGCCTGCCGCGTCCTTGCAAGATGACACGCCGCAGGCAGTAAAAGCCGATCGCCTCACCCGCTTGCAACAGCGCATCGAAGCGCAGGCGCTGGCGATAAGCCAAGCCATGCTCGGCAGCGTGCAGCGCGTGTTAGTAGAAAACGTGTCAAGCAAAGACGGCAGTCGCCTGATTGGCCGCACCGACAACAATCGCGTGGTGAGTTTTGCCGGCCATCCACGTTTGATTCATCACTATACCGATGTGAAAATCACCGAAGCTTCGGCGCGTAGTTTGCGCGGCGAAGCAGTGGTTTCTTGAGAATACATGGACATTTCCTTCACCCCCGTCGACAACAAACGCCTCGCCAATCTATGCGGGGTATTGGATGAGAACCTGCGTCAAATCGAAACCGCGCTCGGGGTAAAAATCGCGCGCCGGGGCGAGCATTTTCGAGTGGAGGGTGCGGTTACGTCTGCCCGGCATGCATCCGAATTGCTGAAGCAATTTTATGAGCGTTCCCAGCGCGCCTTGAGCGTGGAAGAGGTGCAACTCGGCTTGGTGGAGATTGCGCATACGCCTGCTGTGGGTAGTGAGCGCACCGTCGATATGATGCCGGTGCTGATGACGCGCAAAAGCGACTTGCATGCGCGCACCGCGCGCCAGAATCTTTATTTGCGCCAAATTCAGGAATTCGACATCACCTTCGGCATCGGTCCCGCCGGTACCGGCAAGACCTATCTCGCCGTGGCGAGCGCGGTGGATGCGTTGGAGCGCGATTTGGTGAAGCGCATCGTGCTGGTGCGGCCGGCGGTCGAGGCGGGCGAGCGTTTAGGCTTCCTGCCTGGTGATCTGGCACAAAAAATAGATCCCTATTTACGTCCATTGTATGACGCGTTGTATGACTTGATGGGTTTCGATAAAGTCACTAAATTGTTCGAGCGCAACGCCATCGAAATTGCGCCGCTGGCTTATATGCGCGGCCGTACGCTGAATCACGCGTTTATTATTTTGGATGAAGCGCAGAACACTACGCCGGAGCAAATGAAAATGTTCCTCACCCGCATCGGCTTCGGCACCAAGGCGGTGATCACGGGCGATGTCACCCAAATCGATCTGGGGCGCGGCCAAACGAGTGGCTTGGTGCAAACGCAAGAGGTGCTAAAGGACGTAAAAGGCATTGGCTTCACCCACTTCCTGGCCGAGGATGTGGTGCGTCATCCCTTAGTGCAGCACATTGTTCATGCCTACGAACGCTACGAAAAAAACAAAGCCCAGTAGGGGCGAGGCATGCCTCGCCCGCGCCGTGCCCAAACTTTCCCTCGCGGTGCAATACGCGGCCGAGGCGGCGGGCTTGCCCACCCGCGCGCAAGTGCGTAAATGGGCCAAAGCCGCGCTGGCGGTTGATGCGGAGATCACCGTGCGTTTCGTGGACGAGGAAGAAGGTCGCAGCCTCAACCGTGACTATCGCGGCAAGGATTACGCAACCAATGTGCTAAGCTTTATTTATTCCAGCACACCGGTACAGGGCGATTTAGTGATTTGCGCGCCGGTGGTCAAGCGCGAGGCGCAAGACCAAGGCAAAACGATTGACGCGCATTATGCGCATCTGATCGTGCACGGCACCCTGCATTTACAGGGCTTTGATCACGAAATTGATGTCGAGGCGCAAGCGATGGAGGCGCGTGAGACCGAAATCGTCATCAAGCTCGGTTACCCTGATCCCTATTAGGTGATGCATAACGAATAACCCGATTATTCGTTATTTATTACCCCAGGGAGGCGGACCCGTTGTATATGGATGATGCGAGTACCAAGCCGAGTTGGCTCGAGCGGCTCGGCGCGCTGTTGATGCGCGAACCGGAAGATCGAGAACAACTCGTTGAATTATTACACTCCGCTTACGAGCGGAATCTGCTGGATGCCGATGCACTCGCCATGATTGAAGGCGTGCTGCAAGTCTCCGAATCCCAAGTGCGCGACATCATGATTCCGCGCGCGCAAATGGATGTGGTCGACATCAATGACCCGCCCGAAACATTCCTGCCCTTCGTCATCGCCACCGCGCACTCGCGCTTCCCCGTCACTGACAAAGACCGCGACGACGTAATCGGCATCCTGCTGGCCAAGGATATGCTGCGCTATTACGCCGGCGAAGAGGTGAACGTGCGCGCCATGCTGCGTCCGGCGGTGTTCATTCCCGAATCGAAGCGTCTCAATGTGCTGCTCAAGGAATTCCGCAGCAACCGCAATCACATCGCCATCGTGGTGGATGAATACGGCGGCGTGGCGGGCTTGGTCACGATTGAGGATGTGCTGGAGCAGATCGTGGGCGAGATCGAGGATGAATTCGATTTCGATGAAGACGAAGACAACATCTTGCGTGATCGCCACGGCCGCTATCGCGTCAAGGCGCTAACTGAGATCGCTGATTTCAATGAAGCGCTTGGCACGCAATTCAGCGACGAGGATTTCGACACCGTGGGCGGTTTGGTCGTGAGCCAATTCGGACGCTTGCCCAAGCGTGGCGAGAGCGTCTTCCTGGAAGGCCTGAAATTCCAAGTGCTGCGCGCCGACAGCCGGCGCCTGCACTCGCTGCTGGTGGAGCGCGTGCAAGATACCGATATGATCAACCCGCTACAAGGAACGGCTTGACCCAAAGTACGGCGATCATCTTGCGCGCCGGGCGGCTCAAGCTCGTCGCACTTCCCTTCCTCCTCGGCGCATTTACCGTTCTCGGTTATGCGCCGTTTTATTTCTATTTCCTGCCCCCGATGACGTTGGCCTGGTTGTTTCATTTGTGGCTGCACGCCGGTTCGCGCCGCGCGTCATCATTAATTGGCTTTGCATTCGGCTTAGGATTATTCGGCGCCGGGGTGTCGTGGGTATATGTGAGCATGCACGATTTCGGCATGCTGCCGCTGCCGCTCGCTGCGTTCGCCACGCTGTTGTTTATTGCCTTCTTCGCGTTGTATCCGACGCTGCTCGGTTACGTGCAAGCGTGGTTCAGGGGGAGTGCAGCAGCGCGCTTGTTGCTCATCTTGCCCTCCAGTTTCGCGCTGATGGAATGGGTGCGCGGCTGGCTGTTTACCGGCTTTCCGTGGCTGACCGTGGGCTATTCGCAAGCGCCGGCCAGCCCACTCGCTGGCTACGCGCCGCTGTTGGGCGTGTATGGCGTCTCGTTGTTGCTCGCCTTAAGCGCGGGGCTGTGCGCATTGATTTACCACGTTTGGCGCGGCAAACGCCGCCAAGCCGGATTTGCATTCGCTGCGCTGCTGGTGTTGTGGGGTGTGGGCGCGGGACTGAAAACCATCGCCTGGACACAGCCCGTCGGCAGCCCGGTCACGGTCAGCTTGCTCCAAGGTAATATTGAGCAAGACATGAAGTGGCGCGAAGACCGGCTGATGTCGACGCTCATTACCTACCGTGATCTGGTGCTGAGCAGCCCGAGCCAGCTGGTCATCTTGCCCGAGACTGCGGTTCCGCTGTTCTATGATCAAGTCCCCCCCGCCTATTTGGAAAATTTGGCGCGGCATGTGCGGGATAAAGGTGGCGATATCATTGTTGGCTTGCCGGAGCGCGACATTGAACGCCGCGCATATTACAACAGCGTGTTGAGCGTGGGCAGTGCGCCGTCCCAGGTGTATCGCAAGCAGCATCTGGTGCCGTTTGGCGAATTCGTGCCGCTGAAGCCGGTGTTCGGCTGGTTCATCGACATGATGCAAATTCCCTTGACCGACTTTGCGCGCGGATCACCGCTGCAAAGGCCACTGGCCGTGGCCGGCCAGAAAGTCGCGCTGAATATTTGCTACGAGGATGTGTTCGGCGAAGAAATTATTCGACAGCTACCCGAGGCCACCCTGCTCGCGAATGTGAGCAACGATGCCTGGTTCGGCGACTCCATCGCGCCGCGCCAGCATTTGCAAATTTCGCAAATGCGCGCGCTGGAAACTGGGCGTACCATGCTGCGCGCCACCAACACCGGCATGACCGCGATCGTGGATGAGAAGGGGCGCATCACTGCGCAAGCGCCCGTATTTCACCAAGCCGCGTTACACGCCCAAGTGCAAGGTCGGGCCGGTGCGACACCGTATGTACGTTGGGGCAATGGCGCCTTCTTGACGCTGGCGGCCACGCTGTTGGCGGCCGCGCTCATCTGGCGTCAGCGCATATAGGCAAAACCCTGCCGTTGTAATTCGATGATCTCCGCATCGGCCATCGGCACGATGTTCACAAAACCATGAATGTCCTCCGGCTGCAGGCCGTGTCCACGCGCCGCCACACGGCACATGCGAAACTCGATAATGCCGTCTAGCGATAAACTCTGTGCACGCTGCATCAGCGTTTTGTATTTGGCGTGGTTCTTGATCGCAAAAAAAGGAATTTCGTCGCCATGCAGCACGATGACGATTTTATTATCGAACGGGTCGGCGCCATTGAGCAGGTTCAAATAACTCACTCGATCGAGCACACGGTCGAGCTTTTGTACCGAATCGACCGCCACGTCATAAACAACTTTCTGCTTGCTATATTCCTTCTCGATGGCTTTTGCGCGGCCCCAGGGCGCGTCCGGCTGGGCGAGGGTCGGGGTGGCGAATAGGGCTAATGCCAACATAAATGCGCGAACAATAGTCATGAGGTCTCCTTAGGCAAGTTGAGTATCTTATATCAGCGCGACTATCGACGATGCGGCTTGATTGGAATCGGCATCGATCTAGCCTTTTTATCATAGGCCAAACACTGTAAAATCAAGCGTTTTTAGCGCTCTCGCCGCGCAATTCCCCGATTAGAAAGTTCAGCATGCAAACCTTTCAGGAAATCATCCTCACCCTGCAGCAGTATTGGGCCAAACAAGGCTGCGTGATCCTGCAACCCTACGATATGGAAATGGGCGCGGGCACGTTTCATACCGCCACGTTCTTGCGTGCGCTCGGCCCCGAGCCGTGGAAGGCCGCTTACGTGCAGCCCTCGCGTCGGCCCAAGGACGGGCGCTATGGCGAAAACCCCAACCGCTTGCAGCACTACTACCAATTCCAAGTCGTGTTGAAACCTTCCCCTGAAAACATTCAAGACCTGTATCTCGATTCGCTGCGCGCCTTGGGCATCGATACCCAAGTGCACGATATTCGCTTCGTCGAGGACGATTGGGAATCACCCTCGCTCGGCGCTTGGGGCCTGGGTTGGGAGGTGTGGCTGAACGGCATGGAAGTGACGCAATTTACTTACTTTCAGGAAGTCGGCTCGCTCACCTGCAAACCGGTGCTGGGTGAGATCACTTACGGCCTGGAGCGTTTAGCGATGTATCTGCAAGGCGTGGAAAACGTATTCGATCTCACCTGGACGCCGGGTGTGACTTACGGCGATATCTATCACCAGAACGAAGTCGAACAATCCCAATACAACTTCGAACACAGCAATGTGCATTGGCTGTTGGAGCAATTCAATATGTTCGAATCGGAAGCCAAGCGCTTGATGGAAGCGGGCTTGCCCCTGCCCGGTTTCGAGCAAGTGATGAAATGCTCGCATGCGTTCAATCTACTCGATGCGCGAGGCGCGATCTCGGTCACTGAGCGCGCAGCCTACATCGGCCGAGTGCGCGTCCTGGCGCGGCTGGTGGCGCAGGCTTACTACAACTCACGGGAAGCGCTGGGTTTCCCGATGCTCAAAACAAAATGATCATGAAAAACACCTTACTCATCGAGCTACTCACCGAAGAACTCCCGCCCAAAGTCCTCGCGCGCCTGGGCCAGGCCTTCGCCGAAAAAATCGTGCTGGATCTGCACGCGCGCCAGTTGGTCGATGCCGAATCGGGCTATTCCTGGTTTGCCACGCCGCGCCGCTTGGCGGTGCAAGTGATGGAGGTGCGCGAACAAGCGCCGGATCAGGCGTTTACCGAGAAGCTGATGCCTGTGGCGGTAGCGCTCGATGCTGATGGCAAGCCGACCCAAGCACTGCTGAAAAAATTGGAAGCCAAGGGCATTGCTCCCGAGCGCATTGCCAGCTTCGAGCGGCGCATGGATGGCAAAGCGGAAATGTTGTTTTATTCGGACATTGCCAAAGGCACGGCCCTTATTTCGTGTATCGACCACATTGTTGAGGATGCGATTAAAGCATTACCAATTCCCAAGCTCATGCGCTGGGGTGACAGCGAACATCAGTTCGTGCGCCCGGTGCATGGGTTGATAATGATGCATGGCAAAGCTGAACTGCCTGGGATGGTGCTAGGTATCGAGAGCAGCAACGTGACCCAAGGACATCGTTTCATGGGGCAGGGCGCGCTTACCATCGATCACGCCAATCACTACGAAGTTATTCTCGAAGAGCGGGGCCGTGTCATGCCGTCCTTCGTCACGCGTCGTGCCGAGATCGAAATGCGCTTGCTGCTGGCGGCGGGCGATGCGCAGCCGGTGGAGTACGAGGCGCTGCTGGATGAGGTGACCGCACTGGTGGAATGGCCTGCGGTGTATGCCGGGCAATTCGATCCGGCGTTTCTGGCGGTGCCACAAGAGTGCTTGATTCTCTCCATGAAGCAGCACCAGAAATATTTCCCGCTGTTGGATCGCGCGGGCAAGCTGCTGCCCAAGTTTCTCGTGGTGAGCAACCTCAAGACCGCTGATCCGCAGCACATCATTCACGGCAACGAGCGCGTGCTGCGCGCGCGCTTATCGGATGCTAAATTTTTCTTTGAACAAGATCAAAAGACCAAGCTCGACACGCGCGTGCCGAAGCTGGCCAACGTGGTGTACCACAACAAGCTCGGCACGCAATTGCAGCGCGTCGAGCGCATTCAAAAGCTCGCCGCCGAGATCGCGCATCAACTCGGCGCCAACACGGATCACGCGGCGCGCGCCGCCTATTTGTGTAAGGCCGATTTGCTCACCGACATGGTGGGCGAGTTCCCGGAGTTGCAAGGGTTGATGGGCCAGTACTATGCGCGCCATGACGGCGAGCCGGAACCTGTCGCCAGCGCGATCGAAGCGCATTACCGGCCGCGTTTCGCCGGTGATGAGTTACCTAGTGACAACATCGGCGCGGCCGTCGCGCTCGCCGACAAGCTCGACACCCTGGTGGGCATCTACGGCATCGGCCTGATCCCCACCGGCGATAAAGACCCGTTCGGCCTACGCCGTCTTGCGCTGGGCGTGTTGCGCATGCTGATAGAAATGTCCTTGCCGCTGGATCTCATGCAACTGCTGCAACGCGCGCGTGCGCAATTCGCCGCCGAGCAAATGTCGGAAAGTGTTGCGCAGGATGTACATGGTTTTATGTTGGAACGGCTGAAGGGCTATTTGCGCGAGCGCAGTTTCGAGCCGGACGAGATCGAGGCCGTGGTGTCGCAAAGCCCAGCGCGCATTGATCTGGTTTTGCCGCGTATGGAGGCGGTGCGCGCCTTTAAATTGTTGCCGGAAGCCGAAGCGCTCGCGGCGGCCAATAAGCGCATTCAAAATATTCTCAAGAAGACCGAAGCGGTCACGCAAACGCCCGATATGGCGCTGTTTGCGGAAGACGCCGAGCGCGCGCTGTTCGACGCGGTAGTCCAACTGGCGCCCAAAGTTAACTCATTAGTGGCGAACGAAGACTACACCGATGCCCTGCGCGAACTGGCTTCCGTGCGCGCACAAGTGGATCGCTTCTTCGACGATGTGATGGTGATGACCGAAGAACCGCTGGTGCGCCAGAATCGTCTCGCCTTGCTCGCCACGTTGGGCGACCTGATGAACCGGGTGGCCGATATCAGCAAGTTGGCCTGAGGAATCGCGCCCGCTAGCGTGGGATATTCCTGCGATTTAGAGCAGTGGGTTGCGCCGCACCGGCTTGAATGGCCGGCGCGGCCAATCCGGGCAACAAGAGCTCAAAACGCGTGCTCGTGTCAGAGAATACCCGCGTCTGTCCGCCGTGGGCCCCTACGATAGAGCGGGTGATGGCAAGCCCCAGCCCCGCGCCTTCGCTGGTACGTTGGCGCGATGAATCGACCCGATAAAAGCGATCGAAGATGCGCGACAGATGTTCTGCTGGAATGGGTTCTCCCGGATTTTCCACCATGACCGACACGTAGCCATTTGCGGCGGGACCGATAGCGACGGACACCGTGCCGCCTTGCGGCGTATGGCGGATCGCGTTGGACAAGAGGTTGCTCAGCGCCCGGCGCAGCATGAGCCGATCACCTAATACTTTTCCCTCCCCCCGCGTGGCAAGCCCAACGCCTTGGTGCTCGGCCAGGGCTTCGTAGAACGCGAACAGGCCTTCAACTTCCTGCCTGAGATCGACCGGCTCGCGCGAGGGGATGATGAGGCCATTATCAGCCTTCGCCAGGAATAGCATGTCGGCGATCATGGTCGCCAAGCGCTGATATTCTTCCAGATTCGAGTAGAGAATTTCCCGATACTCCTCGGCATCGCGCGCCTTCGAGAGGGCTACCTGCGTTTGCGTCATGAGATTGCTCACGGGCGTGCGCAGCTCATGGGCGATATCGGAGGAGAAGTCAGACAGTCGCCGGAAAGAATCTTCTAACCGGGACAGCATATCGTTGAAAGAATGCGCGAGGTCGTTCAGTTCGACCGGCACGGACTCGATGGGCAGACGTGCATTCAGGTGTTCGGCCGACATGTTTTTGGCAACTTGTGCGATGTCGTGCAGCGGCGCTAAGCCGCGCCGTGCCGTGAACCACGCGAGCAAGCTGGTTAGCAGAATGGCGCAGCCAACCGCTACCCAAATGGCCCATCGGATCGAGTGCGCGAAACGCTGATGCACGGCGATATTTATCGCGAGCGCGACGGTGTAGGGGGGCGTACCTGGCATGGCGGAAGGCAAGCGAACCGCCACACCGCGGTAATCGTCACCTCGATCGTTCCATGTGCGCAACGAAGTTCGCGTGATTTTCTCCGAGTCCATGGCCGAGGCCAACACCGTTTCGGGAAAGCGCGCGCTGCCCGTGGCGAACACGAGCTTGCCTTGGGTGGTGACATGAGCCGACAAGGCATGGTGGCCCACCAGGGCGTCGGTGAGCCGGCCCGGCAGGGTATCGTGCGCCGCCATGCTGCGTGTTTCACCAATGGCGTGGGCAATGAGTTCAAGTTTGCCACCGAGTTCGTCCACATCCATTTCTTTGAAGTGATTGTTCATCTCCCATGCGACAAAGCCGCCGACACAAATGATGGTTGCTGCGGATGCGAGCGCAAACAGGGAGGTAAGGCGAAGCGTGATGGAAGGTTGTCGTTTCATCGCTCCGGAATCTCCAGCACATAACCCATACCGCGCACGGTGCGGATGAGCTTGGGTTCGAAGTCGTCGTCGATCTTGGCGCGTAGGCGCCGCATGGCGACCTCGATCACATTGGTGTCGCTGTCAAAATTCATGTCCCATACTTGAGATGCGATGAGCGAACGCGGAAGCACTTCGCCCTTCCTGCGTAGCAGCAATTCCAACAAGGAAAATTCTTTGGCCGTCAGGTCGATTTTTTTGCCCTTGCGGGTCACCCGCCGACGCAGGAGATTCAACTCCAGATCGGCTGCGAAAAGCAGCTCCGGCTCCTTGCTCTTGCCGCCGCGCCGCAATAGGGTGCGCACGCGTGCGAGCAATTCGGCGAAGGCGAAAGGCTTAATCAGATAATCATCCGCGCCGAGCTCCAGGCCCTTGACCCGATCTTCCACCCCGTCGCGTGCAGTGAGCATGAGCACCGGCATTTCTTTACCGGCGCTGCGGAGGTTTTGCAGCACGCGCCAACCGTCGAGCGTTGGCAGCATGACATCCAGAATCACCAACTCGTAGGGCTCACTCAAGGCCATGTGCATGCCGTCCAACCCATCGCGTAGGAGATCGACGACGAAGCCAGCCTCCGTGAGCCCTTGCTTCAGATAGCTTCCGGTCTTGGGTTCATCTTCGATAATGAGAATTTTCACTTTGAATCCGCTCCTGCGCAGTGAGTGGCTCTTATTGTCTGCTTCGAGACTGCGCGATTCGATAGATTACAAACTTGTAAGCGGCGTGTCAGCTTTCGGTCGGGATGCCTGAGCCAAGATGAATGTAAGTTGAATGCAAGCGCTGTAAAACCACGACAACAAAAGGAACCCATGAAAGTCACAAGCGCAATACTAATCGGTTTAATGGCAATTGGCGTCACTCAAGCCAATGCGGATGAAGGTCACGCGTCGCCGCTGGGCCAGCCAGGCAATCCGGCCAAGGTCACGCGCACGGTTGAGGTTGTGATGTCTGACGCCATGCGCTACACGCCGGCCAATATCGTCGTTAAGCGGGGCGAGACCATCCGTTTTCGGGTGAAGAATGCAGGTCAGCTTAAACACGAAATGGTACTGGGCAGCCTCGCCGAGTTGCAGGAACACGCCCAGACCATGGCCAAGTTTCCAGAGATGGAACACGACGATCCCAACGCCATCAGCGTGGAGCCAGGCAAGACGGGTGAGCTGGTGTGGCGCTTTACCAAGGCCGGCAAATTCGACTTCGCCTGCTTGGTGCCCGGCCATTTCGAGGCGGGCATGCAGGGCCAAATCGCAGTACGCCGCTAACGCAACCCATGCAGGGGATTTCCATGAAACGTTTCATCGCTTATGCCTTCATTTCCGTCGCCGTATGGGCATCGCCCTACGCGCTGGCCACGGGAGACCATACGAGCCATACCGCTGCCCAAGTCGTGGCACAAGCCGCGCCGCTATCCGAGGGTGAAGTCAGAAAGATCGACAAGGCTGCCGGCAAGCTCACCATCAAGCACGGGCCCTTGGATAATCTCGGCATGCCTGCTATGACTATGATATTCCGCGTCAAAGATGCCGCGACGCTCGATAAGGTCAAACCGGGCGACCGCATTCGGTTTCTGGCCGAGAAAGTCGAAGGTGTCATCACCGTGACCAAGCTCGAAGTCGTCACACCGTAATACTCATTTCCCCCACGCAAAGGAGTTCACCATGAAACGCCACACACTGTTTGCCACTCTGATGTTTTCCGCCTTGGCGATGCAGCCGGTTCTCGCGGATGACGCGCACCACCCCGATCAAAAAGCCGGCGTGGCCGCGCCCGCTACCGACCAGACGATTCAGAAAATGCAGGCCAATACCAAGCGAATGCAAAGCCAGTTGGAGCAGATGGCCAAGTCCAAAGACCCGAAACAGCGCCAGAAACTGATGCAGGAGCATATGCAGACCATGCAGGAAAACATGATGGCGGGGAAAAGCATGATGGGCGGCATGATGGACTGTCCTATGATGAAAGAAGGGATGAAAGACGGGATGAGCGGCGGCATGGGCATGGGCATGATGGGCCAGGGTGGCATGGGCCAAGGAGGGATGGGGCCCGAAGCCATGATGGAGCGCATGCAAAAGATGGAAAAGCGCATGGACATGATGGAGCAGATGTCCAAGGGGCAGCCCGCCGCCAAGTAAAGCAGAGGATGGGGGAATCCCCCGTCCTTAGCGAAAGGACTTGATATGCACTACTTCGATTCGGGAGGCGCTATGGCCTGGGGTGGATTGTGGATGGTGTTGTGGTTGGTGTTGCCCATCCTTGGCATCGTCGCGTTGGTGACGTGGATGAATCGTTCGGGCAGCAACAGGCAGGAGATAACCGCGCTCGATATTCTCAAGGAACGCTACGCGCGCGGCGAAATAGACCAAGCCGAATTCGAGCAGAAACGGCGCGATTTGGAAGCGTAATACCCGCAGGATTGGAGGGAATGCGATGCATGTCCACAAGCCGCTCACCGCCGATGCGCCGCAAGCACAGAACCCCGCGCCGGTCTGCCACCACTGTGGTCGTGCCATTCCAGCCGCGCCATTCGCGCGCGAGGATGACCAGTTCTGCTGCGAGGCTTGTTTCCTCAAGCAGCGGGAGCAGCATGACCTAGCCGATCTGGCTGGGGAGCGTGACCGTGCCTATCTCGCCCTGGCCGAGGCCTTGGCAGCGGCCTTGGATGCGCGCGAGCACGAGACCGGTTTGCATTCGCAGCGCGTCGCCTGCCATACCCAGGTGTTGGCGCGGCGCTTCACGCAAGATCCGCAGCGGCTACGGCAGATTTACTGGGGCGCGCTGCTGCATGATCTGGGCAAGATCGGCATCCCGGACGCCATCTTGCAGAAGCAAGGGCCGTTGACAGAAGACGAGTGGCTGGTGATGCGCACGCACCCCGAGATCGGACAGCGCATTCTCGCGAGCGTGCCGTTCATGGCCGAAGCCGCGGAAATCGTGCTCTGCCATGAGGAACGTTTCGACGGCACAGGTTATCCGCGCGGCCTTTCGGGTGAGGCCATTCCACTCGCGGCGCGGCTGTTCGCGGTGATCGACACGCTGGATGCGATGACCTCCGATCGGCCGTACCGCAAGGGATTGTCCTTTGACGCGGCGCAGGTGGAGATTGTGCGCTTAGCCGGCACGCAGTTTGATCCGCAGGCGGTGGAGGCCTTCAGCGCCGAGGAAAAAACTTTGCGCGAGATGGTGGCGATGAAGTGCGGGATGGCGCCTATCGCGATGAAAGCTGGCTAAGGTTTGTACAGGAGAAAAACATGAATACCGTCTGCCCTGTCTCCCCTTTAGCGCAGGACCCGCGCGAAAAAATTAAGGCGATCGATGTCAGCGTCCAGGGTGTGGCCTTGGATTACGCCGCCGCTCATCTTCTCGCCGCTGCCCTCGCCGAAAAAGCCGCTGGGGAAACGATGCTGGTCGCTTGGTTCGACGGAAAAAACAAAGTGGGTTATCCGGACGTGCAAGAGTGCACCGGCGATCAGCCCGGCTGGCGCGCATACGCCGAAAGCCATGGCGCTAACCTAGAAGTGAATATCAACGGCGGCGAGTTTATTTTCGTGTTCGCGGCTGGGTTGGAAAATCAAGGAGGCTGAGATGGCGACCGACCCGGTGTGCGGCATGACGGTGGACGAAAAAAGTGCGGCGGGCAGCGCCAGCCACGCCGGACAGACGTATTATTTTTGCTCCACTCGTTGCCTCAGCCAATTCCAGGCCAATCCCGCGCAGTTCGTTGGCGCATCCAATTCGGCCGCACCCGCGCAGCCGGAAAAATCTGGCAAGGCCATGGCCAAAGATCCTATTTGCGGCATGGTCGTGGACAAAGCCACCGCGCTCAAAACCGAGCGTGCGGGGCGCGCTTATTATTTTTGCAGCGTGGGCTGTCAGCGCACGTTCGAATCGCCCGAGCAAGAACTCAAATCGATGAAGACGCGCGTCACGATTGCGCTCACCGGCGTGCTGGCGTTGGCGATTTTGCGCGCGGGGGCGTTTCTGGGCTTGGCGACGGGCGCCACCATCGTCACCTGGGCGCCGATTCCGCAATTGCCTTGGTTCACCTGGGGCATGTGGCTGTTCCTGCTGGTCACGCCGGTGCAATTCATCGGCGGCTGGAGCTTCTACAAGGGCGCGTGGAACGCCATCCGCACCCGCAGCATCAACATGGATTTTCTCATCGCGCTCGGCACCTCGGTCGCCTATTTCTACAGCGTGGCAGTGCTGTTCTTTCCCGAAGTGTTGCCGGTAAAAGTGGAAGAGCGCGATGTGTATTTCGAAGTCTCCGCCGTCATCATCGCCTTCGTGCTGCTGGGCAAATACATGGAGGAGATCATCAAGAAGCGCTCTTCGGCGGCGGTGAGGAAGCTGCTGGATCTGAAGCCGGCGACCGCCCGCGTTATCCGTGAGGGTGTCGAGATGGAGGTGCCGGCCGAGTCGGTGATGCTGGACGAGATTATCGTGGTACGCCCCGGCGAGAAAATTCCCACCGACGGCCAGGTAGTAGAGGGCAACTCTTCGGTGGACGAATCCATGCTCACCGGCGAGTCCATGCCAGTGGAAAAGGCAGCGGGCAGCGCGGTGATCGGCGGCACGCTTAATCGCACCGGCCTGTTCCGCTTCAAGGCGACGCGCGTCGGGGCCGAGACGGCGCTGGCCCAGATCATCAAGATGGTGGAAGACGCCCAGGCCAGCACTGCAGCCGTGCAACGCCTCGCCGACAAGGTGACCGCGTATTTCGTCCCGGCGGTGGTGGCGGTAGCAGTCCTGGCCTTTTTCGGCTGGTGGGCGATCGGCAATTTTCCGCAGGGACTGCTCGCCTTTATCGCCGTGCTCATCATCGCCTGCCCCTGCGCGCTGGGCATCGCCACGCCGGCGGCGCTGATGGTGGGCGTGGGCAAAGGGGCCGAAGCCGGCATCCTGATCCGCGGCGCCGAAGTGCTGGAGCGCGCGGAAAAACTCACCACCGTGGTATTCGACAAGACAGGCACGCTGACACGGGGCGAGCCCAACGTCACGGATATCGTTGCGCTCGGCGCGGCAACAGAAGAAGAAATCCTGCGCCTCGCCGCTGCGGTCGAGGCCGGTTCGGAGCATCCCTTGGGTGAGGCGATCGTACGTGCCGCGCAACACCGTGAACTTGCGTTGCCGAAGGTAGAGGGCTTCGAGGCCATTCCCGGCCACGGCATTCGCGGCCGCGTCGATGACAGGATTGCGCTGCTCGGAAACCGCCGCCTGTTCACACGCGAGAACATTGATGTATCCGCCGCCGAGGCCGCCATGACCCGCCTAGAAACCGAAGGCAAAACCGCCATGCTGGTCGGCATGAACGGCGCACTCGCAGGAATCATCGCCGTCGCCGACACGCTGAAGCCAGAGGCGCAGGAAGCAGTGTCTGCCCTGAAGCAAGCAGGCATCGAGGTGATTTTGCTGACCGGCGACAACCAGCGCACCGCGCATGCTATCGCTGCGCAACTCGGCATCATGCAAGTGATCGCGGAAGTGCTGCCGGGCGACAAGGCGCGCATCATTCAAGACCTGCAGCAACAAGGTAAGGCGGTTGCCATGGTGGGCGACGGCGTCAACGACGCGCCGGCGCTGGCGGTGGCCGACATCGGTATCGCCATCGGCTCCGGCTCCGACGTGGCGAAGGAGACTGGCGGCATCGTCCTGATCAAAAACGACGTGCGCGACGTGGTCGCGTCGATCCGCCTGTCGCGCGCCACCATGCGCAAGATCAAGCAGAATTTATTTTGGGCCTTCATCTACAACAGCATCGGCATCCCGGTGGCGGCCTTGGGCTTTTTAAACCCGATTATCGCGGCGGCGGCGATGGCCTTGAGCTCGCTGTCGGTGATCGTTAATTCGGCGTTGTTGAAACGCGCGAAACTGGCGCAGGGGGCGGCATGATGAACCGGCTGTCCTGGCTCTGTCCCTGGCTGGCAGTAGCGCTCGCGGCGGCGGTGTTCATGTTGTTTGGGTTCACCTGGTGGAGCGCGCTGCTCGCCGCGTTGCTGTTAGTGTGCCCGGTGCTGGTGTTGTGGGGCTTGTTCATCACGCGCCCGCAATCAAGCGAACCAGCGGTGCATACCCACGGCATGACCCTCAATTGGGCCGCGCCGTTCTACGACGTGTATTGCCGCGCGTTGGGCTTGGGCCAAGGCTTTCGCGAGCGGACACTGCAAGTCGCCGCGATTCGCCCCGGTGAAAAAATTCTCGATGTGGGCTGCGGCACCGGGGTGCTCACGCGCTTGGCGTGCGAGGCTGCAGGGCCGGCGGGCTCGGCCATCGGCATTGACCCTGGGCAGGACATGATTCGCGTGGCGAAAGAAAACGCGCAACGCCTCGGCAGTCGTACCGAATTCAAGGTCGCGGCGATCGAACAATTACCGTTCGGGAGCGGGCATTTCGATGTGGTGCTATCCAGCCTCATGCTGCATCACCTGCCGCCGGATTTGAAACAGCAGGGCTTGCGCGAGGTGTACCGCGTGCTCAAGCCGGGCGGTCGTTTCGTCGTGGTGGATTTCTATCGGCCCTCTAACCCCCTGTGGTGGCTGGTGGCGTGGCCTTTTTTGTACATGCACACAACCAGCGATAATTTTCATGAAAGATTACCCGTGTTTTTTCAAGAGGCCGGTTTCGAGCAAGTAGAAATGCGCGGCCGGCGCGCGGGGATATTGGCGTTTTGGAGCGCAATCAAACCGAAGGAGGTGACATCATGAAACTCAACTCAATGCTATGCGGCATGGTGGCGGTCGTCGCCACGCTAGTATCGGCTGGCGCGTTTGCGGAGCATACGGAACAGCACAAAGTGGTGAACGGCGTGGGGATATATCTCGGCGTGCTGCCGGCTGCAATGATTCAGGAGCAGCCCAAAGCAGTCACCGAAGCGGAAATGCGCCACCGCGCGCCGGCTGGCAAGCATCAGTACCATGTGACGGTGAGCTTGTTCGATAATGCCAGCGGCAAGCGCATCACCGACGCGAAAGTGACCGCGCATGTCTATGAAATCAACCTTGCCGGCAAGCAGAAAAAACTCGAACCGATGCTGACTGCGGGCCTGATCAGCTATGGTAATTATTTTAGCCTCCCCAAGACGGACAACCCTTATCGCATCCGGGTGCGGATCGAGCGCCCCGGTATACGCGGCGTGATCGAGGCGCAGTTCGAATACCAGCATCCGCGCGCTTAGATGAGGTCTGAAATGGTGCTACTGGCTTTTCTCGCCATCGCAGGCTTTTTCCTGTTGACCGAGCACCGCGCCCACTTGTTCGGGGCGTTGCCATTTTTGTTGTTGCTCGCGTGTCCCGTACTGCATTTTTTCATGCATCGCGGGCATGGCGGCCATGGTGAGCACAAAGCGCCGCATACGGACAAAGGAGAGCGGCCGTGAGCGATGCCGCACCCGCCTATGGCCTCTGGTCGCTGGTGACCCTCAACTCGCTGGTGTTTATTTTTTTCGCGTTCAGCTTCGCCAAGCCGCGCACCCAGCGCGACTGGCGCTCGCTTGGCGCGTTCTCCGCCTTCATCGTTGCGCTGTTCACCGAGATGTATGGCTTTCCGCTCACCATCTATCTGCTTTCCGGCTGGTTGCAGAGCCGCTACCCGGGTGTGGATTTTTTATCGCACGATGCCGGCCATCTGCTCGAAATACTGTTTGGCTGGCGCGCCAACCCACACTTCGGCCCGTTTCATGTGTTGAGTACGGCCCTGATCGGCGGCGGTTTCTGGCTGCTTGCCTCGGCCTGGAAGGTGCTCTATGCGGCGCAGCGCACGCATACGCTCGCCACCGCCGGGCCGTACGCGCGCATCCGCCATCCGCAGTACGCGGCTTTCGTGCTCATCCTGTTCGGATTTCTATTGCAATGGCCGACGCTGCTCACGCTCGCCATGTTCCCGGTGCTCATCTATATGTACCTGCGCCTGGCGCGGCGCGAGGAGCACGAGGTGGAAAAAGAGTTCGGCGACACCTAC
>ERZ1292630.1350-Hain-H41-02um-R3-1350-length-24204-cov-7_pt1 | contig 24204 bp, 21 predicted proteins | sample MGYA00564408_ERZ1292630 | MGnify/ENA primary metagenome ERZ1292630 (study PRJEB36523, sample SAMEA6512641) | groundwater metagenome | collected 2019-01-08 | study: AquaDiva: Metagenomics assemblies of 32 groundwater samples
GGGGAAGACCCGGTGATCTTCCTCGAGCCGAAGGCGCTCTACCGGACCGTGAAGGGGGAGGTGCCGCAGGGGGAGCACCTCGTGCCGATCGGGAAGGGGAGGATCGTCCGGCCCGGAGCCGACGTGACGCTGGTGACGTGGGGTGCGATGGTGCCGGTCGCCGAAAAGGCGGCCGCCGCCGCCGCCGGGGAAGGGGTCGACGTCGAGATCATCGACCCGCGCACCCTGTGGCCGCTGGACATCGGGATGATCGAGGCGTCGGTGAACCGGACGGGGCGGGCCGTCGTCCTCCACGAGGCGCCCCGGACGTGCGGCTTCGGCGCGGAGATCGCCGCACTCATCCAGGAACGGTGCTTCCTGCACATGAAGGCGCCCGTCGCGCGCGTGACGGGCTTCGATACCCCGTTCCCCTATGCCCTCGAGAAGTCGTACCTGCCGGACCCGGAGAGAACGCTGCGCGCGATCCGCGCGTCGATGGAATTCTGAGAAATCGCTACTGTATGATAAACAGGTAACTATCGCCGTCAATGCGTCGAGGCATCGCCTGATGCGTCGATGCATTCACGAGATCACGCGTCAAGGGAGGAGCGATGGGAAAGAGAGGGATGAACCGACGGGATTTCCTGAAGCTCACGGGAGCCGGTTCCCTGGTCGCGGCCGCGGGGACCGTGGGGGGAGGCCTCGCCTTCCCCAAGGGGTTGTGGGCCGCCACCCCGCAGATCAAGGGGCCGATCAAGATCGGCTACCAGGCGGTCCTCTCCGGGACGCTCGCCGGGTACGGGGAGTTTCACAAGATGGGCGCGGTCATGGCCATCGAGGAGATCAACGCGAAGGGCGGGATCGCCGGGCAGAAGGTCGAGATGGAGTTCCGCGACTCGACCCTGAAGGCGGACGAAGCGATCAAGAACGCACGCTACTTCGTGGACAGCTGGGGCGCCGATTACCTGGCGGGCATCGATTCCTCGGGGCAGGCGCTGGCGCTCGCCCCGGTCATGGCCCAGCTCGACCGGCCCCTGATGGTGACCCATGCAGCCACCGAGAAGCTCACCGAGGATTTCGTCTTCAAGAAGGGGGTCAAGCAGATCTTCCGGATCTGCATGCCCACGTACAACGACGGGCACGCGGCGGCCTTCATCGCGAAGGATTTCCCCGCCGTGAAGTGGTCCACGGTGAGTCCCAAGTACGAATACGGCTTCACCTGCTGGAAGATGTTCCAGGACACCCTCAAGGGGCTGAAGCCGTCCGTCCAGTTCGTCGCCGAGTCGTGGGCTCCCTTCGGCACCACGGATTTCCGCTCCCACATCAACACGATCATGGACGCCAAGCCCGACGGGCTCTATTCGACCGAGTGGGCGGGGGAGCTCATCTCCTTCGTGAAGCAGGCGAAGGAGGCGGGCCTCTTCGAGAAGGTCAAGTACGTCATGTTCCCGGTCGGGGCGGCCATGGACGTCCTCGAGGGGCTCGGGAAGGACATGCCCGACAACATCTGGGTCTCGGCACGGTACTTCTTCCAGTACCCGAACAGCAAGGAGAACAACGACTGGGTGGCGCGGTTCCACAAGAGGTGGAACCATTACCCGGCGTACGTCTCCGAGACCGGCTACTCGGCGATCTACGCGTACAAGGCGGCTGTCGAGAAGGCGGGGTCGAAGGACACCAAGGCGGTCGTCGCCGCGCTGGAAGGGATGGAGATGAACTCCCCGGCGGGGCACCGGGTCTTCCGGAAAGAGGACCACCAGGCGATCTACGACGTCCCCTGGGGGAAGACGAAGTCCGACCCGAAATACCCGTTCAAGGTCATGGGGGACATGAAGGTCATCCCGGCGAAGGTGTATTTCAACCGGCCGCCGTTCGAGGGGCCGGGGACGACGCCGCCGTTCAAATAATGCAGTCGTACGTTCACGTGATCCTCGCCGGACTGTCCGGCGGGATGTTCATCTGGCTCGTGGCCAGCGGGTTGACGCTGATCTTCGGCGTCCTCGGGGTGCTGAACTTCGCCCACGGCAGTTTCTACATGCTGGGGGCGTACTGCTCCTTCACCGTCTTCAGGTATCTCGGGGCGGGGTTCTGGACCGGACTCCTTCTGGGTCCGCTGGCGGTCTGCGCGGCCGGGTTCGTGGTGGAGCGGTTCTTCCTTCGCCACGTCTACCGGATCGCGCTGCCGTACCAGCTTCTGCTCACGTTCGCGTTCGTCCTGATCTTCGACAACCTGGTGAAGATCGTCTGGGGAGGGGGGGCGCTTTCGCCCCCCTCCCTTTCCTTCCTCGGCGGGTCGGTCCCGATCCTGGGACGGAACTTTCCGGTCTATAACCTGTTCATCATCGCCGTGGGGCCCGCGGTGGCGCTCCTCCTGTGGGCCCTGCTGGAGAAGACGTGGTACGGACGGATCATCCGGGCGTCCTCCTCGGACCGCGAGATGGCGGCCGGCCTGGGTGTGCGGGTCCCGGCCCTGTTCACCGGCGTCTTCGTCTTCGGCACCTGGCTGGGGGCCCTGGGGGGCGGCCTCGCGGTTCCCTACGTGGGGCTCCTGACCCCCGGCATGGGGGAGACGATCATCATCGAGGCGTTCATCGTCGCCGTGATCGGGGGGCTGGGCAGCCTCAAGGGGGCCTTCGTGGGCGCCCTGGTCATCGGCGTCCTGTCCGCCTTCGGGACCCGCTTCTTCCCGGCCTTCGACATGTTCCTCACCTTCATCCTGATGGGGGGAGTTCTGCTGTGGCGGCCGCAGGGGCTCTTCGGCGCGGCGCGGTGAGCGGCCGATGAAGGCGGAGACCCGGAACGCGGCCGCGGCGGCGGCCGTCCTGCTGGCCCTGTGCGCCGTGCCGTTCCTCGCCGGGAAATTCACGGTCTACCTCACGATGCGGATCATGCTCCTGGGGATTTTCGCCGTCGGGTACAACCTTCTCTTGGGGCAGACCGGGCTCCTCTCCTTCGGGCACGGCGCGTTCTACGCCGCGGGCGCCTACGGCCTCGGGTTCTTCGGGCTTCACGTCTCCGGCCATCCCCTCTTCGGGGTGGCGGCGGGCGTCGCGGCGGCCGTTCTCCTCGCCGTGTTGGTCGGATACCTGTGCGTCCGCCACACGGAGATCTACTTCGCGATGCTGACCCTGGCGTGCGGGATGATGGTCTTCTCCCTCATCTGGAACGCCCGGGAGATCACGGGGGGCGACGACGGGCTGATCGGCATCATGCGGTCCCCCGTCTCGTTCTTCGGCCTGTTCAAGATCCCCATCGGGACGGACCGGCAGTTCTATTTCTTCGTGCTCGTGTTCTTCGCCTTCAGCGTGTGGGCCGCCCACCGCATCCGGCAATCCCCCTTCGGCCTGGCCCTCGCGGGGATCCGGGAAAACGCCCGGCGCAGCGAATTCGCCGGCGTCCCGGTGCGCCGCTACCGCCTCGCGGTCTTCGTCCTGAGCGGCGCGTTCGCCGGCCTTTCGGGCTCGCTGGAGGCGCTCCTGGAGAGCAACGCTCGCCCCTTCATGGCTCACTGGACCCATTCCGCGGAGCCGGTCCTGGTCAGCCTGTTGGGCGGGCTGTCGTCGCTTGCAGGCCCCCTGGTCGGCGGCGCGATCTTCGTCGCGATGCGGGAGATCATCCAGCGGTTCACCGAGAACTGGATGCTGGGCTTCGGGATCGTCCTCCTGGTGATCATCATGGGGTTCCGCGGCGGCGTCATGGGGACCCTGTCGGCCCTGTTCCGGAAGGCCACCGCCCCGGGGGAGGGATAACACGGGATGGGCGCGCCCCTGCTCACGACGGAAAAGCTGTCGAACCATTTCGGGATGGTCTGCACCGCGCGGGATCTCGACTTGCGGTTCGAGCGGGGCGTTCTTACCTCCATTATCGGACCGAACGGAGCGGGAAAGTCCACTCTGATCAACCTCCTCACGGGGCACCTCCCGGTGCAGGCCGGGAAGATCCTCTTCCAGGGGCGGGAGATCACCCGCCTTCCCATTCACAGGCGTGTCCGCATGGGGATCTGCCGGTCCTTCCAGGTCGTCAACGTGTTCCCGGAGCTCACCGTCGCGCAGAACGTGATGATCCCGGTGCTGGCGAGGACGGGAAGGTCGTGGAGGCCGATCCGGAGCCTCTCGCGGGAGACCGCGGTCATGCGGGAGACGGAGGCGTTCCTGGAGAAAGTCGCTCTGCTGACGGAGCGCGACACCCCCGCCACCGCGCTGTCCCATGGAGACCTTCGCCTCCTGGAAGTCGGCGTGGCGCTCGCCGCCGCCCCGACGCTGCTGTTTCTCGACGAGCCCACCGCGGGGATGAATCCCGTGGAACGGGTCCGCCTGCTCGAAAACATCCGGGAGCTCGCGCGCGAGGGGCGCACCACCTTCGTGGTGGTGGAGCACGACATGGACGTCGTGTTCTCCCTCTCCGAGCGGATCATCGTCCTCCACCGCGGGGAGGTCCTCTGCGACGGCACGCCGGAAGCGGTCCGGGCGGACGCGAAGGTGCGGGAAGTGTACCTGGGGGACGACGTGTCCGATCTCTTCCGGTACCGGGAGGAGGAGTGAGGCCATGATCCTGGTAGCCGCGAACGTCGACACGTTCTACGGGACGAGCCACATCCTCCAGGGGGTTTCGCTCTCCGTGGGGGAGGGGGAGGTGGTCGCCCTGCTGGGCAGGAACGGCGTCGGCAAGACCACCACCCTGCGTTCGATCATGGGACTTTCCCCGCCGAAGCGGGGGTCGATCCGGCTGCGCGGGGAGGAGATCGCCGGCATTCCGCCGTACGAGGTCGCCCGCCTCGGGGTGGCGTATGTCCCCGACGACCTGCGGATCTTTCCCGATCTCACGGCGGAGGAGAACCTGGAGATCGCGCGCCGGCTTTCCCGGCGGCAGGGGCACTGGAACCGGGAGCGGGTGTACGAGCTCTTTCCGAAGCTCGCGGACCTCGCCCCGGCGAAGGGGATCAACCTGTCGGGCGGGGAGAAGAAGATGCTGGCGATCGGCCGGGCGCTGATGGCGAACCCGACCCTGCTCCTGCTCGACGAGCCGTCCGAGGGGCTCGCGCCGTTGGTGGTGGCGAACCTGGTGGACGTCCTCGGCCGGATCCACGGGCAGGGGGTGACGATCCTGCTCGCCGACCAGAACCTGAAATTCTGCCGGAAAGTGTGCGGCCGGGGGTACATCCTCGAGAAGGGGGCGGTCCGGTTCGGCGGCGGGATGGAGGAGATCTGGGGGAACGAAGAGGTCATCCGGAAATACCTGGTGGTATGAAGGCGCCGGGGGGAGCCGATGAAGACCGACCTGTTCGACCTGACCGGGAAGGCGGCGCTTGTCACCGGCGCATCGAAAGGGCTTGGGCGAGCGATGGCGCTGGGCCTGGCGAAGGCCGGGTGCGACCTTGCGCTGTGCGCCCGGGACGCCCGGGGGCTGGGGGAAACCCGCGCGGCGGCGGAGGCGCTCGGGGTCCGGGCGGAGACGTTCGCGATGGACGTTCTGCGTCGGGAGAGCGTGGCGAACGCGGTGGAGGCGGTCGCCGGCTCGTTCGGCCGGATCGACATCCTGGTGAACAACGCCGGGGTGAACGTGCGGAAGCCCGCCCTCGAACTGACAGATGAGGAGTGGGACCGCGTCCTCGACACCAACCTGAAGGGCTACTTCCTCGTCGCGCAGGCCGTCGCCCCGCACATGATCCGCCGGAAGCAGGGGAAGGTCATCCACATCTCCTCGATCTTCGGGGCCGTGGGGATGAACAACCAGCTCGCCTACGCCTGCAGCAAGGGCGGGATCAACCAGATGACGAAGGTGATGGCGATCGAGTGGGCGCCCCACAACGTCAACGTGAACGCCATCGGGCCGACGTACTTCGAGACCCCCCTGGTGGCGACGCTGCGGGACGACCCGGAGCGGTTCCGGTTCATCAACGAGCGGACGCCGATGGGCCGCTGGGGGCAGCCGGAGGAGCTCGAGGGGACGGTGGTCTTCCTCGCCTCGAAGGCGTCGGACTTCATCACGGGACAGACGATCTACGTCGACGGCGGATGGACGATATGGTGACCCGGACGCCGCCGTTCGCCGCGATCGCCGACATTCCGTATCTCCAGGCGCGGCGAAGGGGCGGAAAAACGGCCGTCGTCACCGACGCGGGGGATCCGTTGTCGTACGCCGCGCTGGACGACCGTTGCCGCAGGTTCGCCGTCTTCCTCCGGTCCCGCTCCGTCGCCCCGGGGGAACGCGTCGCCCTCCTCCTCCAGAATGTTCCGGAGTTCGTCATCGCGTATTTCGGGGCGATCGCGGCCGGTTGCGTGGCGGTGCCGGTGAATTACCGGCTTTCCCCTCCCGAAATCGCCTACATCCTGTCGGATTGCGCCGCCTCCGTCGTCGTGACGACCTCGGAGCAGTTCGGAAAGGTCGCCGGACAGGAAGGTGTCCGGGGGGTGGGGAACTGGCTCCTTGTGGAGGACAGGAGGGACGGTTCCCTTCCGTTCGGCGACGCCCTCTCGCCGGGTCCCGTCTCCGCGCCGGCGCCGGCGGCTCCCGACGACGTGGCCGTGCTCCTGTACACGTCGGGGACCACGGGTTTTCCCAAGGGGGCGATGATCTCCCACCGGAACACCCTGTTCAACGTGGAGTCGTGCCTTGCCACGCTCGGGTACCGGGAGGACGACGTGGGGTTGGTATCGTTGCCGCTCTTCCACGTGACGGGGCTGAACTCCCAGCTCGTCGCGCTCCTGGCGTGCGGCGCCACCCTCGTGCTGCAGAAGGAGTACGACACGAAGACCGCGCTGGAACTGATCGCCCGGTACCGGGCGACGGCCCTCTTCTTCGTGCCCGCGATCTACAAGCTCTTCACGCTGCGGGAGGACATCGGCGCCTTCGACCTCTCGTCGGTGCGGGTGGCGGCGTACGGCGGGGCCCCGATGGCGCCGGAAACGATCGAGGCGCTGAACCGGGTGATGTCCGCCCGGCTCCACAACTGCTACGGGCTGACGGAGTGTTCGTCGCTCGGGACCGTCCTCCCGTCGGAGCTTGCGCTCGCCCGGTCCGAGTCGGTGGGTCGTCCCGTCCCGGGGACGGAGGCCGAGGTGCGCGGACCGGACGGGGGGACGCTTCCGCCCGGGGAGCCGGGGGAACTGTACCTTCGGGGGCCGCACATCGTGCAGGGCTACTTCGGCGCTCCGGAAAAGACGCGGGAAACGATCCGGGACGGATGGCTCAAGACCGGGGACATCGCCCGGATCGACGGGGATGGGCTCGTGTGCATCCTGGACCGGGCCAAGGACATGATCAACCGGGGCGGGGAGAAGATCTACAGCCTCGAGGTGGAAAACGTCCTCTACGCGTGCCCGGGGGTGGCCGAGGCGGCGGTGTTCGGCATTCCCCACCCCGTGTTCGGAGAGGCGCCGGCGGCCCGCCTGGTTCCGCTGCCCGGCGCGGCGATCGACCCGGAGGAGATTCGGGCATTCTGCCGCGCCCGCCTCGCGGACTACAAGGTCCCGGTCCATGTGGAGGTCGCGGACCGGATCCCTCGGAATCCCGGGGGTAAGATATTGAAGAAGGAATTACGGAGAGCGTGGGAGAACCGCTCGCAGGAGGAAGCCCGATGATGAACGGCGCGCAGTACGTGGAAAGCCTGAAAAAGCTCAAGCCGAGGATTTTCTACCGCGGGAAGCGGCTGGACAACCCGTACGACCATCCCGCGCTTGCCCCCCACGTCCGGACCGCGGCGGCGACGTACGACCTGGCCGCGGGCGGACAGCACGACGAGGTCATGACGGCGACGTCGAACCTGGACGGGGCCAGGATCTCCCGGTTCACGCACCTCTTCTGGAGCGTGGACGACCTCATCCGGAAGATCGCCATGCTCCGGTTCATCGGGCGGGAGACGGGGACCTGCTTCCAGAGGTGCGTGGGGCTCGACGCGATCAACGCCCTCTGGTCGGTGACGTACGACGTCGACAAGGCGAAGGGGACGGAGTACCACCAGCGGTTCCGGAAGTTCCTGGCCCGGCTGCAGCGGGAGGACCTCATGTCGGCCGGGGCGATGACCGATCCGAAGGGGGACCGGTCCCTCGCCCCCTGGCAGCAGGCCGACCCGGACCTGTACGTCCACATCGTAGAGCGGCGGCCCGACGGGGTCGTGATCCGGGGCGCCAAGACGCACATCACGGGGGCGGCGAACTCCCACGAGATCTTCGTGATGCCCACGCTCGGGCTTCCGCCGGAGGGGGCCGACTACGCGGTCGCCTGCGCCGTCCCGATCGACGCTCCGGGGTTGACGCTGGTCTTCGGCCGACAGAGCAACGACGAGCGGAAGGAGGAGGCCGGCACGATCGACTGCGGCACGGAGTGGGGGGTGGTCGGAGGGGAGAGCACGCTGATCTTCGAAGACGTCTTCGTCCCGAACGACCGTGTCTTCATGGCCGGGGAAGGGGAGTTCGCGGGATCGCTCGTGGACCGGTTCTCGGCGTGGCACCGGGCGAACTACGGCGGCTGCAAGGGGGGGAACGCCGACGTTCTCCTCGGGGCGACGGCCCTGCTGGCCGAGATCCACGGGACGATCAAGAACAGCATCGTGCGGGACAAGCTCACCGAGATCGTCCACCTCGTGGAGACGAACTTCGCGGGGGCGATCGGTTCCTCCGCACTGGGGAAACGGCTCCCCGCGGGGAACTGGCTGGTGGACCCGCTCCTGGCGAACACGGTAAAGCAGAACGTGACCCGCTTCGTGTACCAGGTGGGGCGGCTCACGCACGACATCGCGGGGGGGCTCTTGTCCACTCTGCCGTCCGACGCCGATTTCCAGAGCAGCGAGGTGGGCGGCCTGCTGGAGAAATATTTCGCCGGGAAGCAGGGGTTCTCGACGGAGGACAAGCGTAAGCTGTGCCGGTACATCGAGGGGATGACGTCGGTTTCCACGCTGGTGGAGGCGCTGCACGGGGCAGGCTCCCCGCAGGCGCAGCGGATCGTGATGCTCCGCCAGGCGGACCTGCCGGAGAAGGCCAGGCAGGCGAAGAAGGTGATCGGGATCCGGGACGGCGGTGGCGAATCGAAGGGGCGTCGATGAAGGAATTCCGCCCGGACCTCATTCTCGAGGCGACCAACGTCGGAATCCTGTGCACCGACCGGCAGGGGCGGATCCTCTATGCCAACGACGCCGCCGCGGTCCACCTCGGGGCCCGGAAGCAGGATCTGGTTGGACGCGCGGTCGACGCGGTGTCCAAGGGGGCCGGCGACGCCTTCCTCGAGATCGTCCGGACCGGAAAACCGCAGGCCGGCGTGAAGATCCGGACATCCGGCGGCGTCGTGATCGCGGACCGCAACCCCGTCTTCGACGGGGGGAAGGTGGTCGGCGTAGTCAGCGTATTCAAGGACATCTCCCGCTACGAGGAATCGGCGAAGGAGCTCCAGGCGTACCGCGAGCTGGCCAAGCAGCTCGACGCGGTCATCCACTCCTCCTACGACGGGCTCTATATCACCAACGGCAACGCCGACACCCTCTTCTGCAACAAGGCGTACCTCCGGGTCTCCGGCCTCACGGCGAAAGACGTCGAAGGGAAGAACATGCGGGAAATCGTGCGCCGTGGGACGATCAACCAATCGGTGACCCTGGAAGTTCTCGAAAAACGCCGCCGCGTCACGATCATGCAGGAGTTCTCCAACGGGCGCACTGCGATTGTCACCGGAAACCCGGTCTTCGACGACGACGGGAAGATCGTCCTCGTCGTGAGCAACGTGCGGGACATCACCGAACTGAGCGAACTGCGGGAGCAGGTCCAGGAGACCCGGACGCTGGCGAAGAGGTACCGGGAAGAGCTGAAGAAGGCGAGCCTGGCGGGTGTCAACCGCGACACGGTGGTGTTCCGCTCACCGGCGATGGGGAACTGCATCCTCCTCGCGGCCCGGGCGGGCGATGTGCTCTCCCCGGTGCTTCTCACCGGGGAATCCGGCGTCGGAAAAGGGATGCTCGCGCGGTTGATCCACAACCTGGGAAGCCGGAAAAAGGGGCCGTTCATTCACGTCAACTGCGGAGCGATCCCCGCGGGGCTGATGGAGTCGGAATTTTTCGGTTACGAAAAGGGAGCGTTCACCGGCGCATCGGAGGCGGGAAAGCCCGGATTGTTCGAAATGGCGGATCATGGGACCCTTTTCCTCGACGAGATCGGGGAGATCCCGCTTCCGCTGCAGGTGAAGCTACTGAAAGTTCTTGAGGAGAACGAGATCCGCCGGGTGGGGGGAACCCAGCCGCGAAAACTGGACGTGCGGATCGTCGCGGCGACGAACCGCGACCTGCAGGAGATGACCCGGAACCGCCTCTTCCGGGAAGACCTCTTCTTCCGCCTCGACGTGTTTCCCATTCGTATCCCTCCCCTGCGCGAACGCCCGGAGGATATCCCCCCCCTTCTCGATCGCACCCTCGGGGAATTGAACCGGAGATACAAGAAGGGAAAACGGGTGCGACCCGATACGCTCGACCTGCTCGTACGCCACCCTTTTCCCGGAAACGTCCGAGAACTTCAAAACGTCGTGGAGCGCTCCTTTATTCTCGCCGACGGGAAGTGGATCGGGCCGGAGCACCTCCCCGCGGGGATCCAGAAAATTTCGACCCCGTCGGAATCCGGCACGATGGCGCGCATCTCGCGGGGGGAGGAGGGTTTGGAGCAGACCCTGGCCGTCGTGGAGCGGGAAATCCTCGAACGTCTTCTCTCGGAATGCGGGACGACGTACGCGATGGCCGAGCGGTTGAAGGTCAACCAGTCCACGGTCGTACGGAAACTGCGGAAGTTCGGGATTCGTGCTCATCCTCCCGGATGAGCACCCCTTAATGCGTCGTTGCATTATTCTTTCCTCCGGGGGCTTCGCAAGAAATTCTTCGGTTTCCTGATTAACCCCATTAAATCAGTCAGTTTTATGCGGTATTTCCTTGCAGGGGTCCATTTGGAACGATGCTTGCTGTTTCCATTTCATCCATGGGAGGAAATGTGAGAGAAGCCGACGTCAGGAGCGTTCGAACGGTAGGCCGGCAGGAAGACGGTGGCGAACCGGATGCCGTTTTTGCCCGCAGCAGCGGCGTTGCGTATCGGTACACGCTCTGCATTCGGGATCCCGCGGAGGCGGGCACGATCCTGCGGATCCTTGCGGATGTTTCGATCCCCCTGCTCTACCTGCTGCTGCTTCCCCGCGGTCCCCGGAGCGGGTATAGGGCATACATCGGGCTCGCTTCTCCCGATGTGCTCGATCTGCCGATCCGGTTCGCGTCCCGCGGCATCATGATCGAGCGCGGGGAGGAAATGGGTAACAGGCGCCGTTAATGCTATTGCGCATCATTCAATGCAGTAATGCATTGAAGGTGATCGGGCCCGGAAGGGACGGAAAGCAGGCGTAAACCCCGAAAAGGAGGAGGGAAGCGATGCGGAGCAAAGGGATGAGGTGGCAAGGGATGGCGGCGATCGGTTTGGCGCTTGTCCTGGGGCTGGCCGACGTGGCGCTGGCGGCGGAGAAGATCGTCATCGGGGCGATGTACCCGATGACGGGGCGCGCCGGGCGGTACGGCATCGACTCGGTGTCCGCGGCGGAAATCGCGATGAACGAGATCAACGCGAAGGGCGGAGTCAACGGCCGGATGATCGACATCATCTTCAACGACTCCAAGGCCAACCCCGCGTACTCGATCAAGGTGGCCAAGCGGTACATCACCGAAGACAAGGTGAATTTCCTGATGGGCGTGGTCAGCAGCGCGGTGGGGCTCGCGGTGACCGAGGTGTCCAAGGAAAACAAGGTGATCTTCGTCGGGACCGATCACGCCTCGACGGCGCTCACCACGGAGAAGTTCCAGCCGTACTACTTCCGCGTCTCGAACAACACGTACCAATCCGCCGCCGCCGCGGCGCTCTACGCGAAGGACAAGAAGGAGTGGAAGAAGTATTACGTCATCGGGCCAGATTATGAGTACGGGCACCGGACCTGGGAGGATTTCTGGATGCTCCTGGGCCGGCAGCGCAAGGACGTCCAGCTTCTGGGGCAGGCGTGGCCGAAGCTGTTCGAGCCGGATTACACCCCCTACATCACGGCGATCCTGAACGCCAAGCCCGACGTTCTCGTCACGACGTTCTGGGGCGGCGACACCGTGGCGTTCATCAAGCAGGCGCTTCCGTACAAGCTGTTCGACAAGATGAAGTTCTACAACTACGACGGGGGGGGAAACTACGAACTGCTCGAGGCGATGCCCACCGGTCTGCCCAAGGGGCTGGTCCTCTCCGCCCGGCACCACCTCAACTGGCCCGACACCAAACAGAACAAGGAGTTCGTCGCCAAATTCAAGGCGCAGACGGGGCGGTACCCGTCGTACGCGGCGGAAGGCGCCTACGCCGGTGTCTACTTCATCGCCGAGGGCGTGCGCAAGGCGGGGACGGCGGAGGATCCCGACAAGCTGGTCGCCGCCATGGAGAATCTGAAGTTCAAGCTGCCGGAGGATCCGGAAGGCTTCATGTCCTACATGCGGCCGATCGATCACCAGATCGTCCAGGCGCAGGCGATCGGCGAAACGGTGCCCAACAAGAAGTTTCCTCCCGCGACGATGATGCTCGGAAACTGGAGGGTCTTCAAGGCCGAGGAGATCATCCCATCCGTCGCGGAGATCGAGGCGGCCCGGAAGGCGGTCAAGAAGTAACGCACTGGGAACGCCGCACTAGCCCCCCTCCGCGCCGTCTGAGACGGAGGGGGGCGCAACCCACCCGGGAGAGGGCAAGAGACACCTTGGACGGCAGCCTGCTCGTCGCGCAGCTTATCAGCGGCCTCACCTCGGCGATGACCCTGTTCCTCGTCGCTTCGGGGCTCACCCTGATCTTCGGGGTGGTCAACGTCTTCAACTTCGCCCACGGCTCGTTCTACCTGCTGGGCGCCTACTTCGCCTACCAGTCGGTGGCGGTATCGGGCGTGAATTTCTGGGCGGGAGTTCTCCTCGCGGCTCTCGGGGCGGGCGCGGCGGGAATCCTGATGGAATACTTCTTCCTTCGCCGGATCTACGGGCGGGCCGGGGAAGCGGGGTTCCAGATCCTGCTCACCTACAGCTTCATTCTCATCCTTGACGACGTGGTCAAGATGATCTGGGGAACCGATTACAAGTCGATTTCCAAGCCCGAGATCCTCACCGGTCCCTTCTCGTTCGGGGAGATCACGATGCCGCGATACGACCTGGTGGTGATCGTCATCGGGCTGGCCGTTGCGATCGGGATGTGGGCCGCGATCAAGAAGACCCGGTTCGGGAGGAACCTGCGGGCGATCTCCTCCAACCGGGAGATGGCCTCGTCCCTCGGGGTGAACGTTCCCCTGACCCTCTCCCTGGTGTTCGGGCTGGCCACCGCACTGGGAGGTTTAAGCGGCGCGCTTTCCGCGCCGGTCCGCACCGTCACCCCCGGCGCGGGGATCGAGGTGATCATCGGCTCGCTGATCGTCGTGGTCATCGGGGGGCTGGGAAATTTCTGGGGGGCGCTGGTCGGGGCCCTCGTCATCGGGGAGGTCACCGCCTTCGGCATCCTGTTTTTGCCCCAGTGGGCCATCCTGTTCAGCTATGCCGTCATGGCCCTGGTGCTGATCTTCCGGCCGGAGGGGCTGCTGATGAAGAGGGGGGCCGTGAGGTGAGCGGTCCCAAGACGGGCGTGACATACGGGCGGGACGAGTGGCTGCAGTGGGGAATCGCCCTCGTCCTGTTTGCCGCGGTTCCCCTCCTCGGGAAGAAGTATTTCGTGAGCATGGGGAACGAGATCCTGGTGATGGGCCTGTTCGCCATGGGGTTCAACCTGCTTTACGGCGTCACAGGCATGCTTTCGTTCGGGCAGGCGGCGTACTACGGGGTCGGGGCGTACACGGTGGGGCTGCTCCTCTCGAAGGGCGTGGCGCCGTTCTGGGTGGCGCTGCCGGCGACCATGGTGGTGGGCGGAGCGCTCGCCCTGGTCCTGGGGCCGCTGTGCATCCGTCTCTCGGGGGTCTACTTCACGATGCTCACCCTGGCCTTCGCGGAGATGGTCTGGGGGATCGTCTTCAAGTGGTACGATTTCACGGGGGGGGACAACGGCATCCAGGGGATCCCCATGCCGGAGGCGCTTCAAAGCCCTCTCCGCTACTACTACTTCACCCTGGCCGTCGTGTTCGTCTCCTTCTGGCTGATCCGGCGGATCGTGGCCTCCCCCTTCGGCGCGGTGCTGCAGTCGATCAGGGAGAACCCCGAGCGGACCGGCTTCATCGGGGTGAAGGTGCGGCGGTACCAGCTCGCGGCGATGGTCCTCTCCGGGGTGTTCGCGGCGCTGGCGGGGGGGCTGTTCGCCGGGTACCAGCACTCCATCCATCCCGACATGCTCCACTGGACCAAGTCGGGCGAGGTCATTCTCATGAGCATCCTCGGCGGGGTCTCCTCCTTCTTCGGTCCGCTCATGGGCGCCGCGGTCATCGTCTTCATCGAGGACATGATCGGCAAGTACACCGAGTTCTGGGAAATCTGGATCGGCGGCATCATGCTGGCGATCGTCATCTTCTTCCCCCGTGGACTCATCGGGACGTTCGACACCTGGATCACGCGCTGGAGAAACCATGGGAAACACGCAGACACCGCCGTTCGTCCTTGAGGTCCGGCGCCTGTCGAAGGCGTTCGGGGGCCTGAAGGTCACCCACGACGTCAGTTTCGCTATTCCGAGGGGGGAGCTCAGCGCCATCATCGGCCCCAACGGGGCGGGGAAGACGACGCTGTTCAACCTGATCACGGGAAAGCTCGTCCCCGACGCGGGAGAGGTTCTGTTCAAGGGGGAGCGGATCGACGGACGGTCGCCCGCCGACATCGCCCGGAAAGGGATCGGCAGGTCGTTCCAGATCACGAGCATCTTCAAGGAGCGGACTGTCCTCGAAAACGTGCTGGTCTCCGTGCTCTCCCGGGAGAAGAAGGCCGCCCGGCTCTTCCGGAGGGCGACCGCTTATCACGAAGCGGTGCGGGAGGCGATCGAGATCCTGGCGACCCTCTCCCTGGATGCGAAGGCGGGTGAGATGGCGGGCTCTCTCCCTCACGGGGACCAGAAGCGGCTGGACATCGCCGTCGCCCTCGCCCTGAACCCGGAGCTGGTGCTGCTGGACGAGCCGATGGCCGGCATGTCGCCGGAGGAGCGGTCCGTCACGGTGGACCTCATCCGGAAGATCTGGAAGGAGAAGGCGCTCACGCTCCTGTTCATCGAGCACGACATGGACGTCGTCTTCGGGATCTCCGAATGGATCCGGGTCCTCAACCAGGGCGTTCTGCTGGCGGAGGGAACGCCGGCCGAGATCTCCCGGAACCGCGAGGTCATCACGGCATACCTCGGGGAGGAGATCGACGAATGATCCTCGAGATGAAGGACGTCCACACCTATTACGGGACGAGCCACGTACTCTTCGGTGTTTCCCTGGACGTCGACCGGGGGGAGGTGGTCTGCCTCATGGGCAGGAACGGCGCGGGGAAGAGCACCACCTTCCGTACCGTCATGGGCCTTACCCCCCCGCGCGCGGGGACCGTCCTCTTCCAGGGAAAGGACGTCACCCGCCTCAAGGTCCACACCAAGGCGCGGTTGGGGATCGGCTACGTACCGGAGGACCGCCAGATCTTCCCGGAGTTGACCGTCCGGGAGAACCTCGATGTCGGCCGCTCCTCCGGCATCCACCGGAAGGACGGGTGGAACATCGACCGGATCTACGGGCTTTTCCCCGTGCTGGAGAAGTACGACCGGAAGCCCGGGGGACAGCTCTCGGGGGGCGAGCAGCAGATGCTCACCATCGCCCGGACCCTCATGGGGAACCCGGAGCTGGTCCTCCTCGACGAGCCGACGGAGGGGCTTGCCCCGGTCATCGTCATCGCCCTCAAGGAGATGATCCTCCGCCTGAAGGAGATGGGGACCACCATCCTGCTCTCCGAGCAGAACGTGAAGTTCGCGGTCAAGGTGTCCGACCGTGTTTTCATCATCGACAACGGCGCCATCCGTTACAGCAACGACATCAAGGGATTCGTCGAGGACGAGCGGGTGCAGAAACGGTACCTTGCCGTCTGAGCCGTTTCCGCGAGGGGGGGGGGAAGGATATGGACCAGAACTGGATATTCCGGACGACGCCCAGGATCGTTTTCGGGTGCGGGTCGGTCGGCCAGGCGGGGACCGAGGCGAAGGCGATTGGGATCTCCCGCGCCCTGTTGGTGACGGACCCGGGGGTCAAGGCGGCGGGGATCAGCGCCACGGTGGAAAAGGCGCTTCTCTCCGCGGGGATCAAGGTCGTCGTGTACGACGCCGTGGAGCCCGACCCCCGGATCGAGATCGTCGAGAAGTGCGCTTCGGCAGCCCGCGACGGGAAATGCGACGGCGTGGTGGCCGTCGGCGGCGGGAGCGCCCTCGACATCGGGAAGCTGGCCGCGGTGATGCGGAAGAACGAGGGACCCATCGGGAAATATTTCGGGATCGACCTCGTCCCGTCCCCCGGGTTGCCCACGGTCCTGCTTCCCACCACGTCGGGGACCGGGTCGGAGGTGACTCCCATCGCCGTCCTGTCCGACGAGGGCGAACACCTGAAGAAAGGGGTGGTAAGCCCGTACCTGTTCCCGAAGGTCGCGATCCTCGACCCGGCGCTGACGCTCGGGTGCCCTCCGGGCGTGACGGCGGCGTCCGGCATGGACGCCCTCATCCACGGGATCGAGTCGTACACTTCGATCCATGCGAGCCGGTTCACCGAATTTCTCGCGTTCAAGGCGGTGGAGACGATCGCGGGGAGCCTGCGCACCGCCTACGCCAACGGGGCGGACCTGGAGGCCCGGACGCGGATGATGGAAGGGAGCCTGTGGGCCGGGATGGCGTTCGCGAACTCCGGGGTGGCGGCGGTCCACGCCTTCGCCTACCCGCTCGGCGGGGAGTACCACGTCCCGCACGGAATCGCGAACACGGTGATGCTACCATACGTCATGCGGTTCAACATGGTCGGGTCGCTGAAGCGGTACGCCGACCTCGGCCCCGCGCTGGGCGCCGCGGAGTGCCGATCCGGAATGACCGACACCGACCGGGCCGAGGCGGCGATCGCGGCCGTCGAGCGGCTGGCCGACGACATCCGGGTGCCGAGACGGCTGCGGGACCTGAACATTCCGGAGTCGGGAATCCCCGTCATGGCCGAAGGCGTGATGAAGGTGACCCGGCTGCTGGCGAACAATCCGCGGGCGATGACCGTCCAGGACGCAGTGGCCATCTACCGAAGCGCGTACTGACCCGCAACCGGAAATCCCAAGGAGGAACGAGACACCATGGCTACCGTGGCGAAGACCTACCGGCTGTACATCGACGGGAAGTGGGAAGGCGGAAAGGACACGATGCCGGTGATCGACAAGTTCACCGGCGAGACGATCGGGCTGGTCCCCCTCGCCGACAAGGCGGCGGTCGACCGTGCGATCACGGCCGCCCACGTCGCGTTCCCCGCATGGTCGCGGACGCCCGCCCACAAGCGGTACCAGATCCTGAGCAAAGCGTGCCGGCTCCTCGAGAAGCGCCAGGAGGAGATCGCCACGATCATCTGCCGGGAGGCGGGGAAGGCGTGGAAATACTCGATGGGTGAAGTGTCCCGGTCGGTCGAGACGTACCGGTTCTCGGCGGAGGAGGCCAAGCGGATCCACGGGGAGACGGTGCCGATGGACGCCAGCGCGGCCGGCGAGGGCCGGGTGGGGTTCTGGCTCCGCAGCCCCGTGGGGGTGGTTACGGCGATCACGCCGTTCAACTTCCCCTTGAACCTGGTGGCGCACAAGGTGGGGCCGGCGCTGGCGGTCGGGAACACGGTCGTGCTGAAGCCCGCGTCCACGACGCCGCTGACCGCGATCGTACTGGCGGAGATCCTGGAGGAGGCGGGGGTCCCCGCAGGGGTCTTCAACGTCGTCGTCGGGTCGGGGGGAACGGTGGGCGAGTGGATGACCGTCGACCCGCGGGTCTCGAAGATCTCCTTCACCGGGTCGCCCCCCGTGGGGGAACAGATCATCCGGAAGGCGGGCCTGAAGAAAGTGACGATGGAACTTGGGAACAACTCCGGCACGATCATCGAGCCGGACGCGGATCTATCGGCGGCGGTCCCCCGGTGCGTGATGAGTTCCTTCGCCAACTCCGGCCAGGTGTGCATCTCCCTTCAGCGGCTCTACGTCCACAAGGCGATCGCGAAAGAGTTCACGAAGCGGTTCGTCGAGGAGACGAAGAAGCTGAAAGTGGGCAACCCGCTCGACAAGGATTGCGACGTGGGTCCGATGATCGAGGAGAAGGAGGCGATCCGGGCGGAGGAGTGGGTGAAGGAGGCGGTCAAGGAGGGGGCGAAGGTGCTCATCGGTGGAAAGCGCGAGGGACGGGTGATGCAGCCGACAGTTCTGGTGAACGTTCGCTCCGAGATGAAGGTGATGTGCCAGGAGGCGTTCGCGCCGCTGGTCTCGATCTACGAATACGGGAAGTTCGAGGACGCGGTGGCGATGGTCGAGGATTCCCCGTACGGGCTGCAGGCGGGGGTCTACACCAACGACCTCAAGAAGGCGATGTACGCCGTCGACCGGATCAACGTGGGCGGGGTGATGATCAACGACACCTCCATCTTCCGCGTGGACCACATGCCCTACGGCGGCAACAAGATGAGCGGCCTGGGCCGCGAGGGCGTCCGCTTCGCCTGCGAGGAGATGACCAGCATCAAGATGGTGATGATCAAGCCGTAGTCCAGCTCCACGGCTCGGGGAGCCACTCGAATCCGCCGCCCTTCGCGGTCCGCACGTGGCCGATCCCGGGGAACGGGAGGTGGTACCCCAGGACCCGCAACCCGTCGGCCGCCGCCCGGTCAAGGAGCTTGCGCCGCGTCTCCGCACCCATCTTCGGATCCGAGTCGAAGGCGGAGGTCCACTCGGGGTGGGCGAACATCAGGACGTGGTGGTGTACCGTGTCGGCCGAGTTCAGCAGCGCCTCCTTGCCGGAGGAGATCAGCAGGGCGATATGTCCCGGGGTGTGGCCGGGGGCGCTGACGACTTCCATCCCCGGCACGATCTTCTGCCCCGGCGAGACCGGGGTCAAGCGGTCCTTGATGGCTTCGAGGTACCGTTTCGCGTTGGCGGCGAAGGCCTTCTTGTTCTCCTCGGGGACCCGCAGCTTCGACAGGTCGGGATCCGGTCCTGTCCAGAAATCGACCTCGGTCTTCGAGGCGAAGTACGCGGCGTTCGGGAAGACCGGCTTCCCTGCCCCGTCCAGCAGCCCTCCGAAATGGTCTCCGTGGGCGTGGGTCAGCACGACGCCCGTCACCTGCGCGGGCTTGATCCCCGCGGCTTCCATCCGTTCCCGCACCTTCCCGAGGGAGGGCCCGAAAAGACCTCCGGCGCCCGAGTCGACGAGGATCAACTCCCCGCCGATTTTCAGCAGCAGTGTGTTCACGTCCAGGTTGATCCGGTCCGTCGGGAGGAAGGCGGATCGCAGCGTTCCTTCCAACTCCTCCTTGGTCGCTTCCGGGGCCCAGGTCGGCTGGATCGGTTGGAAGCTTAATCCCCCGTCGCTGATCACGACCGCCTCCACGTCCCCGATCGTAAACCGGTAATACCCGCCCGCCTGCGGGCCTTTCAGCGCGGGAGCGGCGGCTTTCGCCTCCGGGATCCTGCTCCAGGGGAGGGCCGCCATCACCCCGGCGGCCCCGGCGATTTTGAGGGCGTCCCGCCGCGTAAACGTCGCCTCGCCGATACGTTCGTCTTTCTCCATGGCCTCTGGTCTCCTTCCATCTGTTTGCTTGGAGATTTCTTGTGGATCCGGTGCGTTTCCTTCTCCTAAGATGGCCGGTTTCCGTTTTTCGCTACCTCACGCGGGAAGATTTCCGATGCGGTGCCGACATGCCCCCAATGCCCCTGTTTTTTGCCAAACCATCCCGGAATCGGAATACTATCTCGGGTGAGACTCTATCCCCGACCCTGGAGGGACGCGCACCGTGGCGCTGGATTTAAGGCCGTGATCACGCTGTGACGCCGATGCCCGCCCCGAAAGAGGTCCTTGGACTCGTGGAGCGGTTCGACCGCAACCGAGAAGCCTACCGTTTACCGCAATACAACGAGATGCAGCTCCGGCGTGAATTCCTCGATCCGTTCTTCGCGGCGCTGGGCTGGGACGTCGACAACCGGGCCGGGTGGGCGGAGGCGTACAAGGAAGTCATCCACGAAGACGCCATCAAGATCGGCGGCTTCACGAAAGCTCCCGACTACTGTTTTCGCGTCGGCGGAAGCCGCAAGTTCTTCGTCGAGGCGAAAAAGCCCGCCGTCGACATTCGGCAGGATACAAGCCCCGCCTTCCAGCTCCGGCGGTACGCATGGTCCGCCAAACTGCCGCTGAGCGTTCTCACCGATTTCGAGGAGTTCGCCGTCTACGACTGCCGCATCAAGCCGTCGGCGGCGGACAAGGCTTCGGTGGGGCGCATCCGGTATTTCACCTATACCGAATACGCCGGGAAGTGGGAGGAGATCGCATCCGTCTTCTCGAAGGATGCAGTTCTCAAGGGATCGTTCGACAAGTACGCGGAGACGACCCGATCCAAAAGAGGCACCGCGGAAGTCGACGCGGCGTTCCTCCAGGAAATCGAGGCGTGGCGCGACCTGCTGGCGCGCAACCTGGCGATCCGGAATCCGCGGCTGTCGCAACGTGAGCTGAACTTCGCCGTCCAGCGCACCATCGACCGGATCATTTTCCTGCGGATCTGCGAAGACCGCGGCATCGAGCCGGAAGGGCGTCTCCTCGGGCTGACCAACGCTCCGGGAATCTACGGGCGGCTCCTCGACCTGTACCGACAGGCGGATGAGCGCTACAACTCGGGACTGTTCCACTTCCGGCAGGAGAAGGGGCGCGCGGAGGAGTTCGACCGGCTCACGCCCGGCCTGACGATCGAGGACAAGGTCCTCAAGGACATCCTGAAAAACCTGTACTACCCCGACAGCCCCTACGAGTTCTCCGTCCTTCCCGCCGACATCCTCGGGCAGGTGTACGAACAGTTCCTCGGCAAGGTGATCCGCCTGACCGCCGGGCACCAGGCCAAAGTCGAAGACAAGCCCGAGGTGAAGAAGGCGGGAGGCGTCTTCTACACACCTACGTACATCGTGGAATACATCGTCCGGAACACCGTGGGGCGCCTGCTGGAAGGAAAGACGCCGAAAGAAGCGGAGAAGATCACGATCCTCGACCCCGCCTGCGGCTCGGGCTCCTTCCTCCTCGGCGCCTATCAACTCCTGCTCGACTGGCATCGGGACTGGTACGTGAACCACGGGAAAGAAAAATTCTCGACGGGGAAACGACCGGCCCTGTACCAGGGGATGGGAGGGGAGTGGCGGCTCACCACGGCCGAACGGAAGCGCATCCTGACGAACAATATTTTCGGTGTGGACATCGACCCACAAGCTGTCGAGACGACGAAGCTCTCCCTGCTGCTGAAGGTACTGGAAGGAGAATCGGAGCAGACCCTTTCGTCCCAGTTCAAGCTGTTCCAGGAGCGCGCTCTTCCAGACCTTGGCGGCAATATCAAGTGCGGTAACTCCCTCATCGGTTCCGATTTTTACCTTGGCGCCGGCGGTATGCTGCCCCTGTTCGGCGAGGAAGAACGTCTCAGGATCAACGTGTTCGACTGGGAGAAGGAGTTCCCGCGGATCTTCAGCGGGGATAATCTCGGGTTCGACGTGGTGATTGGCAATCCGCCGTACGGCTATATGATTCCCGAAAATGAACAACAATATTTTCAAAAAATATATAAATATCAAGATTATCAAAAAGATCTGTATTTGTTGTTTTTGGAAAGGTATGAATATTTATTAAAAAAGAACGCTCTTCTTGGCGTAATTGTATCAAACACGTGGATGCAATCGGTTACATTTAAAAATATTAGGAAATATTTATCTAATAATTATGTATGGTTAAATATATTATTATTAAGTAAAAAGGTTTTTAGTGCTGTTGTTGACACGCACGTTTTGATTTTTAGGAGATCAGAGTGTGGCAGTTTAGGTTTATATAATATAAAAATTTATAATAGAAAAAATAATATAATACAATTAAGTCATGAGGTGCGTTCTGATTTAATACAAAGAAGCGGAAACCCGATTAATATAATATCTTCTCCGTCGGAACAAGAATTAATTCAAAAAATTAATAAGAAATCTTCAATTTTATTGTCTGACATATGTAATGTGTATAATGGGATTAAACCATTCGAAAAAGGGAAAGGAGAACCGCCTCAATCGGAGAAAATAGTAACTGAAAAACCATATGTGCGGGAAGGAGGGAAACCTGGTAAGAATTGGTCACCGCTATTACGCGGTAAATTTATACGAAGATATATAAATTATTGGGACAATAACTATTGGATTCTTTATGGTCCGTGGCTTGCTGCTCCGCGTGATCCAATAATATTTAGTGAACCATTAAAAATAATGGTGAGACAAACTAGTGATTCTATAATTGCAACTTTAATTGGAAAAGGTTTTATTGGAGGAATTTGAAGAGGAGAACTATCCGATCGGCCCGCCGGATCCCATCGAGGCGATCAAGTTCCGCAAGGAACAGATGGCCCGCTAGCGCACGTAATATAACCTGCTTATTAATGACGTTCAGAAGGCCTCCTGAAGTGTCGGATGGCCGGGGCTTGAATGTTATTTCAAATGATCTTATAATTGGTATCAAGTGATACCGATGTGGGAGAGGGAGACATGATCACCGCCAGGAAAATCGCCGATGTCATGGGGCTTAGGGGCACGGTCCGTACTTTGGGCGAGCTGACCGAGATCGTTTCCCGCGGGCTTCCCAAGTCCGCCTTGCGCTATTGCGTGGTGCGCGTCGTGAGCGACCCGAGAGAGCGGCGGGAGATCATGCGCCGCATCGTTCCGGCAGCCACGTACAAGCGCCGGAAACAACATCTCCGGCCGGAGGAGAGTGCGCGGACCGAGCGCCTCGCGCGCGTCATCGCCACGGCGGAGCACGTTTGGGGCGACGCGGAAGAGGCCAGGCGGTTCATGACGGGTGCGCACCCCGAGTTGAACGGAAAGACCCCGCTGGAGACTTCTTACGCCGAGTTGGGAGCGCGTCAGGTAGAAGAACTTCTGTGGAAGCTCTTCTATGGCCTTCCGGCGTAAGGGGCCGCTCCGCGCCTGGCGCATCGCCGACAACCGTCACCCGATCTACGACGGAACCGGTGCGATGGCCTGGGGAGCCCGTTGGAATTCTCCCGGTCATCCCGTCATCTATGCCTCGGCCTCCTTTGCCTGCGCCATGCTGGAGCGGTTGGCCCATGCCGGGATCGGCAGCATTCCGAAGAATCAGCACTCGATCACCATCGAAATTCCCGCGATCGACATAGAGGAGATAACGGTCGCGGATGTTTCCGGCTGGGACCTCCCGGATCTGTCGGTGAGCCGCGCCTATGGTGACGGATGGCTTCTTTCGAAGCGGACGGCGGTCCTCGTCGTCCCCTCGGTCGTCGCAAGGCCGGATTGCAACGTGCTGATCAATCCCACGCACCCGGATTTCCGCAAGATCACGCATTCCAAGCCGGAACCCGTCGTCTGGGATCGGAGACTGTTTCAGCGGAAAGGCCGCAAGCAGTGAGTCCCGGCCGGGCGCAGGTTTTATGCCCGCCCTCAAGGTTTCGGAATATCATTTCCCATAGACGCGATCGCGTCCGAAAGGGGCCACGCAGATCATGCCGATCGAACTGAAGCTCCCCGACGTGGGGGAGGGAATCGCGGAGGGGGAAGTCGTCCGCTGGCTGGTGGCGGAGGGCGCCCAGGTTGCTGAGGACGACCCCCTGGTCGAGATCCTGACCGACAAGGCGAACGTGGAGATCCCCTCGCCGGTCACCGGGACCGTGGTGAGGATCCTCGCGGCGCCCGGCCAGGTCGTGAAGGTGGGCGAACTCCTCGCCCTCATCGAGCCGGTGGCAGGGCAGGCCGCCGCAGTGCATCACGTCACGGCGTCGTCCGATCCCCCGCCCCCCACCCCACGCGAAGCGATAGAGCCAGGACAGGGATCTCTTCCGAAGAGAGCAGGCGCCCCCGGCGGCGACGTGCTCGCCACCCCGGTCGTCCGGAAGTTGGCGAAGGACCTCGGGGTGGACCTGGGCGCGGTACCTGGAAGCGGCCCCGGCGGCCGGATCACCGAGGAGGACGTGCGGCGAGCGGCGGGGCCGAAGGTGCCGGAGGGCATCCCCGCGGAGTCCGCGTCGGAGGAGCGGATCCCC
>ERZ1292630.1351-Hain-H41-02um-R3-1351-length-24204-cov-7_pt1 | contig 24204 bp, 17 predicted proteins | sample MGYA00564408_ERZ1292630 | MGnify/ENA primary metagenome ERZ1292630 (study PRJEB36523, sample SAMEA6512641) | groundwater metagenome | collected 2019-01-08 | study: AquaDiva: Metagenomics assemblies of 32 groundwater samples
TATGACAGCGCCATTGTCGCTCAAGCGATTTAGGATGTCGAGCCGATGGTTTTCCTGACGGTGATTTCGGGAGCGCGCTCTCCTGGGCAATGGATCAGGAGACTCGGTGATGACTGCGGATCAGATACGATCTTTGCAGCCGGAGTTGGCTGCGCTGTTGGAGACGTTTCGCCCCTACCTGGGGTTCGCTTCGAACGTTGGGCATTTGCTCGCTTATGTGTGCGGGTTGTTGGCGGACCTGAAGCGCAAGAGCATCGAGCCGATCGCGTTGGCGGCCGGCACGGCGGTTCGGACGTTGCAGGAGTTTCTCTCGCAACTGGATTGGGACCACGAGGCGGCCAACGATCATCTCCAGCGAGTGGTGATGGATCGACACGGATGCGATCGAGCAATCGGAGTGCTCGACGCCTGCGGGCATGCCAAACAAGGGCGGATGACGCCGGGCGTGGCTCGACAGTGGTGTGGCGAGACGGGGAAGATCGACAACTGCGTGGTGGGTCAGCACCTGTTGTACAGCGACAATCATTCCACCAATCCATTCAACTGCGTGCTGGCCAGCGATTTGTTTCTGCCGAAAGCGTGGAACGAGGACGCCGAGCGGCGGCGCAAGGCGCACATCCCCGCGGAGGTCGTTCATCGTCCGAAGTGGCGAATCGCGCTCGATCAACTCAAGCAGGCCACGGCCAATGGCGTGCGGTTCTGGTTCACGGTGTTCGACGAGGACTATGGCAAGGTGCCACAGTTCTGGTTCGAACTGGACGCGATGGGGCAGCAAGCCATCGGCGAAGTGCCGTCCAACTTCTACGCGTTCGCCAAGCGTCCGGCCTATCGATCCCAACAGAAAGCGCACCGTCCCAAGCGGGTGGACAACCTGTGTCGGTGGAGTCCGCTGTTTCGAGAGCAAGAATGGCGGCGCGTGACCGTGAAAGAGGCCACCCGAGGTCCCATCGTGTGGGAGGTCAAGATGGCGCGAGTGCATTTGGTGGTCGCCAAGCCGCGACCGTCCGCGCCCACCGATCGCCAGTATACGTTGATCGTGGCCCGCAACGTAGATACGGGCGAGATCAAATATTTCATCAGCAACGCGGCGGCCGGCGTGCCGTTGGAAGACCTGCTCACCGCCGCCTTCGCCCGCTGGCAGATCGAGCTATGGTTCGAGCGTGCCAAACAGGAGGCGGGCTTCGGAGCGTTCGAGGTGCGCACCTATCGCAGCCTCTTGCGACACTGGTTCTGTTCGCGACTGGCGATGTACTTCCTGGCCGCTCAAACCCAGCGGCTTCGGGGGGAAAAATCGGGAGATCACCCTGGAGCAAGTGGCCGAGGCGACCAACGCCTTGGCCTGGACGATCTGGAGCCGTACGTGGCGCTCGCCGGATGAAATCGCCGAACGATGCGCCTACTATCAAGCCCGCAACCGCGCCTCGTACGACAGTCGAAAACGAAAGGCCAAACTCAAAGCCCTACTCACGACAGGAACCCAGTAGCGCTGTCATACTAGGCCACTTGTTCGACCGTCTGTGTAATTCGTACTCCGCGGGCGCGAAGCTCCAAGACCACATGCTCGAATACACCGGGGAGCCGGGCGATGTTCTCCGGCGGATTGACGCCGTATTCGGATAGGCGGCCCTCGGCAAGCATCTTTGCGACAATTACGCAGGGGAAACCGGTCGTTCGGGCCATCGACGACATCCGCCGCACGGGATCGTACTCGTCAAACAGTTCAAACGAGTGCCGCATGCGCCGATCGTCCTTGACGCCTTCTACGACGACGCGGAGGAACGTGAATTCAGCTTCGCCTTCGTCGAGTTTCCATTTTGGGAAGAGCAGTTTCGCGGTTACGTCGAGGGGGCGCACCGGTGCGCCTCGAATGTCAATCGGATCGGAGCTGAAATAACCCGTGTCGCGGAGGACGCGCATCAGCTCGATGTGGCCCGGATAGCGGAGCGTTTTTTCGCGTAGGTCGGAGATGTCAACTGTGGTCAGCAGACTTCGCAGGCCGTCGGTGTTGAAGGCTTCGAGCGAGCCGACGCCGGGAACGTCGATCAGTTCCGGTTCGGAAAGCGCGGGTTTGACCACGAGGCGGCCGTTCTCGCGCATTCGCGCCGGACGGACGTATTCCTCGATGACATCGGAAGGCGCGAAGGGCGCTTTGTATTGATACGGCCAGTGACGAGCCTTCGGCAATCCGCCGACGAGAATCTCGGCGCGATCGGCGCGGTCGAGTCGTGCGTCGGCGTAGCCGACCATCATGTTGGAAAGACCCGGCGAGACGCCGCAGTCGACGACGGTGGTGGTCTTGTGCTGTTTCGCGAGCTTGTCGAGTGCAAGCGCGTCCTCGGGCATGAACGAGATGTCTCCATAGGGTTTGCCGGCGCGGATGACGGCTTCGAGCGTGTGAAGGCCCATGCGGCTTGGAAGCGCACCGAGGACGACGTCGGCGTCGGCAATAGCGGCGCGAAGCCGCTCAGCGTCCGCAAGGTCGACCTGCCGCGCCGCCAGTCGTGGGATGCCCGCCAATCGTTTCAGGTTTTCAGCCGATGCATCGACGGCGGTGACGATATATTGTTCGTCGGCGGCAAGTTCGCGGGCCATCGTCGCTCCGACGAGTCCGCAGCCCAGTACTGTCGCTAGTTTCTTCATGCGATCGGATCCATCATCGCCGCTTCACGCGCTCGTCGGGCCGCGTTGACGAAGAGCAGGAGTGCCGTCAGGATGACACCACCGCCGTACATGGTCATCCTCGAAACCTGCTCGCCGACGACCAGGTACGCCCATATCGGCACCAGCACGGGTTCGAGCATGGTGATCAAAGCGGCCTGATACGCCGGCACGCGAACCAGACCGAGCGTGTAGAGGTAATACGGAATCCCGAATTGCACAACCCCCATGAGTAAGAGGAACAAGAAGGAGCGTGCTCCGACCATCAGATCGCCCGCGATGAGGACGACGGGCAGTAGGAGCGCCGCGGAGCCGAGGTTGTTGAGCACGGTGACGGCTGCGGAATCGGCGTCTCGCAGTCGCCGGATCATCATGGTGAGAAGCGCATAGAAGAGGCCGGACGCGAGTGCGATGACGAGTCCCGCGATATCGGCCTTTGCGTCACCTGCGAAGATGATCACGATTCCGGAAAAGGCGAGCGCGAGAATCCAGAGGTCCGAGGAGCGGGGCTTTTCCTTGAGGATCATCGGCGAAAGGCCGAACACCCAAAACGTCGAGGTGTATTGGAGAATGATGACGTTGGCGGCTTCGGTCATGGTGTTCGCGACAACGAAAAAAACGGTCATCAGCGTGAAGAAGACCATGCACCACGTAGCGGCGGGTCGCGGGATGAAGGTCTGGAATCCTCGCTTCGAGCGTGCGACATCGGGAAGGAGTGATCGCCATTTGCCGCGCGCGAGCGGAAACAGGAAGAGGCCGGCGACGAGTGAACGGTAGAATGCGATCGTGAAGCCGTCGGGCCCCTGTCCCTTGGCGTTGATGACCTTGATGAGTGCGCCGTTGAGGCTCCAGAAGACGGCGGCCAGCGCGATCAGGACGATTCCGACGTTTGGGGAGCCGCGTTCGGTTGGCACGGCATCGGAAGGAAGTCGATTCACGCGGGCAGCCCTTTGTTTGCACACTGTCTTGCGTGGGCATTGTCTCGACCGGACAATCGGCGGGCAAGTGAGCGGTCGACGCACCGGATCCGAAAGATGATCTACGACATCACGCCGCCGATTACAGCGTCGCTCGCCGTTTGGCCCGGCGACACGCCCCCGTCGCGCGAGGTCCTTTGCGACATGCGCGAGGGGGCGAACATCACGCTGTCAACGCTACGGGCTACTGTTCACCTCGGAGCGCACGCGGACGCGCCATGCCACTACGGCGTGGACGCGCCGTCGATAGATCGGCGAGACCTCGAACTGTATCTCGGTCGATGCCAGGTCATTCGAGTGGAGATCCCGCGGAGAAAACGAATCGGCGTTGTGGACTTGCGCGGCGAGATACGTCGGCCTCGCGTTTTGCTCGCGACGGGCACCTATCCCGATCCGGCCGTGTTCAGCGAAGATTTTGCGGCTTTGTCCACGGAGTTGGTTGATCATCTGCACGCAAGCGGCGTGCGGCTCGTGGGGATCGACACGCCGAGCGTGGACCTTTTCGAGTCCACGGACCTGCCTGCGCACAAGCGAATCCTTCAGTATGACATGGCCATTCTGGAAGGATTGGTACTGCGGGATGTGCCCGAGGGAGAGTACGAGCTTATCGCGTTGCCGCTGCGGCTCGTCGGTTTTGACGCCAGCCCGGTTCGGGCGGTGTTGCGGACGCCATAGTGTTCGCGTTCTTGGCGTTAACGTCGACTGAACCAGCCTCGCTTCGGTTTGGCATCGCCCTTGTCGAGGCGTGCGGCGTCGGCGGCGATCATCGCCAGAAGTTCCTGTTCGGATTTCGTAGGGTTCAGCCGCTTGAGCGTCTTCACTTTGTTTCTGGTGTCCCGGTCCAATTCGGTGAGCGGCGAGTGCGCCGGCTTTGTTTCCGCCTTCGGCACTTCGACAACCGGCTGGGTTTGGGGAAGTCGAGCAACGTCCTGGGACAGCTTGGAGGACGGCTGAGCGGCCTTGCCTCGTTTGGCCGCCGCGCGAGCCCTGGACGTCGAGGGTCGCGCGGCGGCAGCTTCTTCGCGCTCGGCTTCCGAGACCTCGGCCTGGGCGGCAGCCAGCGCCGCTCTCATGGCGGCGGCTATGTCATCGGGCGGCGATTCCTCCGAATCAGTCGCTAATGGGTCTTGCCCGGCTGAAACAGATGCGTATTTCGGCGGCGGGGATTCATTTTGAATCACTGTCAGCGCCCCGGAGGCCTCGACCTCCGCAGGGGTTTCACGCCCGATTCCTTCGGCGCTTGAGCCGGTCGTGGCGAAGGCGGTCCAAAACGGGGCGACACCGGCGTGACTGGCATTGGCGGTCTGAATGATGTGGGCGTTTTCGTTGATCGACGAGTCCGGCGCGGCGGCCGCTAAGGCGCGCTTCTGTTCGGCCTGCTCGATCAGGGCGAGCGCTTCCTGCTCCCGCTTTTCGATTTCAGCCAGGCGGACGGGAGCTTGTGCCCGCTCCTCTTCAAGCGTCTTGGCGAGGCGCTGCGACTCGGTCTGCAATTCCTGAAGCGAATGCGTCGTCTTTTCTTGCGCTTCAAGCGCATCGAGCAGGTCGTTTTCAAGCCGCTGCTTTTCTTGTCGTTGCCGATCAACTTCGATTCGAAGCTCCTGCAGCGCGGAGCGAGCTTCGATGAGTTCGCACTGGCGCTCGGCTTCGAGTGATTCGACGGCGGCCGCTTTGGCGCTTTCGCTCTGGGCGGTGAAGGTTTTCAGTTCGCACTGCGCCTGCCGGGCGGTGTTTGATTCGCGTTCGGCGGCATCCTGCGCTTCGCGCAGCTCCCGTTCGAGACGTTCGGCGCCTTCGCGAAGGGATGCGATCTCGCCTCGGAGCGCATCCCCTTCGGCACGGACCCTGGTAAGCTCTTCGCTGCGCGACTGGGCGACATCATCAGCGACGGCACGAGCTTTCTGTACCGCGAGCCTGTCGTTTTTGATGTTGTTGAGCGCGGCCTCAAGCCTGGACTCCTGCGCGGCGAGATCAGCCTCACGATCGGACAGCGCCTTCGTGCGGCGATCCAGTTCTTCGTTGCGTCGGCTGAGGTTCAGGACTGCGGCCTCGTGGGCGGCGCGGTCGCGTTGGAGAATTGCGATACGATCGTCCATTTCGCCTTCCCGGGCGCGGCAGGCTTCTTGGGCTTCGGACAGGCTCCGGTCGCGTTCAATCAAATCCCTTTCACGCGCGGCGAGTTCGGATTCTTGCGATTCGAGTTGGCGGATTTGTTCTTCCAGCCGGATACGGACGGACTCGAGGCGATGCTTTTCCTGGTCCGCCGCTTGCAACAGTTCGTCGCACTGAGCGTTGCGTTGCCCAAGCGATTGTTCGCGCTCGGCCAGCCGCTGCTCGTTTCGGCGCAGCGCCTCTTCCGCGGCGGACACCTGTTGAGCCTGTCGTTCAATATGGGCGCGACGCTCCTCCGCTTCGGTGCAGACTGCATCAACTTCGGCACGACGGGTCGCACATTCATCCTCGGACCGTTTGATTGCAGCATCGAGTTCTTCGCGGCTGCGTTCCAGATCGGCGGATTGTCGGGCGATTGACGCATTGCGTTCTTTGGTCTCGGCGAGTCCTTTTGCAAGCGTCTGCTCGCGTTCGCGCAGTTTCGCTTCACGTTGTTCGAAACGCGCGTTTGCGGATTTCTCGCGTGCGGTTGCGTCGCGTTCAGCCTGCGCGAGCAGATCGGCGAGTTCCTTCGATTTTCGTTCACGGGCTTCGATAGCGGACTGGTGTTCTGCAATTTCAATCTGGCGGCGGTCCCAGTCGGCGATGGCGCTTTCGAGCGCCGCCGTTCTTTCATCGAGCTCACGTGCTCGCGCTTGCAGTCGTTGGTCGACGCAGTCGGCCTGATGGTCGACCTTGCTGAGGACGCCATCGGTCCAGGCGGTAAGCCCCACTTGGTACTCGAGAAGTCCGCGCTCGAGCGCATCGATCTTCGAGTCGAGGTCCGACAGCAGGTCGGCAGCGAATTCGGCTTGGGCGATCATAGTGTTCTTCTTTACGTCGGCCATTGGCGTCTTGGTTCGGATTGACCGCGCGCGTGGTGCGACCCGCGAGAGTCCAGGGGCGCAAACCCCGGTCCCGCACAGGGCAGACGCGCTGCGGCGCCGCATCATCCAAGGCAAGTGTACATTTCACAACGAGACGAATCAGGCCGAACGCCGCTTCGGCGAAATCGAGCGTGTTCCGGTAATCAGCACGGCCCGACCAGATGAACGAATTCACGCCCATTCGGAATGGATTGGGGTAGAGGGTACGGGGTATAGGGTGTCACACCCAACACCCCAAACCCCGTACCCGCCCCCAAAAAACGGGTTGATCGCCCCCTGAAACTCCGCGGCGGCTGCGCGATGCGATGAATCCGTATTGTAGGCTTGACCGTGTGCCGGCGCTGCACCGCTGCAATCGGACGACGATTCGGGTTGACGGCCCCATAACGCCCAACCCCGATGGTCGTCGCGTTGGGACGCTGGGATGGAATGCTCGTCGAACCGGGCGGTGACCCCGGGGAGTAACCGTGACAGATACCATCGACAGGCCAGTCGTGGGTTCGGCGCCCGAACCGGGGAATCTTTGTTCTCTGGCTCAGGACGTTCTCGAATCCGTTCGCGCAGTTCGCGAAGGCTTGTGTATGGAGGCGCGCGAACTGGAGGCGGAACGGGAACGGCTTACCGCATCGCAAGCGGAATTGACGCGCGAACGCGGCGACCATGAATTGCAGCGCGAGAGCGTCTCCAGGCTTGCCGGCGATCTAGACTGCCAACAGGCTGAATTGGATCGCATGCGGCAAAAGATCGAGGCAGACACTCAGGCCGTCAGCGAGCAAACGCAGCTACTCAAGTCCAAGGCTGAGCAACTGGAGAAACTAAGGACGGTTCAAATTGCCTCCGATACTGATCTGCGCCGACGAGAGGAAACCTTGCATTCGAGCGAGACCGAGTTCCAACGGGTTACGCACGAGCTTGAGCCGAAAAAACAGAAACTTGACGGCTGGGAGCAGGAGCTGACGAAGCGAGCCGCCAAGCTCGAAAAGCACGCCGAGGAATTGGTGCGGACTCGTGAGACACTGGCCGCGATGCAGGCCCAGCTCACACGAGATCATCAAGAGGTCGCGACGCAGCGGGAGGATCTGCTGCGTCGCCTGGCAAGCCTGCCGGAATCGGGCGGGACGCACGAATCGGTTCCGGAGTTGTTCGAGGCGGCTGAGACGCAGACGACCTGGCCGATCGGACCCAAACCGGCAACCGTCGGCGGTGTGGACCAGTTCCGAAAGCTGCGTCGCGACGCAAAGCGCCGCGCCATCGGAGTTTGACGCAGCGAGTTGACGATTCTGTTCGACGGAAGGAAAGACGGTATGGCTCTGAAGCTGTTTTCACGCAGGCGATCGAACGACCAAGCCGCTGCAGACCGCCATGGTCAGTATGAAGGTTTAGGTCTGCCCCCGACCTTCGAATCATTCCAGCCGGCCTCGCTGCCGACCCTCGATCATGATGCACTGAAGCGGGCTTTTCAACAGGGTCGCTACTGCGCAATCCTTCGTGATCAACATCAATGGAAGGATAGTCCGCAATTCGCATTCGTCGTCAGTGAAGTGCATCGTGAACTTGAACAACGGATGGCGCTGGTTCCCGCCGGGACCGTTTCGATTGCACAAACGCTGTCCGCCCAGCCCGGTGATTCCGAAGAAGACATCGCGGTCGAGGCGTTCCTGCTCGATATCCATTGTGTCACCAATGCCAGGTTCCAACACTTCGTCGATGCAGGCGGATACGACATGCTTGAGCATTGGCCCGAGGAAATCTGGCCGCACTTGATTGAACTCGAGGACTTGACGGGACAACCGGGACCCCGCTTCTGGCGGCAGGGACGGCATGATGTGCGACTGGCCGAGCACCCCGTCGTGGGCATCAGTTGGTACGAGGCCCAGGCGTATTCCCTTTGGATCGGACAGCACCTTCCGAAAGAGGCGGAGTGGCAAATGGCGGCGTCGTGGCACCTGCACAGTTCGACCAACCTGGTGCGCCGTTTCCCGTGGGGTGACGCGATGAACAAAAAGCGTTGCAACATCTGGGGCTCGCGGATCGGAGGGACGGTTCCGGCGTCGGCGTTTCCAAACGGAGCCGCTCCCAACCACGTCTTGCAGCTTGTGGGAAACGTTTGGGAATGGACGGACACCGAGTATTCGATCACGGATGGGAACAACCGGCCGATCGTCGGCGAGATGCCGATGCACGTGGTTCGCGGCGGCGCATTCGACACCTACTTTGAGTTTCAGGCGACGAGCCAGTTCCGCACCGGACAACTCGCCCTGGCGCGGACGCACAATACGGGCTTTCGTTGCGCCATGAATCTCGCCGACGCGAATTGGATCAACGGCGGCTAGAACGAAACGACGCTGAACCGGATTCTTTGGGAGATATTCATGGCCACCGCGACCTACACTCGAAGCGCGACGATGCCGTGCCTGATCTGCGAGCAGAAGAACTCGCTGGAGGCCGTCGTCTGCAACACCTGCGGCGCGCCGATGGCGCTGATTCAGGAAGCCGTCGCGCAGGATCGAGACCCGTGCATCGTTACGGTTGTCGGCGACAGCAACGTCGGCAAGACCGTGTACCTGGGCATGCTCCTCGACATGTTGTCGAATCGCGCGGATGATTTTGAGGCTGTTCCCAAGGGCGCGTATTCCGTCAACCTTCAGCACTCCGTTGTCAGTCACCTGAGCATGCGGCAGTTCCCGCCAAAGACAGCCATGGAGGTCGATGACTGGCACTGGGCGTACTACCAGGTCCGGCGGCGCAAACGCACCACGGATACCTACGACCTGGTCATGCCCGATATGGCCGGCGAAGCGATCGCGGCGGAGGTCGCGAATCCTAAGACCTTCAAGGTCATCCGTTCGCTGTTGGAGAAGAGTGCTGGCGCTATTCTGCTTGTGGACGGCGCGTTGGCGGCGGCGGGTTCGCCCCAGCCGGATTTCTTCGCTCTGAAGCTGATGAGCTATCTGGATGGCGTGATTGCAACACGGGGGGAAAAGAAGCTCACGACGCCGGTGGCCGTCGTGCTTTCGAAGGGCGACTACTGCCCTGAGGTGTTCGACGACCCTCGATCCTTCGCGCAAAGCAATCTCAACCGGCTTTGGAATATCTGCGAGAGTCGCTTCGCGAATTACGAGTTTTTTGCGACGAGCGTGGTCGGCGCCCTCGCCTACGGATCGGACGAATATGATAATGTCGTTCCGTATCCGCTGCACATCGCGCCTCGCGGCGTGATCGAACCCTTCGAATGGGTGCTGACCAAGCTTCAAGGCGACTGCAAGCGACGTTAGCCATGACCCAGACGACGATCGCCTGCGATCAGGCGATTTTCACGTCCATCCGCAGCCCGATGGGCGAGGGGTATCGAATCGTCGCCGCGAGCCGCGGGTTGAAACCCGAGGAAAAGCAGGCGATCACCCGGTGCTCCCCCTCCCACGAAGCACTCTGCGCCCCCCGCGACGAAAGTGGGTCGGATGCCGACGCCACCGGGACGGCCTTCTACACGTTGCCGTCCGGACGATTGTGTGCCGCGTTTACGTGTAACGCCGGTGCCGAGCACACCGGACGCGGCGGACTACGGGTCTACACGCAAAACGTCGTCTTTGCAGAGACCGACTTCGCGAAGTGTGGGTACAATCCCCTTGCGGTGTTGCGGGCGATGAAAGCCGCCGGAATGACCGCGCCGCAGCTCTGCATCAGGACCCCGGCATTAATGCCGGGGCTCAGCAGCCCTGTGCTGCCTTCGCTTGAGTTGGCGGTTGATGCGTCCGGCGTGCAACCTCTCGACGGGAGCCTGTGCGCTCTACTACCCAGATCCCGCCGGTGCTGCGTGGCGCGCTGCCTGATGGATGGGAAGGCCGTCGCGGTCGAATTGCCGAAGGGATGGACGGAGTGGGCCGAAGCGCTGGTACTCGGAATTCCGGGACCGCTACGGGCGAAAGTCTCGTTCGGCGCAGGACTACGATTTTCGGTCGGACGAGGACATTGCCTGCAAATCTTTCACGACGAACGGCGTGCGGCCGCCGGCCGCGCCTCGGCTCAGGGAATCCGCTTTGTCGATTCGGAAACGTCGGAAGATGCGCCCGAATCGGAGTGGTTGTCATTCGTCGAACGCCATTGGTCGCAGGGGGACGTTCATGGGTTGATGCGTCGCACGTCAAGACCGTTCGCCGACTGTTCGCCGGAGGCCCGCGAGCGGATCGGTAGACTGTACAACGCAACCGACGCGTTGCCCCAGACGGAAAGCGTTCAGATACTCTCTCTGATGACCCGTACCCTCGCGGAGCTTGGTCAAGGCGTCGAACGAGAGATACGACTCGAACTGTGTGATGCGGCCGGATGTACCCTGTTGGATCGCTTGTCGAAAGCGCGCTGGAACGACGTGAGGGCGCTGTGGAGTCCTCTGCTGAACCTCTGGCGACGCGGCGGCGAGGCGACGGTCTTTGCGCAAATGTTGGTCGCCTGCGTCCTGCGCTCTGCCGTGAAGGACGATCCGCAAGCCGCAGCCGAAACGGCTTTGGATGTGGCACGCGATATTCCCGTCGGCGTCGATCGAGTCTCGCACGATGGCCTTCTGAACGAAGTTCTCAACCGCCTGGCAGAGGCGACGACGCAGCTTTCCGAGGCCTCGCGCGCGCGACTCAAAGACATCATCCACCGCTGGCAGACGGCACGACCAACATGCCCAATCGTAGCCGGGTTGATCGAACGCTGTGCCGCGTTGCAACTCGGCGTAGCACGAACGTAACCCCCCCACCATCGCAATCCTCTCAACCGCCGAACAAAGCGTCCGCAGACAATGAAGAGCTTTCACGTTAGGATTTCAGCATGAACCACGCCGGATTCGTTTCGCGCGTCGGTCCGAGCATTGAGCTGCGGCGAACGAGGATCCGATTCCTCGCCGTTCCGAGGGTTGGATGGTCTCTGACAGTTTCGTTTGATCTTTGCAGGAAGATCAGTGCATTACAACGAGGGCAATGATGAGCGAACAGCTAATCGAATGCGTGCCGAATTTCAGTGAGGGCCGCGATCCGAACATCATCAAGCAGATCACCGAGGTCGTCGAAACCGTCGAAGGTGTTCGCCTCCTCGATGTGGATCCCGGCAAGGCCACCAACCGAACCGTGGTCACTTTCGTGGGTCCGCCAGAGGCGGTCTGTGAGACCGCTTTTCGTCTCGCCAAGAAGGTTGCTGAATTGATCGACATGAGCAAACACACGGGTGAACACCCGCGCTTCGGAGCGCTCGACGTGTGCCCGCTCGTACCGGTCGCGAACATCACAATGGATGAGACGGCCGCTTACGCCCGCAAGCTCGCTAAGCGACTGGGCGACGAACTCGGAATGACGATCTACTGCTACGAATACGCCGCGACATCGCCGCAGCGGAAGAATCTGGCCGATGTTCGCGCGGGAGAATACGAAGGTCTGGCGGCCAAACTCGCGAAACCGGAGTGGACGCCCGACTTCGGGCCGGCGAAGTTCAGCGTCCGATCCGGCGCGACAGCCGTCGGCGCTCGCGACTTTCTCGTCGCATACAACGTCAATCTCAACACCACCTCAACGCGGCGGGCCAACGCCATCGCGTTTGACATCCGTGAGAAAGGTCGGCCCAGGACGATGGAAGGAACGCCCAACGGCAAGCCGGTTCTCGACGATCACGGGAATCAGGTTTGGGAGCCGGGCAGTCTAAAGGCCGTCAAGGCGATCGGGTGGTACATCGAGGAATACGGCGTTGCGCAGATTTCCATCAACCTAACCAATCTGAGCGCCACGCCGTTGCACGTCGCGTTTGACGAATGTTGCAAAAAAGCCAACGCCCGCGGCATTCGCGTGACCGGATCGGAGCTGGTCGGTCTCGTCCCACTCTCATCCATGCTCGACGCCGGCCGCTACTTCCTCAAGAAGCAACAACGTTCTTTCGGCGTGTCGGATAAGGAACTCATCAAGATCGCGGTCAAGTCGCTAGGCCTCCACGACTTGTACCCGTTCAAACCCGAGGAGAAGATCATCGAATACGCCATCGCCGCGCCTCGTCAATGCCGCGACCGTGAGGGAGCGGGTGTAGCGTCGCCCCTTGCGGGCGGCGCAAATCAGAGCGTGGAGCGGCAGCGACACGAACTTGTGTTCTGCAAACCCGCGCGACTCGTCCAAATGACCGTCGCGGACTTCGTCGAGGAAACGGCTTCGGAGTCGCCCGCGCCGGGCGGTGGGTCGGTGGCGGCCGCAGTTGGAGCGATGGGGGCCGCGCTCGCCACGATGGTCGCCAATCTTTCGTCGCACAAGCGCGGCTGGGAGGATCGCTGGGAAGCGTTCTCCGATTGGGCCGAAAAGGGCAAGCAACATTACGTCGAACTGCTACGACTCATCGATGAAGATACGGCTGCGTTCAGTGCCGTGATGACCGCGTATGGACTGCCGAAAAGCACCGATGCCGAAAAGGCCGAGCGGCATCGTGCAATCCAAGATGCCACCAAACGCGCGATCGAAGTGCCGCTACGTGTCATGGAGGTCTCGCTGGCGTCGATGGAGGTCATCAAGGCCATGGCCGAAATCGGCAACCCCAACTCCGTCTCCGACGCCGGCGTGGCCGCCCTCTGCGCCCGCACGGCGGTCTTGGGAGCGTACCTCAACGTCAAAATCAATGCGGGGAATCTGGAGGACAAGTCCTTTGTTGCATCGGCAGTCCGTTTCGCTGATAGTGTACGTGATAATGCCGTCACCAAGGAATGCGAAATCCTCGGAATTGTTGATCACAAGCTGTAAAAATCGTTGTGCATTGGTCAGCCCGCTTGAGCGAGCTTTCCCGCCGAAGGCGGATCATGGGCCAGCCGTTTGACCGCCGGTCGCGCGGGCTAAAGTCCGCGGCTCAGAGATGATTTCTACACATTGGCACATGACCGTATACGCGAGCGTTTGCTCTCGCTTGCCAATGGTCGTACACTCACCACTCATGACTGAGCAGTCCCTTCGCAAGCTTCTCGAATCGGTGAGCACGGGTCGGCATTCGATCGACGAGGCCGTCGCGCGCCTGCGGCGATTACCGTTCGAGGATCTCGGATTCGCAAAAATCGATCATCATCGCTCGATTCGTTGCGGCGGGCCGGAGGTCATTTACTGCCAGGGCAAGACGCCCCGGCAAGTCGTCGCGATCTTCGGCAAGTGCGTCGAATCCGGCGTCAACGTCCTCGCCACGCGGGCGTCGACCGAGGTCTATCGCGCGGTGGCCGCCGCGCATCCGAAGGCTCAGTTCCATGAAATCTCCGCCACCATCACACTCCGCCAGCGCGAGGTGGTTCCGTCGCTCGGGACGATCGCGATCGTCTCCGCCGGAACGAGCGACCTGCCCGTCGCCGAGGAGGCCAGGATCACGGCTGAAATGATGGACCAGACGACCGCTACGTTCTACGATGTCGGCGTGGCGGGGATACATCGGCTGCTGGCCCACTCGGCCGCTCTACAGGCCGCGAACGTCGTCGTCGTCGCCGCCGGGATGGAAGGCGCGCTGCCGAGCGTCGTAGGCGGGCTGGTCGATTGCCCCGTGATCGCCGTGCCGACAAGCGTCGGTTACGGCGCGAGCTTCGGCGGCGTCGCCGCATTGCTCGCGATGCTCAATAGCTGTGCGGCCGGTGTCACGGTCGTCAACATCGACAACGGTTTCGGGGCGGGTTTTGCCGCTGCACTCGTCAATCGCCGGCGTCAACCCGCCGCGCACTGAGACTTGGTCATGCCCGGCGATCTGATTGTTACGCGTGAGATCGCACCGTTGCCCGAACGTCGCGACGACGCGCACAAGGGCGAAGTGGGACGGATCGTCATCATCGGCGGATCGTGTGACGAGGTGCTCATGATCGGAGCGCCGGCGCTGACGGCCAACGCCGCGTTTCGAAGCGGCGCGGGATTGGTTCAACTGTTCGTGCCCGCGGCGCTTCGAGAGTCGGTCTGCGTTCTTGCCCCGTGCGCGACGACGCGCTCGCTGCCGACAACCGCCGACTCGATTCTCGACGCCGCGCGCGACTTCGCCGCGGACTTTTTGGTCGTCGGCCCCGGACTGGGTCGCTCGCTCGCGGCGCAAGTCGTGGTCAATGTGCTCAACGGATTCGGCGGAGCGGCGATCGTGGACGCCGATGCGCTTAACCTCTTGTCTACGATACCCGATTGGGGAGTCCGCGATCCGCACCGGGTCGTGCTTACGCCACATCCAGGCGAGCTTCGTATGCTCTTGTCCGGGCGAGGCATCGACCGCACCATTGAGGGAACGCCGCAGTCCCGCCGCGCTGCCGCCTGTGCGCTGGTCGAGGCGACCGGCTGCACGGTCGTCCTCAAAGGTCGCGGCACCATCGTCACCAACGGCGATCGCATCTACACCAACGAAACCGGCAATTCCGGCATGGCCACCGCAGGCGCCGGGGACGTTTTGAGCGGAGTCATTGCGGCGTTGATCGGTCAAAGGATGGAGCCGTTTGAGGCCGCGATTCTCGGCGTTTACCTGCACGGACTGGCAGGCGACTTTGCGGCCGAGGAGCTAGGCCGGTGGTCCATGACCGCTTTTGACATCATAGACTACTTGCCCGAAGCGTTCGGCGAGCACGAAGCGTCGGAAGCCGAGTAATGCCGGACTTCGCCGTCGAACAGATTGATCTCGTTCGCATTCCGGGATACCCGCTGCTGTTGACGATCCTGTTTCGACTCTTTGGAGCGTGGTGTCCCGGGCGATCCTCGGGTCGACGACCAGCGTCACAATGCGGGAGATTTTGACGATCATTCGTCATTCCGCCTTTCCCTCCCAAACGCGCACGTCTCCGATCTCCGCCACCGCCGTCACCGTTCCGGCCTTGCCCGCAAGCGACCGGCTGCCGGAGAGCACCACATACCGCGTCGCGCCGGGCATCAGCGGGCCTCGCCAGTCGTCGTCGATCGCCAGCGGCGTCGCCACCACCTCGGTCCAATCATTCACCGGCACGCCGTTGGCATCGAGAGCGGCCACCCGCACCGCCAGTAGCGACACCACCTCGTCGCCAGTGTTCCTCACCGTCAGCACCGGCCGGACCACGCCCGAAGCATCGTCGGCCACCAGCTTCACCTCGACGTTGATCTTGCCCGCATACTCCGGCGCACGCCGGTCGTGCAACAGATCGCCGATCGCCGGCGGCAGCGACTGCACCAACTCCGGCAGCCCTTCGACGGTGTTGCCCGCGAAGCGGATCAGCGCCGACGCCTTCGTGTCCACGATCCGCATCCCGTATAGGACAACGGTCGCCGCGGACCCGATCGTCACCGCCCCCACGAAAAACACGCCCAAAAAGAGGGCCGTCATAGGCGACATTCTTGTTGGATTATTCATCGCACACCTCCCGCACACGATTCAAGAGCCGACTCGCCGGCCGGCGGTCAGCCCGACACCGGAGAGTTCAGAAAGGTATTCGCCCCTACTGACCGAATATTCGCCCCAAATCGCAACATATTGTAGCGACATGGCTGAATCGGCGGAGTTGATCCCTCCCCCGTTAAAGTGCATAAAACCCATTGTTCATCGCACCGTCGAAAAGCTCGCTGCGCTCCTTCCCACGGGCGGTGTTGTGGCTGAAAAATCGGACTTCGATCGCAAACGCCTTGCGGAATGCCTGAAAACGGGAAGCGAGAATGACCTTTGAACGCGGCTTTGATGCGGAGCAGGCGTCGCTCACCAGGAACGCGCGGTGACGGGTTGGTCGGAGGCATCCCTGTGGGAGAGTTCAGGGACGAGCCACGCGTGCATGTCCGCGGTCTTGTGGACGCTCTTGATCTGCCGCGCGGGAACGCCTACGACGGTGGACATCGGAGCCACGTCGGAAATCACGACGGCGCCGGCGCCGACGACGGCTTCGTAACCGACGCGGATGCTCTGGATGATCGTCGCGCCGATGCCGATGAACGCACCGGGTTCGATGATGACGCGACCGGCGACCCGGGCCCCGGGGCAGATGTGCGTCGCGGTGCCGACGAGCGTTTCGTGGTCCACGATGCAACCGGTGTTGAGAATCACGGAGTCGCCGATCTGGCAGTGGGCGCAGACGAGGACTCCGGCGGCGACGACGGTGTTTCGCCCCAGCGAAACGTTGCCGGCGAAGTTGGCCGACGGATGAATCGCGTTGACGAGCTCGAAGCCCCAGGTCTGAAGCTGATCGGCGAAGGCCCGACGGACGCCGTTGTCGCCGATCGCTATGATCGCTCGCTCCACGCCGAGCCTGGTTCGCAGTGCCGGCAGATCATCGGGATGGCCCAGCACTTTCAGACCGTCGATGCGCCGCCCGTGCGTAGCGGGGTTGGAGTCGGCGAACCCGACGGGATCAAAAGCCCCGGCCCGACGGAGGATGTCGAGGACGACGCGCCCGTGCCCGCCACAGCCTACGATGAGGCATCGGCGTGGTTCATCATTAGGAGTCACGGTTGTTGCGGTCGTTCTCATGTTGAAAATAACGTTCTTCGGGAGGTGCAATGTGGCCCACAATCCGGCGTTTGCGCGGCAACTCCTCTTTCTGTATCGGCCGGACCGGGCTGAAGCTAAACCCTATTCGGCGTAGCCGACCTTGATTTGCGCGCATGCTTGCTTCGCGTTGTCTTTACGAGGAACGCAGGTTGTCCGTCAAATACCTCTCGGCAAGTGCCGATTGACTGATAGAATCGCGAGGGCTAACGTCTGGTTGACGGAAGCCCCCGGACAATTTCCGCAACGCATTGTGGCGCATGTACTTAGCGATGCCAACCAAGACGCAAGGCAATCAAAGCGGTTTCCTGACATCGCCTTTCCTGGTTGCCCTCATGCTCTTGGGAGGTGCGGCCGGTCTTGTTGGGCCTGTCGCCCGATCGATGAACTTTCGACAGGCAAAGGCCGCAATTCCATTGAAAAAACCGCTTAGCGCTATGGCGGTGGATGGGTTGATGCCATTCCGGGTCGTGGAGCGGCACATTCTCGAACCGGTGGTGGTCGAAGCGTTGGGGACGGATCAGTACCTGAACTGGACGCTGGAGGACACCAGCGCCCCGTCGAACGATCCGCTACGGTTCGCGCAATTATTCATTACCTATGACACGGGCGGACAGAATTTGGTTCCGCACACGCCAGACGAGTGTCGATTGGGGGCGGGTTACGAACCGGCGCAACCGCACAAGAATGCCGACATAAAGGTGGGTTCGCCGCCTTCCGGTTCGGCGGATGTTCCGGTGCGGGTATGCACGTTCGTGAAGACGGCGGTTTTCAATCGCGAGGAGGTGACGGTGGTGTACACCTTCCACTGCAACGGCGAGTTCGCCGCGACGCGAGAGGGTGTGCGGCTGCTGTTTAACGATCCGCGGGACACCCATGGATATTTCAGCAAGATCGAGATCGGCTTTCCGCGGGCGACGCGCGAACAGAGCGTACAGGGAGCCGCCAAGCTCCTGAATCGACTGCTGCCGGTGCTCATGCGGGATCATTGGCCGGACTTCGCCGCGGCGGAGGCGGCGGCGCGAACACCGGCCGGCCCCCGGTAGGCGTGTTCGTCGCGTCGGGGGCGGGCGATCGAGACGTCGTACGATACGGAAACGGCTTAGAAAGCGGGTTTCATGGCGAGAAAACAACTCAACAAGAATCTGGTCATCGCGATCACGCTTGGCGTGTTCGCCTTGATGATCGTTTTGTCGGCGCTGATGCTGCGCCAACTCCAGCAGCGCGATCCGAAGTATTTTATCGAGCTTGCGAATAACGCGGCAGCGCAGGGACATTGGCAGCAGGCGGCCGTGTTCTACGAACAGGCGTGGCGCCGGAGTAACGATGCTCAGTATCTGGTCGAAGTCGGCGAGATGTTGCTTCGCGACGGTGACGTCCAAAACGCCCGTGTCGCCTGGCATCAGGCCTTGGTGAAGGAGCCGGGACTGATCGAAGGACACGTCCGCCAGCTCACGCTCCTCTTGCGAATGGCACGACTATACGACGCCCCGCAGGACTGGGAGGAGATCCGCGATGCGGCTGACACGATGCTGAAAACGGAATCGGAGAAAACGCCGTCGCAGACGGCGTTTGCCCGCAATGCGAGGGGGCTGGCGCTGATTCAACTGCGCGATCGTGGCGCCGACCCGGAAGAGGGGTTGGGCGATCTACAGAAGGCCTGCGAACTCGCACAGGAATCGGTCGATTACGCGATCGACCTCGCCGTTGAATTCGTGCGCCGCGAACAACCGGACAAGGCCGAAAAAGCCTTCGCGGATCTGAACGCCAGGAACACCAGGCCGGGCGCGGAGGCCTCAAAAGTCCGCATCGCCTATGCGCGATACTTGGCGGGGCGCGGCAAGCGGGAAGAGGCCGAGCGATTCTTCAAAGAGGCGATGGTGTTTCCCGGCGATGACGCGGGGGCGTTGCGCGAAGCGAAGCTGGCCTATGCGGGCTTCGTCACGCAACAATGGGCGCTTGCCATGCGCGATCCGGAGAGCAAGGAGGAAGCGACGCCACTCTTCGACAAGGCGGAATCGATCCTGAAGGAGTGCGCCGAATCCGACCCCGACGCCTTCATCGCATATCTTCAGTTGGCGATGCTCTACCGTTCAGCCGGTCGCCATGCGGATGTCGTAGAGACTTGCGAAAAGAGGATTTCGCGGGGTTTGTCGCGCAAGGGCGTGGAGGCGACGCAGAACCGGATGAGCACGTTTACGTTGATGATTTACGCGTCCGAGGCGAGCATGGCGCTGGGAATCACCGCGGCGCAGGAGAACAACGTCGCGGATCGCGACCGCTGGTTGGCACGGGCCGAACAGTACGTCGCCGACGCCCGCGGCGAGGCGTCGACGCACCCGCGCGTGCTCAGTCAGGCGGGACGGGTCAAGATCGCCCGCGGACAGGAGCGAGCGGGGCTGGACGATCTCCGCGCAGCCGACGAAGGCTATCGAAGGTTCGAAACGGTCAACTGGGAGAACCGGATGATCCGGGCGCGGGTTCACCTGCAACTGAACGAAGCGGGAGCGGCGCGCCAGGTTCTGGAAGAAGTAATGGACGACGCCGCGAAGACGCGCGGGGCCGATTCCGCGTTCTGGAACCTCTATGCGCAGACGCTGGTTCAAGCCGGCGAACTGAACCGTGCTCTCGCCATTGTGGACCGTGTGCTTGTCGCGCTTCCGGACAACACGGATGCCAAGCGAATCAAGGCGGCGACCCTCGAACGCCTGGGTAGAAATGCGGAAGCCGGGCTGCTGGAAGAAGAACTGAGCGGTTCGGGGATAGTCCGTGCGATCCTGGAAGCTCGTGCGGCGTCATTGGAGGGTGATTCCGAGCGCGCGCTGACGCTTTTACGCAAGGCCTTGGAGGACGATCCGACCGACGTGCGTTTGGTGTCGGCGCTGGTGGAGGAGCTGGCGGGGCTGAATCGCAGAGATGAGGCGGAAAAGGTCGTCAATGAGGCGATCGAGAAACATCCGGACGACACGACGCTTCAGCGGTTGGTGATCTCCGTTCGGCGTGATCTGACGCCGGAGCAGCGCGATCAGGAGATGCTCAAGCTGATCGATTCGGAGTCGGATGCCTACAAGCGGGCGTTGGGGCTGGTCGCATTTTATTCGCGCAAGAACGACGCCGCGTCAATGCTTAAAGCGGTGGATGAGGCGGAGCGACATCTTAAGGCCTCGGACACGCCGATGGCGCAGCGGGCCACGGCTGTTCAACATGCCGCTCTCCTGCGAACCAAGCTCCGTGCGGCCGCTCAACTCAACGACGAGGCGGCCATGGCGGCGGCGCGCGACGAGGGTGCGAAATCCAACGTCGACGGCTCCGGTGGCAAATCGATTCTCGGATTCTATCATTTGCTTCGACGCGAGTACGAGCTCTCCGCTCAGGCGTTTCGCGCGGCGCTTCAGGAGCAGCCGACACAGGTTTCGTCGATGATCTTTCTCGGTCAGTGCTTGCAGGCGCTGGGCCGAACGGACGAAGCGCGAGAGGAATTCGCGCGTGCGTCGCGAATCAACCCGAACGAAGCGCCGGCACATCAGGGGCTGGCGTTGCTCGCGCAAATGCAGGGCGATACCGCGACGTTTCAGCGGGAACTCGCCGTCTGCGAGCGGTTGATGCCCGACGACCCCTGGGTACGGGAGCAGGTCCTGGTTCGATCGGAGGAGGCCGACTCCGCCGGCGCGATCAAGCGTCGCGAACAACAACAGACCGAGCGCCCCGACGACACGGCGAACCTGTTGCGACTGGCATCGCTGTATGAGACGGTCAAGGATCAAGACAAGGCCGACCGGGCATACGCCCGCCTGCTGGTGATTCTGCCCGATGATGCGCGGACGGCGGCGATGGCGGCGACGTACTTTCGCCGCACCGGGCGTGCCGAGCACGCACTGGAGGTCGTAACGCAATATGCGGAGTCTCGACCAACCAAAGAGCAGCAGGCCGGAGCGGCGATCCTCGTCGCCAACGAATACTTCCAGCAGGGGGACATGCGCGCGGTCGAACGGACGCTGCTGGGTGCGGCGGACGTCGCCATGACGTTGGAGGTCGCTCAGACGCTGGCGGACTTCTATTTGCAGCAAGCGGGGCAGGCGGGCAAAGCCCTCACGTGGTTCGACAAGGCGGTTGAACTCGCCGCCGCGTCGCAGTCGCCGCACCTCTCGGCCATTCTCGAACGCCGGATCGGCTGCTTGCTGGACCGCGACGTGAATGATCTGGGGCGTGCTCGGCAAGACGTGGCGGAACTCCGCCGCCGGTTTCCGGACAACGCCCGTGGACTTCTTCTGGATAGCGAAGTTCACGCTCGCGCCGGCGAAATCAACGAGGCGGTCGCGTCGCTTTCGGACTATCTGACGAAGCGACCGGACGACTCCTACGCACTTTTTCAACGTGCGCGGTACGAAGTAGCCAGGGGCCGGGAGGCGGCGGCTATCGACGACCTCGAACGCATCAAGCGGAACGACCCGCTGGCATTCGAGGGCGGACCAAGGATTCTTCTCGCCAAGCTCCACGAACGCGACGGACGAAAGGATCTGTGGATCGCGGAACTGGAGTCGCTGGCCAGGGACGCGCCGGAATCGCCGCGTGCGCTCCAGGAATTGGTCGAGGCGTATGTCCGCGAAAAACGCTTCGCCGCCGCCGATCGGATCGTTGCGGCACAGATCAACCGGGCCGGCGTCCAACCCGACGCGAGATGGTTCTTCCTGCGCGGGCGAGTTTCGCTCGAACTGAAAGATGCCGATAAGGCGCTCGCCGATTTTCGCAAAGGCGCCGAGGTCACTGGGCTTACTCCGGCGGCGTTGTCGCGGGTGCTGGACACCTACCTGCGTCTGAATCGTTTCGCTGATGGCGCAGCGTACTACGAAGGTCTGGGTTCACCTGATGAAAGTGATCCGGTCGTGCTCGCTCAGTATGCACAACTGCTTGCCCGCGCCGGTCGAGCGGAGCACGCGGTCGATGCGTTCCGAAGGGCGATGGCGCTCGCTGCGGCACGCGAGTCGAACGAGACCGATTTGAACGCGGTTGGATCCGGTGCGGTCGCCGCGGTTACGGACAACCTCCGAGGGGCATTCCCGACGGATGAGGCGATTGCTCTTTTCGAAAGTACGCCCGCCCCGCCCCCGGTCGCCCGCGCTAACGAACGCATTCTCATCCGAGTGCTTGCGCTGTCGAAACAGGCTCAAGCCGCCGTCGCGCACATCGACAAGTTGATCCAGAGCGCGGAATCCGATCGGGAACGCGCGGCGCTCCTTCACGAAAAGGGCGACATTCAGCAGGTCGCCGGGCAGATGGATCGGGCGCTTGAGGCCTACGAGGAAGCGCTCAAATACGACGCGGAAAACTGGGTGACGCTGAACAACGTCGCCTATCTTCTTTCCGACAAGCGCGGCGAGAACAAGCTCGCGCTGCCCTACGCAAAAAAGGCGGCGGCGATGGCCGACAACCCCTATACGCTCGACACGCTCGGATGGATTTATGCCGGGCTTGGCGACTACGGGCCGGCGGTTGCAGAGCTGAGTCGAGCCCTTCGCCTGAATCCAGACTACGCGCTTTCCTACTACCATCTCGGCGAGACCTATCGGCGCGGAGGGCGATTCGACGAAGCGACCGACATCCTCTCAAGCGGGCGTCACGTCGCCGAATCCGGCGGCGACGGTGAGTTGGTCGCCTTGATCGACGCCTCGCTGGACAAGACTCGTCGTCGCCAGAATGCGCCCTGAGGGCACATCCGCTGGTTTCGCACAGGCCTTGCACGGTTCGCACCCTGCCCGGATAAAGGCGGCAACATGATCTGGTTGATCCTGATCCTGCTGTTGTTCTGCTCGGGTGCGGTATCCGCATCGGAGACGGCGCTGTTCAGCCTGCCGCGCAAGACGCTGCGCGAGTTTGAACTATCGGGCGGTCTGCGGCGCCGTGCGGCACGCCTGATGCGCCGCCCCCGGCGCGTCCTGATGATCGTTCTGGTTGCAAACACCGCCGCCAACATCTCCATCTTCGCGGCGTCCTATGTCGCATTCGAGGAAATCGGCGCTTTGCATCCGGGCGTCGCCGCCGCCGGCGGCATCGCCGTCCTGCTCGCGGTCATTTTCCTCGGCGAGGTCATACCCAAAGGCGTGGCCCTTGCCGATGCGCCGCTGCTCGCTCCGCTCGCCGCGGGGATTATTTCGACGCTGGAGGTCGTTCTCAATCCGTTGCAATGGGTGCTCTCGGCGCTTCTGGTCAATCCGATCACCCGGCTGATGTCTCCGGCGTCAACCTATTCCGATACGGTGACGACGGAAGAGCTACGGCTGCTCGTGGAGCACTCGGCCCGAGCGGGTCACATTGACTCCACGGAGAACGGCATGCTCCAGGCGATCGTCGGATTGGGCGAGGCGTCGATTCGTGACGTCATGACGCCGCGCGTGGACATTGAGTCGGTGCGGTTGTCCGACAATCCAGGAGTAGTGCTCGCCAAGATGCGGGCGTCGCGAAAGCGCGTGTATCCGGCGTGCGGGCGCGATCTCGACGACATTCAGGGGCTGCTCTTTGCGCGCGATGTCTTGCTGGCGCCTGGCACGGCGCTCAAGCATCTCCTTCGACCGGTGGAATTCGTGCCCGAGCAAATCAATCTCGCACAATTGATGCGTCATTTTCGACAGCGCCGGGCGCACTTCGCCATCGTGGTGGACGAATACGGCGGCACGGCCGGGCTTGTGACCAACGAAGACGCTGTCGAGTGGATCGTCGGCGACCTGCCCGATGAGGAGACGGCGTCGGACACCCCGGCCACCGAGCGACTCGATGAGAACAGCTACCGTCTTTCGGGCGATCTGAGCGTGCGGGAGTGGGCGGATCGCTTCGGCGTGGGCGAGATCGACCGGCAGATCGACACGCTGGGCGGGTTGATTCTTTCCCGGCTGGGACGGTTGCCGCACGCCGGCGACACGATCCGGATTCGTAACTTGACGCTCATGGTCGAGGCGGTGGATCGGCGGCGCATCGAACGGGTCATTCTCCGTCGCGACGCCGATGACGCTTCGACTACGAGGGCACGATCATGATGCTCGAGGCGATGCGCATCTGGGCTTCCAATAACAATTCCCCTCTCGCTCTCG
>ERZ1292630.1356-Hain-H41-02um-R3-1356-length-24185-cov-9_pt1 | contig 24185 bp, 25 predicted proteins | sample MGYA00564408_ERZ1292630 | MGnify/ENA primary metagenome ERZ1292630 (study PRJEB36523, sample SAMEA6512641) | groundwater metagenome | collected 2019-01-08 | study: AquaDiva: Metagenomics assemblies of 32 groundwater samples
CGGCGCTGCGGAGGATGCCGAAGGCGCGGTCGACCTCGCCTTTGCTGCCGCGGGAGAGGATGAAGACGAATCCGCCGTAGACGAAGTAGCCGAGGGCCACCGCGCCGACGATGCCGAGCAGGAACTCCGCCAGGTTGATGAAGACCGCCAGGATATCGCTGATGCCGCAGTCGCCCGTCGCGGTGCAGGGCGGAAGCAGGGTGACGGCTCCGGCCGCGATGGGGGCGAGGGCGAAGATGGCCGCCAAGGCGACCTTGGAAATGCGTTTCATATCGTTGATATTGTAGCATAAAGTCATACACACGCCCCTCGGCCTATGAAGGGGGATAAAGTGCGAGCCTCGGCTTCGTGGTACGTTTATCCCAGATATTTCTAAATGAAGCGTAAAATATGGCTTTCCACGGAGGAAATACTTTCGAAAATCCGCTTTCCGACAAGGAAAAGGCGCTTGAAGAAGAAAGGGTCAAATTCAAGGCCTATTTAGACGATTTAGGCATCAGCGAGGACGATATGCGTGGAAAGGCCGTGGCGGACGTAGGCGCCGGTTCACGGATGTTCGGCGCGCACGTCCTTCGAGAAGGCCTGACCGATCGGATGTATTCCATCGAACCGGACGTCGCGGGAGCCTTTCCTGAAGAGCAGGAACAGCTGGCCCGTACGCTCTCCCCCGATTTGAAGGAGAAGTTGGACGCGATGACCTTTGAAGCCGGCCGTCAGGCGCTCCCTCTTCAGGACGCAAGCGTCGATCTGCTTCTCAACCATGGCGCGATGCCGGGAAGCGAGCGACTCGAACATCAGGACTTCGAGGAGATTCGCAAGGAAATAAGCGATGCTCTCGATGAAGTCGTCCGGGTGCTCACGCCCGGCGGCGAGGCGCGCCTCTTCCCTTTGGTACGCGGCAGGAAGGAACCGAATGATGAGATCGAACAGAAACTCGAGGAGCTCAAACGTCAAGATATCAAAGTGACGATCGAGGAAGCGGCGCGATGGATGAATCCGAACGGTATCGAGATGATGTGCGACCGCATCATCTTATGGAAGCCTGAAAAGACGCGTTAAGAAGGAGACGAAAAAACTCCCCTGAGCACAGGGGAGTTTTTTGTCGTCATCGTACGGTCTGGGCGATGGCTTGGACGGCCAGGTTGACGGCTCGGTTCGGGTCGACGCCTTGGAGGGTCGAGTCGATCATCTCGTTGAAGGCCGCTTCGGTCGCGGCGACGTTGATGCCCGTGTACCAGCTCTTGGCGGTCAGCACCTGCGAGGCGAAGACCCCGATGTCCGCGTCGTTCAGCTGTTCGTTGACCAGCGATCGGAGCGCGGTCGGCTTGCCAGTCTTGGCCAGGTAGGTCTTGGCACGGTCGGCGCCGGCGGCGAACTGGAGGAAGTCCCAGGCGAACTCAGGATTCTCGCTCTTCTTGGAGACCGATTCGACCCAGTAGTTGGCGTAGTTCACTTTGGCGGCCGGGTCAATCTGCGGGATGCTGGTGAAGGAGAAGTTCAGCTTGGGGGCCTGCGCCTTGATGCGCGACAAGTGGTAGGAATAGCCGAAGAAGTAGCCTGTCTTGCCCGCGATGAACGCGTCGTAGGAGTTCGGCTGGGCGTCGTCCCAGGTGAAGACTTCCTTCGACGGGTTGGCGTAGTCGGTGTAGAAGATCAGCGCTTCGACGGCGGGCGGAATCTCGCGCTCGAGGTTCGCCGGCGTGCGATTGAAGGTCGGGATGCCGTTGGCGTCGGTCATTTGCGCGCCGTTCTGCATCATGAGGAGCGAGAGGATGTCGAAGGAGCGTTCGACGTTGCGCGAAGTGCCGATGCCGGCGGCGGGTTTCACGAGCTTACCCTGGTCGTACTTGGTCATGCGCTTCACGTGGTCCTGGAACTCCGCCCAGTCCTGCGCCGGCGTCGGGATGCCGGAAGCGTTCAGCACGTCCTTGTCGTAATAGAGCGCCATCGTGTCGAGCGAGAGCGGCAGTCCCCAGAGCTGGTCGACGATGCCTTTCTTTGGGTCGGCGTCCTGTCCCTTGATGACGACGTCGCGGCCGACCTGGTCGACGAACTGCGTCTTGACCTGCGCGGGCGTGATGACGGGCAGCGTCTTCTCGACCCAGACCTGGTTCTTCTGGACGCCCTGGACCTCGCGGAAGGACAGCTTCACGCTGGCCGGCGCAGGCAGGAGCTTCGACTGGTAGGAGCGGACCCAGGTGTTATGGATGGATACGATATCCGGCCCGCGGTCTTCGGCCAGCGCGTTCAGCAGCTCGCGCTCGTATTCATCGAGGCGCAGCTTGCGGTAGTTGATGGTGACGTTCGGATGCAGCGCGCGGTAGCTTTGGATGATCTGGTCGAAGGCGTCGCCGTTGTCGAGTACGCGCCAGTAGTCGAGCGTGACCGGCTTGGACGCGCTGGCCGGCGCGGCATCGGGCGTGCCGCAACCCTGGCCGCTTACGACCAGCGTGGCGAGGAGGAGGAAGCCTGCGAGGCGCGTGCGGAATTCCATGTTATTTGGCGAGAAGTTTCTTGAGGCCCTTCTTGAACTCCGGAGCGACTTTGGGGTGGCGGAGGCCGTAGGCGACGTTGGCGAGCAGGAACTGGGACTTGTTGCCGCAGTCGTAGCGGACGGCGTCCGCGATGCGTCCGTACATGGCGGATCCGCGGGCGAGGTGCGTGATGAAGGCGTCGGCCAGCCGGATTTCTCCGTCCTTTCCGGGCTTCTGCGTCTTCAGGATGTCCATGATGTCCGGCGTGATGATGTACCGGCCGACGGCGGCGAGGCTCGAGGGCGCATCCTCGACGCTCGGCTTCTCGACGAAGCCCTTCACTTCCATCACGTCCTTCGAGGTCATCGCGCCGCTCGCGATGCCGTAGCTCGATACGTTTTTTCGGCCGACGTCGCAGAGCGCGATGACCGGGTCGTGGTATTTCTCGTACGAGGAGATGAGTTGGGCGGTCACGGGCAGCTTGGCGTCGAAGATGTCGTCGCCGAAGAGGATGGCGACCGGCTCGTGCGCGTCGACGAACGGGAGCGCGGAGAGGATGGCGTGACCGTCGCCGAGCGGGGCCTGCTGGCGGACGAAGGCGAACTTCGCCATGTTCGAGATCCTGCGAAGGCCGTCGAGTTCGTCTTTCTTGCCCTTCTCCTTCAGGCGGGCCTCCAGCTCGAAGTTGCGGTCGAAGTGGTCTTCGATGGCGCGCTTGGTGAGCGAGGTGACGAAGATGATCTCCTCGATGCCTGAGGCGACGGCTTCCTCGACGACGTATTGGATGACGGGCTTGTCGACGACCGTCAGCATCTCCTTCGGCTGGGCCTTGGTGGCGGGCAGGAAGCGGGTACCCATGCCGGCCACGGGCAGGATGGCTTTGCGGATCTTCATATGGGGCAGTATATCACAAGGGAAAGAAGTGCTCCTCGTGAGGTCTTTTCTTTACAGGCAAAGGCATTCGTGCTACTTTAGGCCGGTCGCAACAATCGTTTTGCGCGCCAGCGCAAAACTCCATAGACTGCACTCAAGTCCACGCCTGCGTGGACGCGAGGGAGGAGCGACGTCAGTCCGAATGATAAGGAGCGCAACGACGAGGAGAGATGGCTGAGCGGTTGAAGGCGACGGTCTCGAAAACCGTTAGACCTCTCAAGGGTCTCGTGAGTTCGAATCTCACTCTCTCCGCCATAAAAGACCGAGCATGTCTCGGTCTTTTTCGTATCTGAACCTTTTTAGCGCCCCGGGCTCCGCCGGGGCGGCATAAGGGACGCCGTTCAAATCAAAAAATCCCGGTAATCCGGGATCAGATCGGGGCGCCGGACGGGACGACGCCGAGGAACATCTCGATGGCGCCGCGGAGGTAGATGTCGGCGCGGCCCGCGTCGATCGGGTCCATGGCACTGCCGCTGGCACGGAGTCGTCCCTGCGCGTCGATGGCGAGGGCAGGGAAGTCGCGCACCAGCGGCGCGACCAGATGGAGCGTGTCGGGGCCGAGGCCGCCGGCCAAGGTCACGCCAAGACGCGGCATCCGCTTGCGGACGGCTTCGACGAACGGGCGCAGGACCGCGGCGTCAAGGCCTCGCCCCTCGCCGCCGCTCTTGTCGAGCAGGACGTCGTCGATGGCGTCTTGATATTTTTCCAGACGCTCGGGCAACCGCTTCGGATCGTCGCTGACCTGGTCGAGCGCCCTCCTTCCGACCTGCAGGATGATCCGCACTTCCGGGTGCGCCTTCTTCAAGGCCGCCACGAGCTTCGGGCTGGGCCAGGGCATGTCGAGCTGGAGCCCATCGAGTCGAGGCCCGCCATACATGACGGCGTGCCTGAGGTCGTCGAGCCCCGTATGCCCGTCGTAGTCGGCGTAGTGCAGGACGTTGAGCACGTCCGCATGCCGCACGAAGATCTTCTCGATCTCGGCGTTCTTCGGCCAGACGGCGGCCCATTTGGTCCGTATGCCGTTGAGCGACTTGAAGCTCATCATCACTCCGGAATGCAGCTGATGGGGCAGCATGCCTCCGCCTGCTTCTTGGAAAGCGTTCAGCCTGGCAGACAGCCATTCGGGACTCGGGACGTCGGTCATGCCGATATACGGTCGCATCTTTTCCTCCTTGTCGGCGGCCGAAGCGTAGCCGATATCCGACCCGCGGTCAAGATGACACGCGTCGCGTTTCCGCCGCGTGCGAGGCGGCGAAGGCCATGAGGAGCCAGAAGAGCATCGCCAGGTCGTTCTTGAAATACGGGACGTCGACGAGTCCGTGGACGAGGACGGCAACGCCGCCGCCGGCCAAGGTCCAGCTCTTCGTCGCGAGCGCCTGTTGGAAGAAGCGCGCCATGATGAGGGCGAAGACGGCGATGCCGGCGATGCCGAGTTCCGTCCAGAGGTTCAGCAGGATGGTGTGCGGATACTGGAAGATCTCGATGTGGCCGGCCTTGTGATACGGCGCGAACGTCGCCTGGTAGCCCGAGAGTCCCGCTCCGAGGAGCGGACGGTCCTTCAGCATCTCGAAGGTTTCGGTCCAGATCTCCTTGCGCACGCGGCCGGACCAGTCCGAGAGCGTCGCCTTCTCGACGGCGAGATGGCGGAGCGGAGCGACGGCGAGGATGACGAGGAGTCCGAGCGCGCACAGTCCGAGCGCGAGCTTGCGGGTCTTGGGCGCGAGGATGCCGGCTACGGCGATACCAGCCGCCGCGCCGATGACGGCGCCTTCGGATTCGGCGAGAAGAAGCGCCAGCAGCGAGAAACAGAGCGCCGCGACGTACAGCCCGTGCGCCAGCCGAATCTTCAAATCTTTCCGATCGTGAATATTTGTAGCAAGGAAGATTCCGCCTACGAAGAGCGGGATGAGCGGCGCGAGGAAGAGGCCGATGGCGTTCGGGAAGCCGTAGAAGGCGGTCGAACGGAATTCGGCTTCGGTCGCCGGTGGGATCGGTACGCCGTTGAACGGCGGCGGCACGCCCCAGCCCGTGAAGCGCTGGATGAGGGCGAGACCTCCGATCGCGAACGCCGTGCTTCCGAGCGCACGGAGCGCCTGGTCGCGCTCCTCGTGCGTGCGCAGGAAGTCGCAGGCCATGATGAAGAACAGCGCAGGCTCGATGAAGTATGCCTTCCAGACGCCGGCCGCCGCCCGGAAGTCGGGGGAGACGAACATCTGCAGCGTCGCGACGCCGAGCCAGAGCATGAGCAAGGCGCCCCAGCCCCTGATGTCGATGAGGCGCTTCTCGCGCTTCAGGAACCAGGCGACGGCGAGGATGGCGAACAGGATTTCGAGCGCGGTCGTCGGGACGCCGCCGAGCGGGAAGCGGATGAGATACGTCGGCAGGAATCCGACGAATAGCAGGAAGGCCCAGCGCGGCTTGGCGAAGGCGACGACGGCGTAGGCGAGGAAGACGAGGGGGAGGAAGGTCATGGGAGATCGCAGGCTTCTGAAAAGCGCATCCTGATACGCTTCACGACCTCTTCGGAAGCCACATGACTCTCTGCCACGGCTCGCGCGAGTTCATAGAGGATGTCGGGCGCGATGCGCAGGTGCCGACTGTTCGCGACGAAAAAAAGATACGTGCAGATGACGGCACTGCGCTTATTGCCGTCGATACGATAATGGTTCTTGATGATCTTGTGGAAGATGACGGCGCCTGAAAGACAGGGATCGGATGTGCAGTCCGGCCTCAGCGCCGTCGTTTGGAAAGCGGAAAGCATCTGCCGGAACCAAGCTTCATCGATTCCCGGCAGGAACGGTTCGAGATCGGTATGTTCCAGCTTTCTCAGCCAAGAGAGCAAATCCCTTTCGCCCGGAAAATTCAACATCACTCGTTGGCGAGGGTCTTGATGACGCCGCCGTATCTTTTTGCGAACTCCTTGGCCTCGAGAGCGAGCAAGCGCTCTTTCTCAGCTTCGTTCAAGTGCGCGAAATCAGCCATCTTAGGGTGGCGGGAGAATCTGCTGAAGATTCGCCTGAGAAAAGCCAGCATAGTAACCCAAAGGTATCAGTTTCCCGCCCTTCTCGTCAATGTCGCCAGAAGTAGTCCGGCGGTGAACCATACGTGCATGATATACAACGTCGAGAAGGTCTGGTACTGCGCGAGCATGCCGAGGAGGGCGGCGAGACACGCCACCCGGACGGCTTCCGCCGCGTCCCCGCTCCGTACCAACGGGTACTCCGCGGGGACGCGGCCGCGCCGTCCGGACGACGCGGCCTCGCGGAAAAGGGTGAAGAGAAAAATAAGGAACGTCGCAAGCCCGATGATGCCGGTCTCGGCGAGGAGTTCCAGCGTCTCGTTGTTGGCGATGGGCCAGCCGGCGTCAGGGGCGGAGAAGGCGGAGGCGGCGACGTAGGGGCCGTAGCCGCCGTAGCCGACGCCGATCCAGGGGTGGCGCTTCCAGGCGTCGAGGGCGGCGGACATCGTCCTCGTGCGGTCGTCGAAGGCGGCACCGTCGGTGATGGTCGTGACATGCCGGAAGAACGTTTCCGGAACGCTCGAGAGCGTGGGGGAGAAGAAGCGGCCGAGCAGGAAGACACCGAGCGCGAGCGCAGCGAGTCCGACGCCGAGGCCGGAGGCGAGCGGCTTCCAGTCCTTGAGACGGCGGCGTTCGAGCCAGAGCAGCGCGAGCGCCGTCACGCCGAGGCCGAGCCAGCCGCCGCGCGAGGAAGTGAGGAAGATGCAGAGCGTCAGGAGACCGAGCAGCACGATCAGGAGTCTGGACGTCCTGCTCTCCGGAGCATGTAGCAGCCACGCGCCGGCGAGCGCGACTGGCAGCAGGAGATAGTTCGCGAAATACAGCGGTTCGGCGGCGGTCGATTGCACGCGGGTGAAGCCGAGGATGGCGCGGGAATAGGTGGAGCGCAGGCCCGTCATCCAGGTCGGCGCGCCGAGCATGTCGCCCACGAACTGCCAGAGGCCGAAGAGTCCGACGAGCGCGGCGGCGATCAGCACGACCTTGCGGACGCGGGGGAGATCCTCGGCGTGAAGGGCGTTCGGCATCAGGAAGGCGAGCGAGGCGGTGAAAATCGTGAAGCCCAGCACGACGAGGGAGCGCTCGAAGTTCTCGGCGTTCAGGAGCGAGAGGCCGGCGGCCGCGAAGAACCCCGCCAGCGCCAGGAACGCCGGACGGCGCCACGAAATCGTCCATGTACCGTTTTGCGACACGTGACGCAAAACGGTACATGCGAAAAACAGCCACGCCGCGGCGAGCGCGACCTGGCTGGGGCGGACGTTGAATCCCGCGACGTCGAAGCCTCCGAGCCTCTCGAACGGGAGAAGCGCGGCGACGGCGATCAACGCGGTGACGACAATCCTATCCATGATGCTTGCATCTTCTTTTCGCTGAAATGCGCGGCGGAGCGGGCGCGTCCGGCCTCGCCCAGTCTGGCGGCAAGTTCGCGGTCGCGGAGGATCTTGATGAGCGCGTCCGCCATGGCGCGCTCGTCTTCGGGCGGGACGAGCATGCCTGTTTCGCCGTCGATAATCAATTCCGGCAGGCCGCCGACCCTGGCGGCGACGACAGGCGTGCCGCAGGCCATGGCCTCGAGCGCGGAGAGTCCGAACGACTCGCGGGACGACGGCACGGCTAAGACGCCGAACTCGCCGCAGCGCGTTCCGGCGTCGGGGACGTGTCCGAGGAAGGACGTCCTGGAGGCGATGCCGAGAGTTTCGGCCAGCGTCGCCAGAGTCTCGCGTTCGGGGCCGTCGCCGAAGACGCGGAGCGTCGTTTCGGGAATCTCCTTGGCGACGAGCGCGAACGCCTTGAGCAGCAGCGCGACGTTCTTTTCGCGGCTGAGGCGTGAGATGGCGCCGATGACGGGGGCGCCGGGATTCCCAGAGATCGCGGGGCGCGGCGAAATGCCGGGCGGAACGATGGAGATGCGGCCGCGCGGGATGCCGGCGGCGGCGAGGGAATCGGCGGCGGCAGCTGAAACGGTCACGACATCCGCAAGGCGAGAGAGTGCCGCGTACGCCCCGCGGAAAGGGTTCTGCGTCAGCGAGCGCCCAGCCACGAGGTGCTCCATCCAGACGACGCGCATGCCGAGGAGTCGCGCCGGAAGCGTGGCAAGCAGCTTGTCGGTCAGCGAGAGGCAGACGAGGACGCGCGCGCCGCGGAAACGGAACCAGGCGAGCGTGAGCGCGAGAAGCGTCAGGAAGACCGGCGCCGTCAGCGGGAAGATGGCGGCTGAAATCTGGGTGACCGGTTCGACGCCGCCCCAGAGCGGGAACGCGCTCCAGCCGCGGCTGAAGAAGAGTCCCAGAAGCGCGCGCGACGACGAGACGAGCGTCACGGCATGTCCGCCGGCGATCAGGCCATCGGCCGTCTGTTCGGTGTAGCGCTCGCCGCCGCCCGGAGCGGATTCGTACGGGAACGAGAAGAAGAGGACGCGCATCTCAGGCTTTCTTGGGCGTCAGTTCGCGCAGCATGCGCGGGTCGACGGCGCGGGTGATGAGCGCCAGCGCGGCGAACGCGCCCGCGCCAAGGATGACCCTGAGAAGCACGTGCATCTCGGGGAGGATGGCGACGAAGGCCGCCATGAATCCGGCGGCGACGGCGGCGCGGAAGGCGGCGCGGAAGTTCGGCACGAAGCGCGTCGTCTTCCAGATCATGAAGTACGTGGCGCAGGCGATGAAGACCTCCGCGAAGACGGTCACCCAGGCGGCGCCGGTCGGACCGTAAATCGGGATGAGCGTGACGTAGAGGACGGTCGCCAGTACGGCATCGATGGCGTAGCCCCAGACCATCGCTTTCTGCTTCTTCACCGCGATGACGGCGTGGCCGAACATCGAGCCGAAGAAGACCGCCGCGCAGGCGATGATGAGGATGACGAGGAGCGGCCCGGCTTCGGCGAAGCCCTCGCCCGCGAAGAGCACCATCAAGTCGCGCCCGACGACGAGGGCGCCGGCCACGAGCGGCAGCGCCAGGATCGCCATGAAATCGAAGGCTTTCTGCATGATGCGGTTCCAGTCGTTCGAGGAACCCTCGGCGCGCGCCTTCACGAGCAGCGGCAGCACGAGCCCCATGAACATGATGGGAATGACCGTCAGCACGTCGAGGATCTTGTAGGCGGCGCCGTAGATGCCGACTTCCGCCTGCGAGCGCGTGAGCGACAGGATGATGACGTCGCCCTTGAGGTAGATGAGGTTGAAGGTGATGGAGAGCGCGATGGGCCACGAGCGCTCGGCGATGTCCTTCCAGACCGCCCAGTCGAAGCGCCAGGCGAGATCGACGAGCTTGCGGACGAGCAGCCAGTTCCAGAAGGCGGTCAGGAGGTTGCCGAGCACGAGCGCGCCGAGCATCCACTCGAGGCCGAGCCCCTCCTTCGCCACGAACCACGCGCCGAGGAAAAGACCGAGACGTCCGAGCACTTCCGCCGACGCGGCGCGCGCCATGCGGAGCTCCTTCTGAAGGACGCTGGTGAGAACCTGGTTCACGGCCAGGAAGAAGAACGACGCCGCCGCGATGCCGACGCCGGCCTTGATGGCGCCGTCGTACGGGAAGAGCAGCACGGCGAGCGGCGCGAGCCCGAAGAAGACGGCGGCCGAGACGACGCGCAGCGTGAAGATATTGGCCGAGACCTTGTCGCGGTCGACGCCCGCCTCGGAAAGCATCGCGACCGTCGTGAGCGAGAGTCCGAAGTCCACCAGGATGCCGAAGAACTGCAGGAAGCTCGTGACGGTCGTGAACGCGCCGTAGCCGGTCGCGCCGAGATAGCGCGTCATCACGCCGAGAGTCAGGAGGCCCAGGATCGTGCCGATGGTGCGGCCGACGGCCTGGACGACGGTGTTCTTGGCGATGGCGCTGGTGCGGGACATAGCGCCTCCAGTGTAGCTGAATGTGGCGTTGATGCCAGGGTGCCAGGGTGGCGGCTTCAGCCGTAACCGTTGTTCGGCATTTGACCAAAGGCCGAAAAAATGGTACTATTTACAGGTACTTGAGCCAAAAACCAAGACAAAAATGCTGGCCGCAGGAGGAGCCCGCCCCGTGAACCCGCAGGGTTTCTACGGGGTTCATCCCTATATCTTGCGGCGTCGGAGGAATGCCCTTTTGCGCTCGAAACCCCAGGAAAACAGCCTTGGACCCTCGCTCGTCCTCGTCATGCTCTTCCTTGCTGGTTTCGCCTACGGGCTGCGTTGGATCGACCATCGCCTCACGACGTCGCCTGAGCGCTACGTGCCCATCCCGGCACGAGAGCTTGATTCTTCCGTCTCCGGCCAGCTTTCGGAGGCGTTTCGCTTCGTCTTCGGCATCCGCACGGCTCATGCGGCCGATTACGTCTCGTATACCGGCGTACTCGTTGGGAAGGCCCCGGTCATCACGGCCGTTCCGGGCGAGGTGAAGATCGTCGACCTCGTCTTCAAGAACACCGGCCGTGCCACCTGGAAAAACGCCGGGAAAGCCTATATTTCGGCCTATACCATCAAGCCTCGCTATCACGCGAGCGTTTTTCGTTCCATCGATTGGATCTCATCCAGCCAGTCTCCGCGTCTCCTGACGCCTTCGGTCCGTCCGGGGGAGACCGGCACGCTCCGCCTGACGATCACGGCGCCGGCAAAGGCTGGCACCTATACCGACACTTTCCAGCTGGCGGCGGAAAACACTTCGTGGATGTGGGGTGCTTGGACGACACTGACCGTGAAAGTCTCCGGTTCTCCGCCCGTGGCGAGTTCGGCCCTGGCCCCGCCCGCGCCGGTTCCGACCGCCGCGGCCGCTTCGGCCGACATCGCGGCTCCTCCCGCGGCCTCGCTCGTCTACCGCAGTGCGGAACGCGTCGAAGCGCCCGGCGGCTTGCCGATGACGATGCGCGTGACGTTCCATAACGACGGCGACGCGGCCTGGAAGAAGATCGCCCTCCATCTCGTAAGTTTCAAGGCGCCTTCGGGCGGCGACGCGTCCATCGACGACCCGACTTGGGCCTCTCCCGAAATCCCGGTCGTCATCGATCGGTACGTTCCGCGCGGACAATCCGTCGATCTCGCCTTCACGTTCGCGACGCCGCGCTCTCGCGGCGACTACCTGATGACGCTCGCTTTCGCGGTCGACGGCGCGGAGCTTTCCTCGTCGCCCGTCCTGCTGCCGATCAAGGTCATCGCCGACGCGGCGACCATCATTCCATCGGAACCCGCGCCTTCGCCCGCGCCGCTGCCGATCCTGCCGCCGACCGTCGCTTCCGGCGAGCCGCTGCTCCGCGTCGGCCTGTTCACGACCGAAAAGACGGAGGAAATCGCCTATGACGGCGCCTTCACCGCGCGTGACGCGGTCGGCACGAAGCTCGGAAGCTTCTCGGCCGGTTCCAGGGTTCAGTTCTGGTATGACCGCGCGGCGCGGACGTATCGCGCGACCGACGGCATCACGAATCTGGCGTCTTCGCTGCCGATCCGCTTCGCTCCCGACGCCGCCGGCGGCATCTTCACGCTGCTCACGGTCGAGGATCGCCCGTCGTGGAACTCCTCCGTCGACTACAACCGCTTCCGCGGCGGCATCGAGATCCGCAAGAACGACCGCAACGAATACGTCTGGATCATCAACGAGCTGCCGATGGAGCAGTACCTCAAAGGCATGAAGGAAACTTCGGCCGCCTCGCCGCTCGAGTATCAGAAGACGATGGCCGTGGCCGCGCGTTCGTACGCGAATTGGCACCTCGCGCACCCGGGGAAGCACTGGCACTTCACCGTCGACGCCGTCTATGACCAGGTCTACAAGGGCTACGTCGCGGAAACGTGGAACCCGGTGATGAACGCCGCCGTCGACGCCACGCGCGGCATGGTCGTGACCTACGGCGGCGAAGCGGTCGTCACGCCGTATTTCAGCTCGAGCGACGGCCGCACGCGCGATTGGACGGAGGTCTGGGGCGGCGCGGCCAAGCCCTGGCTCGTTTCGGTCCCCGCGCCGTTCGACGCCGCCGCCAAGCGCCCGCTCTTCGGCCACGGCGTCGGCCTCTCGGCCTGGGACGCCATCGGCCGCGCGAATGCGGGCGCGTCCTATGATACGATATTGAAGCACTACTACGCCGGGACGGAGCTCAAGAAACTGTACTGAGGATACATGAAACGACTTCTCCTCATCGCGACGCTCGTTCTTCTCGCCGCGCCGCATTCCGCGGGAGCGGCTACGCGCGCGTATGCATCCGGAGCGGCGCAGGGCGACACGGTCGTCCGCGTCGAAGCCGGGAAGACGAAAGAGGTCACTTTGAAATTCAAGAACGCCGGCAGTTACGCCTGGCGCGGCACGGGCAAATCGTACGTCTCGCTCTACGCGACCGGCCCATATAAGCGCAAAAGCGTCTTCTGGCACTCCGCCTGGCCGACGCGTTACCAGGCGGACCGTCTGAACGAGGCGACGGTGAAGCCTGGGCAGACCGGAAGCCTCACGTTCACGCTGCACGCACCGCTCGAGATCGGCACGTATACGGAACAGTTCCAGCTGGCCGTCGAGAACGTCGCCTGGATCTACGGATCCGTCGCGCGCGTGAAGATCGAGGTCGTGCCCGAACAGGTCACGGCCGAAACGTCCGTCAACGCCAAGGCCTACGCCGTGATGGACGCGGAGAGCGGCGATACGCTCGCGTCCTCGAACGCCGCCGACGTCCGCAGCATCGCTTCGATCACCAAGCTCATGACCGTGATGGTCGCGCGCGAAAGCGGAATCTCGCCGGACGCCGTCGTCAGGCTGGCGCGCGAGGATGAGGTCGGCGGCGGACGCCTGCGCGTGGCCGTCGGCACGGAAATCACCGTCCGCGACCTGGTCGCCAGCGTCATCGTCGGTTCCGCCAACAACGCCGCCAACGCCCTGGCCCGCGCGACCGGCCTCTCGCGCGAAGATTTCCTGGCGCGCATGGACGCGAAAGCCAGAGCGCTCGGCATGACGTCCACGTCATTCGCCGACCCGACCGGTATCGAGGTCGGCAACCTCTCGACCGCGGCTGACGTCGCGCTGATGGCCCGCGCCGGCTTCGATGATCCGTGGATTTCGGAATTCGCCGCCGCGCCGGAGTACCGGGTCGCGACGGCCGAAGGCCCGCATCTCATCAAGAACACCAACAAGCTCGTCTCCGACGCCACCGTCGACGTCACGGCCGGCAAGACGGGCTTCATCAACGAGGCGGGCTACACGCTCGTGACGCGCTTGAAGAAAGAAGGCGAGCGGGAGCTGCTCGTCGTCGTGCTCGGTTCGGACACCAAGAACTTATCGTTCCGCGACGCCAAGGTTCTCGCCGAAAAGTCCTGGGCGCGATCGAAGACGGCGGCTGCGCGATGAAAAAAGGACCCTGTCAGGGGTCCTTTGGCTTCTCCTGAACGGCTCGGAAAAGCAGGCGGTTATCGCGGGCGAAGCGTTCAAGGATCGGCATGGCCGCTGACGAGACGCGCGCGTCGGTGACGTAGCACTCCATGCCGTGTTCCGCCGTCCAGTGCGCGGCGTTCCACATCTCCTCCATATGGAAGGAAACTATCGTCGCCCAATGACGCCACGGCATCCAGCGCCGTCCTAACAGGTGACGCGTCCGCCGCTCTTGCACGCAGAAGCTGTGGATGGTCCCGATGCGATAGGACGGTACGACGTTCATATCCTCTTCCGCAGCGAGCATGTCCGTCGTGTCGTCCTTGATACGTATCTCGGCGCCCGGAAGGACGGTCGCGCAGGCGGCCAGCAGTTCTTTGGCCAGCGCGTCGCGACGGCATGGCCACTCTGAGTCCGGCATCTACGCCCCCACGTAGCAGAAACGCGTGAGTGGTATCATGCCCAACGGATCCGCCAGCTCGGCCCGTTCGATCGCGGTCAATGCGACGGGCAACCGCTTGAAGGCCTCCAAATCCTTCACGCCGGCGGCCTGCTCGGCATCGAGGCTGCCGCGTTTCAGCAGCAGGTCGACGAGCGCAAGCGCGCCTTCTTGCGAACGGCAGCAGAATGGCAGGCGGCCGACCAGGCCGTCATCCGAAAGATGCAGGTGTCCGTGGTCACGGTCGTCGGCGACGCATGGGTCGCTGAAGCGCCGCCAGCCGTAATCGCCTCGGCATGGTTCGGAGAACCCTACGTCAGCGTCTCCCAGGCCCTTCCATTCGATGTCTGACATACGAAAACCTCCAGGACGAGCCTAGAGGTTTTTTCGTCTCGTGTCAATCATCCCAATCCCTGATTCTTCATCTCGTCATGTCCGGCCGCCGCGGCATCCGGCGCCTGCTTGGGCTGGTCCATGATCTCGCGCGCCTCGCGCTTCCTGTCGAGCGCGGCGAGTTCGAGGATGCGCTGGCGGACCTTGTGCGGGTCGGGCACCTGTTCGAAATGGAAATTCTCTTCGGAGGCGGCGGTCTGCACATCGACCGTGCCGTAGTTCAGGAGCGTCGGGATGATGCCCTTGATCTCGGAGTGGACGTCCTGCACGCGCGTCAGGTCGAGTTCGGAGACGGAACGGCCGAACAGCCCTTTCTGGTTGATGTCGAGGATGCGGTCGTTGGTGACGATGTCGATGTCGAGATAGTAGTCGGTGAACTGGCTGAAGAAGAAGATCCAGATGCTCAGGTAGTAGACGGAGGCGAGCAGCCGGATGCCGATGTCGAGCATCGGATGGGGGAGGACGATCGGCTGGACGCCGAAGATGACGGCCTTGCCCGCGAAGGGGAGGCCGGCCAGGATCAGCAAGACGAAAATCGGTCCAAGGAAGACGATCGGGTGGCGGCGGAGCGAGAACTCGATCTTCTCGCCTGGATTCTGCGGGAACAGCTGGCTGACCGACATATCAGAAGGCTTGGACAGGGATGGCGGTCAGAGGGACGACGGCGGTCCAATCGACCGCGGAGAGCGATTGCCACGTCATGAAGACGACGATGGCCGTTCCGCAGACGAAGATGAAGCTGGCCATGAGTCCGACGGCGTTGCGCGCGCCGTACTTGCCGAGGCTGATGACGTTGGCGAACGAAAAGAAGACGTAGCCCAGGAGGAACAGGGCATAGGGGAAGAGCAGGAAGTACGTCGGGAGCGAGAGCATGTCGCTAGATCATGGTTTCCGTCCGCTGCGGCGCCGCGAGTCCGAGGTGCTTGTAGGCCGCTTCGGTCGCCATGCGGCCGCGCGGGGTGCGGTGCAGGAGGCCGAGTTGGATGAGGTACGGCTCGTAGATCGTCTCGATCGTCTCCATCTCTTCGGAGGTGGCGGCGGCGAGCGCGTTGAGCCCCACGGGGCCGCCCGCGAACTTCGAGACGACGGTCTCGAGGATGCGGCGGTCGACCGAGTCGAGGCCGATGGCGTCGATCTCGAGCATCAGCAGGGCGCGGTCCACGATGTCGACGGTAATCGTACCATCTCCATGGAAGTCGGCGTAGTCCCGGACGCGCTTCAGCAGGCGGTTGGCGACGCGAGGCGTGCGGCGGGCGCGTTCGGCGATGCGCGCGGCGGCGTCGGGGCGGATGGCGCAGCCGAGCGTGACGGCGTTGCGCTCGATGATCATCGTGAGGTCGGACGGCTCGTAGAAATCGAGGTGATAGGTGACGCCGAAGCGGTCGCGCAGGGGCGCGGTCAGGAGCGAGAGGCGCGTGGTGGCGCCGATCAGCGTGAAGCGGGGGAGGTCCATGCGGAGCGTGCGCGCCGAGGGCCCCTTGCCGATGACGAGGTCGAGCGCGAAATCCTCCATCGCCGGATACATGACCTCCTCGATGAGCTTGTTGAGCCGGTGGATCTCGTCGATGAAGAGGACGTCGCCTTCTTCGAGATTCGTCAGGATGGCGGCGAGGTCGCCGACGCGCTCGAGCGCCGGGCCGGAGGTCGTCTTGATGTTGGCGCCCATCTCGCGGGTGATGATGTGCGCGAGCGTCGTCTTGCCGAGGCCGGGGTTGCCGTAGAGGAGCGTGTGCTCGATCGGTTCGCCGCGCTTCTGGGCGGCGCCGAGGAAGACGGCCAAGTGATCCTTGAGCTTCTGCTGGCCGACGAATTCCGAAAGCCGCTTGGGCCGGAGCCGCGCATCGAAGGTCGTCTCCTCCGCGCTCGCCGTCGGCGCGACGTCGCGCTTTATGTCATCCCGGCCCCGGCCTTCGCCGGGGTAAACTCCGGCGGGATCCAGTTCATTTGCCATATCGCTTCCATCGTAGGGGCTGACGGGCGAACACCGCAAGTGCGAAGGAAGCCGCAGTTTTCCACGACCGTGAAAATCTGCGGCAACGAAAAAAGACAGGGGTTACCTGTCATGGTGCGGTCACGTAGCGGGCGAGCCGGCGATCCAGCTCGTCGAGGACGGTCTGCCAGGCTTCGGGGCCGGACAGGTGCGTCTGCAGTCCCTCGATGATGAGGGGATGCAGATGATCGACCATCTCGATCTGCGACTTCAGCCGGAACACCTCGCGGTGCATGCCGAGCGCCCCGTCGGGACCGTTCCGCCACTCCTCGATGAGGAAGTGATGGTGCGGGCCGTCGAGGAACACGCAGGTACGCGCGCCTGTCGGATGGTTGGCCTGGATCGGCAAGCCGTCCCAGAACCAGTCCTCGTAGACGAAGACGCGGGTGCCGGCGCCGATCAGGCTCCAGAGCCGCTCCCCGTCGCGCGACTTCACGAGGACGTCGCGCCAGTCGAGGATGTCCTTCGCGAGCTCCATCAGGAGCTGGCGACGGGCGTTCCGGTCGGCGGCGACCGCCATGCGACGCGTCTGTTCGGCGGAATCCGCCTTCTTGCGCGTCTCGACGCGTTTCCGCTCCTGTTCGAGACGATTGATGCGGTCGACGACGTTTGAAGGTACGGCCATCTCTGCCTCCAGTGGGGTGTGGGATGGGACGCGCGACCGTATCAAAAAAGCCCGGAACCGTCAAGGGTCCAGGCCGAGCTCGACCGGGTCGTCCATGATGCGCCGGATTTCCTCTTCCGACGGAAGGAGGATCATCTGATCGATCTCCTCATCGGCGAACCGCAAGGGGATGGGCGGGAGGAGGCCGAAGAGGCGGCGCTTCGGCTTGTCGGGGCGGATCGAGACGACCTTGAAGTGGCCGTGCTTGATCTCGACCATGTAGACGGTGCCTTCACGGCCGTCAGGAAGACGCACGCGGTCGCCTTCCTGCACGTGGAAGCGGTAGGCGCGTGCGTGGGACGGTGTGCCATCGAACACCGCGCCGCCACCGCAGTCATCAGGCGGGGGATATCCTCCCATACGCTCTCCTTGGAAAGGGCTTGCCGCCATCCCAATCGAAAAGCGCCTCTCGGTCAAGAGGCGCTTTTGGTACCGGAGGAGGGTTTCGAACCCTCAAGCCCTTGCGGGCAGGGGATTTTAAGTCCCCCGTGTATACCGTTCCACCACTCCGGCGCGCGCAATCACGCTAACAAAAAACGCCGCGTTTGTCAGCGGCGAGCGAGTCCGGCCTGCGTCATGCGCTCGAGCGCGATGCGGACGTCCTTCCACGCATCGGGGCCTGAAAGCTGTGCGGCACACTGCATCACGAAGTCAGGATGCAACTTCTGCCACAGGTGCGTCGCGATGAGCAGCGGTATTTTGGTGACGGATGCCGCCGGTACCATTGCGTAAATCTCCTCATAGACCAACCGTCCCATCGCGGGCTTGCCCGGCGGGCCGACGCGCAGTTGCGCGGTGGCCCTGCGGTCGTCCGGGGCAGGCTCGCCCCGATGGAACTTAGCGCTGAAGATCACGACGCCGGATCCTTCGAGACGCCAGAGCGGGGGACCCGCAGTCGCCTCGAAGCTTTCGATCCAATCGTGGATCGTCCTGCAGGCGGCGACAAGCTCGTCGCGTCGCGTTTCGCGCAAGTCTTCGATTCGGCGCAGTCGGGCCATTTCCGCCTCCTCGGCGCGTTTGCGCGCCTGGAAGTCGGCATCCTGCTTGGCTTCGATCGACGCGATCAGGCCGCGGATATCTTCAGGGACGAAATCCTGCATACGGTCTCCTTGCAAAAGGACGATTCCGGCATCACATCAAAAAGAAACGCCGCTGTCCATCAGCGGCGCCTACCCTTCGGCGTCTTCAGCCACTTCAGGAACTCCTTGAACGGCCGCGCGTTCAGGATGTCCTTCTTCTCCGCCCAGCCGCGCCGCGCGATGGCGACGCCGAGGTCGAGGTAGCGCAGGTGCGAAGGATGGTGCGCGTCGGTGTCGATGATGAGCTTCACGCCGAGCTTCACGGCCATGCGCACGTGCTCGTCGCGCAGGTCGCTGCGGTCGGGATAGGCGTCGATCTCCATCGCGGTGCCGGTGGTCTTGGCGGCCTTGAGGACCGCGAGCATGTCGATGGCGTACGGCGGGCGCTGGCCGATGACGCGGCCGGTCGGATGGAAGATGCAGTCGACGTGCGGATTCTTCATCGCAGCGATGACGCGCGCGGTCTGCGCGGCTTCGGGGAGGTTGAAGTGGGAGTGCACGGAACCGCCGACGAAGTCGAGAGAAGCGAGCGCGGCGTCGGTCAAGTCCATCGAACCGTCCTTCAAGATGTCGCACTCGGTGCCTTTCAGGATGCGGAAGCCTTTCGACTTCGCGTTCAGCGCATCGATCTCCTTTCCTTGCTTGGCGAGACGCTTCTCATCGAGGCCGCCGATCATCGCGAGCGCCCTGGTGTGATCGGTGACGGCCATGTAGTCGAGGCCGAGCCTCTTCGCTTCCGCCGCCATCTCCGCGATCGTCGCCGCACCGTCGGTCCAAGAGGTCTGCACCTGAAGATCGCCGCGCACCGAACCGTACGGGATCAGCTTCGGAAGCTTCCCGGCCTTGGCCGCTTCGATCTCGCCTTCGGCGGTGCGGAGTTCCGGTTCGAAGTAGGGAAGCCCGAGTTTCTTGTAGACCTCTTCCTCCGTGCGGGCTGCGACGCGCGTCCTGCCCTTCCAGAGCCCGTACTCGTTGAGCTTCAGGCCTTTCTTGATCGCCATCGTGCGGACGAAGACGTTGTGGTCCTTCGAGCCGGTGAAGTACTGCAGCGCGGCGCCGAAAGAAGCGTCTTCGACGACGCGCAGGTCGGCATGCATGCCGTTCCTGAGGCGCACGACCATCTTGGTCGGTCCGTGCTCGAGTACGCTCGCGACCTCGCGGAAGTGCGCGAACTCTTCCATCGCGGCTTCGGGCTTCGAGGTAGTCACGAGGAAGTCGAGGTCGCCGATCGTCTCCTGGCGCCGCCGCACCGAACCGGCCGCGGCCGCGTGGCGCACGCCGGGAATCTTGCGGAGCGCGTGCTCGATCTCGAGCGCGAGCGGCAGGACGTAGCCGAGAACCTTGCGTCCGGTGTCGCTCTTCACGAAGCCGATGCCCTTCAGGATGTTCTCCTCCGTCTTCGCGCCGAGCCCCGGGACCTTCGCGATCTTGCCGGCCTTGGCGGCGCGTTCGAGGTCCGCGACGTCCTTCACGCCGAGCTTCTTGTACAGGAGGAGCGCCGTCTTCGGTCCGACATGCTCGACGCGCGTGAGGCCGAGGACGTCGATCGGCAGCTTCTTGCGGAGCTTCTCGTATTCCGAGAACGTGCCGGTCTTGAGGAGCGACGCGACATGCGCGGCGATGCCCGGTCCGACGCCGGGAATCTCCTTCAACCCCTTCTCGCCCTTCTCCTTGAAGAGCGCGGCGATCTCCTGGCCGAACGAGGCCGCTTCCTCGGCGGCGCGTCCATAGGCGCGCGGCTTGAACTGCACGCCGAGCATGGCGTAAAGCAGTCCGGTCTCCTTCAGGTGTTCCGCGATTTCCTCGTTCGAAAGGCGTTTCATACGACGATTGTAACACAGGCCCTGAAGCTAGCAGGACTCAACCGTACCGAAAACGACCCCCTTGAGGGTCGTCTTTTCTTTTTCAGGTTTTCGGCGCCTCTTGCGGCGCGGCCGAGAACTGCTTGTAGGCCATATGCCCGGTGAGCGAGGCTCCGAAGACGTTCGAGAGCGATGCCAGGCAGATCAGGCACCAGGCGTAGATGACGAATGCCTCGAGATAGGTGAGGTAGACCGAGAAAACGACGCCGCCGGCGAGCATGGCGAGCAGGGCCTTGCCGATGACCGGATCCTTCGTACGCGAGAAATGCATCGCCACGATGCCCAGCATCACGTAGCCGATGACTCCGATACCGGCGACCGGAAAACCGAATATCTCGCCGTATTGTCCGCGGTTGACGAGGTCGCAGTTGAACGTCGCGCTGACGTTGCAGGCGCCGCCGCCGAGCGGGGCGTAGTGCTGCTTCAGGGCGTAGAGCGAGACGAGGAGTCCCGCGCCGATGAAGAACAGCAGGAATGCGTAGGCGTTTTTTCGGATCATATGGCTCGATTCAAGCGCATCCGCGCGTAAAAATCAAGACCGGCGCGGCGACGCCGGTCCGGTCGCCTACAGATCGCAGCCCGCCTTCTCGGCGAGGATCTTCGGCAGCTGTTCTCCCGTCACGCGCACGTCGCCCGGGAAGACCCAGGTCGGATAGCTCTCGATCTTGGCGTCGTCGCAGGCTTGGGTCTGTCCGCGCTGGTTGCCGGGAACGGCGCACTCGACGTAGTCCACGTATTTCATCGACTTGCCGAACATGCGCTTCTGCTCGGCGCAATGCGGGCACCACGAGGCGCCGTAGAATTTCACGCCCTTCTCGGTGAGGCACTGGGCGAGGCCGTCGTATTGTCCGGGCGCGCCGCTCTCGCGGTTGGAGAGATAGACGAGGCCTCCGATGACGACGATGACGGCCGCGAGGGTGACGAGGAGGCCGGAGTATTTCTTGATGTTCATAGTTGGCATGAAAAAGCGGTTTCACTCTAGCAGGGATTCCTGAAAGAAAAAAGCCCAGAACCTCCGATGACGCGGTATTGACAATTTCGTTATTTTTGCGTATAGATGAAGCGCCGAAACAGTCCGCGACAAGGAGACGACGATGTCGAATCCCATTCCGAAGTCCGACGACGATATCCCCGATGAAAGCGTCACTAAACGCTTCTGCGGCGTGATCGAGGAGATGATGTGGAAGCCCTCTTCGTCGGAGATGTCAACGGGCTCCCTCTCCATCGCGCCGGGCGATAGCCTGACCCTCGCCGCGATGATCGCCGCCTGCCGGTTCACGCGCCCGCCTAACCCCGACATCAACGAGCGGAACTTCCCGCTCACCGGCAGCCCGGTCGCGGACGTGGCGGACATGCTGACGGTCAGTCAGAAGGATCTCGGCGGCCAGAACATGACCACTTCCGAGATCGAGGCCGCCATCGATAGGAAGGGCTTCCGCCCCGCCACCCTTGCCGAACAGCTCGTCTACGCCAAAGAGAAGTGGAACGGCAAGGACTGGATCGCGGCTCTCGGTTCCTCCTGGGTGGGCCCCGGCGGCTTCCGCGGCGTCCCGTATCTGTTCGAGGGCGACGGCGGCCGCTTGCTGCTCCTGTACTGGGGCAGCCCCGAGTGCCGTTGGCTCGGGGTCGGCCTGTTCCTGGTCGTTCGCAAGTAGCCCTCGGTCTCTTGGGCACTTCGCCCTTAGTTCAGCGCTTAGACACTGCCAGCCCGCACCGCGTCAGTGGTGCGGGCTGAAACTTTTTGCCTAAGTCAAATGGACGTTAAGGCTTCAAAAACGTCCAGTACGAATCCAGGTTGACAGCCCTCAGCCGCAGTTATAGGATGGCAACGTTCTAGAAAGTTCGAATCGTTTCGCGCGACCGCGCGGAACTCCATAAACTGCCATCAAGCCCCGACGTACGTCGGGGCGCGAAGGAGGAGCGGCGGACATGCGATAGTGAGGACCGCGGAGCGCGTCCGAACGGCAGCGTGTCAGGTAGCGACGTGCGGTAATAGCTCAGTTGGTAGAGCGTCTCCTTGCCAAGGAGAAGGTCGCCAGTTCGAATCTGGTTTACCGCTCCACGTAAAAACACCGGCTCGTCCGGTGTTTTTACGTTTTTCACGTTCACTCCCACGCGCCTTCCTCGATCGGCGTCTGCGCCAGCGCCAAGCGTTTGAGTCGCTGCGATCTCAGATAGGCGATCAGCCCCACCGCGCCGGCGACGCCGGTCAAGCCGGCGGCCAACGGAGCCGGAAGCTTCCTGTTCACGCCGCCGGCGTCTTCAGGAAGATAGGCCTTGAACAGGCGGAGCGCCTGCGTGTACGGCAGGACGACGCGAGGACGCGCGCCCGGCTCGATGAAACCCTCGATGCTCACCGTGTCGCCGGGCTTCAAGGCCGCCGCGCTTCCCGAGGGCGCCAGCACGTCGCCTTCGACGCCGGCGAGCTTCACTTCGAGCGCGTCTCCCCGGACGGAAGCGACTTCGGCCGTGAAGCGATAGCCGCCCGCCTCCTCCGGCCATGCTTCAGTCGTCGCGAAGGTCGCGCTGGCGGAAGATATCGTACGCACCGAGTTCGGGTTAGCCAGCAGGAACTCGACCGCGCCTTCGCTCTTCGACTGCGCGATGAACGATATCTCGTCGCCGACGCTCCACTTGAAGGACGCGCTTTTCGACAGTCGCAGCTCTTCGATCGCCCCGTTCCGTTGGATGTAGGCGCGCGTCTTGGAATAGACGCCCGGCGGCGTGACGACCGTCGCGACATAGCCATCGCCCTTATACCTCGGCGCAGGCGCCGCCTTCGGCTTCGGCGCCGGCTTTTTTGGAGCTGGTCGCGCCGCCGCCAGCTCTTTCACGACCGCCGCCGGTTTCGGCATTTCAGCCGCCGCGGATGCGCGGGCGACAGGAGATGGACGTACGACCTCAGCTTCGTTCGGAACGTCAGGCGGAGGCGGCGCGGGCGCTGGAGCGTCCTCCGTCGGAGTTAAGACGTTCGCCGCGCCCGGTGTCGGCGTGCGCGTCACCGCGAACGCGTCTCGGAGCTCGACGCGCATATACGCCTCGCCTTTCCGCGCCTTCGGATATTCGACGCGATCGAGGATGCGTCCGAAACGGTCCTTCAGGATGACCGTATCGCCGTCGTTATTGAGCGCCCCCTTCGGAGATTCGATCACCGCGCGCGCCCAAGGCATCAGCAGGCCGCTGAGCGGCGTCTTCGCGCCGGAAGCGTCTTCTATCGACCAGCCGTCGAGGAACTCGCCGATGCCGGAAAGGTTCGCGAGTTCGATCCACTCGCGCGCGCCTGCTTCCGGCGAAGGAAAGATTTCCGTTACGCGCACGGCGGCCAGCGGTTCCGGCGGCGGAGCCGTCGAGGCGCTGGCGCTCGCCGGAGGGGGAGGCGTTTCCTCGCTTGTCGTCGCGGAAGCCGCCGGTTCCGGCTCCGCCGTTTCCGTCGGCGCGTCCGCGAACGGGGCGCACGTTCCCGGCGAGCCGAATTCCGCCGCGCCTTCATCGAAGCCGGAGGACGTCACGGCGGTCATCCACGTTTCGGCAGAGACCCTCTCCATCGAAGCCTTCGCCGCGCCGCTCGCGCCGGCCGGAGGCGCGCCGCCGTCGCCGGCCGCGTCGACGGATGTTCCGGAAGCGTCCTTCAGCGCGACCGACAGCGCGGAATTGGAGAGCGAGACGGTCGTCGTGACGAGGTCGGGCATGGCGTTGAGCGTCGACTTAGCATCGTCGGCCGCGTAGTTCGCGATCAGGAACGCGCCGGACGCCGGAACGACGGCTCCTTCGGGCAGGGCGATGGGCGACGCGGAAGCGCCTGAGACGCTCCAGCCTGAAAGGTCCGCGCCGGGCGGTCCGCAGAGCTCGAACCACTCGTCGGCGAGCGAGGCGGTCGAGCCAGCCCAGGCGGCTTCCGAAATGAACACTGAACCGGAAGCGCGGGCGGAGAAAGGAAGCAGGAACAGCAGCGAGCACGCGGCCAGGAAACGGTGCATAGGCATCAGTGATGAATCAACGCCCGGGTCCTAGCAGAAGCCTTCATTTT
>ERZ1292630.1154-Hain-H41-02um-R3-1154-length-26558-cov-8_pt1 | contig 24136 bp, 13 predicted proteins | sample MGYA00564408_ERZ1292630 | MGnify/ENA primary metagenome ERZ1292630 (study PRJEB36523, sample SAMEA6512641) | groundwater metagenome | collected 2019-01-08 | study: AquaDiva: Metagenomics assemblies of 32 groundwater samples
TCACTGGCGGTCGCCAGTGGAACTGGCCGGTCCGGTGCTGCCGTCGGACCAAGTCACGGTCTCTTCGGCCCAACGGTGCCGAACCAGAATGGCTGGCCCTTCAACGTCTTGAAGATGCCGTTCGGTGCGAAGCTGACTATTTTCATAGCTTTTCTTGGAATAGCCCATCGCTGGCGTGTACTCCACGCCCCATACTTGATGACCCACGAGTGATCCGACCGATTCCTCGCGGTCAAGCCGTGAAACGCGCCGCAACAGCCGCAGGAGATGCTCGACCTGAGATGGCGAATGATACACTGTCTCGAACGCGTGATCGTCCTCTGTCAAGTTGGCAAAGGAACGGTCAAACCCGAAGTGGGGGGGTCCCGAGAGCACGACCGGCGTTCCAGGTGCCAACGAGGCGACGTGGGCCTTCCCGTCCAAGATCAGCTGCCGCCACCGTGCCAACGCTTTGCGGCGCCGTGCAAACGTCGCAGCGTCCGGCGACAGCGGATCGTCGAGCGGTTCCAACTCTCGGAAGTAATTGTGCATGCGTACCTCCTGCAAGGTGACCACGTCGACGTCCTCAAGCGCAATCAGACGCGCGAGTGCCGGAGCTCGATGGCTGTGCCAGGGACCATTCGTGTTCCAAATGTTAAACGACAAAATGCGCAACGGCACCCTCCATGCGCCTTGCGAACCGAGCGCTCCTCCACGTTGTGCTGCGAGCGTTTCGGGAACGACCCGGACGGTCATCAACGACGACGCGCCAGTGTGCAGGCCGGTAAAGAGCTCGATGCGGACCGCAGCGGCGACGCGGGCATCATCCGCCCACGTTGGCAGCTCAACAAGCACGTCGACCTGGCTGATCGCGCCCAAGAGCACCGGATCGCGTTGACGGTTGGAATTGCGGTTCACTCTCACGTCGTCGTCGGACGACGCCAGCGTGACCGTCCGAACGGTCTCCACACTAAGAAGCGACGTGCTTGCCAGAGGACAGACTTGCGCCACGCCTAGGATCGACTCCAGCCAGTGCTCTTCGAACATCGAGAGAGCGCGCCGGACCGTCGCGATCATGGCACGGCTCATGGACCGGAAATATCCAACCGGACGGCCCATGCAACTGGTGCCGGCCAGCGGTCCCACGGTGGATTGGTTCGCCCCCACGGCACAGTACAACCGAGACGTGTCCCCACCCTTGACATGAGCGTCGCTGGACAGCGTCGACGTGGGGACGACGGCAGCCGTCATGCACAACGGACGAATGTAGTCGCTGAGGGCAGCGATAACCGGCGCGCTCGTGACATTGGTCGCGACGTCATACTTCAAAACCTCCGCGGCGATTTCAGCGCGGCGATCCGTTTGGCGATGGGACCGTCGTGGCGTCCCTTGCTCACGCTCGGCCACAAGAAGGGACACATTCACGATCGCTTGATTGCCGTAGAGGGCGAGGTCGCACGACCAGTCAACATGGTCTTGCGGCAGTCCGCCTCCATAAAGCCGTTCAAAGTTTGCTGTGGCCGACTTGACGTCTGACAGAGCAACCGACTGAAGCTGTTCAGCCGAAGGGTGGTCACTTGAAGAGCCCAATAGCTGCGTGGCGATGCTGAGCGACGACGCAGCGTGAACGGCGTGTGACAAGAGCATGCGGATTCTCCGACGGCGATCCGCATCTTTCGAGTGAGCCGTCAGCGCAAAGGCGCCGTCATACCGGGCCCACGTGGGATGCCGAAAGGCAAGGGGCACGTCGGACACTTGACCCGACGGCCAAAGGGCCTTCGGCAACGCGTTGAGGGGCGGCGACACCGCATCGGCCGTGAGATCGTCAAAATACCGAAACAGTTCCGAAAAAAGCGGCTGATCGAGTTCGTCGTGCAACCCACGTGCGCGAAACTGCTCTTGAGCCGCATCCACAACGGGTGTCCACACCAGGTCGATGTGATTCTCCGACCACGCCTTCACGCCCGCGGAAACAGTTTCGCCGGAAAGCGGACTGATTGCAGCCGGTGGTCCCCCTCGATGCGCGACGAGCGTCCAAAAGTGATGGATGCCTCCCCGGTCATCTCGCAGCCACGCCGCGCTGTCGGCTGGAATGTCCAACGACTCGACCGGCATCCGATGACGAAGGTTGTTGCGACACTCGTGTGGGTGAAACAGATCCATAAGGCCCGCCGTGCGACTCGGCCAGTTGCGCCTCCAGGTATCACGAAGCGAGGCGGGCAGTGATCCGCTCCAGTGCAACGCCGTGGGGCTGCGCGAGTCCGACGTGGTACTGAAGGGGGCCACGTCCATCAGAGTGGCGGCGTTCGAGTCGTCGGCGAGCGAGACAGGCACGTCGATGTGCCAAGCGTTCATCAAAGAGTCGAGCGGCGACCGGCTGGCGGCGGCAACAGCCCAACCACACGCCATCACGGCCATCCAACCTGCGCAACACATTTTTGAGCGGCTGCGGGTGAGGGAGGAGTCCCAACGAAGTCGTTACCCTCTCGCGCTCGATCGCGGCCATCGTCAACAGACACGTGGACAGAACCGAGGTGACGTTCGCCGAAATTCGGGAGGGCGAAGGGATGATGCTGCACAATCATGGCGCCGGCACGCGCGGGCAAAAATCAAACAACGCCGGAACATCGGGGTATCAATAAAAAAAACAAGCAAGCAACAAACGAGGTTCGAGTACTGACGAGGAAGGGGAAATGAGCGAGGCGCGAGCGCCTTGGGCATCGTTCAGTCCGTCAAGGGCTTCTCAGGAACAATGTTGACGACGATGTCCGCTTCGGTGAGCAGCTGGCGCTGCGGAGACGGGACCGGGATGGGCATGCCACCCCACTCCGGCACAATGTACTGCGCCGCGCGCTCGCTCGGCTGTGGCGTATCCACGTCTTCGACTTCGCGAGGACGTCCAATTGTCGACAGCTCCCGAGCGGTGCCCGGGGTCAGGTCCTCCATGACAAAGCGCAAGTTACGGAGCCTCGCTTGCCGCCGGCGATACAAGACGACGCCGATGATGATCACGAGAACGACGGCCAATATTCCGAGCGCCAGCGACGTGGCGACCGCGGGGTGTGCGATGATGTTGGGTGACGCCCCTGTTGGATTCGACCGATCGACGACCGGGAAGCTGCTCGCATCGGCGTCGGCGGCCGCCTGCGTCAGTCCCGCACCCTGCAGCAGCGACACCTCGGCATTACTCGAAGCGTTCGTTTGCTGGTCGAACAAGTAGAGCAGCATCGTCATCGCATTGATTTCATCGCAGTCGTTGTCCGACGGGGGGCACTTGATGTCGACGACGACCATAGCCGTGTTGGCTTGGTCGCCAGGTTTCGTGTCGGCCGACAGGAACACCGCACTTTCGTTGACGCAGCCGAGCAGGGCCAGCGTGAGCTGCACCTTGGTGCGGTTCATGGGCTCGGCCACCGTCACCGTGAGGAAGGTGCTCGTGGTCACGTCTTGAGGCGGCTGGTAGCTCGGCGGTGGAGTGGGACAGGGCGGGCGAGTGGGCCCTGGAAGCGGCGTGGGCGTAGTGGTCCGGGTGCGCGTGGGTGTGGACGTGGCCGTGTCTGTCTTCGTGACGGTCGGAGTCGTGGTGACAGAACTCGTGGCCGTCGTTGTCACCGAGGTGGACTGAATAAATGTGGCCGTAGCTGTTTGCTGGCCCACTGTGGTCGTCGTTGCCGTGCCGGTGGCCACGGCGGTTGTACCGTCACTGCTCGTGGTGCTTCCGGCGGAAGTTGTCGGAGGAGCACTCGTCGTCGTCGGCTGAGGTGTTGTTGTCGGCGCGCCTTCCGTCACGGATGCCGTGGCCGTGAATGACGGTGTGACTGACGTTGTTGAGGTGCCCGTCAGGGTGGCCGTCGTCGTCGTCGTCGCCGTGGACGTCGACGTGTCCGTGCGCGTGTCCGTTTGAGTGGGAGACGCTGTTATCAATTCGGATGTTGTGCCGTTGATGGTTTCAGAGGGACTAACGGTCGCGGTCTCAGGCATCGTCGAAGTCGGGGTCGTCGATGTCGGGGTTTGCGTGACCGTCTCCGTCGTCGTGGACGAATTGGTGATCGTCGCACTCGATGTGGTCGTTTCGGTGGGAGATTCCGTCGCCGTTGACGACGCCGTCGGTGTGGCGGTTTCCGTCGACGTTGCCGTCGCCGTAGAAGTAGACGTTGCGGAGGCGGTTCCCGTTTCCGTCGTCGTGTCGCTCACCGTACCCGTCATGCCAGAGGACCCGTTCACCGCGTCGTTGAAGAACTGCTTCGAGTGCGTTGGGAGTTCATCGAAAAGGGGCACTTGCTCCCACCGTCCGGAACCGAATGCCCGCTTGTAGCAGACCTTGTAACGGCCAGGAATACTCGGCGTAACGTCCCAGATCGCTCGGGTCACGGTCGGTCCAAAACTGTCATCGCCGCCGAGGTCGTTGCACTGAGGCACGCCGCCTGCTGGCGTTCCCAGTTCGCAGCTGTACAGCACGGAGACCAGCTTGGCCGAATCGCCCCCAGGCCGCAGATCCAAGTCGGATCCGGCGAACGTGATCGACATCATGCTATTGATCGGCGCCGTACCGCCCGGCTTCAACGTTGGCGACGTAAACCACGAGGGATCACCGCCGAATATGAAGAAGGCCGCAAGCATGTCCCAGTAATCCAATCCATCCTTCTGCACGCAGAGCAAGTAGAGCCCGCTGTTGGTCATGGCATGGGACCACTGCACCGTGGCGACTTGCGCGGTGCCGGCAATGGTGGCGGGCGGAAACTTTGCGGCCTTCTCAGGCGTCAAGCTTTCACAGCCTTCTGTGTCGTTCGCCATCGCAAATCGGTCGGCCATCAGTTCGCCATCCAGCACGGTGGGGTTCAGCCTCGTGAAGGTGATTGTCATGGGCTGCTTTGCCTTCACCAGCGGAGGCTGGACCGAGGCGATGAGGGGCATGTCCTCGAACAATGGAAAGACGCCGTTCCACTGCGTTAGCAGCTCGATCCCGACCCGCAGCGTCACCGCCGGGCAGTCGGGCCGAGTGGGCTGTGATGCTTCCACGAAGCCGTTCGACATCGCCGTGATGTGGTAGATTGAGGCGAGCAGCGACCCGCCGAAAGTGGCGGCCAAGTTGACCTTGAAAGTCGGTGGATTCGTTCGCTTCGTGCCGTAAGGAAGGATGTTCAATGTCACCTGCGTCTCGTTGTACATTGTTTGACAATGCGGCGGCAGCATGGTGTAGTTTCCACCGGATGCTGGGCTAATATCCCAGGCGAAACAGTTGACCGCAACAACCGCACTGTAGATAGCCGTAGCGATCAGCTGCGGGTTGGACGATACGGGCGCCAAACGAGTGACCGACTTGCAAGTGGGCGTGAGTTGTTGCGTGATGGCGGACGGCGGCTGACCGTAAACCTGCAACGGGACGGCGGCGGCGATCAGCAGCAAGGCTGCAAGAACAAGCGACGATGTCATGGCCAGAAGAGGGGGAGGAAGGAAAGAGTTGTGCGCGTTTTAATTGATGATGAAACTGTTCTGCAGAAAAACGTAACGTCTTGTGCAGCAGCAGCAGCAGCGAAGAAGCGTGCCAATTGCAATCCCACGGCCAAAAATTAACGCATGCTGTGCGACGCAGCAGTAGTGTTGCGATCGCTCGGATCGTGCATGCAAAGTTGCGTGATTTTGGGCGTCGCGCAATGCGGCGCCCCCTTCACCCTTTTCTCTCTCTGTGACTATTTTCACCGAAATCTCTCTATACATGAGCACGCGTTAACAACCAAAATGGAAAAGGGATCTCCCAGACTGTATGACCCAGGCATGGGTATGCTGTTGTCGAGATGTGGGCAACGAGCACACCCGATGAGGTTCTATTCAATGACATTCTCATCAGAGAGCTGAGGGACTCTCTCTCTATGGGAACGTGTAGCCACCGTTAGTAAGCGTCAAGCACTCCCCGAGACGGGCGAGCTGGTCGAGGGCGGCCTTGATAGCCAAGGTGTTGACCCCAATCACGTGGCTTTCGAGCAAGGGCAGCACCTGAGCTGGAAAAATGCCACTACCTTCCTTTCTACCCAATCGCGCCATGGCGGCCTTCACCCGCATCGGGAACTCCGCACTGCTGGTGTCGATCATGGGCAGGGCGGCCGTGGACGGACCCGGGCCTACCAGGCCTGGACCGCCGCTGCTTCGAGCGCTCGTCGGCGCAGAGCTGCCAGCGGCGACTCCCAAGCTGTTGGCCTTGACTTCGCCCTGAGTGAGGCGCAAATGCGTTGAAATGACGTCGAGGAAGTGATAGGTGATTTCGTTACAGTCGGCAACGAGACGTACGGTGCCTGTTAGAATAGGCTTGTCCTGAAAGACCTTGACCATACCGACCGCGAACACGTAATGGTTCCTGGGATGTGGTTTCTGGCTTTCAGGGTCCTTGCTGGTGTCGAGCCAGTGGCGCACCGACAGCACCCCTGTGCCGTCCGTCACACGGTATGCGTGGCTCTTCGCCGTCGCCGCGCCGCCGGTGGCGGCGTCCACGTCCACGATCCGGGCGACCAACGACACTTGACCGACGTCGCGGCCGTCCACAATCATGGCGCCGTCGCCGATGCGCTGGGCGTCGAGGATCATTTTAATCGTCAAGGGGCGGAGCGGAATCTGCGCCGAGCGGGGGGCCGTGGCGCCCCCAGGTTTCTGCGGACTGCCTTGCGTGCCGCCTGACGCGCCGCCGCCGCCGCCGCGGCCGGCAAACCCTTGAGCGCTGTATCCACCGCGGCCACCTTGCATTGTGAGATACAGATCGAGCCCGAATGAGAAAGTGAGAGGATGGTGCACCTTGAAGTGCGAAGGGTGTGTGAGTGACCTTATTCAAAATCCACCTCTTTGATTGAGTGAGGTGGCGCGCACACCAGTCGACGGGCGAACACCCCGGGCGCGGTCCCCACTGCTGCTACTTGACGTCCTTGAATCGAAAGCGGTCCATCTCCAGAAGCAGCGCGACTTTCTCCTCCTCTGAATGCTTCAGAGTGCGGTCCATGTACTGCTCGATGTCGGTGAGCGAATGTAGCTTGTTTGCTTTGCGAGCTCGCTGACGGCGACTGGACCGTGCCACATCGCGTGCCAGCTGTTCCAACAACTGGGAGGACTGCAACACGGTGTCGGATGCCAACACTGGAGGCATGCCGTCTTTCGATTGGCTGAATTTGGACACTGTGCGCGATCTCATGCTTGCCGCGGCGGACGAAACAGCCGATGCAACGTCGCTGTTGACGGCGGCGTCCGTGCCCGCCGCAGCAAGCACCAGATTAGCGGTGCTCGACGCCCCCGGCAACAATGCGTCTGTGAGCAGTCGTTGGGTCAACGTCGATCGCTCTAAAGGCGAAAGGTGGACCGAAGGTTTGCCTGGTGGCGCGACAGCATGGGACGACGATGCGGCGCGGTCCGCCCCCACCTGCGGACCGGTGGCAAGAGACTCCACGATGGCCCTGCGGCCCTGAACGAAGGCATCATCGAGGTAGGAATAGTCGCGAATCACCGTGGTCCAGTGCAACGACGGGAGAGGGCCAGACTTCGGCAGGTAATTTTCGTACTCAAACGTGTCACGAAAAGCAACGCCGCGTTGAAGGGCGTCGATTCCTAGATCAGGAGAGGTCACCTTGTTCGCTTCGTCAAGCGGTAGAAATTTGACCTCCCCATTGTCGTCGCTCGCCTCAGTCGATAGCACAAAATCTCTCGACTGGCGGTGCCAATCGAAACCTCCCTCAGCGCTTCGGACGATGCCGTCTGCGTTTTCAACGCGAAGGACCGCGAAGATCAGTGATGCGTCCTTGTACACTTCGTTCCACGCGGCGATTGCCGCTTGTGACACATCAGCGGCCGCGTCGAATTGCCCTTTCGTGTCGTTGTGGTCGTCGTGCGCCTTCAGCACATTTCGCAACATGGGCAAGTACCGACCCTCTTCGCAGACGGAGTAGCACTCCGACGGGTAGTCGGTCAACGGCATGGCCTCCATATGAACAATCGTCGCCGCGCCGCGCCGGCTCATAGTCCCTCCCGAGACGAGCGACGGTAGGCATTCGGCTAAAATGGATGTAAAGTACGCTTTCGTGTCGCGGTCACCTGGGCGGTTGATCGATGGAAGCGCGCCCTTCATGTGCAATCTCTGCCAGGCATCACTTGCCACGATCACGACGTACGACGCGGCATTACGCGAGCTCGGATGCAGCAGCGTCCGAAGCTGCTGGTCCAACACATTCCACGACTCTAACGTCCCTGACGCGAGGGTCCCGCGGGAGGCGTTGCAGCCATCGAGGAATCGGCTAAACACGAGACTAGTCGGAGACAGGAGGTTGCCTTGAAGAGAAGTCGGCCGAGGAAGGGCAGCGACGTGGACGATGACGTCAAACTTGGCTTCAACGCGACTCAGTGACGTCGGAACGGAGCCTGGGGGCGCCTCCGCGTTCTTGTGTTTTCCCTCCTCGCGAGGGTCCTTTGGAAGTTGAGTGGTGACTCGAACATCCCATCCGCGCCGTTTCATGCCGCCGTGCCGCACCGCGCGCCGCATGGTGCCTTCGCAAATCGTCAGCGCTGCGTCGTCATTGTCATCGAAGATGACCAGCCGCTTCAACCGGGTCGACGACAAGAGCGCGGTCGTCGACAGGCCACCGCAGGAGGCCGTGCCATACACGAGGGTTTGAAGATCGCCCGCTGTGACCGGGGCGATCAGGTGGCTCGCGGGCGCCGCGTCGCTCGTCGTGCTTGCGTCCATGAGTACCGAGCCCAGGTGCTCGCGAAACCACGTCGTCATCCATCGGATGGGCAGTTGCTCGATAGGCGTTTCCAGCGATGCCACCTCACATCGAGGATCCACCTGGTGGAACTTCGGCACACCGAATACGGTGGTCGTGGGGTCGAAAGGCACGGGGCGCAGCAGCGGCTGGGTGGCACTCATCATGCTACGACCTCCTCCCCCGGTCGACGTCGCATCTGGCAGTGAAAACTTCAGCGGCCGACGCGGGCCACCGGCGACCTCCACGCGGTTGACAAAGATATCGACGGGAGTCAGCCGCCTAGCGTACGACACCGCGGCGTCGACCAGGTGAAGAAACGGCATGAGCCCGGCGTCGTGGGTGCTGCGATGCGCGGGGTACGTCCGGTCCAGCCACTCGGTGAAGGCGTCTGGCTGGCGCCACTGGGGACTGTCCTCATCCTGCGGGACGACGCTCCTTGCAGAATCGCTTGCCGGCGTCGAGTACTGCAGACCTTGGTTCATGGCGCGAACGGAGCGGGAACCGTCGTCTGCCACAGGGAACAGTTCGCGACCGATCACCCAATCGGGAGCCGATGAAAGCATCATGAGGTCTCGTGGGACGATCACACGTAGAGCGGCAGCGGCGAATGGCTCCCAACGTTTCGTTCGGCCCTGGAGATACACGGAACACGCCGAGAGCCGTATTGGCGGCGCGACCGCCACGTCTAGCGAGTTGAGGAGAGACCGTGCATGCGCCGATTCCTCGCGAAGAAACCGTTCGCGGATGTGTTCCACTGCGCTGCGGGCGCGCGCCCAGTCTCGCAGCGTGACCCGCTGACCGGCCAGACAACGCGAGGCAACATCGACAAGTGACGCCGGTTCTGGCGGTGTGCGACGTTGCAAGGTGCGAAACGTCAATCGCAGCAGTGCCGAGCGCATCTGTTGATTCCCACAGGTGGCGCTTTCTAAGAGGAGTGAAGATTGAAAATACCGTCAAACCACTCAGAATGAAATGACTTTAGAAACGACTGAGCTGCCAAAAACGAATGGCAGCTGATCGGATTGAATGTTGCCCGATGCCCGTCGCGAAAAGGGGTGACGTGATGCTAAGGTGGGGAGAGGGGGTTTACTTTAGAGGAAGAGGCGATCCAACTTGGTGCCTGAAGGGTCGAAGGGGGGATAAAATAAAACGCATTGTGCTTGACTACATTCCGGGTGTCGCATTGCTCAAATCTTCGACAAAATGTTGAACAGGGCGAACGAGGAGCTTTCCCTTGCCTTTGGCGTCCCGTTCCTGTGCCGGTCCCAACACCAAGGTGCACATCTGCGCCGTCGTTTCGCAGTAGCTGCGCTCGGGTGGCTGAGCATCTTGACGTGGAGGCGCGATGCTACATGATCTCTCCAGGCCCGTTGACGTGGTGAGCGAGACGTCAAAGGACAAGGGCAGGGAGAGATCGCTGTCGGAGGTAGTGAAAGGTGACGGCATCTCGCTGAATGGAGCAAGGCCGTGATTTCCTGCGGTGGGAACCTGACCCTGCGAGACCGCGTGTTGAAGGGACGAGTCAGACACATAAACGCCAGGCGAGTCGGCGGACGTGGACATCACGCGAGACGCCGTGTTGACCGTGTCACCGAAAATGTCGTAAATAAGACGATCGTCACCGATGACACCCCCCGCGACAGGGCCGTCGTGAATGCCCGCCACAAAGCCAAGCAGTGGGTGATCGGCATGAATTGACCAAGCGATGCGCACCAACCTGGCGACGTTGGTGAGGCTCGGCGCGATGCCGTCGGAGGTTGACGCGTCCTCTGCACAGGCCTGCAGTGACATCCCGCTGACTAGTAGAAGGACGTCTCCAACAGATTTAATCTTCGTGACGCACCCGTCCTCCTTTTCCACGAGACGAGCAACGTGGTCAAACACCTGTGTCATGCGCTCGACACTCTTGAAGAATGACTGTGCCAGATCGTTGCTTGGATCGAACGACCCCTGACTATTGGAAAAGGCGAGCCCTCCTGCGAGAGACTTGCGCCGCTTCGACCCCGGAGGGGACGATGGAGGGGATGCGTCTCGCTCCGGTGGGTCGGTGGCAACAATACCTTCCTCACCGCTAGTCTCCAGCATGACGCTGGACTTGCGATGTGAGGCCTTTCGTCCAGGTGAGTTGACGCTGCGGCGAAATGCACCTTCTGCCACCATTTTCGAAGCGGCCGCTGTCGTGTCGACCTTCAAGAACATCACGGCGACTTTGCCAAATGAATGACATAGCCGGCCACTGCGACCTCGTAGCAGCCATGTGTTCAGCTGGGGCACGACGAACTGTGGCATGGCGCGACCAAGGAGGGCAGCCATGGCGTCGTGCTCCTCGGCGATGGCCTCGCGTGCTTGGTCCGCAATAAAACGGTCCAGAAACTGTGAACGCAACTCGCGGTCGTTGATGAAGGTCGATAAGATAAACAAGGCCGCCACGATCATGAGCCCCGTCATCACGAAGCTAAACAAGACCGTATTTCGGGTGACAATCAACACGACGAACTGGAGAAAGTACGAAAAGGCGACGACGACGATGCCCGAAAACCATGGGCCGTACGGAAAGCGCGTCATGGAGAAGCAGTAACAGACGGTGATGCCAAGCAGCCGCGACTCCGCGCTGTAAGCATAGGCGTCTGGCCCTGTCATGATCAAGGCGTAGTAGGGCAGCGGAACGATCAACAAGTGAACGACGTGTAAAATCACAGGCGCGGTTTCGCCGATGGAGGACGCGAGGGAGGATGAAAAGACCCCGAGTACGGCACTGACGACTGCAACGGCCGCGCACCAAGCGACATCATGTGGTCGGCTCGACACGGCGAGATAGCTGACGCCGAAGAAAAAAGAGACGACGGCCCACACCACAAACGCGCCAGCTTGCAAGCGCGCGGGGCGCGCATACGCCGCAATCCGGAAGTCTGCGTAGCTTTTTTCCACGTCAGCGGACGCGAAAGCCAAACAGCGCGTGATGCCGCTTTGTTGACCCAACGTTTCGCGTTCCAATGCGAAATCCACAGAAGGCGCCACTTTCACTCGCAGAAGTTCTTGCCTCGCGATCATGGCAGGCGTCAGGGGTGCCACCCCTCCGTGGGATAGTACAGATGATCGCGCGGAGCCAAACGTTCCCGAGCGTTGCGTGCTCGCCAGCGGTGACGTAACGGCATGTTGCACCACCGGGTCTTCCATCGCAGGCGACGCAGTCGCCTCAAACGCACCGTCGTGCTGCGCACTCGCTCGCAAGAAAATGTCGGTGTCGCGGATGCTGCTAGCGCACGCCGCGCTGATGAGGACGCCATTTACCGGCGCGAGCTGTTCCATTCGCTCCGCTTCATGATTCACGTCCCCGTACAACTGGTAGGCCACCTCCCCAGAGCCGACAACGGCACCGCACACGAGCCCCGTGGCTACGCCGACTCGCACGCCGCGAAACTTGAATGACTCTTGCAAGATTCTAGCGTGTTTCGAAATGAACAGAGCGAATCGAACGGCGTTGCGTGCGTGTTCCGGGCTCACCACCGGGATGCCGCTCGCGGCCCAGTAGGCATCGCCGATCGTGGTGATCTTCATGATCGAGCACGGTTCCAAGTACTGGTCGAATAGATGGTACATCGAACTAAGCATCGTGATCACGCGCAACGGCTTTTGACTGGACGACCAGGTCGTGAATCCGGCAATGTCGCTGAATACCACCGACGCGTCCACGACATCGGCGACGAGTTGGCCAGTCACCAGCCGGTTCAGCACTGAATCGTGAACCATGGTCAGCATGAGATGGTTCAGGTTCTGCTTTGCGGCATCGGCCGTCTCCATCGCCTTTCGCGATTCCTTGTAGTCGATGAAGCGTCGGCGGCTCGCCGCCTCGGTGCCGCCGAACACGATGGCCAGCATGGCCGTAGAACAGAGGTGCAAGGGCAGCCAGGCGTAGTACGGTGCGCGAGGGTTGAAGGCGTATCTGGCGATGGGCAAGGCGACGATGCCGAGAAGCAACAGGGTGACCGTGTACGGCATGAAACGCGGCCGTTTGAACGCGAAGCCACCGTACATCATCACGGGACGCAGCGGAACGTAGTCCGCGAAACAAGCTGTCGCATCCTTAAACACCCGGAAGTTGTCCGTTTCGTAACTGCACAGGGCTATTGTCCAGTTCACGGTCACGCACAAGGTTACCAGCACGATCCCGTGGGTCCACAACAAGGCTTTCTCCGTGTATCGACCCTTCGCGCACCGTCCTTTTGCCGCTAAACCAATCATGACGATGCCAGACATCGCGTAGAGCGCCCCAGCAGCGAAGTGAATGGCTAGGGGCACGTAGTTAGTCTCGACACGGGCATCCCAAAAGGTTGTCATCCAGCCCAGGGGAACGACCATGACGACGGCGGCGCAAACACAGCCGATCCCAAGTGCCCAAAGATTAGGAAGTTGCGAGAACTCAACAAATTCCTCCTCCAGCGACTCGTCCGGAAATCGCTGAACGCCATCCCATGCGGCCGAGACAAAATGAAACAGTCGCGATGCAAGTGAGTAACTAGGCCCGCCGGTGCCCAATTCGTCACCGGGAACGGTCTCCGGTTCTCCCGCACTTTGGGACGGCGCATCGCTGAGTGTGCTCGCCGTGGCTGACCGTGCGCTCATTGGAGAGATCGACAAACTACACAACAGGAAAGCCGCTAGTTAAGCTCGGCTAGGGCAACAAGAATTCCAGGGAGGCCATTACGAAGACGCGGGACCCCCCCATGTTTTCTTGCGACTCGATCAGTCAACCCCTGCCCCCACCCTGTCGACCCTCCACTCCGTACCGTACAGACACACACATTCGGCGCCACTGTTACAAGAGTCGACAAACTCTATCTGCATCATCATGATTGGTTGCTCGCGACTACGACGTCGGCGGTGGGGGTGGCCGGCTGGGATCCGTCGCGGTGGTCGCGGCCGGTGCGCTCGGTGGCGGTCCGGTAGCGAAGCTATTCGGCGGAGCCACCGCTCCGTCGGGGGACGAGAACGACTGGCCTGACGCGGGCGGATGCGCGAAGCTCGAGCCTTGAGCGGGAGCCGGCTGCTGGGCGTAGTAGGGCTGCGGCTGCTGGCCCGGAGAATACTGCTGCTGCTGAGGGGAGGCGTACTGCTGGGTGCCTGGCGGGGACGCAGTATGCTGCGGCGAGCCGCCCCAGCCCGCGGGCGCCTGTTGATGACCAGGCTGCGCGGGACCACTGGGCGGTGGATACTGGCCGTGCGGGTAGCCACTGGGTGGGTAGGGTTGCTGTTGCTGTTGGCCCCACGGCGGCGGAGGAGCGGAGCTGCCCTGTGCCGGTGGTTGACCACCGTACGGCTGCTGTGGTGGCGGTTGTCCCCACGCTGGGGGCTGCGCGCCTGGTGTGACACCGTACGGAGCGGGCTGAGCACCGGGTTGCGCGACCTGCTGCTGGAACGCCGGCGGCACCCACGGCGGGAACGGATTTGGTGGCAACGGCGATGGCTGCAGAACCGGGGCGGCTGGGTACACTGGGAGCCGGGCGTTGACAAAATGCAGCTTGGCCATCTGCAACTGCGCGTTCCACAGATTACTGAGTGTCATGGCAACGGTGTACGCCGATACGTCGAGGCATCGCATGCCCCCGATGTAGAGGCCAGACGCGACCGCCTTGCAGTTTTCGGTCGACTTCCAGAGCTCGACGCGCCAGTTCTCGAGAATGCCCTCGTTCCGGGGAATTCGCGTGTAGTCCTTCGGAGGTGATTTCTTGAGTTCGGCCACTTTGGTCTTGAAGAAGTCGAACTCAAGCTGCTTCTTCTTTCTGTCTTCCTCGACTTCCTTAAGTTTTGGAACTTCTCGCAGAAACGCTCCAATGTTGTCGAAGGAATCACGGAGGCCCTTCTGGAGCTCTGCCACCTTGGCTTGGCTTTCATTGGCGACGTTCATCAGCTCGTCCGCCAGGGAGGACATTTCCGACCCGGGCTCCGTGATCTGCTTGAACGAGTCGCCAAACTCTTTCAGCTGCGTCATAAGCTCCTCCATGTTGCGGCTGATGCGCGTGATTTTATCGGAGAGATGCACACCCGTTTTTTCGAATAACCGGATTTTTTTCGCGATTTCGGCTAACTGGGAGTCCTCCGTGGCGTCAGCAGAGCCAATTTTTTCCTTGGCCGCCTGCGTGGCTCGACGGAACACACCCTTGAAGGCGTCCATGACCACACCACGAAAACTTGGTAGGCAATGGAGTGAGGTGCAACCACAACCGACAAAAACTAGGCTGGATGCTCAAAAGAGAGCACTCACAGAGAGAGATTCGCTCTCACTCTCTCGGGGAGGGGGAAAAAGGACGTCGAAGGAAACGTACCGGCACCGCTCGGATTCCCCGGCGGCAAGCCTTTCTTGCCCCCCCTCCTCCTAAAATGTCCCCTCCTGCTGTGCTGTTACTTCATCACTACCCGTTGGAAGACCTGCCGGCGGGTTTCCGCGACGATGGCAGGATCTTGCGACCGTCGCGCGCGTCCCAGCTGTGGTTGCTCCCCACCACCGCTTCCTCGACTGCGAATTTCACTCACGGGACCAACGAGACGCGAAATGACGCCTCGAAACGAGTGAGGACCGCTCGTTCCGACGGCGGCGGCGAAGCGGTCGCTTCGATGGCGTCGATCTGCGCCGTGGATCGGATTGGCAGGGCTGGCTTCGTCGGTGGGACTGGGCGCCGCGTCAATATCCCGTAGAACGTGGCGCACTGATTCAGACTGCTCGCGATCGTCGTGGTGTACTTCCTTCACGTCTGATGCGGGAACCACATGGTCGAAAGAATTAGAAGAATTGTCACGCGGGTCGCCAGGCACCACGCCAGACACGACCACACGCCTCGATACGGTTGCCGACTGCGCCCAAGGTTTCTTTCCCTTCATTTCTTCATCCAGTGGGTCCGCCGTGGCAGCGATATCCTCCCCCTTCAGCGTTCCGCCACCTTCCGCGAAGCCAACATCCTGCATGTACCCGTCATCGGATTGTGCGTTTACCTCACCCAGCATCGCCGCAAGGCGGTCATTTTCGACAGAGGCTGCAAAATCGTAAACGCGATTAGGAAGCCTGTCCAATGTGATGCGGCCAAGGCGGCCCACCATGAAGTCTGACAGCAAAAACTGATACGCCATTGTCGTGTGATGCGAACCGAGACTGGTATGAGCCGAGCGACCGGAACGTTCGCACAACATCGCGATCAAGTCATCGAAGGACACAGGCGCTCGCGCCAAGTTCAAGCTTTCGGCCATGTGCTCGCTGCAACCGCTGGCGACCAGGACTTCGTAGATGTAGTTGGCCACGATGTTCGGCTTCATGCTAACGAGGTCCGTCGGAATCATGCCGCACGCGGCGAGCTTGAAGCCTGCTTCGCGGTGGAAGTTTCCAGCCAGCGTGACGCCGGGGCTATCGTACAACACCACCGGAGGGTCCTGCGAAATCGGCACAAGCCGAAGGTTGCGAGTCGTGCCAGGGTGCACCGACACGGTTTGTCCTTGCCGAGCGCGGTGAAAGTCTTCTCGCTGGAACTGATGCTCGTGCGCGGTTCGCAGTGAGTTGATCAATGTGCTCTTGCCCACGTTGGGCATGCCAATCACACAACCAATGTGGGGCGTCAGTGTGAAAGGGCGAGGAGGCAGCACGTGCGTCGAAAAGCGTTGCACGGCGGTGACGATGTCCTTCCAGGAACGCTCGGCACTTGTGAAAAGGCAATAGTGGCCGAGAGATTCGAAGTACTTGAGCAACATGCGATTCGACTCGTCGTTAGCCAGATCGGCCTTATTGAATACGATCAGCCTAGGAAGCGTCTGAATGGTCTTCTCGGGGCCCCTTCGCCGCCTGGTGCCTCTTTGGTCGGCTGGACCCTCACCTGACCCATCGTTGCCGCCGATCGTGTCACGTTCGTGGACAGTACGCAGCAGGTCGCTGGGCGCGGCCTCCATTTTTGCTCCCCCAGGGCGATATCGCTTGGTCACGTGCCGCGGCGCGTCACTGGGGGGCGTTTGGGACACGATGCGCGCGGATCTGCTTGCCTGGCCAAGATCAAAGGACACCGTCGTCCGCCGCGTCGCGGCGCCAGGCGATGATGATGCGGGAATACCCGACGCAGCACTATGCACGCGCCTGGCTTCCAGCGTGGGATTCCCCGTGGTAAATGGGAGTCGCGCATCCCGAACTTCAATAACAAAGTCCAAATCTTTGGCCAGATTTTGCAGCTGTCGCGTCGCCTTTGCCATGTGTCCCAAGTACCACGCAGGGCCGCGGTCGTCAATGTCGATGTACGGCTCCCGGCTGTTGACGCTCGTCGCACGAGGGTCGTAGGCGCCCTTCAGCCGTTCGTGCGTCTTCTTGATCGTGCGCATAAACCTCGGATCGAACACATTGCGTCGACAAGACGACAGCCGCAAGGACATTTTGATACGCACGCCCCTCCGACGGTGAATGCGCTCTGTTTGTTTGACAAAATAACATCGCACCCGGGTGAATGCTTTCAAACATCACATCGCTCTTAGCCGGGTGCTGTGGTATTGCACTTGTTATCTCGCTCCAAAAAAAGGAAGCGATTCAAAACAGCCCCGCAAAACTATCTCTCCAGAAGATACTGCACATCGACCGACATGGGAATCGCCACTAGAGCGACCCCGTAGGGAGCGCCGTCCGATACGGAGCCGCAGTGAATCCACCCGAACGTCGTGACGAGCCACCGCCCCCACATAGAGAGCATGCGTCCGAGACCAGGCGTCACGAGCTGTCCCCCCTTCGCCTCGTCAAAGTAATATCTATGCCCTCCCTGGCGGAACAACACCATGCCCTCCCAGGTTGATAAGGCAGGTGGCGCCACTGGCCATGCCACCTCGGTCGCCAGGTAGACGATGAGGTAGACGATCGGTTCCAAAACGTAGGCAAAATCGTCGAGCACTTTCAAGTGTGTAAATTCCCCTTGGAGCTTGCGATGGCGGTTTGCGCGTTCGACTGGGCTGTTGCTTCCTCCAACGTAGGTGAGCTCCAAGCCCACGAACACGCAATGCAGCACCGTGACGACGACGACCAGGAGCCGAGCAAAGACCCGACCTCTGCATGTGCGGCTGAGCTTCGATGGCTTTAGCAAGGTGAGGAAGGTTGCCAAGCCGGAAAAAAGCGTCACGATCGAAGCCAAGAAGACGATTGAGCCCATCATGGTTTCCAGCCCCTCGATCGGGTTGGACACCGATGTCACGCCCGTCGCCTCCCTCAACGACGGAAACCAGAGCATGAACGCCATCAGGATGACGGCACACACGAAGAAGGAGCCGGTAATAAGCAGCCACAGGTAGCGAAAATGACAGTAGAGATTCGACGACACCGTCGCGAGATCCCGGTTAAATTGGCGCACCAAGAAGGCCAAGTGCACAAAGTAGGCGCAAACGAAGATGCCGTGCATGGGACGAAACACCTCGAGGAAGGCAAACAGTTTCGTCAGCCCAGATGGGAGACCAGCCGTGTCGGTACTTGGTCCGCTCATGACGCGATACTCAACGTCGCGAATCACGCGGTACAGCGCCATGAACAAGACGCTGCCCAAAAGTAACACATTCAACGTGGACGTGATTCGATGTCGTTCGATCAGCAGCTCAAAGGGGTCGTTGAGGAACCGCCACTCCGGGCTGCTGGCAAACATGCTGACCACGACCGGGTCGTCATCGTCGTCATTGTTTTCCCCATCGTCGTCCTCGTCAGGCGGGGGGTCACGGCCATCGTAGACCGGCACATGGCCATCGAGCAAAAAAGCGTTCACCGATTGCCGGTGGTCGTCGTCTTCGGCAGCGGCACGAATGATGCTGTGACTACGACGGATGCTGCGCTGCATCGCGGAGTCGTAACTGGTAATCATCGCCCAGGAGGACCGATTGACACGGCGGTACCACTGGGGGCCCGTGGCGGCGTCTAGCACTGCCGTAGAGCCCATAGGGGGCCGGCTGTTCCCTTCCCGAGAGGAATTGGCCGACGTGACGGCAGCGTCATTACCTCTTGTGGCGTCGGTGGACGCCGTTGACGACGATTCGGGTCTGAGCAATTTTCGTGAAGCCATCATTTTCTCGACGAGGGAGGTCGAACGTTTCGCGGGCTCCGCCGCCTCGATGGATCCCGTTCGCCGAAGCGACAATGCATTCGATGAACGGACCCCGTCCGGTTTCCTGTCGGAACTGACCCGCTGGCTGGCAGCCGGCGTCGCGATAATGACATTGCTGCTGTCTTCCATCAAGGACCGGGAGGAGCTGGAGCCGCTTTGCGTCTGGCCGTCGCCGTCCAAATCGGCCCCATAACGGAAGTTGTGCAGGGACGCACCGGGCGTTTGACATTGTATCAAAAAATTGGATCCCGCTCCAGAATCGTTCGCAGCGTCGGACGGCGATACGGCTCCGTCACTTCGGCTCTCAACTCCATCGTCGAGCGCGACACCATCGGCAGCGGCTTCAACGACTGGCGTGATCAAAGCACCAGGCAATTCTGGTGCAGCTGAAAGTGGAGCTGCTGCCGCGGCCGTCGACGAGGCCACGGTCGCGCCTGGCGGAACCGCGCTGTTCAACGCCGCGGCGCTAGCCAGCGGCGACGATGCCTGCCGACGGTCATCCCACACGCCGCTGCGGCAGCGCGGGTCCGATGTGATGAACGCCAAGGAGGCAGCGGGCGCAGCAAGATTTGGGAGAGAGGCATCCCACCTCCCGGCCGTCGCAGCCGCCGCGGCCAACGGTGGGACCCTGCTGGCGCGTGAAAGGTCTTGCGCCGAGGACAAGACGTTGCTCGAGGGCACGTGCGCCGACGGACCGGGGACGCGGCTGCGCCGTTCGTCTCGAAAGCTATCGTGCAACAATTTGAGCCGCCTCCGCTTGTACACGTATCGAAGTGGGGGCAGAAGGAGCAGCGCGAGCTGCGCCACCGCACACACCGTGCTGAAGCTGAATACCCACTCCGGTATCGGATGCGGCGGCTCTTTCAAGGGCGGGGCTGTCGTGGTGTTGACGGAGAGTGCGCCGACCGTTGGGGTGATGGGAGAGTCAACCCACCACGCACCGGGGAGGCGGCTGGATGATGACGAGACAGGACCGCTGTGGAATGGAGAAGTTGTCATTGTTGAACGAGCGTGGCACAAATTTATGCTATGTGTTTCGCTTGTCGTGTTTCCAAATGTCCGGAGTTTATACGTGTGACTAGAGAGAGTATACGAGTGACCAGGAGGAGTGGACGATTTTATTCGACGAATATATCGATAAGGGCAGTGACCATGACGTCAAAGTTAACTCATCCTCTTTGTTTTTAGGCGCGACGGCGGGTAAAATTGTGCCGCGCCGAGGCGAGAGGGGTGTGTGAAACTCCTAGATAGGAGAGCAGGGCGGAAGGTGCGTCGTGTGGTTGTCGTTCACGCCGACTTTTTTGCCGCCGTCGATGCCGAGGCGGTACGATGCTTGAAGGTGTCCATGCCATCCGACAGCCCCAACAACTCGGCGACGGTCGCCTGCCAGGGCACCGGGAGGACTTTGAACATAAAAGCGACGCCGACGATCCACGGCATGCACAAGTACTCCTCACCGCGTTCCACGGCTAGGATGATGCGACTGGAGGCGTAGTCCTCCGAAAGAATCGGCAGCAGCAACGGAAATCGGGTGCGCACACCATCGAACATGCCCGTGTTAATGTAGTAGGGGCAAACCAGTGTGGTGCGGACCTGCGACTTTCGCTTGCGCAGTTCCATGTATAGCGATTCTCCGACTCCGACGGCACCGAACTTTGATGCGCAGTAGTCCACCAGCCCTGCCACGCCGGCGGTTCCGGCGGCCGAGGCAATGGTCACCACGTGGCCGTCGTTCCTCCGGAGCATCGCTGGTAGGAAGGCCTTCAGCGTCCAGAAGTGCGCCATCGTGTTCACCTGCATCGTCTTGACGATGAGTTCGTCCGGCGTGTCCATGAAGGGCCTGCCAGACACAATCCCGGCGTTGTTGATGAGGATGTCGACATCACCGACTTCTTTGGCGACCCGGTAGACGAGCTCACGGTCGCTGACGTCCACGACGTAGGTGGAGCACGCTGCTCCCGCTGCGGCTAGTTCGCCCTTCACCTTGTCCATGCCAGCGGCGTTGACATCCCACAAGACCACTTGGCACCCCTTCGCGGCCAAAATGTGGGCCATCTTGCGCCCGATGCCGCTGCCGCCACCGGTGATCAACGCAACTTTGCCCGCCAGATCGCGGCGACGGTACGCGACGTAGAAGTAGACTTTCCACGCGACAACGGCCCAAAACACGAAAAAAGCAGTCAGAAACATGTTGTAGACTATACCTCCGGGAGGTCGGAGGATACTGAACACGTAGGCAAGGGGGAGGAGTGTACAGCATCACCCCAAACGCCCGGGCAAGAATACGTTCATTGTTCATTTGAACGTGGGAATGTTGGCCCGGGACGCGACGGGTGTGCGAAGGAAAAGGGGGACGCTCAAGAGTGCCATAAACAGGGGGGAGGGCCCGTGACGAAAATAGTAAAAGGGGTCAACAACATGGTGGACTCAATGCGCGGAGGCGGGGAACGCGTCGCGAATATACTGCCGGGAACGTAAATCCGCTTGCCGTACCGGCTCAATGACGCGATTCGTGGCCATGGTCAATGCGAGACGTGATGCCGTGAGCGCCGTGACACGGTGACCCGCGGAGATGTAAATCGGCTTGGCTTCGCTCCGCCCGGTCATCGCCGCGTAGCCGTACAAATATCCGGTGCGGCCGCGCAAAGGAATCAGTAAATGCCGCACCGCGTTTGGGTCCACACAACTTACAGCGCCTTCGGCATCCGCGGCGGCTGCGCTCCCTGCCGCTGACAGCCACGGACGCGAATAGAACGCTTGGCGATTGCAATCATCCCGCACCTCGACCACGCCTGCCAAAATCGAACCGAGCTCGGCTTCACTCATGGTCGTAGCTTCCACCTCGTCGCGATCTATCCCCGCTGGCGGTTCGGCGGAGTCACACCTTCCCGGTGGCAGGAAATGGCCAGCGGCCAGCGCTGCACCTCGTTCAGCGCAGGTCAATCCAGCCAAATACCTCACGCTCGCAAAAATGTGTCGGACGCGCTCGCGACTCAAGCCGTCGACGTTCAAGCACTCTTTCGCGCAGCCCACCACTGCCACACCAGACGGCAAGCCAGTGCTCCCCCAGCGGCCACTGTGCAGATCCTCTTCAAGCAGGACACCCAGGTGAGCAGCCAGTCCGCAGCGTCGATAGTGCAGAACACCGTTACCATCCAGGAAGATGATTTGAGGCAGACACGTCGGCTCCAGACGTTTGTGCAGGAAAATGTCGTCCAATAGCATGCGCCACGTGGCGCGCAGCGGCTCGACTTCTCGGAACGCGAGGAATCCTGCGATGTACGGCACGGTCATCTGGCAGTGGTGCATGACGCTATGCACGACCTTCATCGAGGGGAACGACAACACGACGAGCGACGCGACGGCCGTCGTCGTCCCCTTCAAGAACGAAATGTCCATGCCGGCGACGCACGTCAACGGTAGGGGTAGGGCGGACCCGGTCGACGCCGACGATCGTCGAAAAGGAGATGTGAACGATTTCGCTGCCTCGCCGGAGCGCAGCTTTTCGAGAAACGTTGCTGCAGGTGGACTCGCGGCGTCTGCCGTCCCAGTTGCCGCCGCGCCGGACGCCTCGGCCAACGCGCGAGTTCGAATCTCGTAATCCCACGGCAGTTCGAACCCGAGCCGTGAGTCATCAGCCACAAACGCCCGGGCCGCAATAGCGTGTTGCTCGGTGACCCACTCAGGAGGCGCGGCATCGAGAGCGGCCATCGGTATCGACTCGGTTCTGTGAAATGCAAATTTCTCGGAAGGAAAGGAAAGCAGCAGCAAAGGGGACATCCATACAGCTGTAGCTATCAAAAGAGAATTGATGAAATCGAGAGGGGCGGTCCTTGTCTGGGGTTGCTCTCGAACTCATGAAGGGGAGACAGCGAGGGGGGTAGCGTAATGCTTGCGTTTCACTCGACCTCAGTTGACGAAAACACACCACGGGGGGAAATCCACAAAAGAAGGAAATATCAACTAGGAGACGGACACCAACTATTTTTTCCGGTAGTTCCGCTAACATTGACAACAGATAACAACACCGTCACGTCGCGGATTGTGGCCACAAAAAACCCCCCACGCTGTTGTCCGTGCCCACATCCATCACAACTGAACCGAGCCGTGGATTTTCGGCGACGCCATTGTCGAGGGGCCGGTCGCCGTGGCGCTCGCCCGCAACGGATTGAGCCATGCATGCTGCAGTAAGTCGGCCGCGCTCGGTCTTAGGCTGGGGTCACGCTTGGTGCAAATGCGTATAAAGTCTGCCGCCTGTTCTGAGACGCCTGTTGGAACCACAGGAATGCCCTCCGCGCTATAAATATGCATGAACAGCAGCGACGGGTTCGCAAACGTCGGCCACGGTGGTTTCCCGCAGTCGAGCATCTCGGCCGCGAGAATCCCTAAGCTCCAAACGTCGGCCGCGGTCCCATATCCGTTTGTGGAGTCCACTTCGCCTTCGGGCGCGCTGCCCCCGGCGATCACTTCCGGGGCCATGAAATAAGGCGTCCCGACGATGGTATTCGCCATTTGGGACTGCGAATGGCCCACTCGACGCGCGGTGCCAAAGTCGGCAATTTTCACCCGACCACTGGGCCCGTCCAACAGCACGTTGTCGCATTTGAGATCGCGGTGCACCACCCCGTGTCGATGCAAGAAGGCGAGGCCCCGTGTCACAGAGGTGACATACTGCCGGCACACCGATTCGCCGAGCCGACCGTCGAGACCGCGCACTAAGCTGCCGAGAGACCCGCTTGGCATCAGCTCCATATAAGTCTCCACGATCATGTCACGTTTATTGAACGCAATTCCATACACCGCAACGACGTTCGGATGCTGCAACGTAGTCAGCATTTGAGCTTCCTTCAGCGCCAGTGACGCTTGCTCCCGCATCGAGGCATCGTCGCCCGACAACGCGGTGTGCTTGACGGCGATCGTCGTCCCGTCGGGCAGGATGCAGGAAAAGACAGATCCATTGGCACCGCGGCCGAGCAGTTTGCCCCTTTGAAAGACGCCTCGCTTGACCATGTCGCAACGTTGGCGGTGGATGGCGTCCTCCGAGGCAGGGACGACCGTGCTGCCTTCAATGAAGTCCGACTGGCGATTCGGCGACGACGTCGGTTGCCGTTCCAGGACGACGGGAGAGGCGTCATCGCCTCGCTCGAAGAATGAAGATGCGGTGGTGCCGGTGGCCTGGCTAGCCAGGCCGTCCTCCGTCTGCCCCCCTGCGGCGACGGGTCCGTCGGGCTCGGTTTCCGGGGTAGCGCCGCTCGCACCGTCGATGCGAGGTGGCTTTCCGTTCAGCTGGTCGGCTACGTTGACACTTTGCATCAGACCGGG
>ERZ1292630.1366-Hain-H41-02um-R3-1366-length-24103-cov-5_pt1 | contig 24103 bp, 23 predicted proteins | sample MGYA00564408_ERZ1292630 | MGnify/ENA primary metagenome ERZ1292630 (study PRJEB36523, sample SAMEA6512641) | groundwater metagenome | collected 2019-01-08 | study: AquaDiva: Metagenomics assemblies of 32 groundwater samples
CAGTGCTTGCTAGCAGATATTCAAAAACAACCGCCGATGTCCCTAAGTTATTTAAGCCACCAAAAATAAAAAGTGTCGCAATTTTAAGCGCTCGATGTAGATTTTTCATAAAATTGATGAGTACGAGCCCCGTGAAAGAGCTTATGGCGAAATAACCTGGCTCTGTCTTTGCTTTAAATGAGCCCATGGCTATTTGGAATTGTCGAACTTGGGTTTTACGACCTTTAATTCTTTTGGTGTGTTTGATTCTTACTGATCAAACCAGTCGTGGTCTGTCGTCTACAGATCAGCTATGTACCGAGGATCCTAAGCTCAGCCATGAATTATTCCTTTGTAACGTCAGTTATAAAAAGTCACTTAATCGAGAAATCACGAAAGAAAATATCCTGACGGATTTTGATCTTCGTGTTTCTTCAGAGTTTAAAGTTGATGATCGTCTTCGAAATCGTGTTGGATTTTGGTTTGATATCTATACTGTTTATGGTTCTGATCAAAAGGTCCTTCATCTATCAGATTATCCGTGGATTATTTTTAAGGTATTGGATTTTAAAGAAATCATGAGCCGACCCAAAGCTCGCTGGGTTAATCAAACAAAGGTGGACTTGCTGACTAAATTGGAATTGGTCAAATTGCGAGTCATGCTGTCTTCTTTGTCCAAAAAAGTAAGTCGTAAAAACTTTAGTGCAGCGACTCTGAACGAAGAAGAAAAAGCAACAATTGATCAACTCCAAACCCTTCCGGGCTCACTGAAGAAAAACTTGGTTCATGCATTAAAAGATGTGCGAGTGCAAACAGGACAACGTGATTACTATTTGCAAGGGCTCAAAGAGTCTCAAGATTACATGAAAACAATGGAAAATGTATTTCTAGAAAACAGACTTCCTATCGAGTTAGCTCGTTTGCCTATGGTCGAGAGCAGTTTCAATTCGAAAGCCACAAGCAAAGCCGGCGCTGCGGGCGTTTGGCAATTTATGCTTGGCACCGGAAAGAAATTTTTGATGATTAACGACCACATTGACGAACGAAGATCCCCCTTTAAATCAACTGAAGCTGCAGCGACTTTACTTAAAGAAAATTATTTATTATTCCAGAATTGGCCTCTGGCTTTGACCGCCTACAATCATGGTCCAGGAGGCGTTCGCCTTGCTATGAGAAAAATGAAATCCCGCAATTTAGGAGAAATCATTGCAACTTACGAAACGAAAAATTTTAGTTTTGCGACCCGAAACTATTACAGTGAGTTTTTGGGCGCGCTCTATGCTGAAAGATATTCCAATGAAATCTTTGGAAATCTTAAAAAAGCGGATCGACAAGAATATGAAAAAGTCGAACTTCTTACCAATTTAAGACCCGATATGATGTTGAGTTGGCTTGATCTTTCCAGTGATGAATTTGTCAAAATGAATCCGGATTTAAAGAAAGCTTTACGAAGCAATACCAGATTACCAAAAGGTTTTGCTCTGTACTTAGCTCCTGACATGGCTTTTCAATTTCGTTCTTTACAGAAGAAATATCAAGAATCTTTAAAGAAGAGCGTGAAGACTCGACGAATCGCCGATTTGTAGTGCTGAACCGCTTTTAAAAATACAATGTCTCCCAGTGACAAAAGAGTCTCTTTTGTTATTTTTTCAATTTCAATAAGGATAAAATTCAAAATTACTGAGAGGTCCCCCTCTCAGTTGAAGCCAGTTCGACTAGAGAGCGAATTAAATGGCCTTATGCTTGCTTGAAGCGGGTGGGCATAAGACATGGGGGTTGTAGTGCGGAAATTCTTGATGATTTTTTTAGCTTTAGCGTTTTCAATTTGTTTTGCTGAAAGCAGCTTAGCACAAATACGCGAGACCGCTCTTTTGAGTTTACAAAATGGATCACGGATTTCAAAAATAAATTTAAAAAAAGTTTTTGCTCATCCTGCGGTGATCAAATCGCGGGATGTCTTTCTTCCGAATGAAAAAGCTTACCTCAAAAAAATTAAAGCTACTTATTTGAGTCAATCTTGGGTTCTGGAAGTTCGAGATCAAAATGCCTTTTTTGAGCTCGAACGTTTTATCCACCGCAATGGTTTGCCCTTGAATCTAGAACTCAACGATCTTGGTATTGTAACTCAAGCCCAAAACGCACAAGTCACAAATGTTTTGGCACTAGATCCGTTTGCATCTTTACAGTGGGGATTGCACAACCGAGGGCAGGAACAAAGCATTGATTTGGATCCCGTAAAAACTTACCGAGTTCCTGCAGTCGCAGGCGAGGATGTTGGGTTTCCATTGGTAAATCGACCTGAGGCAGCCCCATCTTCAAAAAAAATTATTGTCGCAGTTTTAGATACGGGCGTTGATAAATCACATCCAGATTTGAAATCAGTTTTGGTTCGTAAAGAATCTGAATGTAAAGCTCTCGAAAAATTTCTAAAATGCGTCGAAGACGGTGATCGTAAGGAATGTGAAAAAAAGTGGATGGATTTAAAAAATCCTGAAGTGGATCAAGATAAAAATGGTTATCCCCTGGACTGCGAAGGCTGGAGTTTGTTGTGTGGAACTAACGCTGCTCAAATAATGGGAAAACCAGATTTCGGTGATGACCAAGGTCACGGCACCCATGTCGCGGGTATTATAGGTGCAATTGGTGGCAACGGCGTTGGTGTGACTGGTGTTACTCAAAAAGTTCAGATCCTGCCAGTTCAGGTCATAGGCATTCAACCTTCTGAGCCAATTAAACCTTTGTCCTTGGATTTAAACCCTAATGAGGAAAACTGGGTTGGCCGCAATCGAAGTTTGGGGGACTTGGTCGCACGCGGAGTAATCTACGCGGTTCGCTCAGGAGCTAAAGTCATTAATTTTAGCATGGGTTGGCCACAAGCTCGAGATTCTGAATTCATGAGGCAAGTTATTGAAGAAGCCCAGCGCCAAGGGGTGATCATAGTTGCGGCCGCAGGAAACGACTCAACAACAGCACTACTTCGGCCATGTGCCTACGCGAATGTAATTTGTGTGGGCGCTCATGGTCCGGACGGCGCGCTGGCGCATTTTTCAAATTATGGAAGTGGAGTTGACCTCGCTGCTCCGGGTACAAATATTCTTTCCACAAGCACACTTGATAAGCGACCAGTTAAATTCCGTGCGAGTATGGGTTATGAATTTCTTTCTGGAACTTCGCAGGCTTCACCCTTTGTCGCAGGGGTTGTTGGCGAGATGCTGGCTATGGGAATTCCTAAAGATGAAATTTATCCTCGATTAGTTTTAGGCACTCGTCCCTTGAAAAAAAGTTTAGCACTTATTGAGGAATTTCCCAACTCGGTTAAAAAAACAATACCTGCTGAATTTCGTCCTTATGAAAAATTCGTCTTGTCAGGTTTAATGGATGTGAAAACGGCTTTAGTGACACCAGCTCAAGCCTTAATTTTACCGGCTTCTAAAGAGAGTATCGAAATTCCATGGGATCGAAAAACCCCTCTCTTAAAAATAAAAGTTCAACTTAAAAATTTCTGGAGTGAGATCAAGGCAAGTCAAGTGCAAGTCCGAGCTGGTTTTTCTAAGCCCGACCAAGCCGTACGACCGCGCATAAGCTCGGTTAAAATTATTGACCGTGGGCCAATTTGGAAATCTCTTGATACCCGTGACGTCGAGATTGAAATGCTGATCGATGATAATTCCGACGCATCATTAAGTCGGATACCCAGCGAACTGGCTCTGCATTTGGATATAGCTGTCGCAGGTAAACATCGGGATGTCGTTATCGATACGGAAATTCTAGTATTGATAAGTCCTGAGTCTACGTTTTCGGAAATGATAAAAATTCCTATTGTTGGTTTGCCCAATGAGCGTTTCGAGTTTTTACCCATCGATGAAAACTGGGACATGATGCCGACGAAACGAGATTACATGGTCACGACTCAGGATAAAAATAAATGGAAGCTGTGGTTAGTGACTCAAGATGATAAATCTCCAAGTTCACCTTATAAAGTAAGTCCGGAAGCAAAAATCACAGTCGAGGGTGAGGAAAATAATCTTCGCTCACAAATTATGTCGCGAGTGGCTCGAGGTCCGAAGGGGGAATTACAGTATGTCTTAGGATTTCTAGAGGACAAATCTGAACTTGAAGATCCAAAGCCATCGCCGATGAGTTTTTATTTTTTCGATAACAATATGAAACTTGTGGATAGCTTTGTGTACAACAGTGCTCAAGCGCAAATTCCTTACCAGATCTATTGGCAAACTTTAAACAATACCAAAATGCCCTCGTGGGTGGGCTATGGTAAAAAGCCGCAAGTTCGCCGAGGGCTTAAGGATCGTTGGGAAAACCCAAATGATGATGAAAAACAGGAATTACGTTTTTATTATATAGATACTGCTAAAAATCTTCAGGCCTTGCAGATTTATAATGATTTTAAAATTGTCGATATCATTGAACCCACGCAAGCACAAAAGGCAGCTGGAAAAATCTCGATTCTTTTGGCCAAGAATATGGGCAGCGAAGCTAAACCCTCCTATATTTATGAATTTGCCATTGCTGAAGTTTACAATGGAAAAGTTGAAAATTTTAAAAAAATGGATTTTTTTGGATCATTAAAAAAATACCGTAATCTTTTAGACACTCGGGTGGATAAAGTGAATTCTTTAGATCCTTCAAACGAAGAATTCCGCGGTTCATTTTGGTTTTCTGAAGGGCAGAGCCGTCAACAAAGAATTTCGATTCTGGATCAACAAAACTTTGAATTTGTCGATCAAGAATTGGCTTCTATGAATCGACTGTTTGATTCAGCTCTTTGGGTGCGTTCAGCTTACATTGGGAAATTTCGAAAAGGCGCATTCGTTCTTACAAATAGTGAAATTCAGTACCATGACTTGAATTCGCAAAAAACTTTGAGTCGGAGTATGGAGCGGTATACTTTTTTCCCCGACAGCTTCATGACAAACTCCTATTTTCCCCTTGTACTAAGGGATAGCCGAAGTGCATCCAGTCACATTCCTGCTTTATTTACAACTGAGAGCTCTGAGCTCAGCCGTGGTGTCAAAATGGTTGTGCCGTTTTTTGCAAATGATGGTCATGTTGTTGAACTGGTGTCACCAGCGCGATTGAGGTTCAAGTCTAACGCAAACTGTCGCCCGCTCAACACGCCAGTTTTTTTAGGTGAGAAAGCTTACGCATTCGATTACTACTGCGGGAGTGAAATTTTGAGAATACCGCTGAGCTATTAGAAGGATTTTAGGAAAAGATTTAAGTTTTTAGAAACAAGACTAAGGAAAATAAACAACCATCATTTGGGAGGAAAAAATAATGAACAAAATAACAAACGTAAAAACAGGAGTGGCTGCTTTAGTTGCTACGATAGCTGCGATGTTGCTTTCAGCTTGCGGTGGCCATCATGGCTCACACGGTTCTCAAAGCACCTTATATTACCCTTACGAAACTGTTTACGGAGATGTCTGTACTACTCTAGAAGCTACTCCTGGTTGCACGTTTTCGCGTTCGACAGGACAACGAATCACCGTTAGTGCTGATCCAGATTATGATAAATTCAGTGGTGGTTCTGATGACCTGTGGTATGTGACTTTCGATAAAAACGGAACTGCGAAAGTACGTGATGACCTAGGCAATTTTAAATATTTTGCGGATGTTTCTGAATTCGCAGGATGGGTTGGCGGAAATTACATCGGTGTCGGAACAACAGGTTTATATTGGGAAGACATTCGTAATGGAACTTATTGGTTAGGTAAAAATGGAGTTCTTTATTCGGCTAATTTAGTTGAGTCTAACTATGGACAAGCTATTAATAATAAAAGTGCGGGACAAGCTACTGATACAAATTTTTCTGCTTTGAATTCGGACACGAATAAAATGTTAGTTAAAAAAGGTGCCGACAAGTTAGTGAAAGAGTACGGATTCAAACGAGATAAAGCAACTGCGGTTGCCTCTGCTTTGAACTCTTGGGCTGTAGCTGCAGCTGAACGTGGTAAAACTTCAACTAAGGATATGGACAAAACTTTCAAAGCAACTTTTGGTGTTCAATTTTCTGATGCTTTGGCTGCTGTTAAAGATTTAGCTGCTGGAAATAAATCTTCAATGCAAAATCTAACCAACAGATCATCTGCAGCACTTGGTTTAAAACCCTCACAAACTCAAAAATTCATGAAGGGCATGTATAAAAAAGCTCTTACTGACTGGGGTTTTGATGCTGAATCTATTCAGTGGTAAGCTGACCTGATCTTTGATGCGAAAAGGATCCCAACCGGGGTCCTTTTTTTTTCCTTTTTTGGTTTCTTTTAGCCTGCACGCACTCTTGTTTTTTCTTTTTTAACAACGGATTGCGAACTTACTCTTCTTAATTCTCTTACGATGTGTCCTGAGCCTTGCTTCTACTCCTGGTGATTCTTCTGGGGGTATCGGTCACGGCCGTGGTACCAGGTCCCTTGTTAGCAAAGCTCCAATTTATTTGGTATTGTGAAAATTGAGCAAATCACCGTGCAAACAAAACGGCAAGAAACTATATCCAGCTCAATGCTGACATTTATTAAACGGGCCCTTTTAATGGTGATAATCAGGGACCGATCCAAAGATCTGAGCTTTCATGATTATTGAGCGACAAGTTAAGTAGTGGTTTAAATACACCTTAAAGTTAAGAAGTTTCCTGAAATCGTGCCATTGTACTGTATGGTGGTCTGTCCGGGATAATCCAATACATCTCCAATAGTGATGATTACATCCTCAAAAAGAGATTTTCCCATCCGTTTGCTTGAAGTAAAGCATTTCATCTTCAAGCAAGCCGTTAATCTCGATACTAGATCCATCCATCATAACCACGGATGAACCAGCTTTGATTTCTTCATTACGAATATTGTGTGTTTTTCTTAATTTTGTATTCTTAGTAACGACGCACTCAGCATTTACATAAGTCGGAATAAAAAAACTTTTACTTATTATAATAAAAAATATTGTTGCTATTTTTTTCATTTAAATCCTCCTGCAGGAAATCTTGCGTTTCGATGCCAAAAAAACGGCAGCGATCATTTACGGAGAACATCTCGACAATGAAAATTCTCCTCTTAGTTTCATTCAACTTAAGACTCAATTGCATGACGGATTATTTCTTCGCTGTTCATTGCAAAACTTAAGACCATCTTCTTTTGTTTGCCCTGATGACCAAGACATGAAGTGAAAAGCAACATATCCTTTGGGCCAATTTGGATTTTCACTCGCTTCTTGTAACGCCATATAGTAGTAATACCTTTCTTGGCCGAGCTTACAAGGCGTGCAATATTTCCCTATACTATCGTTTTCAATTTTCTCCAGGCGACTCTGAATGGAATTTAATTGTTCAGTCAATTTAGAATCAGCTGCTTGGACCGAGGAAGTTATTAACAATCCCAAAAGACATATTTTATTAAAAAATATTTTTTTCATTTTTTCTCCTTTTTAAAAAAAATCGGGTTTAATTTCCTAAACATGAGCTAATGTAACTATTTTTATAAGCGAGTCCGACTCCGGAATCTTCCATCGCAACCACTTCAATAGCCGTTGCTGCACATTCATCCGTATTGCCCAAATATAAATGTGCCGCTTCATGTATCAGAGTTTGGGCGATAGCCACTTCCGCAGCGTGGACTATTCGCTGGCACAAGAAAATTGTACGTGGCGCCGTAGACGGCACCACGTAAGCCAAAGTCGTTGCCGAGCAATTCGTAAAATCCGAGCCATGTTGGGGCCACGCTAAGTCTGAACTCGCCAAAGTATTTCTTATTTGCTTAAAAATACCCGGGTTGTTGCTGCTTGAGTTTCTGGATGCTTCATCTAAAATTGATCCCGCCAAAATTACAGCTTGGTTAATGTCCCCTGCATAAGCAGAGAACGAAATTAAATAGGTCGCTAGTATAGTTTTTATCACAAAATCCTCCTAAGTAAAAAAATGATACTAACTGCACCTTAAGAAGTTTTGGTAAAAATCGTGGAAAGTGTTTCCAGTTTTTGGAAACGCTTTTCAGGCATTGGTTTTGCATTTAATACACTTACATGTTAGTAAACCTTCAAAAAAGGATATATTGACCATGGAAAAGGTATTTTTACAAATTTTGTCACTCACGCTAATCTTTGTGAGCTCACAGCGTGCGAACGCGGCTGATGATTTTATTTATCCAAAATTTAAGGATTACCTGATGAAAGCTAAAGCTCTCGGCGTTCAAGACATAAACGGAGAGTCAGTCTCATTAATTATAACAAGGGCAAAAGAAATTGAAATTGATTGGGTGTCGAGAATTGAGCCCAATGAACATACCTCAATTGATGGGACTTACAGGACTACAGCACATTGGGATAAAGAGAAAAATAAGATAACCTTTTCAAGCTATCACATTAACAAGCTTTTACTAAATCCACCTGGGAGTTTAAAGTTAGAAACAATCATCGCTCACGAATATTTTGGAGCGCTAAATATTTTCGATGATAATTTCTCTACAACGTCACCACTAGAAGTCATAGTTTGGATGCATAGGCTAAATAAAAATTCTTTAAGCGAACATGGTATTCCCTTTTTGTCCTCTGAGGCTCCCATTAATCTTTTTGCCGAACAGATTAAAGTCGCTCGCGGAGGTTCGACAGGCGTTGGTGGCGGTGGCGATGGCCGTATATCGCAATACTCTTGGCGATTATACCATGAGCTCTTTAAGCTGCTAAATAAAGAGCAAATTACTACTACTCAAGCAAGGCTTGCGCTCGGTCGCCTAGCAACTGTTAAAATTGAGTTTAGCGAAAAGGTCCCTCAAGGCGAAGTGAGGTTTAGCGATGACCATTCTAAGATTTTGGTTCCCCCCAACTCCACGATGGGAGACAATTTTAGTATTAATACGCCTAAAATCATGTCTTTGATAAAAGTTCTGATTCAGGCTAAAGAAGGCTAACGTGAGTTCAAAGGAAGCGGTGTCGATAATAAAAAAATCTTGGCAAAGGCTACGAGCTAAAGACCCAAGAGCTTGGTCATTAAGACAGGTGGCCAGGACTGTTGAAATCTCACCAGGCTATTTAAGTAAAATCTTTCAGAAAAAATCGCCGCTTCATTGGGCTCTTGCAAAAAAACTTTTAGTGTTACTGAAAGTTGATCAACTGGGGTGTGAAGTTGTACGTGCTTCTTTTGGTAAAATAAAAAAAAACAAGTTCGAAATTCCCCTATTGAAGCTTATGAATTAGCTCCCGAGCAGGCTGAATGGTTGCTGGGACGATGGTATCGAACTGCTATTCTAGATCTCATGACAACGAAGACTTTCGTGAGCGATCCGGCGTGGATTGCGAAACGCACTGGTATTTCTATAGGGGAAGTCTCAGATTCATTAAAAAAACTTTTAGAATCAGGTCTTGCAAAAGTCGATGAGAGTGGGGTTTTTAGTAAAACTCATTTGAAGGTTCGATTTCCAACTACTTTTTCAAAGTCAGTCATTAGGGAGCATCACACATCACAAATGAAACGAGCGATAGTGGAGCTTGAACAAAAAATTACGCCAAAAGATTTTAACGGCCGGCTCGTTGTTGGTTTTACCACAGCGTGCAATCCCGAATGCTTGGATGACGTCAAAAATTATCTACACAATGCACTTGTAGAAGCTGTAGAGATGTTTTCTAAAGATCCCTGCACCGAGGTCTATCAAATTAACCTTCAACTTATTCCGCTGACAAAAAAGATAGACTGATCAACAATCTAATGAATAAATGATGCTTGTTGATCATGAATGCTAAGAAATCCATCTTCGGGGCTTGTATCAGCAGATTGGGAGTTGCTGTGGTCGTGAGCTTGCCGCCGCTGTCCCTCAGCCAAGGCAAAAGCAATTCAGTGACTGTCAGCGGCCCATTGTAAAACGATTAGCCATGCCTTTGGCTTCAGCTCAGCCAAACTCGCTTCTAAAGCGGAATAGTCTTCGCAAGATGTAAGCTCAAGAAGTGGTGTATGTTGGAAAATAGGAAGACCAATCACAATATTGGGAAAAATAGGAAGTCGTTGGCTGCCATTGTGCTGGCTTTTGTAATAACCACAACACCTCTGCATGGCTATCCCCAGGAAGTACCCAACGGCTCAAACGAGCTGCTGGAAAGTCAGCTACCCACGCTTCAAGTTAAGCTTAACGAAACCGAGCAGCTTCCCCCAATCAGCATTAAAGTTTCCGATCCTACGCCTGAAAATCAGATTTCTGTAGAAAAAATCTCGGCGCAAAGTTCTATTTTTATGTTAACGCCGGAAATGTACGAAGCCACTCAAAAATATTTACGTAAGAGTTTTTGGCAACCGATAAAGATTAAAACGAACCAGGTTTTTGGTTATGTGGCGCTGAATGTTCCGCAGGTCGTTGCTGATTTAAAAGAAGCCTTTCGGCATCCGTTGAGCTCTGGAAAAAATGTAACAATCATTACCACTTTACTTGGGGTAACATCCACGATCACCTCATTTACCATCGGCAATATTTACGCTAACGATGCGAGTGCGAGTAGGTTGGTAGCGACCGGAGTTTTGCTTTTAGGTCTTTCCGCTCTTTATCGCGCGAATTACGATGCCGTCGGAGCTTTGTTGAATTACTCTGGCTGGAGCTGGAAAGAAATTAAAAAAAATGTAGCTCTACAAAAAATCTACGAAGAAAATATTAAGAATCTAAAAGATGAAAAACCAAAAGGTTTAGTTGAAGAAAAATTTTCCAAGCGATTGATTAAAATGGGTTTGATAGAAGTTTTTTTTCTAGCCGCCGTCGGTAGTTGGGATTTTATTTTTCCGGCATCCGAAGTGAGTAGTGAGTTTATACGTAATTTTACGATTGCAAATCTAGCTTATACACTTTCAAGTGTTTATGAAATGACTTTGACACGTCTGATGATTAAACAAAAAATTAATGTGAGCGCAAGCAGCCCCAATGAGATTGAATTCAAACAAAATAAAATAGCCTTTGCCTTTATATCACTTTCAATTGGCTTGAGCTTTTTGCAAAATCTAGCAGTTGTTCCAGCTCTTTCAGGCTCTAAATATTTTCAAGGTGCATTGCTGGGAATTGGCGGAACAATGATCGCCTACGAGTATTTTTCAACTCGCCTTGCTCGCCCATCAGTGCTTCCGGAAGCTTTATCCTGCAGCGCTATCTTTCAGCACTAAACTGCTTTGTATGAATGAGTAAGATGCGTCTTTTGTCACTGTGTTTAGTTTTAAACAGGTCCTTCACTCTCTAATCCAATTCATTTAAATCTAATCGAATAAATTATGGTGACGACTTTGCATTTTATTCTGGCATCAAAGAGGTGAATTCATGGGATCATTCAGTGTCAAAGTTTTAGTCAGTTTGTTGATGTTGTCATCTGCTGGTTATGCTCAAGAAAAATGCAGCCTGGTTTTTGAGAAAAAGACTGCAACTAAATCCTATGAAATTTCAAAAATTTTAGACCTAAATTTTATTAGAGATTTCGTTTTTAATGAATCTACTAAGTATAATGTAACTATGGTTAGCAATCGAGGACCTATTCTAAACCAAGACAATTGGGGTCTTTGTCATCTTTATGCTTTGAAATCTGAGTTAGAGCGAGAATACATGCAAAGACATAATGGGCAAAATCCTAATATTGCAATCCATTACAATGCTTTTCATCATTGGTACAATCGAGCGCTCGAATCAGCCTTAAGCATGGATTCATCTTTAAATGTTCCTGAGGGTGGCTGGTATCCAAATACATTTGCTATGATTAAATCTGTTGGAGTTATGACTAACGAACAGTGGTCGAAATTAGGTGGTAAGACTGATGTTGAATCTGCATACAAATATCATATTGAAGCCAGTCTATTAAAAAGTTTAATGTTGAAATCAAAATCTGAACAAAAACTGCTTGAGATATTTCTTAAAACTAATTTCACAAATGCCGAAGCGCAATTATTGGCCGGAGATATTTCACAAAATTCACACGCAAGAGAACTCAATATTCGTCGAAACTACATTAAAACAATTTTTAATAACGGTTCAGAAGGTCCATTGCCGGAACTTAAAGATTTTGTTCAAAATAAAACAAAAGAATTAGCAGAAGGCACGACGGCCCTAACCAAAAAGCAAATTCAAGTACTGACTGATCTTTCAAAGGGAGTGGTTGTACTTAATAAAATGACAGTCGACGAGATAAATCAATTCAAAATTAATTTACGAAAAGACATTGTTCGAGATGTGAGTGAATTGTATGCATCTATTTTCTTCGGAACGAAAGAGCTTCCAAAAGAAGTTTTAGATACAACAAGTGCTATTAAATTGTCTCAAGAATTATTTCCAGAAATGCATCAAACCACTTTAAGTATTGAAGTGAACGAAAAAATGGAGGCAGGCCCAGTTAAATTTATGGGTCGATCCAATCCAGATGCACTTAACTTTACCGCACCTATCGAAGTTTTGGCTGAAGTTATCGCACAAGAAGTTGAAATGAAAAACAATGGTGTGTGGATTGGCTACGGTCATAATAGCGATTTTGTTGATAATGCTTCTGGAGCAATGACCTTTCGAGGATTCAAGTGGAATCCTAGTAATCCTTATATTACTCGAGCAAAACGTAATAAAGAAGAAATCTATGATGGTGGCCATGCCGTACAAATCGTTGGCACAATTCGAGAGAAACAAACTGTACAACAAAAAGCTGCTGGTGAGCCTGGCAAACTTGTTGGATTTAAAATTCAAAATAGCTGGGGTGAAAAAGGTGGACAGTTAGGAATTTACACAATGGATCTTGATTATTTTAAAGCCTTCTTCTGGGGAATTACGATTCGTGACGAAGAAGGAAAATTTTCTCAGAAGAACCTTCCAGAGAAACCTAAAAAGGGTGAAGAACCTACGTTTCCTAAGGAAATCTTTTTTAAGAAGAAGAAAAATTAAGATCTAAATATCGAAAAATGAGAATAATTTTTTGGAGGATGCACATCGCAAAGCCACGAATGGCGTTGAAAGATAAGATTTCGCGATATTCCTCCGCGAGCGATCACTTGGATCCTTCTAGAGGTGGCAATTTTCTTTAAATCATTTAATGATTTTTGCACAGACTGAGAAGTTCCAAAATCATAAATAAAATAATAATCCGCTGGTACTGGCGCGAATTCAGGATCTGATAAGTCTTGTTGGACAACTTCAATACGAGGATAATCAAATCGTTTTAATATCCGTTGGGCTTCAGTGACTCGTTCGGAAGAAATCTCGTAACCCGTAAAAAATAAACTGGGGTAGTGAGTGCCGATAACGTGTCCCATCCGAGCATAAGCACAGCCCAAGTCGACGATGTGTTGATTGTCTTCCAAGGGCAAGATATTCAACAAAGAACGAATTTCCCAATAGGGGGTCATCAAGGTTTGCACGGCCAGTCCTGACCACTCTTGTTCGGGGTGCATCGGTAATGATTCATTAGGCTCATTCTGTTCAGCGTCCCAGCGAGTTTTAGGAACAAGCAGTCGGGTTTGAATTCTCTTTTCCGTACGATGGGTCTTTAATTTAAGCCACAGATCAGCTTGTCTTGAGTGAGACTTCGCATCCTCGTAATTGTAATCCATAGCGCTGTACAACGGAAATGGATCGTTTGGGTTAAATTCTATGAACATGATTGCCTACTTTTAATTACAATGAAACATAATGGTTCAAACTTCAACAAATTAAATACCATTGGGAATTTTGGCAGTGTCGGCGGTAAAATTGTTATCTAAAAACATTCTTTCTGGAATAAATATCGCGTTTTCAATCTTCTGACCAAACGCTGAGGTATGACGATCGGCTGATCGTAGGGATTTTAAGATATTCAGTTGCGTAAGATTACCTATTTTTAAAGCCAGGCTTGGATTTTTTTTTGCCGTCCTGACAAGCCTTTCGATGATTTTTTGCGGAGTATCTAGCCAAGGATTTTTATGTAAAATCAATGCAGCAATTCCTGTCGTTACGGCAGTTGCTTGTGATGTCCCTGTCATGGGGCCGTAAATCCCACCGGGGAGGCTAGAGTTTAGATTTTCACCGACAGTGGCCAGCTTGACTGTTTTAAGGCCATAATTACTTGAACTCAAAAGTCGATTGCCTTTATCCAATGCCGAGACTGACAAAATATTTGGTAGCATATATCCTGCCGGATAAAATTTAAATTTATCAGAGTTTGCACCCTCATTGCCGGCAGCTGCTACCAATAAAATTTCCTTTTGCAAAGCTAAACGAATGGCATTTTCCTCGATTTTGAACTTTTTGGCGCCGCCACCAGAAAAGTTGATTATTTTTGCTCCGTTATTGATGGCGTAGCGAAATGATTTGATAGAGCTATCGAGGGTGTCATTTTCAGTAAATCTTTGATCGAAATACTTGATCACCATCAATTGGATCACTGGACAAGATTTTTTTGCAAGCGAGGGCGGCCAATGTTTGCTAATTAATCCCGAGACGTGAGTTCCGTGACCGTGATGGTCCATCACATCTGAGTTGTTTTGAACAAAATTCCATCCATGGAGGTCATCGACAAATCCATTGTCATCATCATCAATATGATTGCTTGCTTTATCATTTCCCGAGCTATCAATTCCTGATTCGCCAGGGTTCGTCCATATCCAATCTTTTAAATCTTTATGGCTTAGGTCTGCACCCGTATCGACAACCGCGACGAGCAGTGCATTGGTGCTATCGCAGCTTTGCGCGACCGATTGCAAGCCAAATAAAAATGCACAAAGCAAAATTGTCAGAAGCCATAACATTTGTTGGGAAAAATTCATCTTTTCCTCGCTTCATATTTTGTTAAATTTACTTTTCCTTTTGATAGTGATTCATACCAAAAATGAGTTTCACCCAGTATAACTTGTTTCTTTTCACACTGCTTAAGGACGCGAGTGATTGTTTCTGAGGAATTGAGCTGATCGTACTGATAAACGAGAGAACATTGTTCTTGATCCTTTATTTGCACAACTCGATCATTGACTGTGTCATATTTAATTTCTTGTTCCAATTTTCCCGAGTTTTTTATCTCTAACAAATTGTCGTCCTCATCATATACGTAGGTTTGCTTTAAAGAATTATTTTGCAGCACTCCGGTGAGTTGATTATTTTTATAAGAATACTCTGTCTTTATTTTTTTATTAGAATTGATTTGAATGATTTTTTGTCCATCGAAACTCATTTCAATATTGAACTTTGTTAAACCAATGGAAACAGTTGTAGGCGTGCCATCGGGTAATCGGGTGATTTCGAGACCTTTTTTAATAAAACTTAGCCAACCACTTGAATCGTAAAATCGCAATATTCCTTCTTTATTTTCCAGGATATATCCATTTGAATTTTTGCGTAAGGTATAAGTAGGTGATAGCCATAAATTGGCTTTTTTAAATGATAAATTGATTGTCGATTCATCATTACAAAAATCAATCTGAACATTTTTACCGATGAATTTAAGTTTTTCATCAAATACGGAACACCACCCATAACCAAAATAGCCTGAGCTAAAGGAACGACTGCGATAAACGCGTTCAAAAATAAGTTCTTTGTCGCGATTGCGAACTCGATAATCGACAAAATGTTTGACCAGCCCGCCAGTTTGTAAATTAACTGCGGCTTTCGACAAGGGGATGTTCAATAAAAGTCCTAAAGGGATTACTCCCAAAGTTATTAAAATTAAATTTTTCATAGTGATTAGAGGTATTGCAAAAAGCAGGGCCAACTCAAATTCAAAAAAACAGCTAATGAAGCTGCTTCTGGTGTAAGGTGTATTTAATTTTTTATCTGTCTAAGAATTACTAACAGGGGTGTTAGAATCTCAACATGAGACAGTCAGAGAGTGCTATTTCTAGAAATAACTACGCGACTTGACTGACTTTTTTAAGGTTCGAGATAGTGAGTTTATTTCGCCCATTGGATTTAGAGTGGTAAAGGGCTTGATCTGCGCGTTTCATCCATTGTTCAACGTTCTCTTGGTCTTGCAGCTGTGAGATGCCAATTGAGATTGTAAAACGAATTTCATGTGGCCCATGAATGACAACTTCTTTACGAATTTTCTGCATAACATCTTCAGCTTTTACAGCAGCATCTTCAGATCGGTAATCAGGTAATAAAACGGCAAACTCTTCGCCGCCAAGCCGGGCGACAAAGTCTTCGGGTCGTTGGAAGCTTTCTTTAAGCATTCGCACGCATTCCTTAAGCACAAAATCGCCCACATCATGCCCGTAAGTATCATTCACTTTTTTGAAGTGATCGATATCCAACATCAGTAAAGAGACCGGAGTTTTAGAGATCTGATAAAGTTGAAGATATTTCTGACTTTGTTCTTCGAAACTTTTGCGATTATAGGACTGAGTTAAATGATCCAAACGCATGGATTGATTGGCATCAAGCAATTGTTTTTTTACAGTGGTTAAATTTTTTCGAATAAGAGTCATTCGTTTTGAACGACGTTCGTCTTTTACGGTTTGATGTTCGATATAGAAATTAATAAATTCACGGGATTTTTTCTTTAAATCTTCAATTGAATTGGATTCAACGGCCTCGCGCAGTTCGCCAAGATTTTGCTCAATAACTTCATCCTGTGATTTCTCGGCAACCAGGTCTTCCCCTAGTTGATCCGCGAAGTCCCAAATAATTTTTTTAAAATCCTCAAAAGTCTTTTGAATATAGGTGTATTCGTCGATCCGATAACTCGAGAAAAATTGACGAAACTCAAAAAGTAATTTTTCATCACGTATTTTATCAGGATTTATCAGTTGTTTTGAAAATTCATCCATTATCTCGCGCGTACGACGAACAGGACGAGAATCGACTTCAAATAGGTTTTTATTGTAAGTATCGATCATATACAAAATTGTTGCTCGGTCTTCATTCAGGTCAGGTGGAATATTATTTTTGGACTTGTTCGTTTCAACTTCAAATTGCTCAACAAGTTTTTTCATCCAAGACTTCAAGAAGGCCTCCATTAACAACGAACGAGAGTTTGTACCTTCTATTTTCGGCATAATTTTAAGAAAAATTGGGTCTAAAAAAGTCTTCTGGACCTTGGTTGGTTAGATAAAAAAATAAATATCAAACTGAGGCAGAATTTTAAACAAAAAAATCTTTATTCTGTTTAAACCAGCTAAGTATCGCATCTCGAACGAGTTTCTTTTTTTTTGTCGCATAATCATCACGTGAATAAACCAGATAAAGGGGATGTGTGCTTATTTGATGGTCTTCAAATAATTGCACTAATTTTCCGGAATTGAGATCCTCAGAAACAAGATAGCGAGGGAGTTTGGCAATTCCACAACCCTTGCGACATAAGCTTAGTATCATAGGATACTGATTAGTTGAGTAAGAGCCTCTCACATCAATGCAAATGTCCCCTGTGCTTTTAGTCAGTGTCCAGGTGTTCCAGGCACTGTTAAGCGAGCTCAAGATGCAATTGTAGTTTTGTAAATCTCGGGGATGATGAAAATCTTTTAAATTAATTTTTTCCTTTTTTAAATAAGAAGGGCTGACGCAAATCACATCTTTGATTCGACCCAGGTGACGTGCGATTAAATCGGGGGAATGATTTTCAGAGGCACGTATGGCAAAATCAATTCGATCCTTTACAATATCACGATTGTCATTAGATAGATCCATTTCAAAACTGACCTGTGGCAAAACTAATTTCAATTCAGATAAAACCGCAGGGAAAAAGACATCTCCCAGTGAAACTGGAGCCGAAAAACGAATTACTCCAGACATGCCTTGTGAAATGTCCTTTATTTTTTTACTGGCTTCACTGGATAGATCAAAAATCTTCTGGCTGTAGCTAAAAAGGGCCAGGCCTTCCTCGGTTAAGGTCACACGACGGGTCGTTCGTTGGAAAAGTTGTGCGCTCAGATAGGATTCCAACTGTTTGACTTGTTTGCTGACCATGGCCTTCGAAGTTCCAAGGGTTTCGGCCGCTTGACTGAAGTTTTTGTTTAAAGCGACTTGGTGAAAGGCTGCCAAGACATCGAGATTGTGATTGATTGTTTCCATATGTTGACAATGTGTCTCTATACTGCGCTTTATTCAACTGAAATTTAGGACTATATCTTTCAAAAAACACAATGGAGGATTTATGAAAATATTATTGGTTGGAGCGAATGGGGCTGTCGGTAAGCATGTAAAAAATGTCATGTCTGAAGCCGGACACGAAGTTATCAGTATAGGAAAAAAATCTGGAGATTTTCAAATGAACATTGAAGATGCGTCCAGTATAGAAAGTGTCTATAAGCGTATTGGAAGCTTCGACGCTGTAGCCATTGCGGCCGGAGACGTCGCCTTCGCTCCACTGGCTGCTTTGAGCTCAGAACAATGGGGTACAAGCCTTCAATCGAAATTAATGGGTCAAATTAAGTTGGTACAGCAAGCTTTGCCTTACATAAATGAAAAGGGCTCTTTTACTTTAATCTCAGGCATTCTTGGCGAGGAATTCATTCTTGGTGGGGCTATCGCAAGTACGGTTAATAGTGCAATCGAGGGTTTTGCCCAAGCCGCTGCCTTTGAGCTTCCTAAAGGGCTTAGAATCAACGTGGTTAGTCCAACCTTGCTGAAAGATTCTGTTGGAACTTATGGGCCTTATTTTCCAGGTTTTTTACCTGTCGATGGCGAAAAAGTAGCGCAGGCATTTAAGAAATCAATTATGGGAATTCAAACTGGAACGATCTATAGGGTTCACTAAGGTAAATCTTTATTTCAGGTAAATTACTTCTTTGTAACTTCGCGGTAATATTTAATCAGCCAGTCGACATTTTTACCGGTATTTTGAACTTCTTCATGCAGCTCAGAATACATATTTTCAGCTTCTTTTCTTATAAAAGAAATATCGTCGATAAGATCTCGCTGATTATTTTTTGCAAGGATCTGCTCAAATTCACCGTCGTTATTATCATGGGGAAGAAAAATTCCATAGCCAGTCGAATTAGGGCTAAATCTTTCACTGCGCTTTAAATTCTCTGTTATGCGTTCCAGAATCTGCTTTGATGTTTTACTAAATTTCTTCTCGAAATTATCAGGTTCCTCGATGGCCACAAGCAAGGTCTTGAATATAGATCTTTCGAAACTTTGTTTTTCAAGGTCTTTAATATCTTGTTCGACTTGCAAGGCTAACAAGATCGCCTGTTTTTTATCGCCTTGAGATTGGATCATTTTATTATACCAAGAACTTCGAGTAGCCGCCGGAAGTTCGATGAAATCATCAAGATCATAGGTTTTAAATTTACGTTGGTCTGCAATTTGAGTTAATTTTTCGTAAGCCTCTTTGTACTTCTCGCTTACAGTATCAAAACGACTATATTCTTTTGTTTTATAATCTTTTTCAACTAAGCCAATGCTTATCAAATCTTTTAGTAAACCTTTTGGAGTGCTGTATCCCAAATCTTGAACGGAATTCGTATGCACAACTGATTTAATAACGTCTTTTGTCTCGGTGGCGCAGTTGTTTGTTAAAAATTTAAATTCACCCATGTAGCTTGAATACATTTCTAAAACTTGACCGACAAAATTAAATTTTTCTTGGGCAGTCATTTTAAGTGGTATGCTGATGAGGTCCCTTTTTTCGAGTCGATTGTATTCACGAATAATAGAAGTCATGCTTAATAAAAAGGGCTGAGAAGGATAGCCGCCAAATATGCCTTTAAGATAACTCAGTTTAATGTCTGTTAAGTTAGCGCGAAAACTGACCACCACATGATTCTGCAAACTTGCCCCTTCTCGACATTTTGCATTGATGGGAATTCCGGGAGCACAAAAAACCAAATTGAACATGGAATGGCCCCAGAAACTCATCAATTCTTTGCCGGTATCCGCTAAAAGATAATCAACCGCATAAAGTCGTTCTGGATTTAAGTTAAACTGCGTGCTGTTTCCTGTCGTAGAATCTTTGACAACGACCTTGTAATTTTCTTCACAATTTCGAATCGGATTAGTTTTTATTTGAAAAAGCTCTTCATAAAATTGATTGATGTTTGGTCGGCGACAAGCGAATTCAGGATCTAATAAAAAATATTCCAGATTAACCGCAAATGCTTCGATGAGATCTTCAAATTCATAAGGGTTTGCACTGCGAGTTTGTAAGGCATTTTTGCTTTTAGCTTTTCCAAACAGCCATGGTTCTTTGAAACCCATTAAGCTTTGAAAAGCCAAGGTCGATGTGACTTTGATTTTATCGTTATTGTCAAAAATATGTCCCACTTCGTGAAGCAAGGACGCCACGGCTGTCTTATAAAAGTTGCGATGTCAACAATTAAATTTTTGACTTAATTTTGGACCCAAAAATATTTCATTTAAAAATAGTCTGTTAAGCTCGATAAGATTGCTATTCAAGTTAACTCGCGCTAATTCTTGAAAACTTTGTTGGCCATTTTCTTGGGCGGATTGAGCTCCACACTTCGGCACAAGCAATGATTTTAATCCTTGGCGTTGGTCTTCGTCGAAATTAATGAAATCCACAGGAATGATCCCATCAATTATATTTTTCATTTTTGCAGGTAGGAGGGATTCAGCTTCGGCCAGAAAGGTCTCTATTTTTTCTAATTACCAAGAATTATAACGTCCCGGATACTTTAAAAAAAATATCGAAAAGGTGCCCGCCTCGGCGGATTGAAATGCAAATAACATGGCAATGATAAAAAAATATCGTCTCATAGTTGAGACGATATTAGTGGTTTAATTTGAATTAAACAGTGTCAGAATTCTAACAGGTAATAATTACTTATTAGCTTCTTCGATTACACTTAAAGCGAGCTCATCATTTGATAAAGAAGGGTTGCCTTCTTTTATATTAAGCATAGCTGCAACCAAAGTCGCATTATCCAAACCTTGTCCAGAAGTTAAATAATTTGCAGCCAAAGGCGAAGCCTCAACCATTAAAGCATATCGATGAGGGGCACTTGCATGAGAAAGAGTAAGTAGAAACAAAGCTGTCGTGGACGCAAGTAAAAGAATATCGCCGCCATCATTATGGCAATTATGGCAACCACCTGGAGGACGACCATGACCGCCATGACCAGGATGTGCTAATGCAGCACTAGCAAAAACGCTTGCAGTAATTAGTGTTAAAAGAAATTTCATTGTAGCCCCTTATCGTTAAGTTTAAGTTCATTTTTTCGCACTTCATAGTGCCCAAGTCGCGGAGATTATCACACTTGTAGGTGAGAGTCCATAAAAGGAAGCCCCTGCATTTGATGCGATGTAAAAAGACAAGAAATATGTAAATTTTCTCTAGGGCACAGGCCCTAATAGTCCCGAAAATTATAGGCAAGCCAGCAAAGGCCAAAACCGCCCCCCCAATCAATCCATACATTTGTGGAAAAATAGGGATAAATCATAAGAGCCAAGCCAATCACCGTAAAATAGAGATTTCCTCGACGACGAGATTCCCGGATTAGATAGAAGCCAATGAGTCCAAATATCAATCCCGAAAAGAGTGAGGAAGCAGTTATATTCATAATAAATATATTCCAAGGAGTGCCTATTTTTGTCACTGGAAAAAGCTTAGCTATCTTTGAATATAGCAAGGGAGCTGAGATCAAACCAATGATTTAATAGAGCGGTTCGGTGAAATTCAGAATAGGCGTAGTTCCTGCAATTAATTAAGATCACATGAATTCACGTATTCTCGCCCTATGGGGTCTTTATTTGTTCTTAATGATTGCTTGTGGAAAGGAATTTAAAGTTAATTCCAACCCAGTGGCAAGCAGTGCTCTGCATGAGGGCGATCCAACTCAGACTAAAAAATCTGGCGCACCCGATGCTGTGGCTGAAGATGTCGGTCAATTTTATCGAGTAAAAAGTCGCACCAAAAATAACAATAATCATGCGCGAAATATTACCCTTAATAAAAAGGAATATAAGGTCGAGAGAGAGCGCTTAAGTATCTCGAAAGTGACCTATGATTTTAAAGATGACCAGATGACTTTACGAGGACAATTATTATTTAATACTCAGACTGAAAACTTCGCGATGAGCGGTAAAATTAAAAACGGTTTAATCGATCTGATCGTAACTGATTCGAAATCTGCTTTTGCAGAAAAATTAAAAGCTCGGGCGACTTGTTATTCTTTGTCCTCCAATGAAAACAAAACTCAATGCGGAAATTTTTTCATCGATTTTTATTACCTAGATCAAGGGACTTTTTATACGGAGCAGTTGATTCCCAAACAAGAGGCTTCTTCTGAAAAGAAAAATGATCAAGATAAACAAGACAAAGATGAAAAAGAAATCTCCCCTGAAGCTAAAGAAAGCGCAGCTTCCGCTGAGGCCGTGACCGAAGGACAAGCTGGGTATTTTGTCGGGGATGCCAGTAAAGATATCGTTGAATTGTTTCCTCTTATTAGCCAGGAAACTCAAGAGCAAGCTCAGCCGCCACAGAAATTACCGACACCACCAACCTCACCAAAACCACCCGCAAAGCAACCATTGCCGGCCCCACGTGCACCGGTAAAGCCTCAGCCGCCCTCTTCGCCTCCCAAGCCGGCGGCTACAAAGCCTAAACAAGGAAGACCTGTGAATCAAGCTATTGGAGGACTCGGGGGAAACCAAGGACCTGGTCGCTTGCAAAATGCATCCAGTTTGTTGGAAGTTTTTAATCGTTTAGGCCGAACTTCGGGCTTTCAGCTTTTAAATACTGAGGGCGAAAAATATTTTGGGACTTGGGACATGATTCAGCTTATCCAAAAAATGGGTTTATGGGTGAGAGACCATGTACCTGGCCAGGTTCTTTCTATTGGCAACATTACCTCTAGGCATGGGGGGCCGCAAATGGGGCAGGTGAGCCATCAAAATGGTTTAGATGCAGATATTGCTTATTTTACACCCTCACAAACAATGGAAGCAGTGGTTGACATAAACTCGAATAAATTGAATCCCAATATTTTACTGGATGACCAATGGAAACTTTTCAAACAACTCATTTCCACAGAAATGGTGAACATAATAATTGTAGATCCTATCGTTAAAAAGTCCATTTGTCAGCGAGCTGTTAAGTTAGGCGAAATAAACTCTCCTAATGACAATAACTTAGGTGCAAGAACCTTAAAGCGTCTTTATGTGGATGAGGGACACTACCGGCAGCATTCGAACCATTTTCACGTGCGAATTTGGTGCTCAAGCTTTGATCGAGCCTGCAAACCGCAAGATCCAGAGATTAATGATCAAGCCTTGGGCTGTGATCTTTCCCCTTGATTTTAGACGCCTTTAATCATAAACCAATCCTTCGATGAACTGAAAACGGCATTGAAAAAGGCATAAAGAGCAGGTCGATGAATATCCACCTGACGCCTTTTCGAGGAAGGGATTTATGAAAACGCGTACGCATTCGGGCGCTAAAAAGCGCTTACGTCTTACCGCTGGTGGAAAAGTCAAAAGAAAACAAACACGCCTTCGTCATTTGAATTCACATATGAGTTCAAAACCAAAAAGACATTTGGGTGAAGTGGTTTATGTGGATGATGCAAACATGTATCAAACTCGTCGACTATTGGTTTTTTAATTGGTTTTTTTTATTTAAAAAGGAAGATGTAAAATGGCTCGTGTAAAATCAGGTAAAACAAATCGCGCTCGACACAATAAAGTATTAAAAATGGCAAAGGGTCGCTATTCTGCGAACTCTCGGACCTACACTCATGCAGTTGAAATGAACGATCGTGCAATGGCGTACATGTTCAAACATCGCAAGATGCGCAAAAGACAGTTTCGCGTTCTTTGGAATCAGCGAATCAATGCTGCTGCTCGCATGAACGGAACGACTTATTCACGTTTAATTGGTGGATTACTTAAAGCTGGAATCGCAGTCGATCGTAAAAACTTGGCTGACCTTGCAGTGAAAGATTTGTCGGCCTTCTCTCAACTTTGCACTCACGCTTTGAAATAATTCTTGTTTTAGTTCCGCAGGTTTGTGAAAGCGGCCTGCGAAAAAACTTAAAGACATGATCGAAGGTTTGCAATGGACGAGTTCAACTATCAGTTTGAGAATCGCAAACAAGACCACCTTCAGTGGTCTTTGAGCTCACATGCTCAATCGGAATCTTTTCGTGAATTTGATCAAATTCAATTAATACCCGAAGCTCTACCTGAAATGAACTTAGCCGAAGTCACAACTCGCACTTCGTTCTTGGGACGTGAATTATCCATGCCGATTTTCATCAGTT
>ERZ1292630.257-Hain-H41-02um-R3-257-length-57397-cov-8_pt1 | contig 24062 bp, 12 predicted proteins | sample MGYA00564408_ERZ1292630 | MGnify/ENA primary metagenome ERZ1292630 (study PRJEB36523, sample SAMEA6512641) | groundwater metagenome | collected 2019-01-08 | study: AquaDiva: Metagenomics assemblies of 32 groundwater samples
GTCATCAGTGGCTTCCAGACGTCTTCCAGCGGCTCGTAGTACAAGCTCGATCGTTGCCAGTAGCCACTCGAGCGCTGAGTAGGCTGGAGACCTCGAATTTCCTGAATGTACTTGTTATCGGTGGGATCTCGAAACGTGGCATCGCCCACCTCCGTCCAATTCATCGGGATCGTCGGCATGAACCCGTGATCGAAATTGTTCACGTCGCCGTAGGTGATGAAACCGCGAGCCACGGACAAGTCCGTCCACTTACCCGATGGAAGTTCGTAACTTTGGTACATGTACTCCCAACCTGGGTTTAAATTGAGGTCCGCGACCAACGCCGACATGTGCCGGTCCACCGTCGTGATCGACCGGCTGCCCGTGGACACGCGATAGCCTTCATCCTGATAGACCGGAATCAGGGTTGCGTACTTTAGCGCAGGCGGTTCGGCGGCCGCGAGTGTGAGCGAAAAATCACTTCGAAGCTTGTCCAATGCGTTTGTCGATGCTTGTGTGACGGTGATGCCAATCGACGCCTCCGTCACCAGGAAGAAGCTCGTAATAATGGCGACGAGCGAGCCGATCAGCAGCAGACTCTGCAAAACAAAAATCACGCTGAGATGCACCGCCATGCTGTTGATCGGCACCGCGTAACTGTTTCGCAAAAAACTGACTAAGACCCACTTTAAGCACATGCGCAGAATTTGTAAACCAATCCGCGCCATGTATACATGAATTCACAAAACGCAAAGAAGAATGCGCACAACAATATCGGACGGGAATCACCTGCGTCTCCGTCTGTCTTCACAGATCATCGTGCAGCGGTCTGACGCGCCGCGATTCCTCCAGGCGTTGGCGCCGAGAGCCAGGTAGCCACGAGTTGTCGGCTTTGCCAAATGGCAGTTTCCCACCGTACAAGGTGGAAAACTCGTTGGAGCGCCGCATTTCCTCCTGGGCTGCCGCGGCAATTTCATCTTTGACGCACAGCTTCAACCCGTTTTCGCACATCCGTCGCACCAATCCGTCCAGTCTCCGTTCCCGGCGAATCGCGGCCACTAGGAGTTCGTCGAATCCATCGAGAACTTCTTCGCAGAAGTCCTGCAGCAGCGGTTTTGGATTGAACATGCCGCTCTTTTCCTCGCTCTTGCTGTACACCGGCGCATCGACCAAAGGCTCGCCGGTTGGCGACGGCGTTTGCCAGATTCGTACACCGTTGGGGAGCCTCGCGAGGTGAAAGCTTGTCGCGACGTCCGGACAGATCGAGTCCAGCACTTCGGTGGCCCGCACCTCGGACGCTTCGTAGTCAACGTAGCGAGATTTTTCGTCGCGGGTGGGGTCGTGCATGTCTTTCTGATTGGCCTGCTTCTTGTGGTGCTTGGCGTTCTCCTCTAGGCGGTGGGATGCCAAGATCTTCGTCCCGCCATTGCGCAAGGCGGTCACGTTCATCCGACGGCCGATTTCTTGCGCCATGGCCTCGCATGCGGAACATTGCAGCACGGGCAGCTTTTTGAAGACTTGGATGTTAGCGCCGGCGTGTGCGAAGGGATGCGGCTCCACGAGGGTGCCGATCAGTAAACAGCCGATCGCGCAGAGAAGAAGACGCGGGCGGAGATCGGCCATTTCGATTCGGGTGATGGATGGGCACAACAAACGTGAGGGAAGCGTCGCTACAATAACATAGCGACAGTTCGACAGTGCATTGGTACCACAAAAAAAATTGCCTGCGCGACGAAACCCGTCGACAAACTAGTCTACTGAATCGAACATTGCTGTGCTAAATCGCTGGGGCGTCCCATTTGCGCAAAAAATTCTTCTTCGCGAAGCTCTGGAGCCCCACCGGCGTCTCGGGCCAATCGAAGCGTGTTGACATCTAACGCGTCCACGCCGTACTCGAGCAAGAGCTGGTCACGAAGCTCGCGGGCGTTGGCGAGCGGCCGGACCGATGGTGGCCGGACCGGTGGTGGTCGGGTCGGCGCCGGAACAACCAGTGTTCGTTGTTCAGTCGTTGCGCCTACGCGTAACGGGACCGCCTTCCGGCTGGGGATTGCCGCGCTCGACGATGCGAGCTCTGCCTGTTTTCGTGACGACCATGACGCGATCGCGTCTAGATACCGAGTCAGAAACTGATGCAGGGGCACCACATTGCATGGCGTAGGGTCGTCGACGCATCGATCCCTCATCGCGCGGAAGGCAAGCTGCAAAAACGCCTGATGGTGAAGCTTCACGGGGCATACCAAGGGGGGCGCGGCGGCATCGTCGGGTCGCGGCTTCACGAGCACGTAGTCGCAACGGTGTTTCGCTTGATGTTCCAACTGAAAAACCAACGCAGGCGACCGAGGAATAAGGAGTCGTCTGGTCGCGGCGGAGTTTGGCAGCGTTGTCGGCGCGACGGTTGTTGCCGGTTCCGCTGCTACCCCTGGCGCGGCGACCTCACTCGCGGATAGGCGGGGCTTTCCGGTTAGTCTGTTCGCTCCGTGCACAACGCCCATCGTCGCGGGCCCGCGGGGGGGCTGCGCGTCCCGTGCCTTGTGGAGCATCCGACCGGACGGAACTAGCAACTCCGATGGAAAACGTGGCAAGAAAAGCAACGCAAGTGACCATAACACCACCCCACTGGACGGCGAACAAAGCATTTTACAGGGTGTCGAGAGAGAGAGCGAGACTGAGATAGAGAGATCACTATCGAAGAAAGAAGTATCCAGAGGGCGTGCGAAGCAACCACGGCTGCCAGCCCTCCCACTCCAAGACCCGTCGATGGTCTCCGCGGTTTGGTGTCAACGTGTCCCCCCCTTGCAAGAGCTTGTCACGCAAATGCGACAGGAAGCTGGTAACGCGCCGGAGAGTGGGGTCGTCTTGCGGTAGCGACGAATCAAAGTCAGGCACGATGATGGCGCGACTTTTGTCGGTCGGATGGACGCTGGACGCGGAGTTTTCGATCAACAGCACCGGCCGCGGTGGGCAACTGCGGCTTGGCGACGCCGCTGGATGCCTCTTGACCGACAATGCTCCGCGGAACAACCGAGGGCCGTTGTTGCTGGCCGTCGCGACGCTCGCGGCCAGCGTCGACAACCGGAGACAATCAAGCGGCTTAAACCCATCCGAACGTCGCGACGACGGCGCGGACCCGTCGATGATTGGCATCTGAACCGTCCTCGGTGGCATGGCGGTATTGGTTGCAGATGAGTGTGACAATTGCTTCGCTTTCAGCGGCGTGGAATCACCGTAGATCACGTGGTCAAAGATAGGCGCGAACAGCCTTTCAAACGCCGGTGACGCATACTCGGAGTGACCGTGCGTCCACAGCACGAGCTCGAAGACGTCACGCGCACGAGCCAGAAACGTCAACAGGTCGAAAAGACCCGGACGCAACGCGAACACCCCATCAACACAGCCGGCATCGACCGCGGGTGGTGCAGCGGCTGCCCTGCTGGCGACCGACGCCCGTTTGTCTGGCAGCCGCCGGCGGACTAGCAAATTCCGATCGTGGCCCGGACGTGGCGGTGGTGAAGCCAAGATCGCCAAAAAAGAAGAATCTGTTGATGCCACGGAAACCGTTTCGCACGGCGTCACGATTTGCGTTTCTTCCACAGACCGTGAAATTTCAGGAGTCACATTTTCTGTGGCGGTCGCAGAGGGCAGTTGGTGGGCGCTGGTGAATCCTCTGATGGGCAGTCGCAGACAGTCGATCCCGTGAGGCGGATCTTTGTGAACCGGCTCCGCCGCCCACTTGGACCTGAGCACGTCGGACGCCGGCCGGCATCGCGGGAGAGACTCGCCCAGCTTGGCTGATGTGGCGAGAATCCTTCCATCCGAAACAACCGGCAGAAGTAATCGTTCATGTTCCGCAACGACAGCAGCCGCAGCTGGGCTGGCCACCCACGAAGGGGACGGTGGCGGGACGTACCGCACCAAGGTTTCGTCGAGATCGAACACCAAAGTCATGATCGTTCCTGGACGAGGCGGTGATGATAGCCAGGTCATCCGCGTGTCGTCTTCGTCGTGGTTTGAAGGGGACACGGTCACGGCAGGGTGGCAGGCAGCGTGTCGAGGTTGGGCCGACAGTCCCCGCTTCCGCGAGACATCCGCCCCGCGGTTGCGTTGCGTGGGATCGGCCATCGTTCGGTTCAAGGGGGGCGACCCACAACGCATCGTCGCATACCGAAAAACCGCAGCCAAATGAGGCGTTACCGAAAGGACGTTCTAAATACGGGGGGAAGGAAGGAATTGCGAGGCAATCCCATTTATCGTTGTAGACTGCCACCTCGGCTCCTTAACTGACTAAAGCAGCATTCGACGCAGGGTGCCAAGCAGGATCGGCGGCGGGGCATTATGTTCACACCCATCATGACGTGCAACAATTTGCAACCGTCGTCTCTCTGTCTCTCTCTCTCTCTCTCTGTCCTCTCTCCCTCATTAGCGCCGACACGGGGGTGCCAGCACCGAGCCTCCCTTCGAGCCACTCGAGAGAGAATTATTCGTTAGCCGGTCGTGTCGCTACCCTTTCGTGTTGGCCATCGGCACCGCGGCCGCAGCGTCGCTTGAAAAGTTCGCTCACAGGGTCTTGTTGCGCATGGCCGCGCGGCGCTGCGTGTTGGCCTGGTAGGCAGCGGCCTGGTTCTGCAAGTTGCGGCTGGCACCGCACGACAAGCACGTCAGCTTCTGCAATCGGGTTGCTGAATCACGCTCCAGTGTGGTGTTGATGGTGTTGCACTCGGTGCACAGGCAGCACTCCTCGACGTACCTCCCAAGAATGCCTTCCATTTGAGACACACGAAGGTTGACGATGCGGATAATGAGGGCGTTGTTGTAATCAATCGAGCTGCGGCAAACGAGCTGCTTCTCAATGTAATCTTTGATATCCTCGGCGTTGCGGTTGAGTGCGTGGCAAATTTTGACTAAGTTCGAAAGCGCCGTGACCTTGGCACCTGCTCGTTCCAGAACCGGCATGGGGCATTTCGGCCGCTCACCGTCAGGACCTTTTCCAGTTCCTCGGCGCCGCCGAATTTCGGCGATGGCCGCCGTGAGCATCGTGTTGTACGTGTATGCCTTGTTGCCGTCGAAGAACCGCTCCTCGACCTGTCGGGCAGCGATGAGCGTGGATTGCTGTTGTCGGACGCGCTTCTTCTCTTCCTGGCGCTCGGCCTTGGTCTGACGAGTCAACAACGTCAGGAAACCGTCGAAGGTCATTGTATCGTAGTCGTAAGTGTCGGTGTCTGCGACTCGAACCGAGTCTGCGGTCGACGAAGCGGCCGCGTTGCCGGCGCCGTTGACGTCGTGTTCGTCATCCAGCGTCGCTAGCGCCTGTCCGGCGGCCCGTCGGCGGGGGGCGGCGGGCTCACTGGTGGCAGGATCGGTGTGCGTTGACGGAGCCGCGACTGCAGGCACTGCCGGAGACGCGACTGAGGCGGCAGCGGTGGTAGCCGGCTTGGTGGCATCGGCCGGGGCGGCCGCGGCATCCGACGTGGCGCCGGCTTTGACGCGAGGCTTTCTGCTCACCACCACTTTGTCTTCGTCGGACATTCGGGTTAGTGAAAAGAATGGTAGGTAGCCTCTTGGTCGCGGGGGGTAGCATAAATAAAAAGAACACGAAATCATCATTGACACCAAAAGATCTTCGGTGGACATTTATCAATCTCGGTCTGATCTTCGATGAGTTAGTTGACGCCGAAGTGTGCGAAGCAATAGAGGCAGGGAAAGTCTATCGTGGTGCTGTGGCTACTGAGCGGTTCTATCGCGCCGTGTTTTTTTGGTGTGGGCATCCTTCACCTTTCGAGAAGGACCAATACCTAGGACAGCGTGATGATCACGTCCGCGAGTTCCTGGGACGGAGCGGCGGTGTCGTTGACAACTTTACCGGTTTCTCGGCCCGTCTTCGCTTCTTCACCTTCGTGCTTCCAGCTCTGACTCGACATCCCTTCCGCTTGACGCAGCACTAAATTGTGCTCGTTAGCGAGAAAGAGCAGCGAAAAGAAGAAGAACGCGGGAGAGAGCGAGCCATCCTTCGCGATTCTTGGTACTTCGGGAAGCATCGCCTCGATCACTTCGCTAAAACAGGTGGTCTGACTTGGCTCGGCGGCGTGAGCTGCTGCGGTCGACCCTGCCGGCTGCTCCATCGTGCTGCCTTTGGCGGCCACCCTTGTCTTCTCCCACATTACCGAACGCAGCCGTGCCACATCCACTTGCGTCGGTGCCGTTGCTGTTTGGACTCTGAGTGCCACATCGCCCGCTCCGCCGGAACCTCTGGCAGCCAAAGATGGACGCCCTGGGCCATCCGCGCCGCCCGCAGTCGGCGACGTGTCCACTCCACACCCATGGAGCACGTTTTCAATGTCAATGGCGGCCCCCAGAGCAAACGGAGGCGCCATGCTGTTCTCGGCTCCGCCCATGTTCGCGAGCAACATGCCCTCGTCAGGGCCATCATCGTCGTAGAGCCCGGCGTGCGGTTCCCCGCCGAAATCGTCGTCGTCATTGTTAGGCTGCTTTCCGCCCATCATTCCTTGGGCAAATGACCCACCGGTGGTTCGCGCCTGGCCACTCACGTCCTCGTCCAAGACGGGCATGTCCATGACCACTCGGTCACCCAACGCGCAGGTATCCGCACCGCCACGGTCGTCGGACGCGTCGGCACCTTGGGCCATGAAGCGCCGTGTGGTGCCGTTCTCCAGCACCTCGACCCCGTGACCTCGGTGGCGCGATGTCTTCAGCATCACGTTCCAGTGTCGCGACGCCGTCGAAAACGGCTGAAAGAACATTGTAACGTCCTCCAGCATTTTCGTCGCGGACCACGCTGGCGGGAGGGCGTCGCTGTTGTTGTTGCTCGCTGCCGCGTCGGACTTTCGACCTGTGACGACGTCCACGGCCGCCGGCATTATGAGGCCATTGTCCTTCGCCTTCGCATTGCAGTAGGACGGTTCGGCGTAAGCGGCGAGCATTTTGTCCGTCGCGCCCGAAGCAAGCAACTCGCGGCCGCGGGGTGTCACCGCCAACAACCGAGACCGATTCAGACGTAACTTGTCGTGCACCGGCAGCAGGGACTCTTCGATTTGCGCCTCCATGTCGGCGATCGCGGTCAGAACATTGGCGTTGGCCGGTTTGGGCTCCTGTGAAGCGTCGAGCGCCTTTTTAGTGTGGGCCACAAACTTAGCAATGAGCGCCGAAGGGGCTGATTTGGGATCCAGCAATGCTACGTTCGCGAAGGACACGGTCCGCTTGTCGCCGACTCGTCGACGAGCCCCACGGCCCCCATCCTCCTCCTCGTTTCCAAGGACAGCCTCCACGACACCCTCTCCGCCCAGTCGTGCGGCATTCTGCGACGGCTTCGCGCCAGCGGCGCGGCTCTCCCGGCGAATTAGCCCCAGTGCGCCGGAGCCTAGTTGCATCGAAAGCATTGCGGCGCCGCCCGAACCCGCGGACGCGCCGGTCGCTCCCCCAGCGCCGCCACCCACCAGCGGCACCCAGTTGTCGGGATCCTCAGCCATCAGGGCGCACACGTCTTGCTCACGTTTGAGCTGCGAGTCGAAGGCGTCCACTTCCAGGTTGCCTGCGATGACGCCTCGTGCCAACGACGCCAACCCTGTCGCACGCCCGCGTTGTTCGGGACTATCCATCGACGGTGAGGCGTCGGCTGCGTCATCACCGCCGCCGTCGTACAATCCTTCGTCCCCCGCACCGCCTCCGCCATCGCCGTCGTCGTCGCTGCCGTTGCCGCGCTGCATGTGATCGAACTGCGAAAACACCGACGGCGCTCGGGAGAGCGGACGGCCGTCTCCTTCGGTGGGTGAGTGTCCGCCACCAGCCACGTGAGGGGCCGGACCCGTTGGGGCGAGCGGCAAGGACACCTGCGGAAACACGTTCACGCCAGAAGGGCGTGCCGATGCAGGCAGCCGTCCAGCGGACAGGTGGGTCATCGATTGCGCGCTCAGGCGAACCGGCGCTTGGCAGTCGTCGTCAAATTCCTCAGAAAATGGACGTATCGTCGCACTTGGTCGGCCTGATGGAGTCGAAGGCACATCAGACACAGCGGGAGGAAGAACGGTCGAGACGCGAGCGGAGTCCAAGGCCCCTCCCGCGCTCTGCGCCAGCCAGTCGTCACACCGGCTGAAGTCTTTGTCGAGAATCAAGTTTCCGGCCAAGCCGGTGGCCGCGTTGTGAACGAGCAGACCGCTCGCCTGGCTCTGATCAAACCGCTCGGTGATCGCGCGAAACGACGGCTTGACGTTCGCGTTTCGTTGATTTTGGGACCCCGCGGGGCCGTGGGCGCCACCCATCCGCTGACCTGTCATGTGCTGCTTCACCTTTTCTATCCACCCGTCATAGTTGATTTCCTCTAAATTTTCGGCCACGGTTCGCTGCATCGCGCGGCGTCGCCGGTACGCGGCTTGACGTTTCTCTTGAGCGTCCATCTTCGCGTCCCCAGTGCCGTCGCCCCCTTCGCCATCATCTTGGCCGTCGTTACGCAACAGGCGTCGCACAATTTGTGACGAGAGCAAGTACGTCGACTCGACACGCTGCGTCCAAACCTTCGCGCCTCCTTCAACAAGGTGCGCGGCTCGCGTGAACTGAGCGTAGTTATCGATCTCTTGTTGGCTTAACACTGACGACACACCTTGTTCCATGCCTTCGAGCAACTGAACCGACCACGCGTTGCGAGACGTGATTTTTCCTTCATGTGATAATTGCAGGGCTTCTTCTAGGCGCTGCTCTGGGATGAGAACTTTGGGACGCGATCGAACGGACACGCCGGACGTTGCCGCGTTCACAGGGATCGTGCCGAGGCTTTGCGTGGGCACTAGTTGAGAAAGCGGCGCTCCACCTGGTTTCGAACTGGTGACGGTAGGAGACACCGCGGTCGACAGCAAACGACGGTTGGCCGTGGGGCCGTTACGTGATGCCATGCCGTATTGCAACACAAACGATAACGTAATGTCGACAGTGGGGCTGAATGTGAATCTGGTTGTGCGCTTCTGAGAGGGAAGAAAGAGGCTCTTTTGTGCTTGAAAACGATTCGTCGCACGCAAGACGCCGTAGCGAGGAAACCAAAATTTGTCATTCGACAACTGATGTGATCTACACAAACGCGGGGTTTTTTCTAGGGCCCGTACATTGATGGGATTGAGGGGGAGAGAAAAGCATTCCCGGGAGTGGAACCGCTAGGCGTTCACTGGGGATGTGGGAACTTCGCCTGTGAGGTCGGTCAAGTTTGGATTGAGATACTCCTTGAGCGTGGTCAGCAAATGGCTACGTGGGTGAAAAATAGCAAAGTTTTCCGCAATGTCGTTAAACACCACGCGCATTTCATCCTCTTTGGCCTTGCGAAACGCCTCGAAGTCGGGGTCCACCTCCATCGTCGAAAGAACGCGCGTTCCTAGCCCGCCTTCCTCAAAGTCACGATTCATCACGGGTGGTCCCGCGTCCACTGCGGCCGGGGCCCGGATGGCGTTGGCCGCTGGCGTGGCGGCTTGGTCCGCGGGTCGGAACCACCGAGGTAACAGCTGCCAACGACGCACGTCAAAGTACGCCGCGGCGAGCGCCTTCTTGTCGAGGACGAGTGTCAGCGCGTCGAAAAGGTCCCCTTCATCGACGGAGTCGCTAATGTTGATTGCGGCGCGCGCACGACGGTCACCCTGCGCCACGAAGTCCCTGTACGCTGCTGCTCTCGCGGAGAGCGGCACATACCGATGCTTCATGTGCTCATACGTTTCCGGATGTTGTGCGGAAGAAGAAGGGCCCGCCGCCTTTCCGAGATCCGAACCTTCTGGCACCGTTGGACTGCCGCCAGTGGGTGAACCCGTCCCTACTTCCTCGAACCGGGTCAGCAAGGCCGAGTAGCCACAGTCGTCCACGAGCGGCAGGAAGATATCCTCTCCGTAGGGGCGCGGCAGGTGCATGTGGTCGATGGCGACTCGCCAGTTGGGGTTGAGTTGCAAGGGGATGCCGTGACGCCATGCGGTGCGGCAATATCCGATGATCTCGGTCATGGAGTTTAGGATCGCGACGCGGTGGGGGGTCAGGACGACATAGGTCCCTTTGGTAATGGGCTGCGACTTGACCGTGTTGCCCATTTCGTAGCCATGGTTTTGCTTCCACTCGGTTAATTCGCGGACCTCCTTGACGTGTTCCACGTCGGCGTCGCTCACCAATCCCATGCTTTTGACCAAGTAAGGACGGGTGACGGTTTCGGCCCACTTCTTCTTCCGTTCGACGGTGTCCGTGAGCGGGTCTTGATAGCCATACGTCAACCCGTCGAAATCCGGCCCGATGAGATAGGCGTCCGTTTCCTCCTCGATGCGCTGTGTCGTCGCCGAGGTGAAGAACATGCGGTGCGTCACGACGAGCACTGGCTTCAAGTTCGCCGTTTCCGACGTGGGTGTCTTTTCCATGTCATTGACCTGCCGATTGTACAGATAAAACGCCGAACCTTTGTGAATGTGGAAGACAGGAGCATCCTTGTCATCGCGAAGCACCTCTCCCGCCACGCCGGCTGCCCCTTCGGTGAAGTACACCGGAAAGCCGCGCCACTTGGCCACCGTCGTACCCAGGAACTGGGCTTCATTGAAACGCTCGATGTACTGCCGGCTGACCGCCGCCTTGTCGACCGTGAGGACGAGGTCCGCCTTGTACTGTTCCATCAAGGCCGCGCACTTGACGTCGCTTTCCCTCAGGGCGGTCTCAATGTCACGACGGAAGGCGGCCGTCAGCGATCCTGCCTGGGCGCGCTGGGCTTTCAACTTCTTGAGCAGCGAAATCGTCACGACACCGCCCTTGGCGTTCAAAATCATGTCCTCGATCTCGCGCTCTCGCTTCTGGGCGTCGAGATAGGCCTTGCCCAACGCCGGGTTGACGGGAATGAGGCCGTCGATCGGCGGGTAGGACGAGGACTTGAGGGACACGTTGATCGACTTCCCTCGCACGCGGCATTCATGCCTCGTCGCCGACATCACTTGCTCCATCGATAAATGAGGCTGGGCGATAGGCTGGCCAAGCGCATCGCAGTATCGACTGTCCAGAAAGAAGGTGCCGGCGTATAAGTTCGGCACGGACATGGACACCGGCCGGATGATGATGATCATGCGGTGGTGGTAGCAGAAGAGCTGGTAGAGATGGATATCCTGGAGCGGCATGCAGCAGTCGAGCTCACTGACTACGTCGACGTCGCTGCGATCCAACGGCAAGTCGGCAACGTCGTGCCACTTTGACTCTGTGTCCAAGCCGGTGCCAGTGGTACCCGCGCCCAGGGCGCCCCGTGCACCATCCCCTTTCCGTGCGTCGTCGTCTCCGTCGGGTCCGGCACCAACTTGTCCCAACTTGCGCCCTCGAATGCCATTTCGCATGGAGCCGAAGCCAATTTTCTTTCCAGACTTGATCGCCGCGGCGTCCTGTGCCTCTTCGGCCTCCAGGCGCTTGAGGCTGACTCGATAGTGCTGCAGACCGGGATCCACGGCGCGCCGCGTAGAGACCACTGACGGTTCAGAGACGGACACCGCGTTGGGAACGGGGCTTTGTGCAGATGTCGCCGCTCCGAGCCTCGTCTGGCCTGGGCCACTGCGCAGCAACGACGGCAGTTGATCGAGTGGACGCTTGCGGAGCTCGAAGCTCCAAATGGGGCAATCGTCATCGTCGAACGTCTGTCCCGGCCGCTCCCCCCTCCCCGACGTGGCCGTTCGACGAGCGGCCGCCTCCGCGGCCGCTTCTTCGGCGCGCGCCCATAGAGCGGTTTTCATGGCAATGTGCCGACTCGCCAGCGCGCCCCCCTTGCGATCTCTCGGGGCCACCTGCGTGGGGGCGGTTTTGGCAATCGACGAAGCCATCGGCAAGGTAGCACTCACCCCCTGCGTCTCTGCCCGGGGAGCGAGTGGTTGTTGCTGATCTGCCTCCTCCTCGTTCTCCTCCTCTTGCAGCTGCAGCAATTCATCCACAGCCGAACGGTGCGCGTTCTCGGCCGTTGCGGCCTCGTCTGGATCGTCACCGCCATTGACAGCGGGGAGGGCCATGTGAGTGCCAATGAACGCGCCACTGGTATCGACCGGTTGCTTGTGGTGTGACAAGAGCAGCAGCGCCCGCTTTTGTTGCAACTTGCTTGCCTTTTCCTCGCGCCAGGTGTTCAGTCGGTGGCTGTAGAGAGCCTTTTCGGACGCCAACGGGCTTGCGACCGATGCGAGCGCGTCGAACGCCCTCGACGGGGGGCCTCCGTCGTCGACGCTGTCGTGGTCACCGTCCAAATCAAACATGACCTGGCTGGCGTGTTGCTGCCTCTTTAAATCGTCGATGCGTCGAGAACGCCTGACCGTTCGCATGAACAACGCGGTGTCCTCCAGGGACCCTCCCTCTTCTTCGAACTGGCGAGTGAGCAGTTCGAAGGCGGCCGGGGGTGATGGCGGGGGCAGCTCAGGTGGTGGGGGCGGCTGGTCGATGCTTTCGCGACGTCGACGCGTTGCACCCGTGCTGCTGCTTTGCGTCTGCAATGGGCGAGACACCAGGCGGCTGTGGGAAGAAGCTGCCGACGACAGATTGTGAGTGGAAACGTCCGTGCTGCTCGCGGCGTCGTGATTCAGCAGCGTGCGTTCAGAGCGGTGTTCGCTCCAACCGTCCGTTACTAAAAGTGTGTCTTGTTTGACTCGCGCGGCGTCCGGGCGCTTTGTGCTTACCCGATTGCCAGGGGACGACAGGTCATTCACGGGGGTCGGGGTGACCGTCATCTGAAAAGTGGCGTTCGGCCGCTTCGATCCGGCGATGGCCGCTTTCGCAGCGTGCACTAAAGCGGAGGGTGTGAGCGAGCGAAGGAGAACGCCGCTGGCTGCACTGCCAGAGGGGGTTCCAATACTCCGAGTGGTCGGTGAGGCGCATCGACTTTCTTCGTCGAGCCCGTAAATGGACGTCGCCGCCATGTCCTTGCGCAAACTCGAAAACGAAGACGCTGTCAGCGCTCGATCGATGTCGGCGTCGTTGATGGATGCCACGGCCTTGTCACTGCCACTTGCGGATCCGTGAGTTCCAGACACAAACGCGGCTTCATCTCGGCGCTGCTTTTTGATGAAAGCCGTGACGCGGCTTTGCAGCTTGGCCAAATCAAACGGCGGTGGATCGTTCTTGGACATGAAAAAACGGACTGCTGGTGAGAGAGAGAGAGAGAGCGAGAGGCAGCAAACACAGACCGGTGGGGGGATGGCAAACAATTGTGGTCACTTGTGCCTCGCCGTTATGTTATTGGCCCCAGCACACGTTGGGTTTTGATTTGTACAACAGTTGCGCGCTTTTGTCACGCGTACAAGAAGAGAAGGTGAGAACGAAAAGTGTAACCCGCGTGAAAATGGACAGTCAAGAGGGTTCGTTGTCCGTTTCTTCGGCCGTCCAGGCGTGTCGTTGAGCGGAATGCATCCAGTCGGCCATGTAAAGCCCGTCGTCGTTGTGGTGCATGAGGAGAGCGGGTGGTGCGGCGGTGGCACGATCCCCTCGGGGTGGCGTGGCAGGTCCGTCGGCGGCGGCCCCTCCTCGTGCAGCGGCTTCGAGCGGCTGTGACAGATTGACGGGAGCCACCCCTCCACCGTCTCGCGGAATCAGAGGTTGAAGGAACGACGTTGCAGGGACCGGTGGCGGGTTTTGATCGTTGTGTATTTCCACAGAATTCATGACAATTAATCCGCGGAGGCACGTGACCCAGAGCTCCACGTCCGCTCGCGACGTCGTCGCGACATCCACGGTGCGGTACGTGGGCTTCGCCGCCGCATCGCCAACTGCGCGGGCTCTCTGTTGTTCGCGAACGCGGTCGACAAACCAAAGGGTCATCCCCAGGCTTCGCGGAATGAGCGTTCGCTCCGCGTCCTCGCCTCTAGGACCTACAAGTGCATCCGTGTACTTGCTATGGTGAAACTTGCTCAAAACAGGGGACTTGTCGGACCCCACCGACACGCCGACGAGCCACGCCAAGGGAATCGCGTCGGTGATGGCCGTTGCGTCACGATGCGTTTTCCAAATTAGCATCGGCTCCGCAGGATTCGTTTCAAAGTGCATCACTGAGATGAAAAAGTATCGGCGATGCGGGCAACCGTAGGTGGAAGATGGATACTTGGCGAAATACGAACCTTGCGACAACCGACCACAGTCGTTCAACAAGGCAGGATGGAGGTGGTATGCGATGAGCTGCCCGTGTTCCTCGAGGTCAACGCCCCTGGCTTGAAGCAGCATCAAGGGCACTTTCAGGTGGGGATGAAGCTGCCACGGCGGAGGCGCGGAAGAGGGCAGCAATGATCCCGATGCCGATTTGAGCGCGGCAGTGCGGTCCAAGCCGAACACTGCCGCCGACGGGTGTGGCGGCAGCTGTATGACGGGGACTAATGGGAGCGACGTCGCACCCTTGCGAAACATGTCCGTGCGCTCGGCTTCGTCCCCACTGTCATCGTATCCGTTATCCGCGTCGAAGTACTCGACCGGCCCTGGCCCAGGGGACACGGCGGATTCGGCAGAATGATGGATTCCGCGCACTTGCGAACGATGCGGCAAGCGCCAGCGGTCATGGCTTCGCCCGTGAATACCCGTTCGACTTGAGGGGTCGCGCATGGACGACGCCACTCCTCCGCGTCCAACGGCCGAATCATGGTGTGCCGTCATCGCGAGCCACGAGGCGTCTCGTCGTAACGCCGAGGTGGGCGGTGACTTGACGCTGTCCCAGCTGACGTCGGCTGGGATCGATGCGCCCCGATGATAGGGCACGACGGCCGATCCGGTGACGACGGCAGATTCCGGCGCGCATGAGTATTCCACTCCACCGAATAGTCCACTCCCGTCAGTATATGACGATGGCGCCGCGACAAGTTTGACACTCACAAAGGGAGCCAAGTTCTGCGCGCTCGCGCTCCCCGACATGGGATTGTCCGATCCCGGTAGCATCAGCGGACTGAAATGACTGCGCTTCACGGCACCAAAGTCGAGTCTCGGTGCATCCTCCTGGGTGGCGGTATTCGCTCGTCGCTGAAACGGACGTGGTCGCACGCTTTCGGACAACTTCATGGACCCCACGGTGTGGTAATATGGAAATGGACTGTTGAAGTCGATCACAGGTGTTTCGTCGCTCGGCACTTTCGTCGAAGCGGCTTGGAAGTGTCCTTTCCCGCTTTCGCCTCCTGGGCTGACACCAAAGTCGTCGATCTCACGAAAGTGACGGACGCCGTGCCACGCGTCGTACCCTGTTGACATCGCAGGCTGCGGGGACGCCGCCGTTTTAAACACACCACTCAGTTGTACGCTGCCTCGATCAGAACTGGAAGTGGTTGGACGGTTGACGTGCCGGTAGAACACGGGCGGCGGGGCGTCCCTCGGGGTCATCATCCTCGTGGTGCGGCTCGATGAATCATTGCCTTCGTTGAGAAACTTCGCCATACTCGCCGCCGCAGCCCGTTCCGCCGCCGAGCCGCCTGGCGGTGGGTCCACGGCGAGCGGCGGGCGCTCCGCACCGCCACCAGAAATGATGACGCTGCCCCCGGATCGACGAGTTGCCATGTTGTACTGTGGGAAAAGGGAGGAGCGTGTTAGTCCGGGGGGACGGGAGAGGGGAAGAGTGAATGGGAGCTTGTCAAGGACAGGGAGACGCACGCAATAGTCGACTGCTGGTCCTTCCTTCCCTCCCCTGTTTGCAGCATGCTACACGTAGCGCGAGAGCCCAAAAAAATGGGGTAGAATCACGTCAATGACTTTCCGAACATCTCAAGGCCCACGACATCGCACGACTTCAACACGGACTCCGTTTTTTCCGCTGGAAGCGGCTGCGATTGCGCAAGCATGCGACGGGTCTGGTCCACCTTTGCCAGCGACTTCGAGCTTGCCAACGTCGTCCACATGGCATCCGTCATTTTATTCAACGGGAAGCGCCGCTGGTAACGCGCCTCGCGTTCCGTTCCGCCGTCCAAGTCGAAGGTGCAGCCATGTTCGAGCACTTTGCAGTCCGGCGGGATGGAAACAAAATCGATGCGTAAGGAATCGGAGGCCTCCTCGTCGCTCTCGTTCGTGGTGGCTTGGCGAGGGGTTAGTAGCGTGAGAGTGTAGTTCAATTCCGATGAAGTTGGGCTGTTGACGTCCGAAGGCTGCGGAACTAAATGACGCAGAGGAACGACCACATAGGGTTCGTTGACGGGCGTGAGCGTCAGGATCATGGCGACTTGCTTCACTTTTTGGAACACAATGTTCGCCGGGTATTCCCTGGAAGCCGCCGGGGACGCGGACCTTGTGCCCGATCGAGGGCGGGTTGGACTTTGCGCTCGAGGTGAGGAAGCCGCCCGCCGTGGGTTGTGCCCGCTCGAGCCATCCTCCGGCGCCCATGGCCGCGCCGTGGAACATTGGAGAAACTGCCACTTTCCCGGTTCCGTGTCGTGGGGTTTATATCCCACTAGGGCGATCGGGCATAACTGCGAAGCACCAATTCCAGACGAAACAGGAAGCGACTCTTCGGCAGCGAACACAGACGACTCGCGACGCACGCTTCTTCGTCGAGCACCCGACTTGCCTGCTGCGGCCCCCTTAGGTGGGTCGACCGCAGACTGAGTGAGTAGGAACACTACTCGCGATTCCCGACCCCGGACCGTGATTCGCACGCTGAGATCAGGGTGCGAACCCGAAAATCTTCCTCGCACTCGGTAGTCGAACGCATCCGGCATGAGCAGACTGAAGCCAATCCGGTGAAAGCATCGCAAAAAATCCATCCATGAAACGGTCAAATCTTGCTGGTTGTCCTCGATGGGGATCGGTGCCAATCGTCGCCGTTCGCTTTCGACCTCGGCGGCGGCCTCCGCAGCGAGTCGCCTTTGGCGCCTCGTACGAGGGTCGTCTTCATCCTCGTCCACTGTTCCAGCGTCGAAGCAGGACACGCCCACGGTTTGTTTGGCTTTCGGACAGCCTTCCTGGAATTTGTAGGACCAAGGCCGACGCAATTTCACCGTCCCGGCGTCGGCTGTTCGCCGAATCGGTTCCGACGGTAACCCTGCCAGGCTTTTCCGCCTCGCGTCTTCAACGCGGTTCGGAGTTGGCGCTTCCTCTTTTTCGAAGTCCACGGCAACCACTTCGTAGCTGTAGCTAGGAATCACGCCGATGCGGGCGAGTTGCAGCTCCCAAGTTTCCGCCGCTGAACCGTCGTCCAGCGCCGAAGCGGCGTCAGTTGCGGACGCGGTGGCGAGAAGGAGGACTCGGCCCGGAAGTGTCGATGCAAGAAGCTGCTGCATCTCTTGAAACAGTGCGCGCGGCTCCTCCGCCTCACCAGATTGCCAGAATCGACGCGCGTCGGCGGCCCGGTGACTCAGCCACGAGTGGTAGATCCGTCGGTCGACGCTCTCTTGGGTCTCCTTGGGTTGTCGTCCGGCATCTTCCGCCAGACCTCGCATCGGCGGTGCTCCTTCCGGTCGGCAGAGAACATCGTTTTGTGTTTTTTTCCACAAATCGTACGCAGCGCGCAAGCGGTTCGAAAGCCACCCACTCGCGGTCGTGAGACTATAGTGCCGCAGTGTGAAACAAGGGTAGCCAGTGATGGCGGCGATGGCGCTAAGACTGTCGCGGCCCAGCCGTTGATGCAGCAAGGCTCCAAACGGACCGCCAACAGCCTCCTGCGTGTCGATGTTGTCGATACTGCTGCCACTCAGAGAGAGAAAGGGGTTCACGCTTCCTACAGACGCAAAGACGCGAGCGGCTTGTTTCGCGAAGGCTTTTTCGAGAATGAGGGGCCAATAATCGCACATGTTCGTCATGTGCCTGGTAAACGCGGGTGTCTTTCCGCGCTGCGGCACGAAACTGTCCAGAATCAAATGCCGCCAGGTGCCATCCGAGAGCACATCGTTGATGGTCACCCGAAACGCACCGACGCGCTGTTCGCGGACGGCGGCGCCCGGGTCTCTTGGGTGCAAGAACGCACGGGCCACCGTCGACGGGTCATCGCGAAGTAGCGCCGCCACTCCCGTCCACAGTCCTGCAGTGCACAAGCCCGTGGCATGAATCGGCACGTCTAACTCCTCCCAGCACGCTGCGCGCTTCAACTGCGACATGGTCATTGAAGCGGACGCCGTGTCGTCGCGATCCCCGCCGTGTCGGAATGGGGACCGTACGAAAATACCCAAGCACGTCACCATACTCGGTGGAAACAGATGCTCCGGCCGGGCGTACACGGCACCGATGCGTCGCAAAAGCGGTTCGTGCAACTTTGGCAACGCCAACCGGTCCGATGACGCCACGGGGGACAACAGGCTGCCGCTGCTGCCCGAAAGGAACATGGAACGACGCCGCTGTGTGGGGGACGCCGCGTCATGCCTGGGACTACTGGACCCCGACGGATCACCTGCCGCGGACGCATCGCCACTGCCGAGAGAGCGACGCTCAATGTCGGAAACCTTGAGGCCGAAGAACGTCACGTCCGTGAACGGCAGGGACATCCGCGTGCAGCAAGCGACACGGACTTCCGACTCAAAATCAGTGATCCACATCGGCTGGTTCGACGGCACCCCCGCAGCCCGAGCGGCGGCGGCATCACGGCCCTCCGTGGCCATCCCGTTTCTCGTTATGTCCAAGATGGCACGAATGTCGTTTCGCTTGTCAACCGGTTGCTTGAAAAACTGATTGATCCCTTCCAGTATTTTGTCCTCTGCATCGTCGAAACGCTCCTGCATGGCCTCCTGGCGCTGTTGGGCAGCGGCCTGCAGCTCATCTCCAGAGGTCGCCGCCGCGTCTTCGCGTGTGTGGTTGGGGGGCCAAAGCTCCGCGGTGACGCTGCCGTCGTACCCGTTTAGCAACCCCATGACAAGGGCCTTCGTCTCACCGGGGTACAACACCATTTGCGCCTTGAACCACTCGCGTCGAGCGCCGCCAACCGATGCGGTAGAGAACTTCGCGGGTCCCGCCGACCCGTCAAAAGTCACGCCACGTGTTGGGGCGGCATCGTTCTCTCGTTCTGCTGGCAGTAACTCCACGACGCGACGGTGAAACGCCGCCGCTTCGACCTTCACCGCCGAACGACGGTGGCGCATTTCTATGTCCCTCGGGAGCGGGCAAAGGGCCACGTTGGCGTCACTTTGGCGCTGCACCCGAGAATCCGGTCCAAAGTAGTATGTGATGTACATTGCGTAAGCTGGCGAGTCATTGTAGAACCAAAGCCGCTCCCACCCATCGTCGCCCGTCGAGGCGATGGACAGTGGCTGCCACGTGCAGTAACAGAGGCCGCCTGCCACAGCCCAGCCATCTTTGCGTTTCCGAGCGACATGTGGCATGGTGAACAGCTCCGTCACCTCCGTTTCGGGATGCAACCAGTATGCGACGGTTTCGTCATCACAATTATCCAGGCAGTTCGCGCCGCTTCGACCTCCACAGTATGTCGGACCGTTCAGGATGAAAGTGGGTTGCTGAGCGGTTGCGAATAACTCATGTGGCGCCGCCAGAGTTCGTTCCAATCGCTTCGGGCGCCCCGATTCAACGTCGTCGATTTCATCTTCGTCATCTTGATCGACTCGTAGTGCCAACCGAGCTGTTCGGCGCTGCTGATAGCGGCTGAAGGAATTTTGCGATGACCGAGAGGCACCGGTGGTTCGTGACAATCCGATCGCGCGATCGTTCTTTTTCTTCTTTTTCGCCAGTGCAGATGAATTTCCGGCGCGCTTCGCGGGCTCTTGACGGGTATTTCCGGGAGCGATCGTGTCCCGGGCTGGCGGCAAAAAGGGCTCACCAGCGTGACGGTCCGTACTCTGCTTGCAGCCCATCCTGATATCCACAACGGTGAGTACAATCTGTCTCGTTGGACTGCGGGGTGAAAGCAAACAACAGAACCGCACTGCGCGTTTTTGTGGAAACGTCAGTACTATCGATAATTGTCGCACAATTGGTGAGTTGGCTTGGCGTTAAAACAGCCGCGTGTGATGGTCATGTCTCTCCCCTCCCTTTGGCGATCGATCTCTCGTTTTTGATTCTTCCCCTCACCGCCGCGAAAAAAACAACAAAGCCTAACCTCTCCGTTTGTTCCGCCGTGGTTGGTTGGGTACGTTAAGCTGGGACCGGGCTCCTCCAGACGTACTCGCCCTTCTCTGTGAGAAGCGCCACCCTCCCGTCATTTCGGAAAACTGCTTTCACGGCGCCGGCTACGGCGCCAGTGGTCCAAACAACTTCTTGAACCTTCTCGGTCTGAGGCGCTGGCTGCGGCTCTGTAGCTGCTGGCTGAGACGCAGGCTGGCTCGCAGTCGACGACTCCGCGGCGGGCGGCTGCGCGGTAGTGGCCGCTGTGGGGGGAGGTGGCACTTCCTTGGTCACCGTCTTTGTCAACGACCACGTGCCAGTTGCGGCATCGAAAAGCAATGAGGCTCCGCCTTTGCATCCCGCAGACCATTTGGTCGGCGCTTGCGCAGGGGTGGTGCCGGCATCTGCGGCGACAATTTCGCTCACGAGTAGCTCACCGTCCGCAGTCAGAGCGAAAGAAAACTTGCCATTGCTTGATTTCACCGCGGCGGCATTCTCGATGGCGATCGTCGCGGGAATGTCCACGTGGACGCTGTTCTCCTTTTCACGCTCCTTTCCAGTTAAAAGCTGCGTTCGCTTGACGGAACCATTGATTAACGGGCTTCCGGCGACGAAGAGCTCCTTCCACTCCTTGTGCGTGAGGAAAGCGCTTGAGCGGCCCGTCGCTTGACTCAGCACGGCTTGCAGCGTGTCATTGTGCTTGTTGTCGGCGGCGTCCGCCGAGGCCGCATCGGTCCCTCCCAGTGGTTGAGCCCGCGATGCCAAAAGCATGAGCGCGACCAGCGCGGGATCGACCGTCTGCGTCGTTGAGGACTTCCGGCGCGATGGCGCGGAGCTTGCGGTCTGTGCCGATTTAACATAAATATCAAACATGCGCTGAACGCCAGCCTCCGTGCGATGAGGCGGGGCTTGAGTCACGGTGCTCGTGAAGGTCGTTAGGTCCACTGACGCGGTGAAGCGACGGTCCCCGACGTTAGGTGCAAAGTACAATGGGGCAGCGCACGCATTCGCCTCTACGGCGCTCAGCTTTCCGGTTCCGTACACGTCGAAGGCGGCGAAAAGCCCGTCTCGGGTACTCTCGAAGTACGTGCGTGCCGCTGGCTTCTCGGCGGGCTTTGCCTCGGCGGGCTGTGTGTCGGCGGGCTTTGTCTCGGCGGGCTTTGCCTCAGCCGGCTTAGTCTCGGTTGGCTTTGCCTCGGCGGGCTTTGCCTCAGCGGGCTTAGTCTCAGGTTGGCTCGTGGACATGCTTCGAATTCTCGCTTGAAATGGTCAACCAACAATCAACACAGGATGAACGACCGCAGGACGGCACCGGTGATCGGTTGGAACCCTGGTTTTCGACGCTCGTCACCGACATAAAATGGAGGAACCGACGCTCACCGCTATTTTCCGACCCTTCCTTCTTCTTTGGTGCCCCCGGGGGTGACTTCAGTGCGATGCGTTCGTGGTGCCAACGCGCCCTGTTCGAGGTGTACGGCTTCTCGCGGCTGATCCCGGCGTTGCCTGACCGGTCGGTGCGTTTCCTGGCTGCGTTGCCGTGTACCGTCCACTTTGTGTCACGGACGGCGATACGGTCCTGCGTACGCCAGGGCTGGGCTGATTCTGAAACAGCGGCGCGGTACGTACACCCCCTGCGACCGTGATCGGCTGCGCGTAGCGCGACGGCGTGCCGCCGAAGGAAGCGTTATTCGCGCCACCGCCCGTGGGAAACAACTGTCCAGCGGTGACACGTGGGGTCGTGCTGCCACTTGGATATCCCGAAAACCGAGAAAAACTAGAAAACGGACGCGCCTGCGACCGAGCGTCCATCGAGGCCTGGATGCCAATCTCCTTCGTTGGGGTCGTGCGATGCCCTCCCGCGAGGCCCGCGTGCGACGCGTACCCAATGTGAGACACCGCTTGACTCCAAGCAGTCCCGGTGGTATCGTACGGAGACATGGACAAAGCGCGGACTAAGCTAGCGAGTTGCCGCTCCTTGGTCTCCAGCGCCCTGTCGTAGCGCTGCTCGAGTTCGAGAAACCGGCGGTGCATTTCTGCGAAGCGGGCGCGAATAAGACTCGGATCCGCTAGCTCGTCGGCGGTGAGATCGCCCAAGTCATCCGGCAGTCGGCTGGACGGAAACGGGGTCGCGACGACGGAGCCCCCCGCTTCGGGGTCGGTCGGGGCACCTCGTCGCGCACTGTCGAGGCAAGGCGTCGTGTCACTCCCGTTGTCCATGCCGGCCGTCGTTGCCGCGGCCGTCGAGGCGAACATGCCTCCTCGCGACGGCTCGTAGGGCGGGCTTTGCCGCATTTGGGCTGCGAACGACAACCCCGCACGGCCGACCAAGGGCGGCACCGGGGGTTTCATCGCGCTCCCCGACGCGGCGGACGGGCCGTTCTTGGGCGAAGAAAAGGAACCGCCAGCTTGCGGCGGTGCGGCGGCGGCGGCGGCCCGGCCTCCCAACATTGCGGAGTGCGGTGGCGGCGCCGCGCCTCTTGACGACGTTGGCTCGGCTGCGTCACTCAGCCGCGCTCCGACGACGTAGTGGTGAGGCTGCGATGACCGCGCGGACGTCGAAGCGAATTGCGTCGACGGTGCCGAGGGCGACGACTCCTGCACCACCGGGCGAACGTTTGTCAAGTTCAAGATTGGAAGTCCGCGGCTGGCCATGGGGGTGGGTGTCGACAAGCGGCTCAAGAGAGGAAATGTGACCTGTCTCGTCGAACCCCGAGCGAAGCATTTCAGCTGGATCGGCGGCTTCGCGAGGTTGTAGGTTTGAGAAGGCTAGAAACTTGGGTTGGTCGCCGAGAGAATCTCGATGGAATTCGATCAAGGCCAGCGGAAAAGAAGGGAAGGAGGAGTTCACGGGTGAGTAGAAGGGTTTACTTCTTGCCCGCCTTCTTGGCCGCAGGCGCAGGCGCGGCCGGCGCGGCGGCGGCCGGGGCGGCGGCACCCTTGGCGGGCGCGGCCTTAGCGGAAGCGGCGGCAGCCACTGGGGCCTTCGCTGCGACCTTGGCGGCGGGGGCGGCGGCCTTGGCGCCCGGCGCGGCGGCCTTGGCGGCTGGCGCGGGTGCCTTCGCTGCAGCTGCCTTCGCGGCGGCGGCCTTCGCGGCAGCCTCCTTGCGGGCCTTCTCGGCGGCGATGGCGGCAACCTGGGCCTGCTGAGCCTTCTCGCGCTCCTTGTCGCGCTTCTTCAGCTCCTTCTTGCGCGCACGCTCGCGCTGCAGCTCCTCCTTGGCCGTCTTGGCCGTCAACTGGTCGGCGATCACGCGCTCCTTCTTTTTCTCGTTCTTCATGCGGTGGATGTGTTCCATCAAGTTGCGCTTGTTGCGGAAGACGTTACCCTTCGCCTTGACGTACAGCTGGCGGTACAGGTGGCGGTCGATCTTCTTCTCCTCGCGGTACTTGCGAAGCATGCGGCGGAGAATGCGGATACGGCGCATCCACAGGTCCTTCGACGGCATGCGCGCGTCGCGCGTACCCTCGCGGCGGCCCCGGCCCATACGGCGGCCCATCGACTTCGCCAGAGCGCGGGTGTGGAAGCGAGCGCGGCTGTGCACCTTGACCGGCTTGCGGATGATGAAACCCTCCTTGATCAGCTTGCGGATCGACTTGCGCGAGTTGGCCTGCGCAATATCCTGCGCCTCGTTAGGGTCCAGCCACACGCGGGCACGGCCGCAGCCGAGGATGTCCTTCGCCAGGCGCGCCTGGAGCTTCAACGAAACCATTGTATGAGAATTACTATTTTGCGATCACGCAGGGCAAAGCGGTGACAATGTGACATCTGAGCCCGGGAACCGCCGTTCGCGGTCCTCTTCCGCTGGTTTTGGGGAGAAGATACGGTACGCGGTGACGCTCCGGTCTCGTATGAAGACTGGAGGCCTGTCCCACGCAATGAATGATCCGAGAAGAAAAGAATGAGGGGGGCTGCTGCTCATGGTGCGGTAGCAATAATGCGAAGACTCTCGCGATAGAGCGCCTACTTCTTGCCCGCCTTCTTGGCCGCAGGCGCAGGCGCGGCCGGCACGGCGGCGGCCGGGGCGGCGGCACCCTTGGCGGGCGCGGCCTTAGCGGGAGCGGCGGCAGCCACTGGGGCCTTCGCTGCGACCTTGGCGGCGGGGGCGGCGGCC
>ERZ1292630.1371-Hain-H41-02um-R3-1371-length-24057-cov-6_pt1 | contig 24057 bp, 8 predicted proteins | sample MGYA00564408_ERZ1292630 | MGnify/ENA primary metagenome ERZ1292630 (study PRJEB36523, sample SAMEA6512641) | groundwater metagenome | collected 2019-01-08 | study: AquaDiva: Metagenomics assemblies of 32 groundwater samples
TTCTGGATGGCAGCATTGACCGAGAGAGTTTCTTTGAGGATAAGGAATTTTTTGCAGCTAATCTAATTAAAGATATAGAAGAGAAAATCAAATTAATGAAAGAGAAAGCACATCAATTAGTCTTACCGGGAAATACAATATTTACAAAAATGCTGCCGGATAAGGAAATGGTCCGTGATATTTATATTGTTGTAATGGATGATATTCCGCTTAAGAAATTAGAGGAGGTCTTTGGAATAACAATCCATAACGCCATTAATACTGTTAAGCCATATTTTATTCCAGAAGAGCAGATTTTTTACGGTGATTTATTAATCGCGCTTGAAGCTGGCCTTCCGGTTGGTTACTTAAGTTACAGCATTACCAAAGACCTGCGCAATAATCGGATTACTGCAAAATTTGAGGATATAGAAGTTGGATATAAGAGGTGCGGGATAGGCAGAAAATTATATGAACATGTCTTGGTTATATTTGAAAATGAAAAGGCGAAATTCATGACGAGTTCGCCTATATTAGAAACAGAGGAAGCTTTAAAGTTTTGGCAGAAAATGGCCGGCAAAGAAAATCTACAAGCCAATGCCGATGGCGACATTATTGTAAATGCAAAATTTAGGGGCACTTCCGAATCCGATCGGAAAAGTGTCTCTGGGCCTGGAAGATTTATTTATGGGGAGCTTGATGATAAGGAAATAGTCTTCGGTAAAGATGGCGGATTACGCAGGAGAGCTGTGGTAAATCATACTGCTGAGCGCCAGCAAGTTTACAAATATATCATGGATATTTTAAATGACCGCCGCGATACAGCACAGCCGGCATACCAAGCCTTGCTGGTTAAAGCCAGGAAAGAGCCTTATAAATTGGCGCGAATTTTAGAATCATTGCAGTTTGACGCAAATACATCCTTTGATATAGCCGGGTTTCTTTTGACCGGAGCCGGCGAAAATGTCCTGCACTTAATTGATAAATCTACCCAAGTAAAGGCCACAAACCTTATCTGGTGTCTTCTTGCAGTTGAACAAAATATTTTTGGCCTGCGCAATAGGATCGCATATCTTAAGGACTGGAAAATTTCAAGCTCAGGTTTAAGCAGTTTGTATCTTGCCCTCTACGAATATAAAACCAGTCAAAATAAAAATAAAGCTGCTGAAAAGGTCATCCGCCTGACGCATAAACGATATGAAGATGCTGTCCGTATTATTGCAGCAAAGGCTGCATTGCATATCCCAGAATTGGGTAAAACGGTAGTTTATGAAAAGGCAATGCCGGTACTTTATGGGCAGGTTCGAGAACAGCAAAAGGAAGAAGAAGCATCTATAAATAAATCGGCCAAAGAAAGAAAGGTTACCAAATCCTTAATTTTGGCGAATTATTTGCAGCGTAAGAGCAATAGTACTGCTCCGATGTTAGTTTTTGCCGGCGCCAGCAGAACTGTTATTTTTGATTATACATTTGATCACCGGATTGTTACATATGTGCCCTATGTAAAAAAATCTTTTGTGTTAATGGAATTTATAGAATTTGCGGATGCAGGCAGAGGCATAAGATATTGGGCGATTGATGAAAACCAAAGAAAAATCCTTCCTTTGGTTAGCTATTGCTTGGCCGATGCAGATGGCAACCTATATAAACAGGGCCGGATAACTAGATATCGGTTTGATTTAAGACAGCCCCTGCAATTGCCTAAGTCCAATGACATCAACCGTGCATATTTGATCTGGTGGCTGGCAAAAGGAGAAGGCAGGAAACCGTATTTTAAGGTTAATGCCGCAAGCAACGCAGTTGTAACATTTTACAGTTTATTCGGAGAAGAGGTATTGGGATGTTTATCTACATTTTATTCAAATTCTGAACTTTTATTAGAAGCGTTTGAATTTGGAGATACAAGAGGGGCTACGCTATTCAGTATAAAGGATGGACTGCCAACTAGAATGATAGCCAAATTTATTTTATTTAAAGAAGGTAAATTTTTGACAGCCCCAGAAGTTTTATATAAAGATACAACTTTTGGAATAAATGTTTTAGCTCTAAAGGCGCTCTTTGAGAAAGGCCAATGGAATTTAGATGAGATAAGCATTTCTCTGAAAGCCAATAAAGAGATATTGATCAGTGTCATTTTTGCCGATGAGACATTGATGGAATTGTTTCTTGGGCGCTTTAAAGAATTATTGAACAGATCAGGCCAGGACATCATGGCACTCAGTAAAAAACTAGGCATCTCAGATCATACTCTGCGTTATTGGCTCAAGCATGAAGAAAGGATCAGCCGAATCTGGGATTTATCGGATTACCAGGTTACAGATGTAAAAGAATATTTCAATAAAGGGATCTGGGATCTGCAAAAGATTAGTACTGCTCTCCAAGTAGATAAGGGAATTCTCGTTAAAATCATGTTTAAGAATGCGCCGGTCAGAGATCTACTTATAGATCACATTAAAGAAACATTATTAAATTCTAATTACAATAAAACAAAAGTTCTAAAGGAATTAGGGCTGGCAAGAAAATCATTCAACAAGTATATCAGTAAAAATGAGGATTTAAAAAAAATATGGGAAGAGTCTTCGGCTTCGACAAGAGAGTTTGCTTCTTTTTTAAGAAGAAAAGCAAAATCAGCTTCTTCGGTTACAGTAATGGTAGATAGAAGAGGATATGCCACCCAGATGTATTATGTTGATAAAGAATACATTCTTAATTATGTTTCTAAGAGCTCCGAGTTCCTTGTTGTGAATAAAGTTTTAAGGGAAGCAATTGAATTTGAGGATAAAAGACGAGGCGCAAGGTACTGGGTCCTTGATGAGAATTCAAATAAACTTTTCCCCAAAGTCAGTTATGTGCTTGCGGGAAAGAGAGGCAAGCTTTACAAAAATGAAGAACTGGTTGTGTATCCTTATGACTTGCGCGAATTTGAAAATAGTAATATCCCACACGCGCGAGATATAAATATTATGCACCTTGTCTGGTGGCTGGCCAGAGCAGAAGGCAGAGTATCATTTGCATATAAGACAGACCCAAAGGGGAGTATTTTCCTTTATACGCTTAAAGAAAAGGCTGTATATGCATGTACATTCAGTAATGCCCCTGAGCGCCAATTATTGATTGAAAGTGCAAGCTTTGACGATGACGTAAGAGGGGTAACAATTTATGAAGCAATAGAAGGCCAGCGCGGTAAAAAACTAGAAGAACTGGTGCTTTTTGAGAATGGTTCCTACCTTGTTGAGCCCCGAGTCATCTTTAAGGAACATAATTTCGGGCTTGAAAAAGAAATAGTAAAAATTGCTGAAGAATTTTTAAATCCGGAATGGAAACTCTCAACCATCGCCAAGTCCCTGAAAATGAACCAAAATGTTTTAATGAAATACATTTTTAGAGAGGAAGCGCTCAAAAAGACAGTGGTTGAACGTATAAGAGTTTTACTTGAGGTATACGGCAAGGATATACAAAACATAAGTAAGGATTTAGGCGTAACAAGCCAGCAGCTTAGGAATTGGCTTAATAGAAAAACAGAAATTATTGAAGTTTGGGAAAAAGCATCAGGGCGCAAAAGAAAAGTTTTAAGAAAGACTACTAGTATTGATGAGCTGGTTAAGCCGGTGAATAATTCTGTTCAGGCTAAAGAATTACTTGATTCTTTGAAAAGCCACAGCAGGTTCATAAAGGCTAGCCGGGCACTTATTGAAAAAGCTATCAGCCAAAATTGGCAGAAGATGGATGCAATGCTATTGCTCAGAGAGATAAGGAAGAGTTCCGTAAGATTTATCGGTGATACAAAAGAAGCACAAAATATTTATAGCAATTTGAAAGGCAAAGCCAGCTCTGGCCAGATCAACAAGGTGTTCGCGGAAAAGAAAATAAGGATGGTGGTAAGAAGATTCGAGAAGGGCTATAAATTAAGATCGAATGTGCTTTCAGCCATCAACAACGATATTGTTAGGTTTGAGAAATATATTGCAGGCAAGCTCGTTGTCGAAACTCCAGAAGAGCCTTTAAAGAAACAAGCCCAAAAGATCAAGGCAGAAACTAAAACGCAAAGTAAGCCTTCAGTAATCAGCTTAGATATTTACATAAGCCAGTTAAAAGATGCGTTAAGGAGCAATGATCTTGGTGCTGTTATAAAAATAGCCTTGAGAGCTCTTATTGAATATCCGTTGTCAGAAAAGATCAACCGTTATCTTGGAGAGGCTTATTTGAGGAGTGGACAGGAAGATGAAGCACTGGCAAGTTTCCAGAAATCTTTACGTATTGCGAACATGGATCCGGCAGTACATAGATGGCTAGGTATTTTCTACCGTGATGCAAAAGGCAAGCGTGATATAGATGAAGCTCTGCTTTATTTTGAGCGCGCACGCAGCTTATATAAGGATCAAGAAAAGATAGCTTATTGTCTTTGCGATGAGGCAAGATTGTTTACTGATGAGGCAAAAAGGAGCCTGAAGCAAAATAATGAGCCGGCAGCGGCTGCATTTGTCAAGAAGGCAATAGCAAAGTATGAAGAGGCTATTGAGACAAAGCCGGTCATGGTTGAGCCATATAAAAAGTTAGGCCACTTCTTAAATTATTGCGGTTTTTATCTTCAAAGGAGAGGAAATTTAAAAGCGGCAGCAGAATATTATGAACAGGCACTCTCTTTTTTAAAGAGAGGAGAAGAAGTATCTTCTTTTGCTCCGTTTCTTTTGCGTGATATCGCGTTTTCTTTCCAGATGCTTGCAGAAATAGACAAAGAAAAAGGCTTCCTTCCCAAAGCATTGGTTAATTACGAAAAAGCCAAGGTATATTTCAACCGGGCGAAAATTCTTTCCAACCGCTTAGATTATGGCAGGGAAGAATTCTTGCAAGGAATCCAGCAGGAAATTCAGAAGATCGCAAAGAAAATAAAGAAGCTGCAAAACCAATTAAGGCTTACTACTGGGGACACCCTTGCGATTTGTAAGCACCCGGCGCAAGCGGAGTATGCGCCGGTGTGCCCTAACCGGGCAAGCGTCCCTGCTTCGGAAGAAAGAGCGGATTTTTCGAATGATGGATGGGATTATTTAGGGATAAATATTATAGATAATTTATTGGTTCCTTCCTCTAGAGATAAATACCGGCAGATTTTGGATCATATGTATGGTAGGCCGATGGAAGTTGCAAAAACGATTGAAAGTTCTCTCTATGATCAGCAGGAATGTCAAGAATGGGCGAAGTTTTTTATTACAGATTCTGGGGATACATTCTTGAATCGGTTAAAGCAAAGCTTGAATAGGCATAAAAGTATTTTTACGACTGAACTCATTGAAGATTATATGACAGCGGTAATCCCGTTTATCAATGTGGTTTCTCGCAGAACTCAAACGCACAAAGTTTTTTATCGTAGCGATACGGTCCGTAACGTTTTTGCTAAAGCAAATGAGTGTTTCTTTACAGGTAAACTTTATGAAGGCAAAGACCATAAGTACTATTTACAAAAGGCAATGGAGCTTGCACAGAAAAATAAAGACAGCAAGATGATTGAAAAAATAAGGCGCGCGGAGTATTGGTTAGAAAAGGGGTCAGACCCCTTTTCTATTCCGCACCCTTGCATCCTTATGGCCGAGGCACAGGATGGGCAAAAAGGCTCTTTGATGCTGGTTGATTCGGCAATGCGCCAGAGCAAGGTTACTTTTCATTATCCTGCCATAGATGATTTTTGCCAGTCAGATGAGGCTAAGTACAAGAAGGTTGCCAATACTTTACATGAAGCTGCCCAGGATATTATCGCACTCATTGATTTCTTTGAGTATCTCTATCCGAATCTGGGCCGTATTAAGGTGCGCATAGATCACGGGTCGGATTACTTTGGCATGCAGGATGAAAATACGGTTATTCTTGATTATGAAGCTTTAAGCAATAAGCATTTGCTTGTGATGGTGATGCGCCATGAAATCGGGCACATGATTATTGATCATTTGAAAAAACAAAGATATATCAATCCGGTTATTGCAGAGGCGTATCTTATTAAGGAAGACTTAGAGTTTTTAGACAGCTTGCCTGAAGATGCGCAAAATGAATTGCGCGGGGCGCTCCAGGATCCGCAGAGCCGCATTGACAAAAACGGCAAGTTTTACCAGCTTTGGTTAACCGATAAAGAAAAGAGAGATAAGGCTATTATCGATTACTTAAAAGATAAATCGGTTTTTAGTGAAGAGGTGTTTGAGCATAATAAGCAGCTGTTTGAAATAAAAGGCAAAAAATCAGCCGAAGATAAAATAGCATCCCTGGCCCATCTTTTTGCGCAGGTTAAATCCAGAGGCAGATTCCACAGTATTATACAGCATCAGCGTTTTGATGATGTCGAAAAACTATGGTTTGCGGTAGCAGGCATTAATGAGCCGGTGTTAATTTATGAAATAAAAAGATTACTTAACAATAAAGATGATGAAGCCGGCCTTGGCGCTTATGCCATAATAGACAGGTTCGCTCGTATGTATTCCGATTGGGCCAAGATGTATTTTGAACAGGGTATTTGTGATATTGCCAGGGAATATTGCGCAAAAGCCATAAATACTTTTAATTCTAATAATATTGATGCGCATATTCAGTTAGGCAAGATTCTGATGAATCAATATGAATTTGCTTCTGCCAGGGATTGTTTAATTAGAGCCGCCAGGCTGATTAATAATAAAATGTTTGAGCTATCTTATCATAGTATAGAAGCAGGGTTATTGCGCGGTGAGCTTGGACAGATAAAGCCGCTTATTTCTCGGGCTAAGCTTAATGTTAAGCGCCAGGCATTATTTTTTGCAATGGCTGATGACTCGATGCGCATGGATAAGATTGTCAAAGTTGCTAGGCTTATTGCGAAGGATAAGCAAATAACCATGAGGCAGGAAGAATCGGATAAATTAGATATTATCGCATTTAAAATTAGTATTAGCCAAGACAGAGCTCACAGATATAGATTATTGAGCCAAAATCATGAATTATTAGAAAAAGTAGGCGCTGGTAACAAGACAAGCGGCTTGGCACAACCCGGAACTTACGATATTGCTGTTGCCGCTGCTGTGGTTGTAGATATATGGGGGATATCCAGGGATGCTATTTTTACGCTGGAAGTCCTCGCCAGCATATGGAATGAAAATATAAGCGGCCGTAGGCGTGAAAAGTTTGTGCTTGAAGCAGTGCGCCGCTTGTTTCATCAAGGATTGATACAGCCGTTACTTGAAGAATATTCTCAGCTTAAAGAAAAAAGTGATTCTGATAATGGAAGCGGGGAAGGTTATAAAGAAAGATCCGAGTATTACGCTTCAAAAAATAAAAGGCAGCAGTTAATCGATTTTGGGGTTACTTCGGAAGGCCGTAATATGCCGCGCTCAACCCCGCCGGATAATCTTGGCCTGGCGTTTCATCATAGGAAAAAAGCTTCTAAAAAATCGAATAGTCCATTTACAAAACGAACGCCAAGCCCGTTTACTCCTCTGAAACCAAACATCCCGAGAATAGAGCTTAGCCCATTCTCCAAAAAAGTACCTGGCCCATTCTCTAATGAAGGCTATGAAGATAGAAATAGGCGTTACGCAGATTTTATAAAGCAGCAGGATGTAGTTGATGGGTGGCATCCTTGTCATTACTATTCAGGTAGTGGTAATGAATTTAGAAAAAAAGAAGATGCTGTTTCGTATGATGTCGCTAAATTAAAAAATAAAATTGAGCAAATCGCCATGTTATGGAGATCTGGTTTTGGTAATCACGTGTTTGCGATACAGATTGATGCATATGCATATGTACACTTTAAGCAAGAAGAAAAGATCCGAATAAAATTAGAAAATCTTATTTTAGAATTAGAGAATCTTTATAATCATATTCCTTTCGAAGAGCTTGATAGTCAGGCAGATGAGTTTAAGCCTTTATTTGAGATAAAATATTTAATTCCAATTTTAAAGAATGAGTGTGTTAAGTTGCTTAAGAAGCCCGAGGAAGTAATTTCGGAAAGAATATTCATTATTGGAAAACATATTATCAATTTAGGAAGGGTATTTGATGCGTATACTAGACAAGCAATACATGCTTTATCTTTATATCCTGGTTATGAAAATTATATGGTAATTGTTGAAAATATGGATACAAAGAAAGAACCTTGGTGTTACATCTCAGCAGTTAATTTTAGTGAAAATAATTTGGCTAGACAGTTAGAAGAGGCGCAAAAATCAAGAAATGAATTATTTGAGCTTGGCCAGGCATTTTATCGCAAAGAAGGAGAAGCCGCGGGGTTTGTGCCTATTGATAATTTTAAAAAAGAAAGCGCAGAAGATGTTAAGGACAAGGCTAAAGAAGAAAAAGCGCCAGGCACCTTTTTACTTGATATGGAAAAAGAAATATTGAGATTGATTGCTCAAGGGAAACTGAATAAAGAAATTGCCCAAGTATTATCCCGTTCAGAATCGAATATTAATAAGTATACTTCAGAGCTTTCTAAAAGGTTTGAAGTTTCAGGGAAAAAGAGAGAGCTGCGGTTAAATTTAATAAGGCGTATAAACGAGTTAGGATTGATGGAGTATCTGGATACTGCTATTTTAGAAAATCCGCTTACCGAAAAAGATAAAAATGTTCTAAGGCTTTTAGCCGAAGGTTATAGCTATCAAGAGATCGCAGATTCAATGGATATTGTAAGCCGTGAAAATATAGGGGCGCTAGTTTCAAAGGTCGCCAAAAATGCCGGGATTACCATAGCGGATGATTACAGTATTTATAGTTATAAGGGGGTATTAAGGTTAATAATTGAACTTAAAAAGAAAGGCTTCTTAGCCAAAGATCTGCATCCAAGGCGTTTGATCCAGCGTATCGCCGGGCTTCTACCTACTGAAAACGAGCAGAAAGTATTGGAGTTTATTGCTAGAGGTATGTCTAATCAGGAAATCTCTGAAGAATTGTCTTTTAGTATCGGCTGGGTAGAAGCATTAGTAAAGAATTTATATAAACGTTTTAACATGCATGGCGGCAACGGATTCTCTGATGTTTATAAAGCGAGGCTTAAACTTACTCTCTATGCAAGGGCGTTGGGATTTTTACCTTTTGATGTGAATTTTGCAAAATTAAATAATCTTTCAATACCTCAAGTTAAAAATTACCAAGAAATAAAAGAAGCAGATTTTATTGATCATCCTTTATATCTTACCGGCCAGATACTTGGTATTGATAAGACCAAGTATAAAGTAAAATTTGCGCTTTTAGAAAAAATTATAAACCTGACTAGGGAAGCGTTATTAAATATCTGCAGAATGTCTGAAAAAAATGAGTATGAACTTTATAATATTGATTATGAATTGAAAATGATACTAGATAAAATTAGCTATAGTTTAGATGGTGTAACATTGCTTAGGCCAAAAAATGACGAAACCTATCATCAGCGGCTTTTAAGAAGTGTACTTACTGATAAAAATAGAAAACTTATTTTTTCTGATCTTTATAATAAAATTAAAGATAAGGGGTTAAGCCAGGAGCAAATTGTTTCAATAGCTAATACTCGTTTGCGCCAAAGAAAAGAGGTAAGTGCTCGTGTAAGGGAATCCAAAAAAGTAACTTCTAATCAAATAAGGCCGCGAAATGGGAATTCTTCTATTATTAATGGAGCTATAGATAGATTAAGTTTTGAGGGAAATGATCGGAATTTGCCGAACTATGCAAATTTTTGCATGAGGCAGAAACTTATAGAAGAAGGCATTCATACTCAAGCGCATGATTATCGTTCTGGATCGGTCATTATGACAAATAAATTTGGTATGGCGTTCTATTATCATGATGGCGGATGGAGGCCGTTAGAAAAAAATCAAAAAAGTGCAGAAGATGTTAAGAAAAAGGGGCCAGGCACCTTTTTAGAAAAAGCGCCTGACCCCTCTAGCAATAATAGGGTTTCTGCACTGGGTGAAGCCTTTAATTCGGTTGACTTGACAGGGCAAAATATTTAAAAAATTTTAAAAAAATTTCACTTTTTTCTTGACAAATCCTATGGATAGTATATACTTTACTAAAGTATTTAAGAATAATCTGATTAAAGAGTTAAGTTTCGGAATTCCTGTTTATAAGCAGGAAATCTTAGGTCAAAGATTTAAGCCGAAATATTTGAGTTTGAGCGGTCTGGAGGGACTGGTCAAGCAAAGATGTTTCGGTTTTTTATTTTTCACTTACTTACTTGAGGCAATCAAAACTTGATTATGACTAAAACAGCACTTACAATACTGATTTTTTTAATGATGTTTACCGAAAGCGCTTTCGTTAAAGAGGCTTATGCGGTTTCTCCGGCTCAAATATCTATTCCGGAAAAGTTAGGCTTTGTTATCCAGTCATATGAATCTAAGCCTATGCCCGGAAGTAATAATAAGCTTATTATCTATATTCAAGATTTCCATACCCATTATGAAGCGCAAAAAAACCTCGCCAGCATTTTAGAAAAATTAGTCAAAGATTTTAACCTTAATTTAGTGCTTGTTGAAGGCGGCTGGGGTGATGTATCCTTAAGTTATTTGAGAGATTATGGCTCTAAAGAAAAACGGCTGGAAGTGGCAGAGAAATACCTAAAGAACGGTGAAATTTCAGGTGAAGAGTACCTTGATATTATGTCTGATTATCCGATTAAACTTCAGGGTATAGAAAATAAAGAGCTTTATGACGAACACATTAAGGCATTCCTGGAAGTAGAAAAATTTCAAAGCCAGGCAAAGGCTTATATTGCTAATCTGTCCGGGATTGTTGAAGAATTAAGGCCACATGTTTATAGTAGTGATCTTTTAGAATTAAGCCAGCTGAAGAATGATATCGATGCGGAGAAAATAACGCTTGCTGATTTTTGCGTGGCACTTGCCGGTAAGGCAAAAATAAAAGAGGTGAGCCTTTCTGAGTACTTAGATTTTAATAATTTTGTGGAATTAGCAAATTTAGAAGGAAAAATTGATCTGGGAAAAGCCGAAGAAGAAAGGCAATACCTTTTATCGCAGCTTACCTCGGTTTTAACTGAAAATGAATTGAAATCAGTTAACGATGAAGCGCTAAAAAAAGCAGGTGAAAAGCAGTTTGGTTATTATTCGCGGCTGAATGAATTGGCGATGGAAAAACTTCCTGATTTTACGAAATCCATCTGGAGCGCGCGTACCTATGCCAATCTAAATATTTATCTTGATTATTTGAAAGCTTCAGAGGGTATTGATCTTACTGGTTTATCTTCGCAAATAGAAATATTAACAACTAAAATCAAAGAAAGTTTATTTTCAAGTGATGACCAGCGTAAATTATCCGAAATCTCGGATAATTTACAGCTTTTAGATAAGTTGGTTGAGCTTAAATTTTCTCCGGAAGAATATGAAGCGTATCAGAATAAAAGAAAAACTTTTGATTTTAATGCATGGGTGGAATTTCTTAAAACAAACGCCGCAAAATTCAGCTTTACGAAAACCGTTGATGCAAATTTTTCCGTGGTTGCCGATAATTTAGATATTTTAGATCAGTTTTATCAGATAGGCGAAAAGCGTAATGAAGTCTTTATCCAGAATATAATTTTGCAGATGGAGGATGATGGCACTGACATAGCCTGTCTTATTACCGGGGGGTTTCATACCCCGTTTATCATAGAGCAGTTAAGGGAGAAGGGTGTCTCTTATTGCGTAATTGCCCCGCGTATTACGCAGGCTGCAAATGACGCCCAGTATGTGAAAATCTTAAAAGAAAAAGCAGGGATAAAGTAAGCAACTAAGTAAAGGAGAGGAAGAAATGAGAAAGGTAAGTATTTTTGTAATCGCCGCTGTTTTGGTTTTGAATGTTGTTCCCGGTTATATTTTTGCTGGCCAAACTAATCTAAGGCCGCAGGCAATAGAAAATGGGGATAACGAAACACTACTTAAGGATTATGCTCCGGGTATTGGAAATTTTAATTTGGGCTCTGAGCCTTCCAAAGGCGTCGCAGATACCTTGTCAAGCCAGGCTAGTACTCTAACAGGGGTGGTTTTAGATGACCTTGGTATGCGCGGAAAAGCCTTAGGAGTGACAAATAAAAAAGACGTCAGTGAAATTAAGAATACATCAGATGGAACAGCCAAAAGAGTATATACAGAAATAGCAAATAGAATGGGAAAGATCCTTTTGGTGAGGGTCAGCGAAGGTATTGGTAGGGATGAAGTAGCGGAAAGTTTTGATTCTAATGATGTTGTTGTCCCGGATGCCCTCATCGGACAAATAGAGCAGATCCGCACGGCTATAGCCGCAGGCGGAGCATCTTATGCTTCAAAATCAGGGCAGGTTTATGAGATCGTAGATGCGATTATTGATGTGATAGAAGGTACAAATGCTTTTGTTACTAACGCGGGGAACAAACCTTTTAACAAATTATCGCCTTCTGAGTCAGGCGCTACCAGTATTATTGCAACTGGAGAAGGGGTTCGTTCGACCGGCAATTGCCCGGATATTTATGCGGATTCAATTATTACAACCGTGCCTTTTGGAGCAAAGAAGGATTTTATCAATAATCCGTTAGACCCTGAGTTAACTGCAAATGATCCTTCTAAGGTAGGCGATGTTTTATCAAGAATTGCAACTGCTAATGGCATAACTTTGAATGATATTGAAGTGCTATTAATGGATAGGGCAAGAGAAGGCGCAAGATTAGCTGCCTTGACGGAATTGAAGAAAAATTTCCCTGGCCTTGAGATTGTGCAGATAAAAGATGGCACAGTAGCACATGGTATTGAGGCAACACTCGGCAGGAAAGAAGGAAAACATAAAGTATTTATGACTGTCGGTGGTTCGCCAGAGGCATTTTTTAATAACGCTGTTACCGGCATATTTAAAGATTTAGGCGCTGTTTCAAGTTTCAGGTTATATTCAAAGAATGTGAATATGGCCTCTAACGGTAAAGAAGCAACAGATTTAAAGACGAGGTATGCATTTGATATTACCGAACAAAATCAGGTGAATAAACTACGTCCGAATGATGCAAAAGATATTCTTGAAGGTAAAAAATTATTTACCCAGGAAGATGTGGTTGGGGGTGTTGAGGCAAGTGTTGCTTTTATTACTCACAACGGAGTGTTTGGAACTAAAAGTATTGAGAAATTAGCAGATGGCAGCTATAAGATATCAGTGTTGCGTTTTGCTACTGTCGACGGAAAACCCAGTAGGTGGATTGAGGAAAGGGTTGTTCCAAGAGAAGAAGTCAATGCTTTGCTTGTTAACGAAGTTGATACTGTGGTGGCGAATTTAGAAGAGAAGACTCCTTTGATCAACGCCCAGACAGCAATTACCAGCCTAATTCAAAATCGCGATAGTGATTATATGAAGGCTGTTAATTCAACTAACAGCGCAGCTAGCGTAACTGTTCCTGAGGGGTTTGAATTTATGCCTGGCCGCGATGCGTTTGAGGCTTTAATGAAAAGCGGGCAAGCGATGATTGCAGTTAACGTCGTAAGTTATAACCAGATAGAAGGCCATATCCGGGCGGCAATAAAACAGAATGCCGTGCTTATTTTTGAAGTTGCGAAATCGCAGTTAGGTTATGCTTTAGATGAAAATACGGTAATGAGTTATGTTCGGGAAATTGTTAAAAAAACCGGAAGCACTGTTCCTATAATTGTGCACGGTGATCATATACAATATTCAGAAGTTAAGCAGATGGATGTTTTGAAGAAAACCTATGAAGAGGTTAACGGAGAAGGTTCGTTTAAAGCCGGCATGGATGTCAACAAAATTGATGCCGCAATATTAAGGAAGGTTAATGACAGATTGAAGGAAGCTATTGAAAAGGAGCGCAAGGCTATAACCGCTATTAACGAGCGTTTGATTAAGGCGGGTTTTACATCTATAGCCATAGATGCTTCGACTATCTTTGATGAATTCGGAGGAGAAGTTGTTTCGAATTATTATGCAAATAAAGGGACAAAGGCAGAGAAATTGGCTATCAAACTTGAAAATGAATTTGCCCTGCCTCTTGAGTGGGGGGTTGATTTCTTAAAGTTAGACCCGGATACAAAAGAAGGAAAAGCCAGGTTTGATGAGGTAAAGAATAAGATAGTATCTGATATGCAGAGACGCAACAGGCCGCAGGATGAGATTGATTCCCGCGTAACAGAGTTGCAGGATGCATTCGGAAAATTAGTAAAAGAAGCAAAAGCAAATAAGCTGGATGCGCAAGTAGTGATCGATGCTTATGATAAGGTCATGATAGAAATAGAGCAGGCTAAAATAGCCGGAATAATAGAAAAGCAGGTATTTAATAGTTTGACTGAAAATCAAAAACGCTTACTTTTACCTTCAAGCAATGTTCAAGAAACTGCTTATCAGCTTGGAGAAATACAGCGGTTATTGGGTAGATATGCTAAAAAACTCGTTGGCCGTATTGGTATTGAAGTTGAAGTAGGCCATGTTGACAGAAAATTCCCTAATCCTCGTCGTGGCGGAAAAATGGAAGCCAAGATGACCCATCCTGCGGCAGTAAAAATAATGGGTGATTATCTTACTAGTAAGGGGTTGTATTTTAATACTATTGCCACTAATAATGGTTCAGGCCATGGAACAGAATTTGACAAGGCGACACTTACTCCTGTATCGCAAGTAGGTAAGATCAGCCCTTATTTGACTCTGGAATTACAGAGGGAAGCTAACAAGTTCGGAGCTGCTATTGCACAGCACGGAACTTCCGGAAGCGATATGGATGAATTAGCAGAATTATCCAAAATAGGAGAAGTCAAATTCAATATTGCCACAAACTATCAGCAAATAGAGCTGAATGTTTTATCTCTCTTAGATGATGGTTTGCAGGGTGAAGAATTAATGAATAAGGTTATCGCAGATGCAGATGCTTTGATGGGTGGGCTCCATGCAAATACTCGGGCAAAGATAATGCGCGTTGCCGGACAATTCAAAGATGGTACCCTTACTACATCAGAAGCATATGCAGACAGCTTGTTTATGAAGTTTATGAAAAAAACATACGCCTGGGGTTTGAAAAAAGGCAAGATAAAGGAAAGTTCAACCAAAGAAGATATCGCAACTGTCCTTGCCAAGGAATTCAAACGCGTTTTTGGCGAGACGGATAAAGAGCTTTATGAATTGGGTAGGTATGTCCAAGATAGCATTAATATGCTTGATGCTATGGCATATAACGTATCTCCTGAGCAATATAAAGAGTTTTACAATCTGGCAAAGGAATCAAAAGGTGGAGCGCTGGTTATTGAGGCAAGCGCGATTTCTAAAACCACCGGGATGCTGGAACTTATCAAACAAGCAAAGCGTGATTTTGCTAATCTCAAGGTTGTAGTATATATGGAAACAAAAGACAAGTTCGAAGCCTATAAGCTAAGGCTTATGGGTGTGGGAGAAGTTGTCGATGTTATCAGCCAGGAAAGCTTAGAAACTCTTGTGCCTAGTTTAGCCGCGGATAAATCTATAGATTTAACTAAAATTAATTTTATAGTTTCCGAAGACGGCAATTACGGAAAAGGGTTTTTGAACCGGTATGATTTCCGAAAGTTAGGAATCAATCCGAGTGTGGTTGCTTTTGGGGATGATTTAACTTCGACTCCCGCAACCGGAAAATTAGCCAAGATACAGAAGGCGCGTAAGGAACTTGCGCAGAAGATATAAGGAAACCGTGTCCAATGCGGGTTTGGAGAAATCCAAGCCCGCATTGTGCGGCACGATGGGGAATAAGAAATGGCAAGAAATAAAATTTGGGCAAAAGCGATTAATATTATTCTGGTGGCGGCGCAGGAGAAGAGCCGCTAGAATATTAAAAATAGAGAGTTTTGGCAAGCCGTAAAGTAATTTAGGCAGCGGTATATTCAGCAGGTTATCGGGAAATCATGGGGTTAGAAGTCGGATATTAGGAGATTAGGTTATGAAAAGCTACTTCGAATGTGATAACGCGCTTTTACGGGGATGGAGGGATTGTTTGAATTTTTCGCCTACTTTATGCAGATGTGCAACAAATTCGGCATCGGACATTTTTTCCCATTTACGGCTTAACTTTGCGCGGATTATATGTAATTCCTGCATAAATTCGGGTTCTCTGGATTTCATGTCAAACCTCCTTAGGAGAGCATATAGTAATCTCGGGGTAATTATCTCTTTTATTAATCGTATTCACTCCGAGCTTTGTTTTTATTCTTACAATATGTTCAAAATTCCAGCTTATTATAGCCGGAATATTATAAATCGATGCTATCGCAATATGAAAAGCATCGGTAAAGTATTTCTTGGGTATCAATCCCGCTTTAACATATTCTTGGGCAAGTGTTTTGGCTTCTTCCGTCGTAGACAGAATCTCCATCTCATGCTTTGTAACAATCTCTTTAAGCAATATTTTCTTGGAATTATCCGGAGTATTTTCTATCTCTTCGATAGTTGCTTCAGAAATATAAAGCTTATAACCCAGCGTTTCAGCGTTTTTGAGGAACCGTTGGGTTTCTTTTTTGATATCAACATCCTGAGCAAACAATCCGTTTATTACAGACGTATCGATGTATATTCGCATGGGTTAAATTTAACATAGGATTAACACAATGTCAAGGGTTTGGGAAGTGAGTGTTTGGGAAGTGAGCTTAAATACTGTGGAGAAGGAAGATGCTAAAAAATAATTTTTGGGCAAAAATGATTAATGTGATTTTAATCGCCGCAATGGTGTTTGGTAATTTTACCAATGCCTCGGCGCTGAAAACAGGAAACGCCCAAAAGGCGCGCAATAATGTGGATGAGAGAATTGCCGAAGATTTAGGGGGCCGCCCCAACCGTAGCTCAAGCGAAGGCTATATTACACGGCTTGAGCATCAGATATATAATCAATGGCTTGAGGATAGCAAAGCTAGAAATGATAAAGATAGATTTATTAATATTCCTGAATTGGTAGCCAAATATGGAAATCTTGAAGAAAAATTTGCCGTAGAGATATATGTTAATTCGGATAACCCTTTTGTAGATCATCCTGCGATTAAAGATGCAGTAATATATGTAGTTTCACCAGAAGCTATATTCCATGTAGTCTCTGAATATATAAGCGCAGTAAAGTTTGGATTTGCAATGTTCGGAAGTCCGAAAGCTAGAACATTCGCAGACAGCTTAGATCGAGAATTAAAAAATATTACATCAGAGGATGAGAGATTAAATAAGTTAGCAGGATGGCATCGTGAGTCTAAGAAAAGATTTGCATCAGAAAGAATTGGTATATTAAAGGAACTTAAGGAATGGTTTGACATAGAGGGAGATCCTGTTGAAACTGCGGAATGGCTTTCAGATTTCCATAATGACGCGCCTGCTATTCCCAAAGAAGTTAAAGTTACAAATAGATTTATTTTGGATCATCCTGCACTTAAAACAATCTATGCTATACAGAGATTATCGCCTTATCTTGCCGAACAAGCTAATAAACATAATGGCGTGACTATTTTTAATTTGAGATTAAGCGAAAATAAGAATGGTAAACGTATGTCTCTTAACGATTTAAACCGTAATTTATTATCCATAATTAACGAAGCAGCAGTAAGGAATTCTCAAAATATCAGTTTTTTAGAATTATTTATACCCGACAACACTTCAGAAGAAGAAGTAATTAAATTGTTAGTCCAGGAAACGGGTTTAAACTCTGATATGCGTCCTGCGCGCGGGGCGGCCAAAACTGGAAATGAAAATGGTGATTTCATAAAAAACAAGATTGACGCTTATTACAGGGCTATAAAAGAGGAAGTAGGCAATTACAACTTTAGGTTAAATGGTAGAGCCTCCGAAGCTGAAGCTGTTAATGAATTCTTAGCATGGGTATATTTGAGGCCTAATGTTTCAAATGCGCATAATGTTCTTTTTGAGACACTGAGAGAAAGCCTTGAACTAATTGATAACAATATTAAAGTTCCATATTTGAGCCTTAGATTTAATACTCGCCGTTCTGATTTTAACCGCGGGCAAACACAAAATTTCTACCTTCGTTGCATTTCTTTAGGAAAAACCACCTTCAAGGAAACATTAAAGCTTCTTGGCCATTTTGATATTGCTCTTGATGAACAGGAAATAAATAAATTAATGTTGAAAATTGATATGATAAAAAATTGGCAGGAAAGTTCTCCTTACGATACGATCTGTAAAGCTACAGCGTCAGAATTAAGTGCTGCTTTGAATAAAGTTTCGGTGCGCGGGGTGGTTGGAGGAGAATTCGATTTACCTGCTAGAGGTAAAATTTTAGAAGATTATAAGAACATAATAGCATCGGTTATAAAGAATTATCCGGAACAATCCGGCCTTGGGGAAGATATCGCTATTAAGATGGATAATCTAACCGTTGAGAATATTTCCGAAGGCCTGCAAGGTATATTTATCGATTATCTAAAGATTCTTCATGATGCTAATAACAAATATATTTCCTATCAGATATCCTTAAAAGAAGAGCAAAGATATGTAGGTTTTCCTATAGTTGATGCTTATAGATCGCTTGAACGCGGCGTCATGGTTTATAAAGTTATTGAAGAGACATGCAACATGGCTGTGGAATTGGGCGTTAATTTTAGCCAAGCCGATCAAAAAGCTTTATTAGAACAACTTGCCAAGCTTGATAAAATTAATAAAACAGCAGAAGCATATAAGTTTTTTGATTTTTCTTTTTCGAGAATGGCTATTGGTAAGATGAATGCTTTAATTGGCTCTGCGCGTGGCGCGGCGGAGGAAATTGACGGAAAAAATATTGAAACAAATCCAAAAGCAGGAGATAATAAGATAAAAACGCAAGGGGAGACCGAAAAAATGCATCAGGATACTTTAAGTTTTTCTGACGCTAAAGTTGGCTTTAGCGGAGCGGTAGCAGAATTAGCGACCTCTGATATACTGAGTTTAGTAATAGTAAAAAAAGCCAAAGACCTTGCAGGGCAAGGAGAAGCGCCTAAGTTTACAGATCCTGCGCAAGATGAACCGGTAAGCCGTTTTGGATACAAAGATGTGCAAGGCGCCTTGAGAACAAAATACATTCAAGGTATCGTTAATTGGGTTAAAACAACCAAAGGTATTGGAGGTAAAGTATTAATTCATATAGGTATTGGCGGCCAGGGCTTATCCAATAGTTCAGAAGTAGAATACTGGGGAGAAAATGGCAATAGCGGAGACGTTATTGTTTTAGATAGATTAGGTATAAGCGTTAAGAAGTTATTCCAGGATTTAATTGGAAAATACGGTTCAATTAAGAATGTGGCAATTGATATGAGCTCAAAATCGGGAACTACTGACGAGCCGGCAATAATATATCAGGAAACGCTTTCTGAATTTTTGCGGCTAATGGCTATTGATAATGCTATGGGAGAGGACCAGGCTAGCGATTTTGTCGTTAAACTTATTAAACATTTTAAGGAAATTAATAACGGTAAAAATGGAGCCCAACTTTTTGCTGATATAAATAAAGATACGTTTGATGCCATAGAGATTAAGACCGTTAATGATGTGTTTGAGCGTATGATATTTACTACTTCAGCGAATCAGGCATCCAGCAGGCTTTATGCTTTCGCTATGGGATTAAAAAAATCAGGCATTTTAAATAAAGATATCGCTGTATTCGATTTTTCAGAATTTACCGGCGGAAGATTCACCCAATATTGCGAGTCCGGCCTTACAACTCTTGCCTGGCAGGGATTACCAGTGATTGAGCTAAATAATATTTTACGCCAGCAAATCCTGCATTACTTGGGAGAAGATGGAAATAATCCGGATAAAAACAGCGCGTTACGTGCAGCAATTTTAGCCGAAAAACTAAACCCTAAGGTGATAATTGTCGCGGTAAGGGCATCTAATTCACGCTATGAAGCCTTACAAAAACAACAGCTCTTTCTTGAGAGTAACGGTAAAAATGGCATGGGGTCTTGGGTGGTAGTGGCAGCAGGAGAGGCTGAATTGCAAAGAAAAATTCAAGATGTCAGGAATCAAACCGGAGAAAATCCGTTAGTAATTGTTGTTGATCAAGAAGGTTTTTCTTCTATGAAGGTTCCTGGGGAAGTGCCTGTGATCCGTTACAATAAGGATGATGTTTCGCCTTTTGCCAATGCCAAGTTTAATCTGTGGTTCCAGGAATTTACTATCCGTTTTGGGCTGCTTCGTTCTGCAAGAATGGCGGTAGAACATAAGTTAGATCTTAAGATAGAAAATGTGGGTGCTGCAGACATGAATAACCCCGAGAAAAGCGGATTTTTCTGGATGTTTGATGCTCAGAATCAGCCGATGGTAGAATTAGCCAAAGGGTTATTGGTAAAAGCACTGAATACTATTTCTAAAACACAGGAAGCTATAAAAGGAAGATATGCGCAAGTTGAAGAAAAAGTAAAGGCTGGAAAGTTTTTTGATCAGATATACCTTGCTGATCCAGCTGGAACAAGAAGTTTGACAGTTGACCAGCAAGATGAATTATTAAACAAAAAACTTGATGGAATGAAGGATGTGGATAAGGCTGAATTTAAGACGATCGCCCCTTCATCTTCTAATATGCTTCTGGATGAAATCAGGAAGATTCAGCAAGAAAATCGCAGTTTAGCAGCGCAAATGAAAAAAGAGGCCTTGACAAATAAGGATCAACAGCCCGCTATCGAATTACAGAAACAGATAGAAAATAATGATGCTGCTTTACGAAAACATTATTCTGGTTTGGCAGGAGTTGCTGAGAATAACCTTAACAATGAAGCAATGCAGGAGGCGGCTAAACAATTGGCTGCCCTTATGCTTATTAGTAAAGACAGGGGCAGGTTGTTAGCTCCTTTATTTTATACAGCTGAGCCTAACGCCGATATATTGGGTGCGGTCTTAACTTCTATGGGATTAGCTGATTATGGTATCGGTACAACAGCCCAGCATGCTAATGGCCAAGACCGGCTTGACGGAAGTAACGCTACTTTTAATCTGCTTGTAGATTTTGTAAAGCCTTTTGCTGAAGTCAGCAGTCAACAGGCACAAGTAGATACATTCGGGCTTGCAAAAGATGAGCTTGACGGTATGTTCCCGGATGAGGTAAGACGATTATTTGCCGAAGCTACCTATGGCGCTTTAACAGGCCAGGCCAGCAATAAAGCCCTTGGTTATGATGGAAAGATTTACGATAAGAGGTTTTATCGTGATGCCGCTTTGATGCGCTTGCCGGATATTGCTGCCAATGAAGGGTTAATGGACGCGGTAAGTATTTTTTATATGGCTTTTAAATATTTCGATGATCAAAACCAAAATAAAATTAATTTGAATAGAAACTTAGTTGAATCTCAGGATATAAAAGATGTTCGTAGCGCAGAAACGCGTTTCTTTAGGTATATTGATTCCGGGCTAATAGATTTTCTTAAGTCTGCCAAGGATGTCAAAGGCGCAATTATTATTGACGCAGAAACGCTCCTTAATAATGCCGGAACTTTATCAGTTTTAAGCCAGATAAAGGAGAATAACCCGAATATTTATACCCTTATTTGGGCAAAGACCGATGCAGAATGGAAGGCTTTAAGACAATACTCTGTAAATAACAATGAAGCATTAAACATAATGTTTTGGCATGAACCATTGAAAGTAATGCAGGAAGTAAAACAGGCATCCGGGGTTTCTTATTCTGACATCGTATACATCAGTTCAGATAAAGAGCCGTTTGGTGAGGCAACTCTTGGCATTCAGAGAATCAAGATGGATTTGCCTTCTATCTCAGAAGACATTGCTAAGCTTAACGTTATGCCGGTTATTTTTGCCAATGCGATTACGCGGTTATCTCCGAAAGAGCTTGAAGAAAGGTATAAAAAATTCTTAGAAATAAACCTTAAGAATGAAAAGCTTACTTTATCTGATGATGCGCATAGAGCTTTCGCAGAGATTAATAGTGCGGCGGTAACTATTCCGCTTGCAACAACTCGCAGCCAAGAAATTATCGATGCGATAAAGATATTTAGTAGGCCTATATAATTTTTTTTGCTTGACTGGTTCTTTTAAACTGATGTAAAATCAATGTACGGCGCCGAAAGCCACGGGGCGTTAATCGTCCTAACCCGACCTACGCGGTCGACCGCGTAGGTCGACCGCGTAGGTCGAAGAAGGTAGGGAGGTGTATTATGGAAATAGGAGAGCGGCGTTTGTTTGAGCGTATGCGTATTGATTTTCCGGCGAAATTCGTGAATGATAACGAAGATATTGAACTGAAGGCTTTCTGCTGGGATTTTAGTGCAGGAGGCGCATGCGTTTATTCTAATGATATAATGAGGCCAAAGCAAAAGCTCAAAATTTGGATGCAAATACCCAATCGTTATGATTCTATTCCTGTTGATGCAGAAGTTGTCTGGAGCACTCAATCCCAGCCCGGCATATGGAAAGTGGGATTACAGTTTTTGAAAGTCAGGCTATTAAATTTTTGGCCGATCTTGCGTTATTACAGACAGCAAAATAAAGAAGAAATCATTTAGAAGAAACTTCAAATTATGTTACAATAAAATCAGTTGAAAGAAGCCACGGAGAAAGGTAACAAAATATGGATGACCGCAGAATATTTGAGCGGATCGCTTCAAAGTTTCCGGTAAGGTTTCTTGATCCAACTAACGGAAAAGAAGGCAGGGCAGAGACTTTTGACATCAGCGCAAACGGATTGGGTTTAGTTACTGATGAGCCACTTAATAGAGCGACTCCTCTTGAGTTTTGGTTAGATATTCCGGATCATCATGAGCCTCTATATACGCGCGGAGAGGTCGTATGGGCAGACCATACAAATCCACAGCAAAGGTTAGGAATTCGGCTTGAAAGAGCAGAGCTCATGGGCCTTGCCAGGACTCTTTGGCTTAAGAGGCGCAATACCTAAGGTAATGTTTTATAAAAGCCACGGAAAGTTTTTGTTAATAGCTTTAGGTCTACTGTTGTTTATGAGCGGTTGTGGTAACGCAAAAAATGACGCCTCAAAACCTAGTGTCAGTATTAGTGTTTGGCACTGGATGACTGACCGTGAACCGGCACTTCAAGAGTTGGCAAAAAAGTACGTTGCTCAAACCGGTGTTAAAATAGATTTTGAATTATTCGCTCCTTCCGAAGCTTATTCCCAAAAAATCCGCGCTGCAGCGCAAGGAAAAAATCTTCCCGATATATTCGGAGTCTTAGGCGAAAAAAAGACACTTTCTTCTTTTATCAAAGCTGGCCACGTCCTTAACCTTACCTCTTACATGGCGGAAAATAATAACGCCTGGAAAAATACCTTTTTTACTGAGGCTTTGGCAGTAAATGATTATGCCCAAGGTAATAGCTATGGAATTGAGCCCGGGATATACGGGGTTCCTATAGATATTATGACTATCCAAATGCTTTATAATAAAACTCTGCTTAAAGAATTAACCGGCTCAGGCAATCCTCCAACAAAATTTGAAGATTTTATCGCTTTGGGCCCTAAGCTTAAAGAAAAAAATATGCAAGGCCTTGTTTCCGGATGGGGAGAAGGCTGGATGATCGACTGCCTTACTAATAATTATGCTTTTAATATTATGGGTAAAGATAAGGTGCTTAAAACCTATAAAGGTGAGGTTAGCTATACAGACTCTGATTGGGTAAAGGTTTTTTCCCTTTTTAAGCAGATGAAAGACACCGGAGTTTTAGCTACCGGAGTGGTTACGATGGTTAACAAGACTGCCGAGCAGCTATTTGCTAGCGGCAAAGCGGTTTTTGCCTTTAACGGTTCCTGGTGCGTAAATGTATATAAAGGGATGAACCCAAATCTAAATTACGGGGTAATGCTTCCCCCGACTGCTACTGATAAAGCGATGAGTATCTGGGGAGGCGCAGGCTCTTCATTTATGGTAAATGCAGGCTCTAAAAATAAGCAGGAGGCAGTAAATTTCCTTAAGTGGCTGACTGAAAAAGAACAACAGGAATTTTTGGCTTCTGTTATTAACAATCTTCCTGCTAATAGAGATTCTCTTGCACAATTGCCTCCGGTGTTGCTTGAATTTTCCAGGAATATGGAATTAAGCACGCATCCGAATGCGTGGGATGTTTCTGAATTTACCTCGGTAACTGAAAACTTAGACAGGGGAATTCAATCGATCATTATCGGCGAGAAAACTCCTGAACAAGTGGCAGTAGAAGTGCAGAGGGTTAAAGAGAGGGAGTTAG
>ERZ1292630.1374-Hain-H41-02um-R3-1374-length-23995-cov-5_pt1 | contig 23995 bp, 19 predicted proteins | sample MGYA00564408_ERZ1292630 | MGnify/ENA primary metagenome ERZ1292630 (study PRJEB36523, sample SAMEA6512641) | groundwater metagenome | collected 2019-01-08 | study: AquaDiva: Metagenomics assemblies of 32 groundwater samples
GGTGGAGGCGTATCAGACCAAAATTTTGGAGGCGGGGGTGGAGGAGGGGGTTTAATCAAGAGAACAATGCCTGCTTCTTTATTGGGTTCTACCGAAACAGTAACAATTGGTAATGGAGGCACAGGTGGAGCTGGAGGGGCAACTGGGTCTAACCCAGGTAGTAATGGTACGGATGGTGGCGATACCACTTTTGGGGCTTGGCTTAGGGCGGGCGGTGGGAAGAAGGGATTGGCTACCGGAACAGGCGGGGCTGGTGGTAGTGGAATGGGGGTTGGTTCCGCCAATGCAGTAAGTGCGGCTGCGGGAGGAGCAGGCGGAGGAACAGGGGCATCAGTTGGAGATGGTTATGTTTTGGGCGCGGCAGGGGGAGGTAGTGCTTCCAACAATGGCGGTAGCCAGCTTAGTCTTGCGACTCCTATTACTGGTGGTTCTGCCGGTAGTCCTCCCAGTTTTATCGGTAGTGCTCCCAGCGATGTTACTCAATATGAACCAACCCCAGGAGCAGGAGGTGGTTCTGGTGCTGGTAGTACAGGGATAGCTGGCGGAGGTGGTTCTGGTGGTAAATATGGGGGAGGAGGTGGCGGTGGAGGGAAACCGGCTTCTGGGGAAGGAACTGGTGGTACAGGCGGTGCGGGGGCAATTGGTTTTGCTCAAATAGTAAGTTATTTTTGACCCATGCCTCCAAACTACTCAAAACTAATTTCCACCTCCTGGCCGTACCGCGCAGAGATTAGTGTGCTGGGTGCGGATATTGAGTGGATTTACCGGGAGACCGGACCGGACCAGGAGATGAAGCCGACCACAACGTGGCTGGGAGATTAGTGTCGAGGAAGTACGGCATGTGATGGACGATCAAGGCGATGGATGTTCTCGTCCGCATCAAACGACTTGTGTTCCAGGGCCGGGTTCGTTACACGGCGAAGGCCGTTGAGGAAATGGCGACCGACGGATTGATGCCCACGGATGTGGAAGAGTCGATTCTCAACGCGCAGGTAATCGAAAAGACGCTGCAATCGCACAGTCGAATGCGCCGTTCATCAAAGGACAAATTGTATGTCATCAAGAGTTTCAGCTTCACGGGTACGCTCATCTATACGAAAGGGAAAATCGACCGGCAAGGCGGTCAGGAGATCTTCTACATTCTCATCTCCGCCAAGATCGCGACGGTCGGCGGCTAGCCCTGCGAAAATCTCAAGCTGTGCCATGTGCGGCTCGAAGCGTATCCAGGCTAAGCGCGTCGTGATTGGCGTTGCAGGTGGCGAAAGCCATGCCGTGGAGGCGGAAGTGTGTTTGGACTGCGGAGAGTGCTACTTTACCCACGCCGCCGCCGAAGAGATTCTTGCCTTCGGAAAACGTAGGAAGTCACGAATTGCACAGTGAGGACGGAAGGCGCGCAAAGACGCCAGGACGGAAAGGCATATTGGGCTAGCGCGTGGGAACATCTTGGCAGCTTTGCGTGAGAAAGTTCGGGTGATGCTCATGCGTCTTGGAATGACGATCGGCCTGGCCTGTGGAACGTCTCTGCTGGTCGGAACACGGACGGTCCACGCCCAACTCACCGGCGGACCCTACGCGATCCAGACGCTTGACATAAGCGGGGGCGGAACGACTTCAACCGGTGGACCGTACTCGATCAGCGCTTCGACAGGACAAGCAGGCGGCGTAGGGACGATCACGGCCGAACCAGCGCCCGCACCGCCGCTGTACCAATTCGATGATGGGTTCTGGAGTACGATCACGGATACGCCGCCGACCGTGCCGCTGCCCGATCCGAGCAACCCCGATAAATGCCGGTTTATCTCCTTCTCGATTCCGATTGCGGCAACCGCCGCGGCGGGTGAGACGGCGCTTCGCGTCAAGCTGGTGTCGTTGCACCACGTGGACCCGCCGTATACTGGTGGGGCGTCGGTGCCGTTCACGGCCTTCGAGGGTCAGGTCCGCTGGGTGGGTCCGCCGACGCGGTACGTCGAGTCGGAGTCCAGCGGAGTGCCGTTCTACGCGTCGCCGTTGCAATGCGCGCCCTATTATCAGGATTGGAGCACCATCGGATTGCTCCACGTGACCGGATCGGCCATCGTGCCGAGTTCGACCTATGACGTCGAAAACCTCGCGGGGAGCTGTGCGGGCAACGAAGCGAGTTGCGCGGCTGTTTCCGCGCCTTTGCAAATCAATACGACGCGCTGGGGTGACATCGTGGAGCCGTACAATCCAACGGATCCGTCGTCGCAGCCGAACTTCGCCGACATCGGGGCGTTGGTGAACAAGTTCAAGAGCGCTTTGGGCGCGCCCATCAAGGCCCGGGCGCTGCTCGCCAGCGTGGACATCAACGGCGTCATCGACATCACGCCGGACGTGGGCTTCACCCACATTTCCGCCTGCGTCGATGCCTTCAAGGGCCTGCCGTATCCGTACACGATCGCAAGTTGCCCGTAACGGCCCGCTGAAAACACGGATGACGGGTCCGTAACACTTCCGGCGGCGTTCCGAGGGATTGTCCGAACCCCAAGCGCCAGCGCGGGGCCAATCCACCCCGCCGGAGACTGCATAGGGCCCGTCGCTTGCGCTTGACGCTTCGCGTAAAGGGGAGCCGCTCCGGGTTCGGATAAGACGGTTCCGGCGTGCCGCAACAGACCCGCCGAAACTGTCACGGACCCACGGATCACTCACAAATCAATATCCGGTCGCTTACGCTCCCGGCTCTGATATGATGCAACTGATGTGAATGAGCACGATGAATTAGAGGCGAACATGCCCAAAGCACGAATCGCGGTTGTGTTTGGAAGTGACTCGGACTGGCCGGTGATGGAAAAGTGCGTCGCGCAGCTCGCGGCCCTCGGGGAGGCCGCGCGCGCGGAGGTGATGAGCGCCCATCGCAATCCCGAACGAGTGGCCGAGTTCGCACGGAACGCGGAGAAGGACGGGATCGAGGTCATCATCGCGGCGGCGGGAATGAGCAACGCCCTGGCCGGGGTGGTGGCGGCGCATACCTGTCTGCCGGTGATCGGGGTGCCGCTGGCGAGCGGGCCGCTGTCGGGGTTCGATGCACTGCTGAGCACGGTGCAGATGCCGCCGGGGATTCCGGTGGCGACCGTTTCGGTGGGCGAGGCCGGGGCGAAGAACGCGGCCCTGCTGGCGGTGCAGATCATCGCCCGGCACGACGCGAAGCTGGCCGAGGCCTATCGCAAGTTCAAGGCCGACCAGGCAAGCGCGGTCGCGGCGAAGAACGCGGCGCTGCAAGAGCGGATCAAGTCATGAGCGCGCTCGCGCTGCCGCGGACGATCGAGTGGGTCGGCGGGCTGGAGGGCTGCGTCCGCATGATCGACCAGACGCGCCTGCCGGGTGAGTTGGTCTTTCTGGAGTGTCACGACGTTGACACTCTTTGGGAAGCGATCCGCAACCTGCGGGTGCGGGGCGCGCCCGCGATCGGGGTCGCGGCAGCGATGGGTGCGGTGCTGGGCGTGCGGGGGTTTACGGGCGACGATCGCGACGCCTTTCTCAAACAACTCGACAAGGTCAGCGAACACCTTGCGGCGTCGCGTCCGACGGCGGTGAATCTCACTTGGGCGCTGGAACGAATCAAGAAAGTCGCGCGGTCGATGACAGGCGCGGGCGTTGCGGCGATCAAGGAGGCGCTGCTGGCGGAAGCGAGGCGAATCCGCGACGAGGACGAGGCCATGTGCCGGGCGATCGGTCGGCATGGCGAGTCGCTGATCCGCGACGGCTGCGGCATCCTGACGCACTGCAACGCGGGAAGTCTGGCGACGGCGTACTACGGGACGGCGCTGGCGCCGATGTATACCGCGCACGAACGCGGTCGGCGGTTTCGCGTGTATGCCGACGAGACCCGGCCGCTGTTGCAAGGGTCGCGGCTGACGGTCTGGGAATTGATGCAGGCGGAGATCGACACAACGCTGTTGTGTGACAGCATGGCGGCGGCGCTGATGAGCCGGGGGAAGGTCGATCTGGTGATTACGGGTGCGGATCGGATCGCGGCCAACGGCGACACGGCCAATAAGATCGGAACCTATGGGGTGGCTGTCTTGGCGCGGGCGCACAACATTCCGTTTTACGTGGCCGCCCCGACGAGCACGTTTGACCTGTCGCTTTCGGACGGGAGCCGGATTCCGATCGAGGAGCGGAGTGCGGACGAAATCCGTCGCGGGTTCGGCAAGCCTACGGCTCCGCCGGATGCGGCGTGTTTCAGTCCGGCGTTCGATGTGACGCCGGCGGGACTGATAGCGGCAATCGTCACCGAGCGCGGGGTCATTCGTCCCGTCAATCGCGAAAGCATTGCTGCAATCCACGCGGAATAAGAATCTGCATCTTCTATGGTTGGGACACTTGATGCTTTTGAGAATGGTAGTACGGTCGAGGCGACGGCCACACGATGGATGCCCGCCACGGTAAGCGTTTGGACCCCCCTGTGGTCCCCCTTGGGTAGGGGGGACGGTTAGGGCGGAGCGGGGTTGCGAGTTTCGCCGGGTCCGACTATATTACCGCCGGTTGGTCCTCGCGTACGCGGCGTCGAGGCGTCCGGTTTGGGTGGTTTTCAGACCGTCCCCCGATTTACGAAAGGACATTGGCGATGCGTTGTTCGGTTCGCAAGGTTGGGACGTTGGCGGGTCTTTTGGCGGGCGGCGGGTATTTACTGTCCGGGCCGGGCACGGGGTGCAGCAACTATATCGGCCAGACCGCACTCGTGGCGACGGACATGTGCTTTATCTTCGATTGCCAGAACGGCATACTCGGCGGAGTGTTTGATCCGTGCAGCGGAATCGGAAGCGGGAATCAGACGGTTGAGGGCGGAACTCAGTTGCCGTTCTTCACGGATTGCCCGACGAATTAGCAGGTGGGCGCGAGTCGATGGTTGGGGCTGCCGGAAGCCCGAACGGAAGATAAGACCTCGAACAGTAGGAAACAGCTATGAGTTTTGGTGAATGGGGCCTGCGACGGCGCATTGTCCGTTGGGCATCGACGAGTGTCGTGGCCGGAATCCTCCCGCTCGGATTGATCGAATCGTGCGACCAGAGGGCCGTGGAGTTGACGCGCTACTTCGACCCGTGCGGGACGATCCTGGCGAATTGCGCGCCGGGCGACTTCCAGGTGCAGGCGGCGGACGTTGGGGACTACTGCGTCGATCCGGCGTGTACGGTTCCGGGACAGTGCGGCGGCGGTCAACCGCTGGGGACCATCACGCGGATCTGCCCGTAGCACGAGCGTTTTGCCGTTGAAGCGATCGCTCGAAGTTCAATTTCCACGAGCGAATCCTTGTTGATCCGCGAAGTTTTTGGAAGACATTCCGAGAGCCGGCAGCGGCGTTGCGCGGCAGCCGTGCGACTCTTCACCCTTTTGGCGACCGGCGGATGCCTCTTGCAGGCGGCCGGTTGCGTGACCGGCGTCATGCCCGTCTTCGTCAGTTTCGGCGAATCCGCTCTCGCCGGTTTCTTATTCAGCGCATTGGTCCGCTGAAATCGCCGTACAATTCAATCGACATCGCGATTCGATGCACTCGACCCCGGGACCGTGCCACTTCCGGCGGCGTTCCGAGGGATTGTCCGAACCCCAAGCGCCAGCGCGGGGCCAATCCACCTCGCGCGAGGCGGCATAGGGCCCGTCGCTTGCGCTCCGGGTTCGGATAAGACGGTTCCGGCGTGCCGCAACCGAGCCGCCGGAACTGTCACGGCCCCCTCGACCTCCCTATTGACCGTTCCGCGACGACATCGAGAGTCGCTACGGCTATACTGGCCGACGGCGAACACGCCGGACCTGTCGAAGGTGCGGAGGGGCGTTGATGTCGGCGGGGGAAGTGGTCGGGTTGGTGTTCACTGCGGCGCTGGTCGGCGGGGCATGCGGGGCATTGCTCGCGGCCCGGTGGCATGCGGCGGCGCGACACGCGGCATTCGAGGAACGGCGGATCGACGCGACGGTTCGGTGGCTCGATGCGCACGCTGAGCTAAGCCGCACGACTATCGCATTGGTCAAAGCCGTCCGAACTCTTACAACTGAACCTCGTAACTCCACTATTTTTGCCGAGCGGCGCGAGGCGGTGCGCAAAGCGCAGCGCAGCCGGCGAAAGGCCCGAGGCGCGCATTCGCTTGCGGAGGCGGCCATGATTTTGTGGAGCCGCGATCCGGTGCGTGCGGAGACCGTAATCGGCGCGTTTCCGGACGACGAGGAGATTCGGCGGATCGCGCTGCGCGGGACGCAGGAGGAGGTGAATGCGTTGTTTCGCCGAATCAGCGAAGCCGATCGACGGGCGGTGGAGGGGGTGCGACGGGATCGATTGGCGTCGGCGCGCACGCCGCGTCTTTGGCGTAGTCTCGCCTGCTGGGCCGAAGGGATGGTTTCGCGCGTGGTTCGGAGTTGGGATCGGCCGAACTAGGCGAACGGCGACATGATCCGCTTCGATGAAGAGTCTATCTCAGTAGACTGTTTCAGAGCCTGCCGATGGTGCGCTTGGCCATGCGCCCCCGCCGATTCGGGCGACGACGGACGACGCGACGAAGGCCTGTCCCAGGGAAAGCCCGGCATCGCCGGTCGGCAGGCGAACGTGCGTTTTCGCCTCAATCCCCCGCGCTTGCAGCTCCACGATCAACCCCGTCCGCAACCGCTGATTGACGAAGCACCCCCCGGAAAGCACGACCCGATCGACGCCCGTGGTACGAACGCCCCACTCCGCCGCCTCCGCCAGCATCGTCACGATCGTCGCGTGGAACCGCGCGCTGATTACCGACGGATCGACCCCGCGTGCGATGTCCGCCATCATCGCGCGCATCATCGGTCGCCAGTTCAATCGCACGGCCGCACCCTTTTTGCTCAGCGCGAGTGCGAGACCGTCCAATGTGAGTCCGTAGGGCGGGCATTCGTGCACTCCGGCCAGGGCCTCGAGCGCACTCGCCTCGCCGGGAGGCTCGCCCTCCCCGGTGTCGTCCCGGCAAAGCTCCAGCAGCACGGCCACGGCGTCAAACAGTCGTCCCAGACTCGATGTCGGCATCGTGTCGCAGCCGGTCTCCAGTTGTCGCGTTGCGATTCGCCGCTGCTCCGGGTCAACGCCTGAAAACGTGGGAACGCTGACCGACGACCAGTCCTCGGGCATGGCGGCATAGACCACGCCCATGGCCGATCGCCACGGCGAGCGGATCGCCGCCTCTCCACCGGGCAACGGGAAATAGTCGAGATGCGCCAGGCGGACGAAGGACTCGGCTTCGCAGCAAAGAATCTCTCCGCCCCAGATGGCTCGGTCCAGGCCGTACCCCGATCCGTCGCAGACGACGGCGATCACCGGCAACTCAACGCCGGCGTCCAATGCACAACTGATCGCGTGGGCATGATGGTGCTGCACGGCGACGCTTTTCCTCGACATGCGGGTGATGCGATGAGCGTGCAAGGTGGTGAGCAGCGTCGAGTGCAGATCGTGCCCGATCGCAATCGCACCATCGCCGAAGCTACGCTCCAACTTCGCCGCGGATGCCAGAAAACGTCGGTATTCTTCCGGCCGGCTCAAGTCGCCGTGCATTTCGCTCAACCAGGCGGATTGCCCGCGTCCGAGGCAAACGGTGTTCTGACGGTCCACGCCCAACGCGAGCACGTCAACGGGAAACGCCTTTGTGATCGGAAACGGCATTCCTCCGGATCCGTCAGTGGGCAGCGCTTCGTTCAGTTTTTCACGATCCTTCCCGGAAGTATCCGGACCGCCGTCTTCACCGGTGCGGCTTTCCCGACGCGTGGTCGGCGGGGCGAAACGCCGCGAACCGGCGGGGACATCGCCCGCACCCGTAACCGGGCCGGTATTGAATTGTCGCCGATGGGTCATTTCAAGACTCCCGCAAGGAGTTAGCTTAGCAATCGGCATGCCAGGGCATCCCCGACTTTCACGTCGCAAACCGTGAGAGTCCGGTGAGCCGGGAGCGGAATATTCCGATTCGTGCGCGATTCAACTCACGTTGGCGACGGCCTTTTCAGGTACATCGGACGCCCTTGAGAGGTTTGTGTTTTGGGACCCGACTTGAGGAAGCCATCGCGTGCGATGCCCCAGGTACCGGCCGAGCGAACGTACCGCCTGGTCGGCCGATCGGAACACCGGAACGCCCTCCGCAAGCACGGCACGGGCAAAGTCATTATAGGGCTTCGAGCAGTCGACCACGACGACCATCGGCTTGTCCGTCTCATGGAAGACCCGTGCGAGCCTTTTCGCAATTGAACCCTCGCGGCCGATCTCCGCCGGCGTCGTCAGCAATTGCGGCGTCATCGGTACGCACCCGACGATCAGCGCGTCGATCTCCTCCGCGTCGAGCAGGACCCGCACGCACTCCTCGTACGCGGCGTCGTCGGCCATCGGCGTCAGGTCCAGCGGATTGCGGGCATTCACCAATCCATCGAGCCGGTGTTCCTTCAACACTGCGGTCAGTCGTTCGCCCGAGGCGGCCGACAGCTCCGGCATCTCCACGCGATAGCGCGAACCCCTGACGGTGTCGGCGGCGCCGACGGCCTCATACCCCGCGTTGCTGACGACGCCCAGGCGATTTCCGCGCACCCGCTTGTCGTGAAGGTCGGTCGCAAGCTCGATCAGTTGCTCGAACTCCTTGAAAGTATCCGTGACGACGGCGCCGGCCCGGGCAACGGCCGCGTCGCAAACGTCGTAGTCGCCCGCGACCGATGCCGTGTGTCCCTGCGCCGCCGACCGACCCGCCGACGTACGCCCGGCCTTGTAGAACACGACGATCTTTCCCGCCGCCACCGCGGCTTCCACAGCGCACAGGAACTTCGCGCCGTCCAGGTCGTTGAACCCTTCGGCGTAGACGCCGACGCAGTCGATGTCGTCGCGCCCCGCGACGGCCTGCATGAGATCGCCGACGGTGAGATCGACCTGATTTCCGACCGAAATCGCCAGCGCCGGGTCGAGGAATTCGAGGTTGCTCAGCCGGGTGATGATGAACGCCCCGCTCTGCGAGATCAGGGCCGCCCGTTTGGGTCGGGCGTCGCGTCGCGGATCGAGCTTACTTTCGGGAATGAAAAAGGTGTCATAGCGCCCGGGCCGCGACCGCACGCCCATGCAGTTTCCGCCGAGAAACACCGGCCCTGCGTCCGGACGACTGCGCGATGCGGCAATCGCGGAGCGGATCGAGCGCTCCACGCCCTCGGTGCCGTGCTTTTCGCCCAGTGCTCCGGGAATCAAAATCACCGACAAACACCGCGGCGCTTCGCTTTCGCCCGATCCGATCACGTCGCCGACGACTTCCGGGGCGCGATCCGCCGATGTTGCCGCCACCAGCAAGTCCACGCACTCCGGAAGATCGCGGAGGCTTGCCACGCAGCAAACGCCGTCGATCGAGTCGGCGCCTTCCTTGATCACATACAGTCGCTCCGTTGGGAATCCCGACGCCTTGATGTTGTTGAGGATGATCCGTCCGAAGTTTTCGCGCTTTCCCGACACGCCCAGCACGGCGACGGAACGGGGTTCGAGCAGTCGTTGGATATTCTCGATCGGCCGATCCGCGAGCGCATGAATCGGCGTTCCGAGTCGCCCGCGCCCGTCGAGCGGAACCATACGCTGATGCACGAACGCGAACGGATTGACTTCCAGTTCATCGAGACACGTGCCATCGACGCCCGCGACGCAAAAGCGCCGGGCGATCGCGAGAAACGTTCGGAAGCACCGACGCAGTTCGCCGTCCGAAACGATTCGTTCGTGTCCGCGCACCTGTCCCGACAACAGTTGATAGGCCGCCGTCGCACGGAACAGATCGAAAAACTCATCCGCCGTGGTGTTGAGCGCCGAAGCCCGCGCCACGGCCGCGCCGCGCTGCATCGTCGCCGCGAGATATTCCGTATCCACGCCGCCGAGTCCGGCTGCGATGACCGCGCCTAATTCACGACTCTGTCGCACGCCGACGAAGAGTTCGCTGCCGAGTCCCTTCCCGGCCTGCTCGATGAACTCCACCACCAGAATGCCGTTCACGTGCGCCCCGGCCCACGTGTGCCGCTCCGTCAGGCGCGTCATCTCCCGCTGCACGACCGCGGCCTCTTTGTGAACAAAGGCGATCCCGCCAGCGTCGCTCTTGTGCACCACCGTCGGCGAAACGATCTTGAGCACGACGCGATTGCCGCGAAACACCGCCAGGTCGTCGGCGGTCAACGTCTCACCCGTGGTGACGAAGCGGTGCCGCGGCGGGGTGATCGCCCCGGTGAGTCCGACGATTGCGTACACCTCGTGCTCGTGAAGTTGGGTCCGCTCCGCCGCCTGCGCCTGCCGCAGGACTTGCACGATCGCCTCTTCTTCGGCCGCCGAAAGCTCGTCGGGAACGGCGTCGATGAACCCGCCGTCGTTCAAGGCGTCGCCCGCGAGCAGGCGTTCCGGCGACTGCGCTTTCAACCACGCCCGCAGCGACCGACTCGTCGCGCCGCGCCGCAGACCGTCGCGATACGTCGTCGCCGCCGCCCGACCCAGCCGGAACGCACGCCGGTTCGCCTCGACGACGCGGTCGCCCTTGGCCGCAAACGCCTTCGCCACGACCTCTTCGAGTTCTCCCGCCGAAAAATCGAGGTACGCCGAAGCCGCGCCCAACATCACGATGTTTTCCGCGCGAACCGACCCGGCCGCCTGCGCCAACTGCTTGGAATCCATCAGCACGTGGTCGCCGATCTTCGCGATTCGCTCGAGCACCTCCTCGATCGGCGGATAATCCCCGATGTTGACGAACGGAACGCTGCTGCAAACGATCACCCCGCCTTCGGAGAGGTATTCGACGTAGCGCAAAACCTCCAGCGGCTCGACGGCGAGGAGCATGTCGGCCTGACCGAGCGGGATCAGATCGCTGTGGATCGCCCGGTCCGAGATGCGCAGATGGGCCTGCACCGCCCCGCCGCGCTGGCTCATCCCGTGGACCTCGGACTGCTTCACGTTCCACCCGCGAAGCATCGCCGCCCGCGAAATCGCCTGGGCGATCGTCAGAATCCCCTGCCCCCCGACGCCCGCGAACAAAATGTTGTAGTGCATGTCACCAACTCCGTAGCCGCTGTCGGCAATGTACCGACAGGCCCCCGTTAGCACGACCTTGCAATTTACGTGCCGCATGCGGGAAACAAATGAGGCTAAAAACGGAGGTCGGAAGCGTATCGCTCCAACGGAATTTTCTGCCAATGCCCCGACACCATCCACCCATACATTGCGCCCGCAAAGGTCCGTGCAAGCAGCTCGGATTCATGGTAGGATGCGATGTTCGGCTGGGGAGGCGCAGGCCTTGTTGCGTGTCGACCCAAGTCCATTGAAGGGATGATTTCAGAGAGGAGCCTGAGGATGTTTTGCAACCAATGTGAACAGACGGCCCATGGACAGGCCTGTGTAGATACTGGCGTTTGTGGCAAGGATCCGGACGTGCAGTCCCTTCAGGAGATACTGCTTTACGGACTGAAAGGCATGGCTGCCTACGCCCATCACGCCCGGCGGTTGGGCATGGTCGACGAGGAGGTCGACGCGTTCACGGAAGAGGCCCTTTTTGCCACCGTAACAAACGTCAACTTCGATATGGGAAGCCTCTTCGAGTTGGTGATGGAATGCGGCATGAAGAACTTTCGCGTAATGCAGATGCTCGACGAAGGGCACACCAAGCAATTCGGCCAACCATCGCCGACGACCGTCTTTGAGGGCACCAAACGCGGCCCCGGTATCCTCATCACCGGACATGATATGGTCGATCTGTCGGACCTGCTCAAACAGACCGCCGGCACCGGCGTCAATGTTTATACGCATGGCGAAATGCTGCCCGCACACATGTACCCGGAGTTCCGGAAACACAAGCAACTCGCGGGCCATTTTGGCGGCCCCTGGCAGAAGCAAAAGGCCGAGTTTGGATGCTTCAGCGGGCCGGTCCTCGCCACCACAAACTGCGTCCTCATTCCACCCGACAGTTACAAGGACCGGCTCTTCACGACTCGCCTCACAGCAGTTCCGGGCGGGAAACGGCTCAAAACGAACGACTTCTCAGCCGTTGTACAGATGGCCGGACAGTGCGACCCGTTGCCGGATAATCCCGTCGGTCAGTCAACTATCGGATTCCATCACACGACCATCATTGGCCTGGCGGACAAGATCGTTGAGTCCGTTAAGGCTCGCAGATTGTCGCACTTCTTCCTCATCGGCGGATGCGACGGGGCCGAGCCGGGGCGCAACTACTTCTCCAGGTTCGCCCAGGCCACGCCCGCGGACTCGATCATCCTGACCCTCGGCTGCGGTAAGTATCGCATTCGCGATTACGACTACGGGACGATCGAGCTTGGCGGCGGCGTCTCCGTTCCCCGGCTGCTCGATATGGGGCAGTGCAACGATTCGTACGGAGCGATTCAGGTGGCCGTAGCCCTGTCGAAGGCCTTCGGATGTTCCGTCAACGAGCTTCCACTTACGATTGTCCTATCGTGGTTCGAGCAGAAAGCGGTCGCGGTGCTGCTGACGCTGCTCGCGTTGGGCGTCAAGGGTATTCGCATCGGTCCGGCGGCCCCGGCCTTCATCTCCCCCAACGTGATGAGGGTTCTGCAGGACAAGTTCGACCTGCGACTCACGAGTTCTGAACCTGCCGCGGAGGTTGTATCAGTGACGACGGCGGCCAGACGGGGCAAGTCGTAGGACTTCGGGCTTTAGTGGCAGGTTCTCACGTCGCCGATTCCACGACCTCGGTTGTCGATCGCCGCTTGGCGTGGATGCAAGGCCGACAGGCGACGACCACCGAAAGCCCGCGATGGTTGATCTCCCGCCGGATGGCCTCGACGTTCTCCGCGTGCTTGCCGGGGATCGGCTTGAGGCTGACGAGGTGTCGCTCATCGACGCCCAGTCCGCGGATCACGTCCAAGAGATCCTCGCCCGTGGCAAAAGCTTCCTGCCCGCCGGTCATGGCCACCAGGGCGTTGTCCATGATGACAACCGTGATCGGCGCGTCGATGCGGGCCGCCTCGAGCAGCGAACTCATCCCCGAATGAAGAAACGTCGAGTCGCCGATCGTCGCGACAACGGGGTGCGCCCCACCCTTGGCTGCCCCGATCGCCATGCTGATCGACGCCCCCATGTCCACGCATGTGTCGATGGCGTTGTACGGCGGCAAGGCGCCCAGCGTGTAGCAGCCGATGTCGCTGAAGAAATAGGGCCTGCTCTTCGGTCCGATCGCGTCCACGACGGCCTGAAACGTGTCGCAATGCGGGCACCCGCCGCACAACTGCGGGGGTCGGCCCGGAATGTTGTCGACGGCCGCGCGACTCACCTCGCATCCCACGCCGATCGCCCTTCGGACGACCTCGGTCGTGAGTTCGCCCTGCGGCGGCAGTGCGCCGCTGCGTTTGCCCAGGACGGTTTTTCCCGGAACGCCGAGCAGGCCCACGAGTTGCCGCTCGATGAGCGGATAGCCTTCTTCGATCACCAGAATCTCATCGCAATGATTGACGAGCCTGCGTACAAGTCCCGCCGGCGCGGGATACACGCCGATGTGCAGGTGCGAGTACGAGGCGTCGCCGTCGAGCGCTTCGTCCATATAGTTCCGCGCGAGTCCCGTCGTGATGATCCCCCGCCGCCCGCGAAGCTCGATCCGGTTGAATCGGGAACTCTCACTGTAGTCTCGCAGTTCGCCCTGCAGATCAAGCACACGTTGAAAGCGCCGCCGTGCGTTGACCGGCAACAGCGTCCATTCGCGCCAATCCTGTACGCGGTCGAGCGGATCGATATCCACCGGAGGCCGCGTGACCACGTTCGCTCGACTGTGCGCGAGCCGCGTCACCAGCCGGATCATCACCGGGGTGTGGAAGCGCTCCGACACCTCGAACGCCTCGCGGGTCATGTCGTAGGCTTCCTGCTGTGTGGAAGGCTCGAAGATCGGAATCTGCGCGAAATCGCCGTAGAACCGGCTGTCCTGCTCATTTTGCGACGAGTGCATGCCCGGATCGTCAGCGACGGCCAGAACCAGCCCGCCGTTTGCTCCGGTCAGCGACGAGCTCATGAACGGGTCGGCCGCAACGTTCAGCCCGACGTGTTTCATCGAGACGATCGCCCGCCGCCCCACGTAGGACATTCCCATCGCCTCTTCGTAGGCGACTTTTTCGTTGGTGGACCACCTCGCGGAGATCAGCTCGTCATGGGCGGCGTACCGCTCGATGAACTCGAAGATTTCCGTCGCGGGCGTGCCTGGGTACGAAAAGGCCCCGGCAATTCCGGCGTGGACAGCCCCCAGCGCGACGGCGTCGTCACCCAACAGAAGCTCAATCATGGCGGTATTCTCCAAACTCTCCCAGCCGTCATCATGCAATCGGCGTACCAGCGGACGTTGCAAAGCCAGGCTTCAAGCTGTGCGGTCACTCCGCGCGGACTGAAGTCCGCGGCTCGCTGATCCGGTTCGATGTTTGAATTAGGCCGCGTGTTCGTCCGGTATTCAGCCGGGCGGCGTTCGATGGATGCTCAGCAGGGTCAATGAGCCGCGCATTGTGTCGGATACCACAGCCCATTCGGGTTGTGAACCGCCGGCGTTTTCGGCCTTGTCGGTCGGGTTTGTGATGCTCTCGTAACCGGGCAACACGGCTATGCCGGTCGGCATGATGAAGCCGTTCCAATCGCCGGACGGTCCGGCGATTTCGAAAAGAAATGCGCCGTCCCGGTCGAACGCCATTACCGATTCGCGTCCGGCGTCCGCGACGAGGACGACGCCGGACGGCGTGCAGGCGATTCCCATGGGGCGGACGAGTTGGCCGGTTTCTGCGCCGTATTCGCCGATCGGTTTGAGCGGCTTTCCGTCGGCGTCGAACCGGTGGATGAGGCCGAGAATGGCGTCTGTCACCAGCAATTCGCCGCGCGGCGTCATGGCCAGTCCCGCAGGCATCGCGAGGGCGTCGTCGCCGCTCCCCGGACCAATCGGGATAAGCCATGCGTGCTTTGCGAAGTCATAACGACGTACCTGGCGTGCATTCCCATCGGCGACGTAAACGATTCCGCCGTGGACGAGCAAGGCGCCGGGTCGAAAGAGTCCACTCCCATCAGGGTCCGGCGAAAGATCGGGTTCACGATGACCTTGATTGTCGAAGAGGAGAACGGTTCGCTTGGCTGCGTCGGCGACGTAGACGCGCCCGGCATCGTCGGCCGCCGCCGCGATGGGGCACGTCGGCCGATCGCCGGACCGAATCCAGCGGGTGTACGTTCGGTTCGCCAAATCGTATCGCAAGACATCGGGCAGACCTTGATCGGCGATGTACAGGAAACCACCGGCGCTGGTGATGCCCTGCGGTCGCCGCAGCACGCTCGCCGGTTCGTCCTCGGGACCATAGAGGAACCGCTCCAGCCGTTTTTGGGCCGACGGTTTGATTGGTTCGCGTCGAAGCGGACCGTGGATCGTCGCGGTCACGCGGCCGTCCGCCGAAGTGAACGAGACCGGCCTGGGAGGTGCGGGTGCAATCGGCTTGTGGCTCGCGCAGCCGACGACGATCACGGCAAGCATCGCACATAGCATCGAAATCGGCGCCGGCTGCGTGATCCGAACCCGGAGCGCAAGCGACGGGCTCGCTCGCTCGGGTGCCATGCCCACGCTTGCGTGGGCATGTTTAACGGTCGTGTCGCTTCCGCTCCACGCTCTGATTGGCCCCGCGCCGGCGCTTGGGGTTCGGATGGATGCTGCTGATCCGCGCATGGTACGGTTCATCATTTTTCGTGGCACGAAAGACACAGTGCGCTGCGTTTGTTGGACATCACGAGCAGGTGCGGCCAGCCTTCTTCCTCGTGCTGGTCGTGACATGAGATGCACTCGACGCGCCCCTCCGGCAGTTTGATCTTCCCTGTCGCCTCCACGCGGGCTTTCATTCGGAACCCCTTTTGACGGTCCGGATACGGCACGCCGATCGGATGGTCGCGGGTGGCGAAGGCCGGTGACCATCCCGGCGCGCCGGGACCCGACCCGTCGCGCATCGCGTGGGCCGTGCCCACCGTGGACACCGCGATGCTTCCGTTGTGGCACGTCAGGCAGATCATGCTCGTGGGTCCCGGCGTATAGCGGCCTGTCGCGAGCGCCGGGCGTCGGCGGGCGATTTTGAACAGCTCTCCCGCGCCTTTGTTGCTCAAGTCTTCGTCGCCGATTTGCACATGCGGCACGTGGCAGGCGCTGCACGTATCCTCGTCGCGGCCGGTCAATTTGGAAAAGTCGTGCACGGGGTGGTCGCGTTCCGCCTTTTCCTCCTTCTTCGGCGCCGAGTCGGCGGCTGGCTTGTTATCAGAGCTTTTGGATTCTTGGGTCGCTGCCGGCGATTTCGCAGTGTCGTCTGATTGCGCAGGTGCATCGACGAGTGCCGCCGAAAGCGCCAGAACGCCCGTCAAGTTCAGGATCAAGAGGAGTTTCATGGTTTGCGCGTTTCCTCCCTATCGTCCGTACTCGAAGTTGATGTGTGTCACGCCGTGGCACGTCAGCGTGCAACTGCCGCGGTACGTGCCGGCGTCGTTGTATTGAATCCGTGATCCGAGTCCGCCGGCCGCGGGGCGGACGACGGACAGATCAAAGTTGATGAGGTTGCTGTGCGTCGTCGCGTTGCCCTGCGTGCGGCTGATGCCGTGGGCGTCGTGACACGCGGAGCACGGCGCCCGCTCGCGAACCACGTGCGCGTTGTGCAGCGGGAAGCTCTCGTCGCCAAGAATGCTTTGCCGCTCATGGCAGCGATAGCAAAGGGCGTAGGAACGCGGGCTTTCGGTTACGAACTCGCCGGTCGTGTAGTTGTCGATCAGGAGCGGTTCGTAGATCGATCCGTGCGGGCCTTCGGCGGCCCCGAGCACGCCGCGCCCGGCGGAGTCCGAGTTGTGACAGTCGGTGCAGCGAACGACCGACCCCGTGCGCATCGGCGGAATGAGACTGACGACGTCGGGGTTCCGCCGCGGCCCGAACACGGGATGGTACGAAGGATTGCCGGTCTGGAACTCAAGCCGAGTATTGGTCTGAAAGACCTGCCGAACGATGTCCGTGCGCCGCACCGGGGCGATGGTCTCGGCGTGACACTTGAGACAGATTTCATATTCGAACCGTGATTGTTTAATGGGTCGGCCCGCACGGTCCAAGCCGGACACGAACCTCGTCGTCGAATCGACCACGCGGGCGATCGTATCCAGCGAGCTCCGGGCGATTTCCGTCAGGCTGCGCACGGACGGCTCCACCGCGTGCGGGTTGTGGCAGTCCTGACACTCCACGTGTCGCGGCATGAGCCGCGAGTCTTCCTTCGGATCGTGGCGTCCGAATGATAGAAGGATCGGGTGCGCACTGCGCTTGCGAAGCTCGCTTTCGATGTTTGTCTGCGCCACGCCGCCGCTGTGACAGTTGAGACAGTTGCTCTCGTCCCGCCGGAACCGAAGCAGTCGTTGCCGCGACCCGGCCGAGTGAATCTTGTGGCAATTGGTGCAACCGTTTTCCGCGACCGTGTGATATTGCAGGCGTTCGCGCACATCCACCGCGCGATCGTCCACCCGCGCCGTACTGACCGCGTGGCTGCTGGCGTGCCATCCGAACATTTCGTGACAACTCAGGCAGATCGCCGACCACGCCTGCGGTTCGCGGAGGAAGTTGCCGAGCTTGTTGTTGTGCGGATCGTGGCACGTCGTGCAGTGCATTACGCCGTGTGCGCCGAGCGGCAGTAGGGGCGTGAGCACGTCCGGGTTCTTGATCTGCGGGTCGCGGTTGGACAGCGCCCGGTCGTATCGAAATCCGATCGGGTGATCGTCGGAAAGGTCCTCGGTCAGATCGGTCGGACCCGGCGGAATGGTCCGCTTGGTCATAGCAATCGGCTCGGTCTCAGCCCGGGACGCGATCAACCCCAGGGCCATCGCCCCGTCGTGGCAGCTCAGGCACATCTTGGACGGTCCGCTGGGCTGGTCGATGCGCGCGTCGGTCGTCGAACTGGCGTAGATTCGATAATGAACCTGTCGTTCGTACCGGTTCCACAGCGGCGTCTGTCCGGTCGCGTTGTGCGGCGCGTGGCAGAAGATGCAGACCTGCTCTTCGGCCAGTGCGTGAATTTTTCCCGGCCCGCTCGCGCTGAGATCGTGCGGCGACCCGACGACGCCGTCATCGGCCCGGGCGCTCACGCCGCAGACCACTAATCCCAACCCCACGAGTAGCCAGCTTGTCGTTCTCATGGCAGCAGTTGGAACCCCTGTACGCGTCGATTGTAACTGTCGGCGACCCACATGCGTTTCCGGGCGTCGATGGTGACGCCCGCCGGCAGCCAGAACTCGCCCGGCCCGTGACCCTCGCCGCCGATCGCCATCAGCAGCCGCCCGTCCGGCGTGAATCCCTGTACGTTTTCAAACTGGGCGTCTACCACCCATATCGAACCCCGGGCGTCGACGGCTACACTCTTGGGAAGCGCGAAGTCGCCCGCGGCATCGCCCTTTTGGCCGAACGCGCTGAGGAATTCGCCCTCCGCGGAGAACCTTTGCACCCGAAAGTTCATGGAATCGGCCACGAGAACCGCACCGTCCGGTGCGCACGCAATTTGCGAAGGGAAGTTGAATTGTCCCTCGCCCCCGCCGCGCTCGCCGAACGACTTGACCAGCAAGCCGGAACGGTCGAACACCAACACCGAATGGAGCTTGGCGTCCGTGACGTAGAGTCGATCGTTGGTCGTGTTGTAGGCGATTCCCGCAGGGCGGTGCAGTGTATCCTGCGCGATGAGACTGACTGATCCCGTGAAGCTCTCGCTCCGGTCCGCCTTCCAATCGATGCCCGCGACGCGCATGACGGCGTGCGACTCGCTGTCCACGATGTAAAGGTCTTCACCCGCCCATGCGACGCCGACGGGGCACTTGAGCAGGATGTCCGCAGCCGGCGAGCCGTCGATCCGGCGGTACGTCTGACGATCGAGATCGAGTACGTGAACACACACGGCGTTGGGATCGGCCACTGCCAGATGAGTTCCGCCGGCGTTCATGGCCACCGCGTGCGGCGTCACCAGCGACGGCGGATTTTCCGGGCCGTACAGAAATTCGTTCCACGCCTTCGCAAAAGTTCGATTGCCGCTTGCCTGAATCGCTCCGGCGAACTCGCCGAGGTATTCGACGCGAGGCTGCTCCGGCGGCGGCGGCCAGACTAATAATCGGCCTTGCGGGCGGGTGAAGAAAGCCCCAGTAGGCCGGGTGCAGCCCGAAGACTGAAGTGAGAAGTAAGAAATGAGAAGACTGAAAACAAGCAGTCGGCCCGCGAACGGCACCAGGACGGCTTTAAGTCCTCTCACTTCTCTCTTCTTTCTTCTCACTTCTCTCATCGGCCTTTCCATGCGTCCCTGGTCTTCGTCGCAGAGGCCAGCAGATGCGAAAGATCGCGTCGGATGTGCAGCCAGACGCCGAATCCTTCGTCGCGGTCCTCGCGAATCTTGAGCAGGTTGTACTCCGCGGTCAGGTCCATGCCCAACCGGCCCCGCTGATAGTGTACACCGCATTCCAGATCGACGCCGTCGGTCTCGCCGTTGCGCGAGTTGTCCTCCCATCGGTAGGCCGACTTGAGCGATGCCGACCAGTAGGAATCGAACTGCAGGTTGTTCGTCAGGCTGATGTCGATCCACCGGACGCGGTGACTGTCGAAATCACCGGTGAAGTCGTAATGAGAAAGGTTGATCGCGGCATCCATCGAATGCACCACGGTTCGCATCAGCGTCGCCTGGGCATCGAGCCGGAACGCGCGATACGGTTCGACGGAATCGTCGAAGTTCTCGAACTCGCCGTTGACTGACCAGGTCGGACGCGTGTAGCGAAGTCCGAGGCGGTGACGCTCGGTGTCGTCGGCGAAGACGGGAACCCCGCGAGAACGATCGGCGTTCTGACGGCGATCCTCGAAGGCGTAGTAGGGGGTCAGCCCGAACTTGAACTCGTGTTCGAGCCTCAGGTCGGTTCGGTACGTGTCCACGACCGCGCCGGCGGGTATGCGATAGCGGTAGTCGAACACCACCGCGTCCCCGTCGGCGATTCGACCGGTGAACAGGCGATACACGCTCGTGAGCCGTCCGACGCGAAGCACCACATAGTCGCGCCCTTCGACGAAGAGGCGCGTGCGGTCAACGCTGTAGGCGCGGAGGGTATGCCGCTTCACGTCCGGCTGGTGCAGGAACGTCGGACGCGACGAATCAAGCACGTGCGTTTCACCCCGAACCAGCCGATCGCCCGCGGAGCCGAGGGTGCGCACGTCGTCGGCGGTGAGCGAAGCGTTGGCCGAAAATTCGCCCCACGCCGTCGGGCGGCGATAGGACGCATCGACGCCCGCGCCGAACTCGCGCGTCTCCACGTCGTCCTCGACCCACTCGCGCAGGGCGTAGGCGTCGGCGCTGATTCGCCAGCGGTCGTTGGGGCGGAAGATCGCTTCGAAATCGCCCTTGTGCCGGCTGAGCTCGATCGCGTCCTGCTCAAGACGATAATACGAATAGCGGTAGACGGTTTGGAACGCATCGCTGTGCTTGAGGGTCAGGCGCGGGACGAATTCGGTCTCGTCGCGGGGGATGTCGCCTTGCTCATTGTTCCAGCGAAAATAGGTGTCGAGGCGGTGACGGTTCCCGGAGCCGAAATCCAGGTCATGTTCGACGCGCAACTGGTCGCGGGTGGTGTTGAACTGAAACTCGCTTCCCTGATAGTCGCTCTCCGTACGCTCGTGGTCATAGGCGATGCGAAGGTGCTGTTTGTCGCTGATCTCCCAGCGATTGTCGATGTAGAACCGCGTCGTCGCCAGATGCTCGTCGTCTTCACGGTTGCGATTCCCGGTACGGTCCACGTCGGACCAGTCGACGCCGATCTCGCTGGTCCATGATCCGAGCCGCGCGAAGACCGACGCGCCGGCCTCGCTGCGCTCTTCGAGCAAAGACGAAAGAAAGCGTCGCGGAATACGGTCCCGTTCGCGGCGGGCGTAGACGCTGCCCGACACGGGTTTGGTCGGCAGGAGGTCAAGCGAGATGTTGTAGTCCAGGAGCAGACCGGTGTTGTTGTCCGAACGTTCGAAGTATCGGGTCTGTTCGCGCCAGTCCTCCTGCGCCAGTCCGATGCTGAACCCCGCGTCCCACCGAATCAGATTCGGATCGACGACATCACCGTTGAGCTTGAAGGTCAACGCTTCGTTGAAGCGCGTGTCTCTATTCCGCTGAACTGTATCGAAAAGACGCCCCCCCGCCGAGCGAACACGACGGCGGTCATAACTGGCTTCCAGATCGAGGAACATCTCGGTCGTGGTAAGATGGAGAACGCCGGGACGGATACGCGAAGCCGACTCGTCCGTGTCGGCTGCTTCGCTTGGAGGCAATTTGGGTTCGTCGGCCGATGGCGGGTTACCGTTTGCCGCGTCAGGGAGTGACACCATAAGCGCTGCCAGCGCAACGCACCGGATCGCTCGCCGCGCGAGGTGCGAGCGCAGGCCTCCCGACTTCGACCATCGGGAGGTTGCAACGCTCGACGACGCTCTCGACCGTCGGGGCGATCCGTCAGTCACCCGCCGGGACTCCCTTCGCCGGTTGCTGCGCGATTGGCGCGGGCGATGCGGCCCGTCCACATCTTCATCGTGGTTCACGTGTTTGCACACGCAGAACCCGCAGACGCAACTCCACAAGCTTGAATCGACCGACCATCGCCAATCGCTTGAAGGCGATTGCCTACAGTTTTACCCTCACTTCGACATGGACCACGCCGTAATGCAGAACCGATCACGCAAATCGCCCCCTCTATGCCGCATACGACGACGCGCTTTCCCGGAAATGAGAATGGATAACCAAGCAGACTGAAAATGCCGATTCACTTCAGGATGCGCGGAGCAGGTGCTTGGTTATTGTCGCACAGGCAAGAGGAGCCGGGCAATAAGCGATTCCCTTGACGGCTCAACGAGACACGACAACCGCCCGGCCGCGAGTACAAACGAAAGAATCTCACAGGCAAAACCGTGCGGGGTACGCCACCCTCACACGCGGAACGAACCGGCTGCCTCGCCCACACGGGCGTGTCGCAGGCGCGCCCTGCGCGCAAGAGCGGTTTACAAGAAGATCGGCGCGGTTTGTTCGAACTCCGCTACGCGCACCTTGGCGATTTGTCTTGCAAAGCAGCCGATGACAGATAATATCGGCGCTCACCATGTTGGCGTTTATCGAGCGGCCGACCGTTGGCGCGGCGCCGGGCGCTTCGAGTACCCACGTTTTGTAGGAGACTTCTCGTGCAGCTGAATTCGCTTGCGAGGAATTGTTCTTGTCGTGCGGCGGGCCGCCGCCCGATGTGGCCGCTCTTGCTCGCGATCGCCATGGCGGCGATGGGTACGGGAGCAGCCTGCAACTTCATCATCCCCCCACCGGACGGTAGTGGTGGTGGAGGCGGAGATGGCGACAGCGGCGCCCCGGCCTACAACAACAAGACGGACCCGACCAACAAGAGCGCCACCTACATCGGCGGCGACGCCTGCCGCGCATGCCATCCTGGGATCGGCGCGCAACACACGGTACATGGACACGCCCACAAGCTGACCCGCGTTCAGGGCGAGCCGCCGCAGTTTCCCGCCGAGGGGACACGGGCGGGGGTCCCCAATCCGCCCGAAGGGTTCGAATGGGCGGATATCGCCTACGTCATCGGCGGGTACACTCGCAAGGGGCGGTTTATCGACAACGACGGCTACATCCTGACCACCGGCGTCAACGCTGTGAATACCCAGTGGAACCTCTCCTTTCCGGCCAATGGAACGACGCCCGGCTTCGTCCCGTACGACCCCGAAGCGGAGACCCCAAAACCCTACGACTTTTCCTGCTTCGTCTGCCACACGACGGGGGCCAAGGTGCAGAACGAGGACTTCCCGGAGTTTCAGGAGAATCGCCCGGGCTTCATCGGCACCTGGGAAGAGGCTGGAGTCCAATGTGAAGCCTGCCATGGCCCGGGATCCAATCACATCCCCAACCCCGCCGCGCGCGACATCTTCGTCGACAGCGCCGCTGCGGCCTGCGGAAAGTGCCATACGCGCGGCGATGATCCGTCGGTGATCCTTGCGAAAGGCGGATATATCCAGCACCACGAACAATGGCCTGAACTGCTCGCCAGCGGCGGGCACGCGGGACTCGACTGCACGACGTGCCACGACCCCCACGTGTCAGCCAACTACGATCTCGAACACGCGATCCGCAACCAGTGTACGGACTGCCACTCCGACCAGAGCATGGCCCTCCACGAGGGAAAGGTCTATACGCGGGGCGATTACACTGAGGAGGTCTCCTGCGTGAGTTGCCATATGCCGTATGCCACCAAAAGCGCGGCTGCGGCGAGCGGCGCGGTCGTGGGCGACGTCGGACGGATGGGCGATACCAAGACGCACATCTTCCGGATCAACACACAGGCTACGGGTTATTCCCAGATGTTCACACAGGACGGCGCGGCAGTCGCCAAGGACGGCGAGGGACTCGCCGGTGTCAGCCTCGACTTCGTTTGTTTGCGCTGCCACAACGGTATCGGCAATGCGCCGGGCTTTACTTCGATGAGCATCCTTTCGGACGTCGCGAAAGACATGCATAACAAGGAGTTTTCGGCAGTCAGCCTGGGTGCGCGCAGTGCGCAGCCTGCCGGTGACTGAATGGATAGAAAGGAACCGACCGGATACTTATTCGCCGCGCCGGTGACGGGCGGCCGGGATTGTCCCGGCCAGTCGGGTTTCAAAAGGAGTTTCTCATGAACACTGTCTGTAGATTCGTCGGATGGGCCCGCTACATGTATGGTAGCGCGATTCTGGGATGCGCCATGATCCTGCTTCTGGGATGCCCCCAGCTTATCCCCGGGGGAGGAGGCGGGGATGGGAACATTAACGGAAATGATAACGGCGGCGGCATAACGGACAAGAACTTTGTGGGTGCGGAGACCTGTCAGCTTTGCCATCCGAGCATTCACGACACCTGGTCGCAGACGCTCCACGTTGGAGCGCTCGAGGCGCTCGAGGCCATCGGACAGGGCGGCAACGCCGCGTGCGTGGGTTGCGACCTCACGTATTGCTGTATTGACGTCTGTCTA
>ERZ1292630.1375-Hain-H41-02um-R3-1375-length-23989-cov-5_pt1 | contig 23989 bp, 16 predicted proteins | sample MGYA00564408_ERZ1292630 | MGnify/ENA primary metagenome ERZ1292630 (study PRJEB36523, sample SAMEA6512641) | groundwater metagenome | collected 2019-01-08 | study: AquaDiva: Metagenomics assemblies of 32 groundwater samples
TGGCAGGCTCCGAAGGAGAACCGCTCTTTTTCAACTATTTACGGGACATGCTCGAATCGGCGATCGTGAAAAAATGTAGGGCAGGTCGTTGTTCCGCGTCAGCGGAACGTTGACCTGCCGCTGTGGTGCGGCAGGTGAACCTCCCGGCATAGCCGGGAGAACCACCTGCCCTACCCCAAGGCCGCCTAATCTGTCACGGACCCGGCGGCGCTCGATCTATTCATAGATACGCACAAGGCGGTCTCAGACAACACCCCGCAGAACGAACCGTAATCGTCGGCCCCCCGGCCCAAGGGCTGGGGCACCCAACCGTAAGCACAGTACGTAACTGTTCAATCGTCTCGTTGAACGGGAAGATAGATGTGCATCGTGGTTCCGCGACCCGGCGCGGAATCGACACGAGCCGCCCCTAGGTGCTGGCGGAGGATGCCGAGAACCGCGGCGAGGCCGAGCCCGTGTCCATCGGCCTTGGTCGTGAAGAACGGATCGAAGATTCGCGTGATGGTCGCCTCATCCATTCCGCAACCGGCATCCTTCACGGACAGTTCCACTTTTTCGCCGTCGCGGGCGTCGAAGGGCACGCAAAGGGCGGCGTGGGCGACACTCAGATTCAGGGTTTGCGTCGAAACGACGATCTCTCCGCCCTTCGGCATCGCCTGTTTGGCGTTCAAGCAGAGATTGAGGATGATCTGTTCGATCTGACTGCGGTCGGCGAGAATCGTGGGAAGTTCGTCGGCGAGCTCGGGCCGGATTTTGTGCTTTTTGCCGAGCGATGTTTGCACGAATCTCAAGCAGTCGCGGATGACGTCGTTGAGGTTTGTCGGCTGGGGATTGTGGCGGCCGGTTCGCGCGTAGGCAAGCAGGTGCTTGATAAGGTGGCTCGCGCGCAGGCCGGCTTCTTCAATGGCTTCGAGGTGTTCAGTCGCCTTCAGCGTGAGGTTCTTGGTCGCGCGAAGAAGCGACGTGTTGCCGAGAATGATCATCAACGAACTGTTGAAGTCGTGCGCGACGCCGCTCGCCAGCACGCCGAGGCTTTCCAGCTTTTGCGCGTTGCGGATGCGAGATTCGAGGACCTCACGATCCGTCACATCTCGGGCCATGGAGGCAATGCCATGAATTCGACCGGTCGAATCGCGAAGCGCGCTGCCGAACCATTCGCAGGCCAGGCGCGAACCATCCTTTCGGACATTGTCGTGAATCGAATGGCTCGAGGCATCGCCCCGAAGTAATCCGGTCAGAACTTCCTCGACGGCCGGACGCGCGTCGGGATGGAAGATGGCCGGGGCGTGCATGCCGACCGCCTCGGCCTTGGCGTAGCCGAAGAGCCGTTCGGCGGCCGGATTCCAATCGACGACGCGAAACTCGCGGTCCCACACGACATACGCCAACGGCATGCATTGCACATGGAACTGTAATCGTTGGAGGGCGTCGTTGAGCTGCTCCACGACCGCCCTGAGTTCGGATACATCGCGCACAATGGCGGTTGCGACGTGTCCGGGGCCGTGGCGTCCGACGGCGATTTGAACTTCGACGAGCATTTCACTGCCATCACGACGCAGCGCATCGACATGAAGGACTCGGCCGAGGATTCTTGACTCGCTTCTCTGCATCTGGTGATGCAAGGCTTCGAGATGGCGATTGCGATAGCGTGACGGAATAAGACTGGCCAACGGCAATCCCGCCGCCTCCGCGGCGGTATAACCGAAAAGACGCTCGGCGGCTGCGTTCCATTGGCTGATGCGTCCGTCCTCGCCGACGGAGACCAGCGCAGTCCCGCCAAGCTCAACGAGCACCGCGTGAGCGTCGATTGTTCGCCGCAACTGCATGATTTCGCCTTCGCGAGTGGAGGCGTCGTGCATCGCGGCGACGTACAACTCCGGCCCAATCGGCGTTACGCGCAGATCGGCTGACAGAGTGCCGCCGCTTTTTGTTTGTAGCGTCACCCCTTGTGGGTGACGCGGAGCGGCATCGTGCGATCTCCGCAGGCTGTCATGCACGGCGACGTGATCGGTCGGGGAAACGAGGTTGCTCAGTCTCAGGCCGGACAACTCGGCGGCCGTGTAGCCGGTAAGCAAACAGGCGGCATTATTGGCTGCGAGCAGTCGCCCTTCGCCGTCCATGACGATCTGCGGATCGGGCAAAAGCTCGAAGAGCCGCTGGAAATCCACGCTATCGGTCTCTGCTATCGGGCGGACTCCGGGCGCTGCGGCCCGATCGGGCTTTTCAGGGTATTTCGGCGCGGTCGATGTCTGTCGAGAACGCCGGATTGACATGATACGCATCATACCAGCACGGATGGGTCGTTGCGAATCTCTCGCGAGCACGCGGAGAAGGATAAGCAACTTTTTCGCAATGATTTGGAGGAAACCCATTGCATGCGGAGAACGGTTTTGATAGGTTAGTGCCCGATCTCCGGCGGTTCGCAGGGCTGCGGGCCGGTCGAGCCGATTTCCAGACCGTCATGGATGGCGGTCAGCGGTGTACAGGGAGGTACTCATTCGCATGCAACTCAAGCGCGTAACCGTTTGCGGTTTCAAGAGCTTTGCCGACAAGGTGGACTTCGAGTTCGGACCGGGGGTGACGTGCATCGTCGGCCCAAACGGGTGCGGAAAGAGCAACGTCGTGGACGCCTTCAAGTGGGTCCTCGGCGAGCAGTCCGCCCGGTCGCTGCGCGGTCGGCAGATGGGGGACATGATCTTCAACGGATCCAGCACCCGCCGAAGCAGCAGCATCGCTCAGGTCGATCTTGTGTTCGACAACGCCGACCGATTGATCCCGTTGGACCAACCCGAAGTGACAGTCAGCCGCAAGCTCTACCGCTCCGGCGAGAGCGAATACCTGATCAACGGGAACCTCGCCCGGTTGAAGGACATCCGCGAGATGTTTCTCGATACCGGCATCGGCGTGGATGCGTACTCGGTGATCGAACAGGGGCGGGTAGATCAGCTTCTTCAAAGCAGCCCCGTGGATCGACGGGTCATCTTCGAGGAGGCCGCGGGCATCAGCCGGTACAAAGCACGCAAGCGCGAGGCAGAGCGTAAGCTCGAACGGACCAGCCAGAATTTGCTTCGCGTTGCGGACGTAATCGACGAGCTTGAAAAGCGCCTGCGGAGCGTGAAACTCCAGGCGGGTAAAGCGCGGAGTTATGTCGAGTATCAGACGAGGCTCAACGAACTGCGCTCGAGCTACGCCCTGGCGGAGTATCACCGGTTCAGCGAGGAGATCGACCGGCTGGGCCGCGAGGCGCAAGGGTGTAGCGACCGCGTGACCGCGCTGCGGACCGACATCGACCGCAACGAAGCCGAGGAATCCGAGGTCACCCTGCAGCTCGACCGATTGGCGCAGGAGATCGGGCAGACCGACAACCAGCTTATTCGCGTCCGGGCAAACATCGCCGCACAAGAAGAACGGATCGAGGCGGCTCGAAAGCGGATTGATGAACAACAGGCCCAACAGACGCGGGCCTCCGATCGCCTGGAGGCCGACACGCGGCGCATCGAAGGCGGTCAACGCGAATTAGACGAAGTGCAGGATTCGGCGCAGGCGCTGCAACAGCAGACGCACGAATTGCACACACGGATCGAAGAACTGAATCGACAAGACAGCGAGCTGGCCCGGGAGTTGACGCATGGGCAGGCGATCCTCGAGGACGAAAAGGCCGGCATCATCGATCTGCTTCGCCGTAGTGCGCACACGCACAACGAGATCGTCCGGCTGAATACGCATCGGGAGTCGTTGATCGGACAGAAGGGGCGGCTGTCGGTGCGCGACGCACAGATCGCAAGCGAACTGGAGGCGTCGCTGGAGCAAAAAGCGCAGTTTGGGCGGCGTTTGCGGGAGGTGGAATCGCTGATCGCCGAAGAAACGCGGCGCCTCGAAGAGAAAAAGCAAGAGGCCGCGCGCGTCAACGCTGTTCGACAAGGCCTGGTGGAGGAGTTGGCGCACGCCAAGGAACGGCGGAGTGCGTTGAAGTCGCGTCGCGAGCTGCTGACGGACCTCCAACGGAAGATGGACGGCGTCGGGGCGGGGGTTCGCCGGGTCTTGGATGCCGTTCGCCGCGGGGGTGAGGGCGACCAAGGCGGGAGCCCGAACGCGGCGCCCTATGCGAAGGTCATCGGGTTGCTCGCGGATATTTTTGAGACGGACATTGAACACGCCGCGGTCATCGAGGCGGCGCTTGGCGATTGGGATCAGCACTTGCTGGTCAGCGCGGGCGAACTATTGCTCGATCATTCCGAGCTTTTTTCCGATCTTCCGGGGCGATTGACGGCGATTTGCGAGGATCGATTGCCGCCGCTTCTGAATGCGCCGCAGCAACACGTGGATTTCAGCGGAGAGTCCGGCTACGTCGGACGGGCGATCGATCTGGTCCGCTTTCCCGAGGCATATGAACGGCTGGCGCGGCATGTCTTCGGCAGGACGATCGTCGTCGATTCGCTGCCGGCCGCGATGCGTTTTGCCCGTGCCGACGTGGTCGGGCATCGGTTCGTCACGATGGCCGGCGAAGTCGTCGATCCGGACGGCCGCGTGACCCTCGGACCGGCCGCTTCAAGAGCCGGTCTGATCTCGCGAAAGAGCGAGCTTCGCGAAATCGAAGCGGAGTTTGCGGAACTGGATCAACGGATCACGTCGGTTGCGGATCGCCTGAACCGCACCGAGGCCGAGGTCGGACATCTCGACATGGTCCAGCAGGAATTGCGGACGGCAATCTACGAAGCGAGCACGGGTCGCGTCGAAGCCAACGCCGCGATGCAGAGCAACAACGACACGGTTCAGCGATTGACGCATGAGCAGCCCGTGATCGCTAGCGAAGTCGCCCTCCTCGAACACCAGATCAACGAGGTTTTGGACAAGGCGGCCGAGGGCGGAAAATCGCTCGAAGCCATCGAGCACGAGAACAAGGAGCGGGAACGGCGCGTGGCCGAGCATCAGGAGCGAATCGACGCGACGGTGGCGCATCGTCGGGAGGTTCAGGAGACCCTGACGCAGACGAAGGTCGCGGCGGGTCAACTTGGTGAAAAGCGCGCCGCGGCGGCGCAGACGATCAACGCGCTGCGGCGGACGATCCACGAGTTGGAAGGCTCGATTGCGACGGCGAGCAACGACATGGAGCAGTGCATGGCGCGGATCGCCGACGCGGAGAGGGTCATCGCGGGCGGACAGGAACAGCTTGCGACGCTGTCGCGCGAAGTGCTGGAGTTGGATGCAAGTGCCGTACGGCTGCGGCAGGAGCGCGACGGTTTGCGTTCGCGTGTCGACGAACTTGTTCATGCCGTCAAGGCGGCGCGGACGGAGCTGGCGACGGCTGAGGCGCAGTTGCACGAACTCGAGATGGCCAGGGGCCAGACGGGCGTCCGGCGGGACGAACTGGTGGTGCGGATCATCGAGGAGATGGGGATCAATCTCGCGGAGCGCTATCCGGAGTATGAACATCAGGAGCAGGACTGGGAGCAAGTGAGCGCCGAAATCGCCGAATTGCGGGCGAAGATGGAGCGGCTCGGAAACGTCAACCTCGATGCGATCAACGAACTCGATGAATTGGAGAAACGACACGCGTTTCTGGCGGGGCAGCGCGACGACCTGACAGAGGCCCATCGGCAGTTGCAACAGTTGATCGCCTCGCTCAATCAGGAATCGCAGCAACGGTTCACGGCCGCCTTCGAACAAATCCGCGAGAATTTCCGGGCGCTCTTCCGCAAGCTCTTCGGCGGCGGGCGGGCCGACATCATCCTGGAGGATCCGAACAACGTGCTCGACTGCGGGATCGAGATCGTCGCCCAGCCGCCGGGCAAGGAGCTTCAGGCCATTTCGCTGATGTCCGGCGGCGAGAAGTCGATGACGGCGATCGCACTGCTCATGAGTATTTTCAAGACGCGCCCCGCGCCGTTTGCGATCCTCGACGAAGTGGATGCCGCGCTCGACGAAGCCAACAACAACCGGTTCAACCGCATCGTCGAGGAATTCGTCAGCGAGTCGCAGTTCATCATCATCACGCACTCCAAGCGGACGATGAACATCGGCGACCGGCTGTACGGCATCACCATGCAGGAACCGGGCGTCTCCACACGCGTCAGCGTGCAGCTTGGCGAGGCCAATGTCGCGTAGGGATGAAAAGGGGTCGGGGGATGAAAAGGGGTCGGGAGTCGTTTTAGTGGGTCGTCTTATGTTAACGAAGTTGTCTTTTATGAAAACGACTCCCGACCCCTTTTCATCCCCCGCGCGCGTCAGACACGATCGCCCGTGCCGGCCGGCCCGACGGCGGCCGTGGCGCGATCGATCCACAGGGTGACAAACTTGAACACAACAAGCGCGAAGAAGGCCGCAAACCCGACCGCGGCGAACGCAAACCAGATGTAATGCGCGTTTGCATAGGCATCGGGCATCGGCGATCCGGTTGAAATCGCCGCCTGCCATTGGGCTAATCGTTCGGAATCCAGCAACCTCGGGTCGGGGCAGAACCGCTCCAACAGGTGCCCGGATACGGCAAATCCGAACGCCCACGCGAAAAACGTGGTCAGGTGTTGATACCCCATATACAAGCCTTCTTCGCCGGGCGGCGCCTGCTGCGAAGCGTATTCGAGAAACCGCGGCGAGAGGAAACACTCGGCCAGCCCCTGCAGGCCGATACCGATGACGACCATGACCGTGATCGGGTGAAGCGTCATCAACCCGCCGAGCGATACGGATGAACCCGTCAGGGATTCAAGCAACGGACTCATGGCGATGCTCAGCGCCGAAAACGGGATGATGAACAATCCCACGGCCATCGAGTTTTCCGGACGCCAACCGCGTAAGAGATGTGTGATCGGCACGACGCAGATCACGACGACCAGCGGGTTGATGTTGGCCAGCCATTCCGGTTTCGCGCCATCGCCGAGCAGGCGAAGAATGTACTTGGGCATCGTGGCGTAAAGCTGTCCCTGGATGGTCCAGAATCCCGCGACGATCAGGATCAGGACCATGAAGCGCACATTCCGCACGACGCGAAGGAGCCCCTTCAACGCCTCCTCCGGCTTTTTGGCTGATGACGATCCATCCACATTGCGAAAGAAAAAAACCACAAAGATGAGCGCAAAAAACGCCATCGCGGCGGCGTAGAAGTTGATGTATTGCAGGCCGAGGTGCTCGCGCAGCGGCGCCGCGAAGGACTTTCCCGTGAAAGCGCCGATGTTCACGACTTGATAAAAGATCGAAAATGCCCGAGCGCGGTGACGGGCGTCGGAGCACTTCGCCACGGTCGCCGAGATCACCGGCTTGACGATCGCTCCGCCGAGCATGATGAGCGCCAGCGAAACGAGGACCGCCGGCTTGTAGGGCGCGGCGCCGAGCAGAAAATAGCCGACAGAGAGCAAGGCAAATGCCAGCGTCAGCGCCGCGCGGAATCCGACGCGATCCGCCATCGCTCCCATGAACATCGGGAGCAGGTAGAGCACCGAGGAAAAACACGCCGCGACGTATCCCGCCTCCCGATCCGTGAACCCCACGGTCGAGGTTAAGTAGACAACCAGGGCGATGAACATGCCGTAGAACGCCGCGCGCTCGAAAAGCTCGACGACATTGGCGGTCCAGAACGCCGCGGGGAATCTCCAGCCGAGCTTTTCCTTCGTTGTCGCGACTGGGCCTGTCATAGGAGTTCGCCGTAGAAGCAGGAATGATCCCGATCCCGATGAACCGGATGATAACGCGTAGAGGTCCACGGGCCAACTCGGCGGTTCGAGGGCACAAGGTGAAATGTAAAAGGAATAGAATGGGTCGCCGACCGCGGGTCAGCGCCGTGGCGCCGCGATGAATCACCACCACCACAGCAGACCCGGCACAGTGCGAAGCGGCGTCTTGATGACACCGTTGAAGCGCTTGACGAGCTCGTCGAGCCGCCGAGTGAAGCCGAGGTGGTCGAACAGGTAGGGGAGCATGACGATGTACTTCTGCCCGCCGACGGCTCTGGGGCGCGGACCGGGAATCACACGTCGTTCGCCCGTGTGTCCGACGATCAACATTTCGAACTCCGCGACGAGTCCCGTCAATTCCGCGATGATGCCGGGGGCGTCGTCAGTGACCACGTCGAACCCGTAGAGGTCTTCCTGAAAGCCCGGCGGGACGGTGGACTCCTTCATCGGTTGAAAAACGACGCCCAGACCACTGACCTGTTTGAGCTCGTCTTTCTCGCGTTCCATCCTCTTGATGTCGTCGGGTTGGGCGGTGATGCTCAGAAAGACGACGGCCTTTTCGCCGAACTTGTCCGCGATGTCCTTGTCGATATTGCCGCCGCGATCCGCGACGAACTTTGCGCCGAGGCGAAGGAGCCCGGGCATGTCCGGTCCGATGAGCCACAGTGCGGCGTGCTGGATTTCCGTATGGGCCATGGTCTCAGCCTTTCCCGGTTCCGCGGATCGCCGACGCTGACAGATGTGACCGTACGGCGTGACGTTCGCGCCAAGGATTATTCTACTCGGCGGGGAAGTTCCCGCAACCGCTTGCCCGCCGCGGACAAACGTCAAAACATCAAAATATCAAAACGTCAAAAGTCAACATCCCCGCCCCGAACAGCTGGACATTTTGACGTTTTGACATTTCGACGTTTCCGACACCGTGTCCGCCCCGGAGCCCCGGCGTTCGCCCCGGAGCCCCGGCGTTCACGCCGGGCGGAGTGATCCGCCCGACATAGATGTCGGGGTTCAGGGGACGCCGAACGGCGGGGCGTTCTACGGGTTCGCAGTGATCCGAACATCCCCCGCGTCCACGTTCGAGCCTGACACGGTAAGGTTGAGCAGCGTGAGCGCGCCGCCGGGCAGCGAGGAGCCCGTGAAGACGACATCATAGGCTCCGTCGCCGACCCGCGCGGAGAACGCACCGTTGTCCATCGTCGTGTCGCTGGTCACGACGGTTGCGGTTCCCGTGTTGCGGATATGAAACGCGACGGCTGCGAGCCCCTCGCGGTTCGGGTCGCCCACCTCGCGAGGCGTCCACGTATTGTTCCCGTCGTGATCGCGATAGAGCACGCCGAAGATGTACGTCCGCGGATTGGAAAGCGGCCGGCCGAAGTCCTGGGTCGCGAACACAAGGTTATCGAACGGTGCGTTCAATCCCCAAAGCGGCGGCGTGAAAGTACGCACCTCCACATGATGACCGAACACGCTGTAGTTTGCGCTGAGCATGTTGTTGCGATGGCCGGTGCTCTCCCACCAGCTCTTGTCGTTGCTGATCATCTTCGCTTCGTTGACGAGAATTGTGTTGGACGAATAGCCCGTCAGGATGTTTTCGCCGACGCTTCCCCAATTGAACCCGGCCGCGGTGATGCGTTGTCCGAGCGTTGCGCCGGTGTAGCCGGGTGTGAAGGTCGCGGGCGTTCCCGTCGACAGGCCGTCGAGCGTTTCGTAATGCGTGAACGAATCCGGCGCCCGTCCGGACGCAATCCCGCCAAGGTTCAGATGCATCCAGGTGTTGTGATTCGTCGCGGATTGACCGATCGAGCGATCATACGCCAGCGGCGGCACTGGAGCTCGTGTATCCATCACCGACGATCCCAACCGCGATGCTTCCCCGGTCGGGTCCAGACGAGCGCGATTAAGCAGGCGCAGCATGACGAGGTCCCAGTCGGTCTGCGCGGCGCCGCCGACGTTCGGCGCGCAGTCGGCCGGGTTGATGGTCGTTGGGTCATCTGGGCAACCGTCGATGCAGTCGGGCGTCCCATCTCCGTCACGATCGCCGTCCGCGACGCCGCAGCCGCAAGCGCCCGCCGACGTTTTGTTTCGATCATTCGGGCAACCGTCCAGACAGTTCGGCGTCCCGTCGGCATCGTTGTCCGTGTCGGCGATGCCGCAACCGCAGACGCCCGCGGCGGTCTTGTTGAAATCGTTCGGGCAGCCGTCAATGCAATCGGCCACGCCGTCTCCGTCACTGTCCGCGTCGGGAACTCCGCAACCGCACACGCCCGGCTCGGTCTTGTTCGGATCGCTCGGACAGTTGTCGGTTGGGGAAGGTGGATCTGTACCTCCGCCGGACGGCTGCGGGGTTGGCGCCTGCACCAAAGGCTCTACGGCGACGACGACTTCATCAGAGTCCATTAGATCGCCTTCGGCCACGGTGATTTCAAACGCAAGCTCGACGGGCGAGCCGATCGCCGCTGGCGCAGCAAATGACGGATTTGTCACCTGCGGGCTGTCCAGCACGACGGTGGGACCCGAAAGCTGAACCCAATCAAACGACAGCGCGCCGCCGGCGCCGGCCTGACTGCCGCTGCCATTCAGTGTCACCGGCGTGCCCGATTGCACGGCCTGGTCCGCCCCGGCGTCCGCCATCGGACCGACCGAGGCCGCTTGAATCCGCGGACGAACCTCGACTACCACCGTGTCCTCGGATTCGGCGATTCCGTCACTCACGCGTAGCGTGAATCGTAACGCGGTATTTGCATCGACCGCCGGAGCGACAAAGCTCGCGACGGGCGTCGCCGTGTTTTGGAGCACCACGGATGCTCCCTGGCTTGATAGGGACCACTCAAATAAAAGCGGATCGTCATTCGGGTCGGCGCTGGCCGAGCCGTCGAGTGCGATCCGATCGCCCGCAACAACGCTTTGGTTCGATCCTGCGTCCGCGACGGGCGGCTGATTCATGTCGGCGGCTTCGTCGGGCGTCACGGGCTCCGGGGCCGTTCCGTTGTCAACCGACGCTGGTTCGATCGGCGTCCCGTCGGCCGTACCGGATGTCGTGTCACCGGTAGAAGGCGGATCGCCAACGGCTGTCGGGAGTGCGTCGGGTTGCGATCCGCAACCGGCCAGGGAAATGCACCAACAAGTCAGGAGAACAATCGAGAATCGACAAACCGCAGGTGCGAAGCGAGAGCGTGGATGTGACAAGGTATTCCCCTCCCCCAAGAGCCGCTCAATCGTTCGTCCATGCCGTTCGGCAAAAACAACGAGCCGCGGCTCCGAGCCCCCGCAATCATGCGGGGTGGACGCCGCCCGACATGAATGTCGGGGCTCGGACTCCGCCCGGCGTGAACGCCGGGGCTCGGCAGGCAAAGCGTAAGATAGGCGGGTTCCAGAAAGTAGGATGATTTTGCGGATCCTGCGATCCGGCGCGGCTGCTTCCGATAAACGGCTCGTAGTTTGCCAAACGTAATCTGATGGGTTTTTCGGACAATCCCTCTCGATGGTCGGAAGGACTTGTTTGGCAAGGAGAAGCTATGAAGTGGGCCGACCTCGGCCTGGCCATTGCGATGCTCGCCGTCATCAGCGGGTTTTCGAACACCGGTACGGCCGCCTTTCCCCCGACGGTAACGATGGCGCAGGCGAACCTGATGCTGGCTGGCGGTGAGAAGGATATCAAAGAGGCGGCGGCGGACAAGCCTGCGCGCCGGAAAACCTTCGATGATCCGAAAAAAACGGCCCTCGGGCGGTCTTTCGGCTGCCTCATTCTTCCCGTATTGGCACACTACTTGCAAGGAAATAGGGCGTGGCCGCTGCAGGCGGCCGATGGAACGGGCCGTGTGACGGGCTTGCCCGATCTCCGCAGGGAGAGGGCTCGCGGCGAGCGCTCCGTGCTTTTCAGGGTTACGGAGCCAAGGTCCGACTCGCGTTCCTTATGCGTTGGAGCGAGGGCAATGCTTCGAGTATTTCCCAGCAGCAAACGGCGGCCTCGGCCCGCGGCCGTCAAACCCGCGCCCGCCGCGAGACTTATAGGCTTCATCGTCCCTGGACTGAACCCCAACTCTACATGTAAGATGGCCTTACCGGGGTTCGCGGTCTGTGCGTCCGTTTGTCGGCGTTTCGCATGGAATCGTCTTCTGGAGGCGCCTAAGAGGAGGTCGCCGCAAGACCGATATAGGACGAAACCTCATGTGCGGTAATCCGCTCAGGCACTTTGGCTCCGCGCCTCGAACCGTCAGCCGCGTTTTTTGGGCGAGCATGGTCATCGTCCATGCACCCATCCTTATCACCTCGTGGAGGTCGTTCCTTACCATCGACTGGGACGCAGGCAGGCTCGCGACCTGCATCGCGTTGACTATTTCGCTGATCTTCTTCGTCCTCAAGTTCCACGGGGCTTCCTTCCTTCGCTTCCGAGCCTCACCTCGCTCTTGGGTCGCGGTTCTCCTGGTCCTGTCGCTGATGCACGCGGACAAGCTGTCGCGCGACGTCGGCGCGCTGATGGTACCGGGATGTGCGACCGTGATTGCCACCACGTTGTTGGCCGAGAAACTATTTCGCAAGAACCGAAGGCGAGATTCCTCGTTGCTGTACGCCGGTTCCATCCTTCGGGGACGATCACAGGCCGTTCGGTCACACGAGGTCGTTTGGTGCGATGAGTTCCGACCCCACTGCTGGGTGCTTTCCTCGCGGCTCTATTCACTCCGCGCTCCGCCGGTCTAGCCACATCGGTTAGATGGCGGTTGCTCCATTCTCGACTTGTAGTTCCGTGTTACGCGTTAGGACGTCGGCCGCGTGTTCGCCCTCGGCGGCGCGCCGCCACGTCCGGGATTCATCGGGCGATCGTACGGAGTGTAAACAATGCATTCGACAACTTCGACGGCGACGGATGTTGAAACGGGTGGGCAGGCATCGCGTCGTGACTCGTCATTGAAGCGTGGGGTCCTGCTGATCAACCTGGGGACGCCCGACCGCGCGGACGTCCCGGCGGTGCGCCGGTACCTGGCCGAATTCCTCAGCGACCCCGAGGTGATTCGTCTCCCCGCCCGCCTGGGCTGGATGAATAAACCACTGGGGCGGCTGATTGCCTGGTTCCGGGCCCCCCGCTCCGCAGAAATGTATCAGCGGGTCTGGACGCAACGCGGCTCGCCGCTCAAGGCTGTCACCCAGGACCAAGCCTCCGCTCTGGAGGCGGTCCTGCCGCCCGAGTGGCGCGTCTTCTACGCCATGAGATACGGTCAGCCGTCGATCGGAGAGACCGTCCGCGAGATTGAAGCAAGCGGCGTTGAGGATATCGTGGTCGTTCCCATGTATCCGCAGTTCAGCGGACCGACGACCCGTACGGCACTGCGCGTGCTGTACAAAGAGCTGGAACGTTGCGGACACCGGTTCGCACTCGCGGTGCGCACGAGCTGGTTCGATGACGGCGGCTACATCGATGCCCAAGCCGGTCTCATCGAAGAATGTGCCGAGTCCGAAGCGCTAACGCCAGGCAACGCCTTCCTACTCTTCTCGGCGCATAGCCTGCCCGCTTCGTACGTCAAGCGGGGCGACCCCTACCCGGAGCACGTCGCTCGAACAATCGAACTGGTGAGACAGCGCCTGGATTGGCCGACCGATCGATGCTCGATTGCCTTTCAGAGCCGGCTCGGGCCGGTGGAGTGGCTGGGGCCCCACACCGATGACGTTCTCATGGAACTGGCACGGTCCGGCGAGAGACGTGTGGTCGTGTGCCCCATCAGCTTTACGGCGGACTGCCTGGAAACGCTCGAAGAAATCGGCCTGCGCTACCGTGATCGTTTCGAAGAGACCGGGGGTAAGCTTTATCTCTGTCCGGCGCTGAACACGTTTGGTCCCTTCATCGCCGCCATGAAGAATCTGGTGCTCCGTGGTCCAAGCTCGCTCCATGGTTCGAGGAATCTAAGGCGACCGCTGATATCCCATGGCGACGGGACACGAATCACGGACGCCGACATCGACTCTCTCGTGATGGTCGGCGCCTCTGTGCGAAGCCGCCTGGCTCCCGGCCGAGGTCCAGACCTCGTGCACATCGATCAAGAAAGGCTGTGCAGCGTGAAACGCTCACAGTGCGAAGCACCCGCCCTCCTCCGAACGATTCGGGAGAACGCCGGCTTCAGCGAAACCTGGCTGTGGAACACGTGCCATCGCTTCGAGCTTTATGGATGGACCCACGGCTCGGAGAACGCAGCGAAGCAAGCTCAAACGGTTGCTGGCGCACGACGCAGCCTGTTCGGAGACCGCGACCCAGGCCAAGAGTTGCTGAACGTCCTTTACGGAAGGGACGCTTGGCGCCACTTGCTGCGTACGGCTGCGGGACTCAACAGCAGCTTACCCGGCGAACGGGACATCCTGGAGCAACTTGGGGCGGCGCATCGCTTGGCGCACTGTGCGGGTACGACAGGACCGCGGGCGGCGCGCGTTCTCGCTCACGTGCTCGAAGTCGAGCGACGTCTGCGCTGCGAGACTGATTGGGGTCATTTCGCGCCGGACCACTGCTTCGCCGCGCTGGCGCGCATCGTCCCCTCGCTCGACCTGGATAAGGCCCCATGCCGCGCCGTGGTCATCGGCGGGTCGACGACCTCCGCCGCGCTGTTGAGAACGCTCACCGAACGATTCGATGTGCCGAGCAGCCGGTTGACGCTGCTGTACCGTGGGCACAAGCACGGAGGACAAGTCAAGCTCCTGCGAAAGGCCATCGGAAACGGGCGACGGATTCGCGTGCAATCCTACGGCGAGCCCCGCGTCACCAGGATTCTTGCGGGTGCGGATGTCGTCTTCTTCGGCATCGATCACCGGGAGCCTGTCCTTCTCGCTGAGCAGTTGCGCGGGGGTCGCGACTTCCAGGCCCGCCCTCTGACGATCATCGATTTCAACACCTTCGGATCCACGAGTGGTCTGGAGACGCTTGAAGGCGTCAGCCTGGTCCCGGCGGAACTCTTGGAGGCGGAGGTCGAAGCCTTTGCCGGTCGGATCTGCGCGACTCCTCACTTCGCAAAAGCGGTTGAAGCGGCGGAGCAATTCATCCAGGAACACGTAGAGAGGTCGATCTCCACCGCGCTTCGTGATGGGAGGCCGATCACACAGAATTCTACGGTAGTCGCAGGAGCCGCCGAACGATTTGCCGCGAAAAGCAGCGACATACCTTCGGAGTCTTGCCGGCAGCGAACGGACATTGCCTATGCTGCGATGGGGAGGAATGCATGATGATGACCACAGCCGCGGAAATAGACCTCGAGGTGTTTCGCCGGTATGCCGGCCTGTCGTTGCCGAGGCACGTCTCCTACCCCATGCCGTCGTGGTGGTCCCCGTTGGAAGCCGCCGAGATCGCATCGATGCGCCGGGAGAGTGATAGCGGAAGGTCGCTCCGCGATCTATCGCTCTATCTGCACATCCCGTTCTGCGAGGCGCTCTGCAAGTTTTGTGCGTGCAACCGGGTGATCCTGCGGAAGAACGCCGAGGGCGCCGATCAGCGCGTGGACGCCTATCTCGCGGCCATGATCCGGGAACTGCGACAACTTGCAGCGACGGTAGGAGGCAATCGCCGCGTGCGGCAGATCCATTGGGGAGGAGGCACGCCGACGTACCTGTCTCCGGATCAGGTTGAGCAAGTTCATCGTGCCGTCGAGGAAGCGTTCCTCGTGTCGGATGACGCGGAGATCGCTATGGAGATCGACCCGCGGGTGACCACACCGGAGATGCTGCGGACCCTGCGCCGGCTGGGTTTCAATCGGCTTTCCATGGGCATCCAGGACTTTGACCAGGCGGTCCAGGAGCATGTGCGCCGCGTCCAGCCCTTCGAGCTGATACGAGAGTTCGTCAACGCGTGCCGTGACCTGAGGTTTGAGAATCTCAACTTTGACCTCATCTATGGGATGCCGTATCAAACCGTCGATTCGATCCGCGACACCGTGGAGCACACCATCAGCCTGTCCCCCGACCGCGTGGCCTTCTATCACTACGCGCAGATTCCGGCGAAGATCGCGACGCAGCGAGGGATGGACTACACGAAGCTGCCAGACAGCGAGACGAAGCTGGAGATGTTCCTGACCGGGTTGCGGCTGTTCGAGTCGGCGGGGTACGAATTCGTCGGATTGGACCACTTCGCCAGGCCCGACGAGGCCTTGGCCGTGGCAGGCCGGGAAGGGACGTTGCAGCGCAATTTTCAGGGAATGACCACGGGCGGGGGCCTGGACCTTTTGGGTGCGGGGGCGTCGTCGATCAGTCATCTCCTGGACGTCGGATTCCTCCAGAACATTAAAGAGCCGGATGAGTATGTTGCGTGCATCGAAGGCGGACGCTCTCCAGTCGAACGCGGCAAGCGACTGACCTTCGACGACTGCGTCCGGCAGTCGCTGATTCATCAACTGTATTGTTGCGGTGAGATCCGGTCCGAACTCGTCGAGCAACCGTTCGGCATTGTCTTTGCCGAGTACTTTGCGCGCGAGCTTGAAGTCCTCACCGAGCTCGAACGGGACGGCCTCATCGTGAAGGAACCAAACGGCGACATAAAGGTGACCATGCCGCTGGGGCGCGTTCTGCTACGCAACGTCGCGGCCGTTTTTGATGCGTACCTGAATCCCGATGCGTACCGCCGGGGGGAGTTGGCGAGCTTCTCCATGAATGCCTGATCTTCCCTGATGGAGCTTTTACCATGATCAAGAACGATCTCGTACTCCGGGCCGCCCGACGCGAGCGCACGGAACGCACTCCGGTCTGGCTCATGCGACAGGCCGGTCGTTGCGACCCCGAATATCGTAGGATTCGGGAGCGTGTTGATCTGCCGCTGGAGGAGATGTTTCGCCGGCCCGATGTTGCGGCGGAGATTTCGCTCTTACCGCGACGACTGGGCGTAGACGCCATTATCTTCTTTCAGGACATTCTTACTCCGCTCGCACCGATGGGTGCGCGGTTCGTGTTTCGCCCGGGACCGCAGCTCGAATCACCGGTTAAAACCCCAGGTGATGTCGACGGCCTCCGCGATTATGACGTGGCCGACGAGTTGAACTTTGTGACGGAAACGCTGCGGCTTGTGCGTAACTCTTTGGCGGGCAGCCTCCCGGTTCTCGGCTTTGCCGGCGCGCCCTTCACTCTCGCATGCTTTCTGATCGAGGGGCGAAGTCCGGGCCGCACTTCCGAGACTACGCGGGCGATGATGCGTGCCGATCCCGTTACGTTTCATCGACTGCTGGATCGTTTAACGGACCTCACGGTCGATTACTTGAATCTCCAGGTCGAAGCCGGCGCCGATGCGGTCCAGCTTTTCGAGTCGACCGCGGATGCCGTCTCGTTGGACGAATACAGGGAGTTTGCACACCCCTGCCACGTTAGGATCTTCTCCGAGCTGGCTGGCCGCGTGCCGACGATCCTGTTTGTTAAGGAGCAGCCGTTCGTCGAGTTAATGGCTGCCTCAGGGGCGGATGTGCTGAGCGTGGGAACGTGTGTCGATCTCGCCGCCGCCAGGCAGCGGTTCGGCGATCGCGTCGCGTTCCAGGGGAACGTGGACAGCCGTTTGCTCGCCGCTGGATCGCCCGACGAAGTGGACGCCGCCGTGCGCGCCTGTGTGCTGGCGGGCGGGCACGAGGGGCACATTCTTAATCTGAGTCATGGACTGTTGAAAGAAACACCTTTTGACAACGTTTGTCGTTTGATCGAATCGTGCAAATCCACAGTGGTTGAGTCGGCTCCGGTAACGGGCGTTGCTCGGTGAAGCTTACATGAACGACGACCTTCGTGACTTGATCGTGGTTGGTGCTGGGATCAGCGGGCTGACCGCGGCGTGGAGTCTCAAAAAAGCGGGGATGGATGTTCTCCTGCTCGAAGCTTCCGGCGAGGTTGGCGGTTGTGCGCGCACCGAACGTCGTGACGGTTTCCTGCTCGAAAAAGGCCCGTTTAACGTCATGGTTCGGGATCCGGCCTTCGAACGACTTTTGGAGGACGTGTCGGCGGACGTAAATGTAATCAAGGCGGACCGCGCCGCCCGATCGCGTTTCATCTATCATCGCGGCCGTTTGCTCGCCGTTCCGACAAACCCCGCGGCACTCGTCGCGACGCGACTGTTGAGCCTGCGAGGACGGTGTCGTCTGCTCAGGGGGCTTATCACCAGCCCACCGGCAGGCGATGGTGAAGACACCATTGAGCAAGCGGCGACCCGCCGGTTCGGTCATGAGGTCTCAGACAGGATCGTCAGCGCGGCGATCTCCGGCATTTTCGCCGGTGACGTCCGGCGGCTGAGCTTGAAAGCCTGTTTTCCCGGCGTCGGGCGGATCGACTCGACGACCCGAAGCCTGTTTGCCTATGGGCTTAAGTCCGCGATTTCCGTCGTGCGAACAAAGAAGGCGGCGCATCGAAGAAAGTGGAGGGGGTTGATCAGTTTCGATGGCGGAGTCGGCGCGCTGACCACGGCGCTCGGTCGCCGCCTGGCGCCGAACCTCGTCTGCAACTGTGGCGTGGAGCAGATCCGTCATCGGACGGGCGTCTACGAATTGACCTGCCGCATGAGTGACGGCAGGGCTTGCACGTTCCGCTGCCGACGGCTCGTCGTCGGCACGCCTGTCACCGAGGCGGCGCAACTGCTCCGAGGGATGCTCCCCAAGGCGGCCGACATCCTTACCTCCATCGAAAGCGCATCGCTGGTCGTTTTGAGTCTTGGCTATCGCCGTGCCGACATCGGCCATCCGCTGACGGGATACGGCTTTCTCGTTCCGCAGAATGAGCAGGATTTCCCGCTATTAGGTGTACTGTGGGCGGACAGCATTTTCCCGCAACACGCCCCTCCAGACCACCGGTTGATTCGTGTTTTCATCGGAGGCGCGCGCGACCCGGGGGCGTTCAACATGAGCGACGCCGAGCTGCTGGCGACGGCAACGAACGCCCTGCGCGACCTTCTGCGCTTGTCCGGCGAGCCTGTGCTCGCGGACGTGTGCCGCTACCGGGCGGCCATCCCGCAATACCATCTCGGGCACGTGCAGAAGATTCAACGACTGTACGACGTGATCGGACAACAATCCGGCCTGCCTGCCGGACAGGCAGGGCTTTATCTGATTGGCAACTTCCAGGCGGGCGTCTCTTTGAACGACTGCGTGCGCTTGGCTGCGGAGACCGCAGACCGACTCATCGCCGGGTCACGAGCCCTGCCCGAGCCCCGGCGTTCTGCCCGAGCCCCGGCGTTCACGCCGGGTGGAGCGATCCGCCCGACATAAATGTCGGGGTTCGGGGGGACGTTGCCCGACATAAATGTCGGGGTATCGGGTGTAGGGTATCACACCCCGAACCCTACCTCATAGATTTGAAATTTGAAATTTGAAATTTGAGATTGGGAAGTTGCACCTGAAATTTCAAATTTGAAATCTCAAATCTCCGTGAGCGGCGATCGCTCCGGCCAGGCCTTCAAACGTGCGTTCCGATGCTTCCACCCACGGCTCAACGCCGATGCGCCGCAACGCGGCTGACGTCGACGGCCCGATGCTTGCATAACGTCGGGCTACGACGCCGATGGCTTCCACCGCCGATGGACTCGCCACCGACACTACGTCGACGCGATCGATCACACGGCGGTCAAACGCGCGCGCGCAGGTCTCATAGAGCACCGGCGCAAGCAGTTCGACGCCCGGCCAGGCCTTGGGCGGTTCGGCGAGCGACGACCTGGGATAGCAGACCTTGCCGCGGGTCGCCTTCCTCCGAAGCTCTTCGAACAGACTCGCGGCGTCGCCGCCTGAGCTGACGTGCTCGACGCGAAACCCTTTGGCGGCGGCGGCTCGCCGCGAAGCTTCCCCCACGACAGCCACTCGCGGAGTCCGAGCAAAATGCGTAGCTACCGCCTCGATCGCATAAACACTGGTCAACACAAGCCAATCGTCCGGGCCGAGCTGCGCCAGGACCTGCGCGGCGTCATTGACGACGCGACGCTCAAGGACCGGTTCATTTACGACCGTCAGTTCGACCGCACGAAGGGCGGTTGACAGAGGACCGTCGTCCGGCTCATCGCGTGTGACCCAGACTCTCATGTGTGCTTTTTCAGTTCCCCGATTAAACGAAGAGCCAATCGGCGGCCCACCGTCTCCGAATCCTCACCGGCTTCAACGCCCTCGGCAACGCGCCGATGGTCATCGCTGAATAGCTGACCGTGCATCGATATCTTTGCTCCATGGATCGTGGCCAGTGCGCCAACGGGCGTGTGGCACCCGGCGCCGATCGCTTGCAAGAAACTGCGTTCGGCGTCGACCGCTCGTCGAGCCTTATCGTCGTCGAGGACCTTGATAAGCTCAGCGGCGGCGCAGTTGACTCGCGTCTGCACGGCCAACGCACCCTGCGCGGGTGACGGCACGAACCGGTCGGTCGGCAGATCAATTCGGTGCGGCGGATCGATGCCCAGCCGTTTGAGACCGGCTGCCGCCAGCACCACACCGTCCAGATTGTCCCGCCCGATCTTCGCGATCCGCGTGGGCACGTTGCCGCGAATCGGAACAATCTGAATGTCGCGGCACAAGCGACTGAATTGCGCCGCCCGACGCTGGCTGCTCGTGCCCAGCCTGAAGCCGCGAGGCAGATGGCCGAGATCCACGGTTGCATGCGTCACGAGCACATCGTTGACCAGTTCCCGAGAGGGAACCGCCGCGATCGTCAAGCCGGGAGTCGTTTGGGTGGGCAGGTCCTTATAGCTGTGAACCGCAAAATCAATTCGGCCGGCCACTAGCGCCTCTTCAATCGCGCCGACGAATCCGCCCACCGGCCAGTCCGCGTCGATTCTCTGATCGGCCGCGATGTCTCCGTGGGTCTTAATGACGATCTCCTCGACGCTCAGCGACGGATGTGCGATGCGAAGCTGCTCAACCACCCAACGTGATTGCCACAGGGCAAGATCGCTTCCCCGTGTCCCGACCCGCAAGTGCATCATAGGGCGACCTCGTAGACGTTCACCAAGACTTCCAGCCTGACGGTAAAGGTTCCCGTGCGCCTTGGCAGAGGACAGGCCGACCGGGTCCAGATACCGCTAACGCGATGTCGAAACCTGCCACCCATTGTGCTGGGGACCACAGTGGCCGCGAGTCCCGCCGCAACACGCGAACCAATAAGTTCGTAACTGTTTATTTTGCAATAAGTTACGAAATCGCACGCTAACATACTGGCGGTGTAGTAGTAACTAGTGATGCGTGATTGTCAAGGTACCTGTTCAGAGGTATTCGCTCACTTTGCCGCGTTACTCGATGGCACCGCTCGGCTTACTTGCTGAGGGGGAACCGGTCCGAGGTGGCAGGCACTGTTAGGTAGGGCCGTTGCAAGGCATCTGCCAAAAAAATATGTTCGTCGCATCACAATTTGTTTGACACGTCGAACTTCATGGTTAGAATGCTCCTAGAACTCCTACCGAGGAGGTTGATTATTAGTCCGGATGCTGCTGACTTAACGAGGCCATGCGATGCACAGCGATGAAGGGTTATCACCGACGCACGAGATGTACCTTAAGGTTCTCTATCGACTGCAATTGGAAAACGAGGCGGGCCGCGTTCGGGACATGGCAAAAGGTCTGGGCGTCACTCCAAGTACCGTTTCGGCCGTCTTGAAAAAGTTGGAACACTCCGGGCTCGTGATTCACGACCGTTACGGAATGGTCAAGCTCACACCTGCTGGGAACAGGGTTGCCGAGTGCGTGGTACGCCGATTTGAAATCATCAAGGCCCTACTCATCGAAGTGCTCGGGCTCGTGACGGAGGTCGCGGAAGTCGACGCATGCATGATAGAGCATGCGGTCAGCCCCGTGACCGTCAACCGCATGGAGTTCATGCTTCATCTCGTCCGAACCGGCGAAGTCATCGTGAAACCTATGCACCATCTCATGCCCTCGACCTCCATCTGCGCGGATTGCGAGGCGAGTGGGACGTGCCGGGCGGTAGCTGAAGTCGAAACCCACAGAGCGTAGCGCGATATGAACGAAGTCGTGTGTCCTCCGCCGGAGGATCATTGGATTGCACGCATCGGAAGCTTGCAAAACCGAAGACGGGGACGCTGAACGCGTATAACAGGAGAAGACCTACATGAAGCAGCACAATCGAGCATTCACGTTGATCGAGCTACTGGTCGTAATCGCCATCGTGGCGTTGCTTGTGTCGATACTGATGCCCTCCCTCTCGGCGGCCCGCAACCAGGCCAAGGGCAGCGTTTGTCTGTCCAACCTCAAACGCCTCGGTGTCGGGATGGTGATGTATATGAACTCCAGCCGCGACCAATTCCCTCCATTTCGGCTCAAGAAGACGAAGCCGACGCCCGAAGCACCCGTCTACGCGACCAAGTGGGGGCGACAGCAGCCCCGCTGGCACTGGTTTCTCGACCCGGAGGAGGTCGGTCCGGTCATCGACCCGGAGCCGTTCCAAGACGAAATCGAGTCCTCCGGAGGATTCGGCGACAACTCCATCGGCAAGAACGGCGAGTCCGGCGTCGCCATGACCAACAAGTATTTTCTCTGTCCGAGCCTGAAGGACGAGTTCGAGTTCGACGAACGCAACGGGGCCTACGGATACAACTATCAATACCTCGGAAACGCCAAACAGGAGTCCGATCCTAATCGTTGGGACAACTTTCCGGTCGGCTCCGCTCGGATTCGCTCCGCCGGTCAGACCGTCCTCTTCGCCGATAGTCGCGGCGCCGGGCGTCCTCACGGCAAGCACTCCTATACGCTGGATCCGCCGCGGTTGGCCGTCGAACGGAACGCGAAGAACTTCGGACCCGGAATAAACGATGTCGCTCCTGGCCTGGACCCACAGCTCTATCGATACTCGCCCGTCGAGATGCGACATGGCACTCGTGGAAACGTCGTCTTTGTAGACGCTCACGCAGAAGTGATGACCCCTGAAGAGTTGGGCTACCAACTCAACAAGGACGGGATTCCCGTCCCAATCCTAGACCCTCTAAACGAGTCCTACACGGCCAGCAACAAACTCTGGAACGGAGAAGCCTACGACCAAATGGCCGTAGAGCACCGGCCATAGCAGCCCGTTTCTGATCGGCGAGCGTTCGCGCGTGTGATGCGGCTCTGTACATTCCCACAGGGGAGGGCAGACGGCAGCCCGGACTCGAGTTCGGGACCCATCGCGTGATGCAGATCGAAAGCGCCGCCAGGGGCGGCACAAGTTTTTAGGGCGCGTCGGTGGTCGCGGGTTGCGATCCTCTTTTTTTCCTGTCCCGTTCTTCGGACCGTTGCCGCCACTTGGGCATGTCTTCGGGTTTGACGTTGGTCCAAAGTCCGACGCCGGATTGTCGGGCGCGTTTTTCCGCATCCTCGAAGCGTTTCTCGTATGAGTGACGAAATCGCGTGTCGGCGTAGGCGCGCCCTCCCTCGATGAGCATCTCGTTGAACATTGTCCCGCCGCGTTCGAGCAAGACATACGCGAGCAGCCGGCCGTACTTGTCGCGGGTGCGCTTGGGCGAAAGAACGACGTGCACGTCCTTACCGTCGAGCATTTTTTCGGCGAAGGCCTTCGCTTCGGGACCGAAGTACCTGTCGGGCTGCCCGCCGTGTGCGACTTCGGGCGTGTCGATGCCCCAGAGGCGGATGCGAGTCTTGGGTTTTCCGTGGTCGGGGGCGTCGATGTCGAGCGTGTCGCCGTCGACGACGTGAACGACTCGAAACGTGCGGTCGTGATAACGGTCGAGGTCGTCGCGATCGGCGGAATCGGGCAGTGCGGTCTGACGCGGCGTCGTCAGCGGCGTAAGGCCGGAGCGTTCGCAGACGACGACCGCCGCGACGGCGAGAATCGTGAGTAATATCGCCCCCTGCCGTCGCCATCGCGGCGGGAGGATGATCGAGACGGGCAACGGACGGCGTCGGCGTCGAAGGCGCATCAATCCGCCCCCGTGCTCGCAGGCGACTGGTCGAGCTTGAAGGCGTCGTGGAGGAAGCGCAGCGCCCGCTGGCCGTCCTCGCGGCGCACGATGCAACTGATGACGATCTCGCTCGTCGAAATATTCTCGATGTTGATGGCCGCGTGGGAGAGGGCCTCGAACATCGTCGCGGCGATGCCGCTGTGTGTGCGCATGCCGACGCCGACGGCGCTGACCTTGGACACGCCTTCATCGACGCTGACGGCGGCGATTCCGAGTTTCTCGGCGAGGCGTTCGCCAACGGCTCGGGCCTCGCGTGCGTCGCCGGCGTTGGTCGAAAAGCCCAGGTTTGCAAGCCGTCCGTCGTCGTAGATGTTCTGGACGATATCGTCGACGAGAATGTTGTTGCGGGCGACTTCAGCGAAGATTCGGGCGGCCACACCCGGCGTGTTCGGCACGCCGTGCAGGGTGATGACGGCAAGATCCTCGCGGAGCGTCACGCCCTGGACGGA